>Ga0209023_10000187_pt1 | contig 106905 bp, 92 predicted proteins | sample LakOneMetagenome_FD_187468 | JGI IMG/M metagenome (GOLD analysis project Ga0209023, IMG submission 187468) | Freshwater and sediment microbial communities from Lake Erie, Canada (SPAdes) (version 2) | ecosystem: Environmental > Aquatic > Freshwater > Lentic | place: Lake Erie, Canada...
CCTTTCCGCTGTGGGCAAGACCTGCGCCAGTTCAGTCAGGTGGGTGCAGCCGAGCACGCCGGAAAGGCGGTCTTTCAGGTGCAGCCGGAAATGCTTGGCCAGCGACATGCCGATCAGCTTTTTATAAGCGGGACCGATGGAATCGCAGTAGCCGGGGTACGGCACCGAGTCGGACGCTGCTTCGGCGTCGACGATCTCGAGGTCGCGGTTGATGGTGACGCGCAGGCGCAGGTCGTGCACGGCGGTGCCGGCGGGACGCGTGCCGGAGGCGAGCACGATGTCTTGTTCCTTGACGTCGCGGATACGCGCGTCAAGATCCCACAGACCATCGTCGCGCGCATACGCTTCGACGGTAATGGCGCGCGTGTGCCGGAGCTGGCGCGAAGCGGGAGAAGACAAGGGCATAAAAACGGTGCCGACAGGGCGGCGGTAAATGTATGCAGCCGGTGTGCTTGAATCGCACGTCGCCGCAGCTTCTGCGGCAACAACCGCTCATGCGGCGCTGCTTAAACCGTGAAAGTTTAGCACAGGCCGATGGCGGGCGCACCGTTACATGACTGAGTGACCACACTAGAGGGCGGGGTATCGCGGGAAGCGTGGCAAGCTTGCCAATGTTGCCGCTGCCCGATCCGCGATGTCGGGCGGGCGTGGGGCGGCTCAGGAAAAATCGTTGCGGAAGAAGCAGTGCTGGCCGTCGCGGTCGAGGCAGATCTGGGAGTCGCTGTCGATGGTGGCGGCCCAGACCGCATTGCCGGCTTCGGGCTCGGTGCCGTGCCAGACGATGCCGGAAAACGAGACCGACAGGGCCGGCCCGGTTTCTTCGCGCCAGGAGCCGCGGATTTCGTCGGTGTTGCGGCCGGGGCCGCTGGTTTGCAGGACGTAGTCGCCGCCGGGACGCACGTCGAGGACGACCGACATGTCGGCGGTGCTGAGGACATAGACCCCGGTGGGGGTGACGGGTGGCTGGGTGCAGCCAGCGAGGGTGGCGGTGAATGCCAGTGCGAGCAGCGCTTTCATGCTTGTCCTTCTTGTTCGCGTGGTCGCGGCGCGCGCCGTTGCCAGGACGACGGACGCCGTGTCGATTGCGGCAATGCGCCGCGGTCCGGCCGCACGGGGCGGCCGCCGGCAAGCCCCAGCGCGCAGCACCATCCGTCGTTGAGGAATATGCGGGCGCATATCAACGAATGGCGCTCCGCGCTGGCGCCTGCTTCATACGAGAGTGAAACGTGATGGCCTGAAGCGCGACGACTCAGAACGCGTCGTCGTCTTCCGGCGCACCCTTGAGTGCTTCGCGCACGGCGCCGCTGGAAAAGCCGCGCGCCATCAGGAAGCGCATCTGCTTGCTGCGCTCGGCCGCGTCTTGCGCCACGGTGCCGAACTTGCGGCGCCAGACGTCGACGGCGCGCGCCTTTTCGCTCGAGGCCAGCTCGGACTTGAGCTCGGCCAGGGCTTCGCCGTTGACGCCGTGGCTTTGCAGCTCGGCCACGACCCGGCTGTTGCCGTAGCGGGAGGCTTTTCGGTGAATCAGGGATTCGGCGAAACGCTCCTGCGACAGCCAGTTGTTCTTTTCGAGGAAATCGAGGAGGGCTTCGACGTCGTCGCCCTCCTCGGCATGGCGCGCCAGCTTGCGCCCCAGCTCGAGCCGGCTGTGCTCCCTCATGGAGAGGAAGCGCAGCGCCCGTGCTTTCAGGCTCAGCGGTGGCGCGCGCATGATGCTGCCAATGTTGCCGATACTGCGTAGGACACCTTCAAGCTTATTCCGACACGGCTTTCAGCTTCGCCTTGTCGTCGTCGCCAGCTGGCGCAGCGGCAACCGGCGGCAGTTCGCGCACGCCCAGCGCGGCGCGGACCTTGTTTTCGATTTCGCGCGCCAGTGCCGGACGGTCTTTCAGGAACTGCCGTGCGTTATCTTTACCCTGGCCAATGCGTTCGCCGTTGTAGCTGTACCAGGAACCCGACTTCTCGACGATCTTGTTGTCGGCGCCCAGATCCAGGATTTCGCCTTCGCGCGAGGTGCCTTCTCCGTACAGGATGTCGAAGTGGGCTTCCTTGAACGGCGGCGCGATCTTGTTCTTGACGACCTTGACCTTGGTTTCGTTACCGATCACTTCGTCACCCGACTTGATCGAGCCGGTACGGCGGATGTCCATGCGCACGGAGGCGTAGAACTTCAGCGCGTTACCGCCGGTCGTGGTCTCCGGGCTGCCGAACATCACGCCGATCTTCATACGGATCTGGTTGATGAAGATGACCAGGGTGTTGGTGCGGTTGATCGAACCGGTCAGCTTGCGCAGCGCCTGCGACATCAGTCGCGCCTGCAGGCCCGGGAGCGAGTCGCCCATGTCGCCTTCGATCTCGGCGCGCGGGGTCAGTGCCGCCACCGAGTCGATGACCACCAGGTCGACCGAACCCGAACGCACCAGGGCGTCGGTGATTTCGAGGGCCTGTTCGCCGGTGTCCGGCTGCGAGATCAGCAGCTCACCCAAATTGATGCCCAGCTTCTGCGCATAACCCACGTCGAGCGCGTGCTCGGCGTCGATGAAGGCGCAGGTGCCGCCCAGCTTCTGCATCTGGGCAATGGTTTGCAGGGTCAGGGTGGTTTTACCCGACGATTCCGGACCGTAGATCTCGACGATACGGCCGCGCGGCAGGCCACCGACGCCCAGCGCAATGTCCAGGCCCAGCGAGCCGGTGGAGACAGTCTGCACTTCCTCGACCGGTGCGCTGGTGTCCATGCGCATGACCGAGCCCTTGCCAAACTGCTTTTCAATTTGCGCCAGGGCGGCTGCCAGTGCCTTGCCCTTTTCGGCGGCGTTTACTGCGGATTTTTTGTCGTCCATGGTGTACTTTCAGCTGTGGAGTAGGCAAGGTAGGGTCGCTACCGCGCAAATCAAGGTCTTCGCCGCAAAAATACTGTATGAAAATCCAGTGGTTTAAGTAGCGAAATCAAGGCACTACTGTATATAACTCCAGTAGTTTGTGCAAGCGAAAAAAGCGCGGTGTTGTATGCTGCAAGACTCGCTTTGTTGCGACAAATCAAACACAATGAAGCCTGTCAAAGGTCTAACGTTTTACCCAAGGTGGTCCCATGCGAATTTTGCTCGCCGAAGATGATAGCGTACTTGCCGATGGATTAACGCGGTCGCTGCGCCAGTCCGGCTACGCCATCGATTGCGTCAAGAACGGCCAGGACGCCGACACGGCCCTGTCCACCCAGGAGTTCGACCTCCTGATCCTCGACCTCGGCCTGCCCAAGCTGTCCGGGCTGGAGGTGCTGCGCCGCCTGCGCGCGCGCTCTTCCCTGCTGCCCGTACTGATCCTCACCGCCGCCGATTCGGTCGAGCAGCGCGTCGAAGGCCTCGACCTCGGCGCCGACGACTACATGGCCAAGCCGTTCGCACTGTCCGAGCTGGAGGCGCGGGTGCGCGCCCTCACCCGCCGCGGCGCCGGCGGCGGTCCGGCCGTGGTGCGCCACGGCCCGCTGGTCTACGACCAGGTCGGCCGCAGCGCCTACATCAACGACCAGATGCTCGACCTGTCGGCGCGCGAGCTCGGCCTGCTGGAGGTGCTGCTGGCGCGCACCGGGCGCCTGGTCTCCAAGGAGCAGCTGGTCGACCACCTGTGCGAGTGGGGCGAGGAAGTGTCGAACAACGCGATCGAGGTCTACGTGCACCGCCTGCGCAAGAAGATCGAGGTCGGCGGCGTGCGCATCGCCACCGTGCGCGGCCTCGGCTACTGCCTCGAGAAATACTCGGACGCCCCGCGCGCCCCGGCCCACGAAAACAAGTGAACGAGCGCGACGCCGGGCTGGCCGATTCGCCCCTGCCTGCGGCGGGGGCGGATCCGTCCCTGGAGGTGCCGCCCTACGTCCCGCCGAATCCGGAACCGGACGAGAATATCCGCCACTCGCTGTTCGGCGAGATCCTCGACTGGATGCTGGCCCCGCTGCTGCTTCTGTGGCCGATGAGCATCGCGATCACCTACCTGGTGGCCAAGTCGATCGCCAACCAGCCCTTCGACGACGCGCTGGAAGACCGCGTGACCGTGCTGTCGCAGCAGATCCGCACGGTGGCCGGCCGGCCCGTGGTGCAGCTGCCGGGCAGCGCGCGCGACATCCTGCGCGCCGACGACGTCGACAGCGTGTTCTTCCAGATCAGCGCGCCGGACGGCGCCCACCTGGACGGCGACCGCGACCTGCCGCGCCCGCGCGCCGGCCTCGAGGAGCGCAGCGACGCCGTCATGTTCCGTAACGACAGCATCCACGGCACCCCGATCCGGATCGCCTATGCCTGGGTCAACCTCGACCCGCTGCGCGTCCGTGCGCCCTCGGCCGCGCCGCCCGGCCTGGCCCTGGTGCAGGTGGCGGAAACCCTGGACAAGCGCGCCCACCTGGCCAACGAGATCATCAAGGGCGTGATCCTGCCGCAGTTCATCATCCTGCCGGTGATCCTGGCCCTGGTCTGGTTCGCCCTGTCGCGCGGCCTGTCGCCGCTGGCCGAGCTGCAGGAACGCATCCGCGCGCGCCCGCAGGACGACCTGTCGCCGATCGATCCGCGCCAGGTGCCGGAAGAGATCTCGCCCCTGGTCGGCTCGTTCAACGACATGCTCGAGCGCCTGGCCCAGACCGTCGAGATGCAGAAGCGCTTCATCGCCGACGCCGCGCACCAGATGAAGACCCCGCTGGCCGGCATGCGCACGCAGTCCGAGCTGGCCCTGCGCCAGGTGGATCCCGACGAGATCCACCGCTCGCTCGAGCAGCTGGCCAAGAGCTCGGAATCGGCCACGCGCCTGGTCAACCAGCTGCTGGCGCTGGCGCGCGCCGAGAACCAGCCGCACGCCGGCCTGGCCTTCGAGGAGCTCGACCTGGGCCAGCTGGCGCGCGCCACCGTGCAGGACTGGGTGCAGGCCTCGTTCGCGCACGGCATCGACCTGGGCCTGGAGCCGCCGGACGAACCGGTCCTCATCGCCGGCAACCCGCTGATGCTGCGCGAGCTGCTGTCGAACCTGATCGACAACGCGCTGCGCTACACGCCCCAGGGCGGCAGCGTGACGGTGCGGGTGCGGCGCGACGGCGCGCACGCCCTGCTCGAAGTCGAGGACACCGGCCCCGGCATCGCCCCGAGCGAGCGCGCCAACGTGTTCGAGCGCTTCTACCGCATCCTCGGCAGCAACGTGCAGGGCAGCGGCCTGGGGCTGGCGATCGTGCGCGAGATCGCCCAGCAGCACGGCGCCGAGATCGACATCTTCAACAATCCGCGCAGCCATGCGCCGCGCTTCCCGGGCAGCCTGTTCCGCCTGACCTTCCCGCCCCCCGTCCACGAGCCCGACGATGCCGACTGACGCCACATCCCAGCTTTTCAAGCAACAGCAGGCGCGCGCAGCCCACTGGCGCGCGACCCGCCGCCTGACCTTCGTCCTGATGGTACTGTGGCTGTGCACGTGCTTCGGCACCATCTACTTCGCGCGCGAGCTGTCGCGTTTTTCGCTGTTCGGCTGGCCGCTGTCCTTCTATATGGCAGCCCAGGGCGCCTCGCTGGTGTCCCTGGCCACCATCGCCTTCTACGCCTGGCGCATGCGCCGGCTCGACCGGCGCCATGCCGCGCGGGAGCATGCGTGAGCACGACCAAGCCGCCCTACTTCCGCAAGCTGTCGCGCTACTACCTCTGGTACACCGGCTGCTTCGCGCTGTTCCTGGTGGCGCTGGCCCTGCTCGAGCAGGAAGGCATGCCGCGCCTGTGGATCGGCTACGTCTTCATGTTCGCCACCATCGCGCTGTACGCCACCATCGGCGTGATCGCGCGCACCTCGAGCGTCACCGAATACTACGTGGCCGGACGGCGCGTGCCGGCCCTGTTCAACGGCATGGCCACCGCCGCCGACTGGATCTCGGCGGCCAGCTTCATCAGCCTGGCCGGCGGCTTGTACCTGTACGGTTTCGACGGCCTGGCCTACATCATGGGCTGGACCGGCGGCTTCGTGCTGGTGGCCCTGCTCATCGCGCCCTACCTGCGCAAGTTCGGGCAGTACACCATTCCCGACTTCCTGGCGGCGCGCTACGGCGGCGGCGCGGGAGGGCGCGGCGGACCGGTGCGGGCGCTCGCGGTGGCGGCCACCATCCTGGTCTCGTTCACCTATGTCGTGGCCCAGATCTACGCGGTCGGGCTGATCGCCTCGCGCTTCACCGGGGTCGACTTCTCGGTCGGGATCTTCCTCGGCCTTGCCTCCATCCTGGTCTGTTCGTTCCTGGGCGGGATGCGCGGCATCACCTGGACCCAGGTGGCCCAGTACATCATCCTGCTGGTCGCCTTCCTAATCCCGTCCATCTGGCTTGCGGCCAAGCACGCCGACAATCCGGTGCCGCAGGTGGCCTACGGTTCGCTGCTGCCCAAGCTGGCCGCGCGCGAGCATCAACTGGAGCGCGACCCGCGCGAGGAACAGGTGCGCGCGGCGTTTCGCCGCCGCGCCGCCGAATACAGCGCGCGCCTGACGGCCCTGCCGGGCTCCTGGGAAGCGGGCAAGCTGGAAGCCCAGCGCCGGCTGGTATCGGTGCGCCTGCGCAACGCCTCGCTGGGCGAAGTGCGCCAGGCCGAGCGCGAGTTCAACAGCTATCCCGGTTCGGTGGACGAAGCGCGCACCCTGTGGATCGAGCAGCGCGACGCCAACCTGGCGCGCGCGCGGCCGCCGGTGCCACACGCCGTGCCCTTCCCCGGCGCCACCGAGGACGAATCGGACAAGCGCCGCAATAACTTTTTGGCGGTGGTGTTCTGCCTGATGTTCGGCACCGCCGCCCTGCCCCACATCCTGATGCGCGCCTACACCACGCCCTCGGTCCACGAGACCCGGGTGTCGGTGTTCTGGACCCTGTTCTTCATCCTGCTCATCTATCTCACCATTCCGGCGCTGGCGGTGCTGGCCAAGTACGACATCTATACCTCGCTGGTGGGCAGCGACTTCAATACCCTGCCGACCTGGATCTCGTACTGGGCCAACGTCGACAAGGTCAATCCCCTGCTCAGCATCGCCGACGTCAACGGCGACGGCATCGTGCAGCTGGCCGAGATCGCGATCGACGCCGACGTGCTGGTGCTGGCCACGCCCGAGATCGCCGGCCTGCCCTACGTGATCTCGGGCCTGGTGGCGGCCGGCGGCCTGGCGGCGGCGCTGTCCACCGCCGATGGCCTGCTGCTGGCGATCTCGAACGCGCTGTCGCACGACGTGTATTACAAGATGGTCGACCCGGGCGCCTCGACCCAGAAGCGGGTGACGATTTCCAAGCTGCTGCTGCTGGCGGTGGCCTTCATCGCGGCCTACGCGGCCTCGCAGAAGCCCGCCGACATCCTGTCGCTGGTGGGCGCCGCCTTCTCGCTCGCCGGCTCCACCCTGTTCCCGGTGCTGGTGCTGGGCGTGTTCTGGAAGCGCGCCAACCACCTCGGGGCGATCACCGGCATGGTCACCGGCTTCCTGGTCTGCCTGTGGTACATGCTGCGCGCCAGCCCGACCCTGGGCGGCAGCCTGGACGCGTCCTGGCTCGGCATCCAGCCGCTGGCGGCGGGCGTGTTCGGGGTGCCGGCCGGACTGCTGGCGACCGTGCTGGGCAGCCTGGCAAGCGCCCCGCCGAGCCGGACCAGCCTGGGCATGGCCGACTACATCCGCGCGCCGGAGGCCGAGCCCTGAGGCGCGCGCGCAACCGGCGCCATGCGCGCCGCATGACATCTGCACGATGGGCTGTCGCTCGGGCGGCAAGGCTGTTATCGTTGGGCTGCCGCGGATCAGCGCGGCGACAACGACAACCTGACCGAGACCGATGCACATTGCCCTTTCCCGCGCGCTGCGCGGCGCGGCCCTCGCCGCCGCGCTCGCATGCGCCCTGCCCGCCCCCGCCCAGAACGCAGTCCAGAACACAGCCCCGCCGCCGATCGCCAGCTTCTTCGCCAACGCCAGCTTCGGCGACGCCAAGCTGTCGCCGGATGCCCGCTACCTCGCCGTACGCTCGGGCGCGCCCGGCAAGCGCGACTTCCTGGTGGTGGTGACTCTGGCCGACAACAGCGCCAAGGTCGTGGCGTCCTACGACGAGGCCGATATCGGCGAGTTCCGCTGGATCAGCAACGAACGCCTGGTGTTCGACACCCGCGACAAGCGCGTCGGCCTGGGCGACACCGAGTATGCGCCGGGCCTGTACGCGGTCAACCGCGACGGCAGCAAGTTCGTGGAACTGGTCGACCGCACCGGCCGCAATGCCGGAACGACGCGCGGCCGCAAGGTGCTGCCGGCGCATACCTATCTGCTGCCGCAGGCCGGCGCACAGGATTCCGACTACATCTATGTCGCCAGCGCCAACCTCGACATGGGAGGCGAGCTGCGCAGCTTCGACCTGCTGCGCCTGAATACCCTGACGGGTTCCACCCAGACCGTGCCGCGCCCCGGCAACGTGCGCACGTGGATGCTGGACCACCAGGGCGAACCGCGCCTGGCCACCACCGTCGAGGACGGCACCGTCACGCTGCACTACCGCGAACCTGGCGGCGGCGCCTGGCGCGCGCTGTCGAGCTACCAGTCCTATGGCGACGGCGACAAAGCCTTGCTGCCAGTCGGCTTCACCGCCGACGGCAAGCTGTATGCGCTGGCGCGCAGCAGCGGCCGCGACACCACCGCGGTGCACGTGTTCGACCCCGCCACCGGCAAGTTCGACCCGCAGCCGGTGCTGGTCACGGCCGGCTTCGACTTCGAAGGCCAGCTGGTGGGCAACCGCGACAAGGTGCTGGGCGTGCTGTTCCGCACCGATGCGCTGTCCAACGAATGGTTCGACCCGGGCATGAAGGCGGTGCAGGAAGCGGTCGACAAGCTGCTGCCGGCCACCGTCAACCTGCTGTCGGTGCCGGCGCAAGGCAACTCGCCCTGGGTGCTGGTGCGCTCCTATTCGGACGTGATTCCGGGCACCTACTGGCTGTACAACACGCAGACCCGGGCAATGAGCAAGATCGCCGACGTGCGCCCGGCGATCCAGCCGGCGCAGATGGGGCGCCAGCAGTTCGTGCGCTACAAGGCGCGCGACGGCCTCGAGATCCCGGCCCTGCTGACGCTGCCGGCAGGTGGCAAGAAGAACCTGCCGATGGTGGTGCTGGTGCACGGCGGTCCCTATGTGCGCGGCAACGCCTGGGGCTGGAACGCGGAATCGCAATTCCTCGCTTCGCGCGGCTATGCCGTGCTGGAACCGGAATTCCGCGGCAGCGCCGGTTTCGGCACCAGGCACCTGCGGGCCGGCTTCAAACAATGGGGCCTGGCCATGCAGGACGACCTGGCGGACGGCGTGCGCTGGGCGGTCGACAAGGGGCTGGCCGACGGCAGCCGCGTGTGCATCGCGGGCGCCAGCTACGGCGGCTACGCTACCCTGATGGGACTGGTACGGCATCCGGACCTGTACAAATGCGGCGTCAACATGGTGGGTGTCACCGACATCAACCTGCTGTACGACGGCGGCTGGACCTTCACCAACGACACCTCGGACGAATACAAGTCCTACGGCATGCCGCGCATGATCGGCGACCGGATCAAGGATGCGGCCCAGCTCAAGGCCACCTCGCCGATCGAGCAGGCGGCGCGCATCACGCAGCCGGTGCTGCTGGCCTACGGCGGCGTCGACCGGCGCGTGCCGATCAACCACGGCACCAAATTCCGCGACGCGCTCATGAAGACCAACAAGAACGTCGAATGGATCGCGTATCCGGAAGAAGGCCACGGTTGGTCGCTGGAGAAGAACAACATCGATTTCTGGAGCCGGGTCGAGCGCTTCCTCGACCGCAACATCGGCGCCGGAGCAAGCAAACAATGAAAACCACCATGAACCTGTCGACTTCCCTGGGCCTGCGCCTGCTTTCCGCCGCCGTGCTGGGCGCCTCCTTCCTCACCGCGGCGCCCGCGATGGCGCAGTCCGCCCTGCCGCCGGTCGAGGCTTTCTTCTCGAACCCGCTGCTGGCCGACGCCGCGCTGTCGCCCGACGGACGCTACCTGGCGGCCCTGTCGGGCGCCCCCGGCCGCCGCGACGTGCTGGTGGTGTTCGACCTGCAGCTGAACAAGGCGACGGTGGTCGCCGGCTACAAGGACGTCGACATCTTCGAATTCCAGTGGGTGAACGAGGGCCGCCTGCTGTTCAACGTCAGCGACAAGCAGATCGGCCCGGGCGGCACCTACCAGGCCAGCGGCCTGTATGCGGTCAACCGCGACGGCAGCGGCATGCGCGAGCTGGCCGGCCGCACCGGCGGGAGCAAGGCCGCATCGCAGATCGTCGACAAGACGCTGCCCTGGCATACCTACATGCTGGGCCAGCGTGGCGCCCAGGATTCGGACGAGGTCTATGTGCTGAGCAACGACGGGCGCGGCAAGGCGGAGCTGCAGACCTCCAGGCTGCTGAAGCTGAACACGGTAACGGGCCGGGTCGCCACCGTCCCGGCGCCCGGACCGGTCGACGGCTGGCTGCTCGACAACGCGGGCGAACCGCGCCTGGCCTACAAGGCAGCCGGCGGCACCACCACCTTCCACTACCTGGATCCGGCCAGCGGCGCCTGGCGCATCCTCGCGCAGTTCCCGACCTATGCCGGCGCCAAGGACGGCTTCACGCCGGTCGGCTTCGGCGCCGACGGCACGCTCTACGTGCGCGCCTACGCCGGCAAGGACGCGGCCGCGCTGCACACCCTCGACCTGGCGACCGGCAAGATCAATCCGCAAGGCGTGGTCGTCATGCCGGGCTACGATTTCGACGGCGGGCTGATTGGCCGCCGCGGCAAGGTGCTCGGCGCCGTCGTCGAGACCGACGCGCCGGCCAACGTCTGGTTCGACAAGGACATGCAGGCCGTGCAGCAGGCGGTCGACCAGCTGCTGCCGAACACGGTCAACCTGATCTCGGTGGCGGCGCACGCCGACGCCCCGTGGGTGCTGGTGCGCTCGCTGTCCGACGTGCGTCCGCTGTCCTGGCACCTGTACCAACCGGGCACCGGCAAGCTGACGCCGGTCGGCAACAGCCGCGAAGGCATCGACCCAGGCAGGACGGGGCGCCAGGACCCGGTACGCTACAAGGCGCGCGACGGACGCGAGATCCCGGCGCTGCTGACGGTGCCGGCCGGCGCCAACAAGAACCTGCCGCTGGTGGTGCTGGTGCACGGCGGTCCCTACGTGCGCGGCAACCATTGGGGCTGGAACGGCGACACCCAGTTCCTGGCCTCGCGCGGCTATGCGGTGCTGGAGCCGGACTTCCGCGGCAGCCGCGGCTACGGCACCGCCCACTTCCGGGCCGGCTTCAAGCAATGGGGCCTGGCGATGCAGGACGACATCGCCGACGGCGCGCGCTGGGCCATCGCCCAGGGCATCGCCGACCCCAAGCGGATCTGCATCGCCGGCGCCAGCTACGGCGGCTACGCGGCCCTCATGGGCCTGGTCAAGGATCCGGACCTGTACAAGTGCGGCATCAACTGGGTGGGCGTGACCGACATCAACCTGCTCTACAACGGCCACTGGAGCTTCGATTCCGACATGACGGACGACTGGAAGGACCACGGCATGCCCCTGATGATCGGCGACCCGGCCAAGGACGCCGCCCAGTTCAAGGCGACCTCGCCGATCGAACAGGCCGCGAAGATCACCCAGCCGCTGCTGCTGGCCTACGGCGCGGTGGACAAGCGCGTGCCGCTCTACCACGGCAACCAGTTCCGCGATGCGGTCCTGGCCCACAACCGGCAGGTGGAATGGGTCGTGTACGAGGACGAGGGGCACGGCTGGACGCGTCCGCAGAACCGCTTCGATTTCTGGACCCGGGTGGAGCAGTTCCTGGGACGGCACATCGGCGGCGCGGCGGCGCAGCAGGCGGGCGGCGCGCAATAGGGCATGCATCCTGCATGAGCGCGCACGGCAGGGCGCGTACATACGGATCATGGCCGGGTTTGCTACGCTCGGGAGGCCGGCGGACGGAGCCGGCTTGCCGAAGGAAGCCCATGATCCCCCTGTCCCCCCTGTTCTCGCGCCACGCCCTCCTTTTGATCCTCGCCGCGGAGGGCGCCTGCATGACGCCCGCCTTCGGGCAGGACGGCGCAGCGCCGCCGGTCGAGGCCTTCTTCTCCAACCGGCAGCTGACCGAAGTCACGCTCTCGCCGAGCGGGCGCTACCTGGCCGCCATCTCGGGCGAGTCCGGCCGGCGCGACCGCCTGGTGGTGATCGACCTCGAGGACAACAAGGCGCGGATGGTGGCAGGCGACGGCGATCTGGACGTCGTGGAGTTCGAATGGGTCAACGATAACCGCCTGCTGTTCAAGGCGAGCGACCGGCAGGGCGTGTACGCGGGGTGGTACCCGCGCGACCTGTATGCGGTCAACCGCGACGGCAGCGGCCTGCGCAAGCTGTCCGGCCAGCCGAACATGGAAGCCTCGCAGATCACCGAGCGCCTGCTGTCCTCGGGCGCCATGCTCGGCCAGCGCAGCGCCCAGAATTCCGACGAAGCCTACGTCACCCAGGTCGAGTACCTCGGCAGAAACCGGCCGCCCACGACCGAACTGCTGCGCCTGAACACCGTGACGGGCAAGACGCGCAAGGTAGCGCCGCCGCCGGGCATCGTCGACCGCTGGCTGCTCGACAATGCCGGCGAACCGCGCCTGACCGTGTCGACCGCCGATGGCAAGACCCGCATCCACTATCTGGATCCGGTCAACGCCAAATGGCGCCTGCTCACCGAGTTCGCGCAGCGGCCCGGCAGCAGCGAGGTCATGACGCCGGTCGGCTTCGGGCCCGACGGCACGCTGTATGTGCGCAGCTACGCGGGCAAGGACACGGCGGCCCTGTATACCGTCGATCCCGGCACCGGCAAGCTCGGCGCGAACCCGGTGGTGGTCATGCCGGGCTACGATTTCGACGGAAGCCTGCTCGGCCGGCCAGGCAAGCTGCTCGGCGTGCAGGTGGAAACCGACGCCAGCGCCGCCATCTGGTTCGACAAGGACATGCAGGCCGTGCAGCAGGCCGTGGACAAGCTGCTGCCGGGCACGGTCAACCTGATCGCGGTGGCGGCCCGCGCCAATGCGCCCTGGATGCGGGTGTTGTCCTTCTCCGATACCGTCCCGACTTTCTACAGCGTATTCGATCCGCGCAGCGGCAAGCTGGTCGCAGTCGGCAAGAGCCGCGAAGGCATCGACCCAGGCAGGATGGGTCGCCAGGACCCGGTACGCTACAAGGCGCGCGACGGGCGCGAGATCCCGGCCCTGCTGACGCTGCCGGCCGGCGCGGCAAAGAAGAAGCTGCCGCTGGTGCTGCTGGTGCACGACGGACCCTATGTGCGTGGCAACCATTGGCAGTGGGACCCGGAGGCGCAGTTTCTCGCCTCGCGCGGCTATGCGGTGCTCGAACCGGACTACCGCGGCAGCACCGGCTACGGGCTTGCGCACTACCTCGCGGGCTGGAAGCAGTGGGGCCTGGCGATGCAGGACGACCTGGCCGACGGCGCGCACTGGGCCATCGCCCAGGGCATCGCGGACCCGAAGCGGATCTGCATCGCCGGTACGGGCTACGGCGGCTACGCAGCGCTGATGGGCCTGGCGAAGGATCCTGGATTATTCCGCTGTGGCATCGCCCGCTCGGGCTACACCGACCTGCGGCTATTCGATGCGCTGGGCGCGACCTTCATCTCGCGCGGTACGGAACACTACGAAGGCTACGGCTGGTCCGAGCTGATCGGCGATCCGGTCAAGGACGCGGCGCAGATCGAGGCCGCCTCTCCGCTCTACCAGGCCGGCCGCATCGCGCAGCCGGTCCTGCTGGCCTACGGCGCGGAAGACAGCGTCATGCCGCTCCATGACGCGAAGCGGTTCCGCGATGCGCTCCTGCAAACCAACCGGCGCGTCGAGTGGGTCGAGTACCCGGAAGAGGGCCATCGGTGGGCGAGGGACAAGACCATCTTCGACTACTGGCGCCGCGTCGAAAACTTCCTCGGCCGCCATCTCGGCCAGGGCGCGGCGCTTCCTTGACGAGCATCATGCAATGCACGAAATCGCGCGCACGGCAGAGCGCGTACATACGAAACGAAGGCCGGGTTTGCTACGCTCTGCGCGCTGGCGACCCGATGCCGGCCCGCTGAAAGGATGCCCATGATCGCCTTGTCACATACTTGCCTGCGCCTCGCCTGCGCCGTCGTCCTCGGCCTGGCCGCCGCCCTGTCCGGCACGCCTGCCCTGGCCCAGTCCGCCGCCCTGCCGCCGGTCGAAGCCTTCTTTTCCAACCCGCTGCTGGACGCCGCCGAACTCTCGCCCAGCGGGCGCTACCTCGCGGCGATCTCCGGCGCCCCCGGACGGCGCGACGCGCTGGTGGTGGTCGACCTGGTGGAAAACAAGGCGAAGGGGGTGGCCGCCTTCTCCGACGTCGACGTGCTGGAATTCCAGTGGGTGAACGACGAGCGCCTGGTCTATAACGTCAGCGACAAGCAGGTCGGCCCCGGCGGCGACCAGCTGGCCAGCGGCCTGTACGCCGTCAACCGCGACGGTTCCGGCGCGCGCCAGCTGGCCAGCCGGCGCGGCGTCGAGTTCGTCAGCGAGGGCGGCTCGCGCCTCGACCGCCGCATCCAGCCCTGGCACACCTTCATACTGGACCAGCGCGGCGCCCAGGATTCGAACGCCATCTACGTGACCAGCCTCGACCTCGACGACTACGGAGTCGTGCGCACCGTCAACCTGCTGCGGCTCGACACCGTGACCGGGCAGGCGCAGGCCATCCAGCGTCCCGGGCCGGTGGACAGCTGGTTCCTCGACAACGCGGGCGAACCGCGCCTGGCCATGCGCTCCGAGGGAGGCAGCACCACGATCCACTACCGCGACCCGGCCACGTCCAAGTGGCGCACGCTGGCCACCTTCGCCACCTACAAGGGCAGCCCGGGCGCGTTTTCCCCGGTCGGATTCGGCCCCGACGGCACGCTCTACGTGCGCGCCTATGAGGACCGCGATACGACCTCCCTGCATACCTTCGACCTCGCCACCGGCAAGGTCAATCCGAAGGCGATCCTCGTCACGCCCGGCTACGATTTCGACGGCGAGCTGGTCACCCAGCGCGGCAGGTTGCTGGGAGCGACGATCGAAACCGATGCGCCGTCCATCGTCTGGCTCGACAAGAACATGGGCGCGGTCCAGCAGGCCGTGGACAAGCTGCTGCCTGGCACGATCAACCTGATCGCGCCGGCCTCGCGTCCCGACGCGCAGTGGATGCTGGTGCGCGCTTTTTCCGACGTGCGGCCCCTGAGCTACTACCTGTACAGTCCCGCGACCGGCAAGCTGAACCCGGTCGGCAGCAGCCGCGAAGGCATCGATCCTGCCCGTATGGGCCGCCAGGATCCGGTGCGCTACAAGGCGCGCGACGGGCGCGAGATTCCAGCCCTGCTGACCTTGCCGCCCGGCGGCAGCGGCAAGAACCTGCCGCTGGTGGTGCTGGTGCACGGCGGCCCCTTTGTACGCGGCAACCACTGGGGCTGGAGCAGCGACACCCAGTTCCTGGCCTCGCGCGGCTATGCGGTGCTGGAGCCGGACTTCCGCGGCAGCACCGGCTATGGCGTCGACCATTACCAGGCCGGCTGGAAGCAATGGGGCCTGGCCATGCAGGACGACATCGCCGACGGCGCACGCTGGGCCGCGGCCCAGGGCATCGCCGACCCGAAGCGCATCTGCATCGCCGGCGCCAGTTACGGCGGCTATGCCGCGCTGATGGGCCTGGTGAAGGATCCGGACCTGTACAAGTGCGCCGTGAACTGGCTCGGCGTCACCGATATCGACCTGCTGTACGACGGCCACTGGAGCTTCGATTCCGACCTCGGCGAGGACTGGAAGCTGCACGGCATGCCGGTCCTGGTCGGCGACCAGGTCAAGGATGCGGCCCAACTGAAGGCCACCTCGCCGATCCGGCAGGCCGCCAAAATCACCCAGCCGCTGCTGCTGGCCTACGGCGCGGTGGACCGCCGCGTGCCGCTCTACCACGGCAACCAGTTCCGCGACGCGGTGGCGCGCCACAACAAGCAGGTCGAGTGGGTCGTGTACCAGGACGAGGGCCACGGCTGGACCCGCCCGCAGACGCGCTTCGATTTCTGGACGCGGGTGGAGCGGTTCCTGAGGAAGCACATCGGGCCGGGCGCGGCGCCCTAGACGCGCGAAAAACGGCCACGCTTTGGTAGGGTGGTCGGCTTCGCCGACCGCGTGTTCAAGTGCTGCATGTATTGTGGCTGCGCATCCGGGAGTTGGACGCGCGGTCGGCAGAGCCGACCACCCTACAAACGACAACGGGCGCCGAAGCGCCCGTCGTCATTTGCTACGAACGATACTTACTGCACCACGGTCTGCGCCTGCCCTTCTTCGCGTGCGTGGATCTCGCCGATGCGGTACACGGTCTCACCGGCCGCCTGCAGCTGGGCCATGGCGGCATCTGCGTTCTCTTTCGCCACGATCACGGTCATGCCGATGCCGCAGTTGAACACGCGGTGCATCTCGGCATCCGCCACGCCGCCGTGCTGCTGCAGCCACTGGAACAGCGGCGGCATGGTCCACGAGCCGGCATCCAGCACCGCGGTCAGGTTATCGGCCAGCACGCGCGGGATGTTCTCGACCAGGCCGCCGCCGGTGATGTGCACCAGGCCCTTCACTTCCATCGACTGCATCAGGCTAAGGAGCGGCTTGACGTAGATGCGGGTCGGCGCCATCAGGACGTCCGACAGCTTGCGGCCGTGGAAATCGGCTTCCAGGTCCGGATTGGCGACCGAGATGATCTTGCGCACCAGCGAGTAGCCGTTCGAGTGGATGCCCGACGAGGCCAGGCCCAGCACGACGTCACCCGGGGTGATCTTGCTGCCGTCGATCAGCTGCGACTTTTCGACCGCGCCGACGGCGAAGCCGGCCAGGTCGTACTCGCCGTCCGGGTACATGCCCGGCATCTCGGCGGTCTCGCCGCCCAGCAGGGCGCAGCCCGACTGCTCGCAGCCCTGGGCGATGCCCTTGACCACGGCGGTGGCGGTCGGCACGTCCAGCTTGCCGCAGGCGAAGTAATCCAGGAAGAACAGCGGCTCGGCGCCCTGGACCAGGATGTCGTTGACGCTCATGGCCACCAGGTCGATGCCCACCGTGTCGTGGCGGTTCAGCTCGAAGGCCAGCTTGAGCTTGGTGCCGACGCCGTCGGTACCCGAGACCAGCACCGGTTCCTTGTACTTCTTGCTGATCTCGAACAGGCCGCCGAAACCGCCGATGCCGCCGAGGACGCCTTCGCGCATGGTGCGCTTGGCAAACGGCTTGATCGCTTCGACCAGGGCGTCGCCGGCGTCGATGTCGACACCGGCGTCGCGGTAGGAGAGGGAAACATTAGATGGTTGGCTCATGGTATTTGGCAGCGGAGGCGGTAAAATAGAAGGCGGCAGACCAAACCTGGTCGATCCGCTATTTTAGCAAAACAGCCTCTATCGAACTTCCGTTTCTACTCGGATTAACAGAATAACAATATCGGCATGCCCTTTTTCCCGACCCCGGAGCAGACACGATCCCCGTTCCCGCTGGTGCTCCGGTCTACGCCATGAAGCAACTGGTGCTCGATCTAGGCGCCGAACCGGCGCACAGCCTCGACACCTTCCAGGTGGGCGAGAATGCCGAACTGGCGCACCTGATGCACCAGTTCGCGCAGCGTGCTTCACGCGAGCATTTCGCCTACCTGTGGGGCGACACCGGCGCCGGCAAGACCCATTTGCTGCAGGCGCTGGCCGCCAGCCCGGCCTCGCGCTACATCCCTTTCGACGCGCCGGAAGACCAGTTCGTCCATCACCCCGACATCACCCTCTATCTGCTGGACGATTGCGACCGCCTCTCGCCCCAGCGCCAGATCGACGCCTTTGCCCTGTTCAACCAGATCCGCGAGCACGGCGCCTACATGGTCAGCACCGGCCCGGTGCCGCCGGCCGTGCTGGGCGTACGCGAAGACCTGCGCACGCGCATGGGCTGGGGCCTGGTTTACCAGATCAAGGGCCTGTCGGACGACGAAAAGATCGCCGCCCTGACCCAGGCCGCGGAAGCGCGCGGTTTGACGCTGTCGGCCAGCGTGTTACCCTATTTGTTGTCTCACTTCAAGCGCGACATGCGGTCGCTGGCGACGATGCTGGACGCCCTCGACCAGTATTCGCTCGAGACCCAGCGCCCGGTCACCGTGCCGCTGCTGCGTGATTTGTTGCTGCAAGAAAACCAGCAGTCGGAAACCAAAGAATGAAAAACCTTGCGCTGTTCGACCTCGACCACACCCTGCTGCCGATCGATTCGGACTACGAATGGGGCGAGTTCCTGGTCCGCGTCGGCGCCGTGGACGAAACCGCCTTCCGCCTCCGCAACGACGAATTTTTCGCCCAGTACCAGGCAGGCGTATTGGATCCGGTCGAGTACCTCGAGTTCGCCCTTGGCACCCTGGCGCGCTTCCCGCGGGCCGAACTGAATGCCCTGTACGACCGCTACATGGCGGAGGTCATCGAACCGGCCATCAAACCGCAGGCCCTGAAGCTCGTGCAGGAACACCGCGACGCGGGCGACCTGGTGGCCATCATCACCGCGACCAACTACCACATCACGGCGCCGATCGCGGCGCGCTTCGGCGTCGAGCACCACATCGGCGCCATGCCGGAATACGACGCGGCGGGCAACCTCACCGGGAAGCTGGTCGGCACGCCGACCTCGGGCCCCGGCAAGATCACGCACATGCACGCCTGGCTGGAACGCCTGGGCACGCGCTTCGAGGATTTCGGACGCTGCCACTTCTACAGCGATTCGCACAACGACCTGCCGCTGCTGTCCATCGTCAGCCATCCGGTCGCCACCAACCCGAGCGCCAAGCTCGCCGCCCACGCGCAGGCGCAGGGTTGGCCAACTATCCATCTCTTCAATGATTAAGAAATTCATCCGCAAGATCCTCGGCGTGAAAGACGACGGCCGCGACCCGACCATCCCCGTGGTGCTGGGCCCGGACGAGCACAAGATCGACCCGCGCAACGTGTCGCGCAACGCGATCACGGTCACCCAGACCCTGCAGGAAGCCGGCTTCAAGGCCTTTGTCGTCGGCGGCGCCGTGCGCGACCTGCTGCTGGGCGTGAAGCCCAAGGACTTCGACATCGCCACCGACGCCACGCCCGAGCAGGTCAAGCGCCTGTTCCGGCGCGCCTTCATCATCGGGCGCCGCTTCCAGATCGTGCACGTGATGTTCGGCCAGGACCTGCTCGAAGTGACCACCTTCCGCGGCAACGGCAGCGACAACGCGCCCAAGGACGAGCATGGCCGGGTTCTGCGCGACAATAACTTCGGGCCCCAGCACGAGGACGCGGCGCGGCGCGACTTCACCATCAACGCCATGTACTACGATCCGGCCACGCAGACCGTGCTGGACTACCACGGCGGCATCGAGGACATCCGCGCGAAAACCCTGCGCATCATCGGCGTGCCGGAAGCGCGCTACCGCGAAGACCCGGTGCGCATGCTGCGCGTGGTGCGCTTCGCCGCCAAGCTCGGCTTCACCATCGAGCCGACCACGCGCGCGCCGATCCCCGTCATGGCCCCCTTGATCGACAACGTGCCGGCGGCGCGCGTGTTCGACGAGATGCTCAAGCTCCTGCTGTCGGGCCACGCCCTGGCCTGCCTGAAAGAGCTGCGCTCGGCCGGCCTGCATCATGGCCTGCTGCCGCTGCTGGACGTGGTGCTGGAGCAGCCGATCGGCATGAAGTTCGTCACCCTGGCGCTGGAATCGACCGACGGCCGCGTCAAGGCCGGCAAAGGCGTCTCGCCGGGCTTCCTGTTCGCTTCGCTCCTGTGGCACCAGGTGCTGGAAAAGTGGAATGCCTACCGCGCCGCCGGCGAGGCGCCGATCCCGGCCCTGCACCTGGCGGCCGACGACGTGCTGGAGACCCAGACCGAAAACCTGGCCCTGCAGCGCCGCATCGCCACCGACATGCGCGACATCTGGGCCATGCAGCCGCGCTTCGAGCGCCGCACCGGCAAGGCGCCTTATAAACTGCTGGAGCACCCGCGTTTCCGCGCCGGCTACGACTTCCTGCTGCTGCGCTGCGAATCGGGCGAGCTGCCGGGCGAGATCGGCGAATGGTGGACCGCGTTCTATGCGGCCGAAGGCGGCGAGCGGGAAGCGCTGCTGGCGGCGGCCAATGCGCGCCCGCGCAACGGCGAAGCCGGCGGCGCGCCAAAGCGCAAGCGTCCGCCGCGCCGCGGCCCCCGTCGCGGCGGCGAAGGTAGCAGCGAAACCGCAGCGGCACAGGGCGGCGGCGAAGAATGATCGCCTACGTCGGCATCGGCGCCAACCTGGGCGACGCCCTGGCCAACGTGCTCGACGCCTTGCGCCGGCTGTCCCTGCTGGACGGCACCACCGTGATCGAGACCTCGGGCCTGTACCGCACCGCGCCGGTCGACTCCAACGGCCCGGATTACATCAATGCCGTGGCCTGCATCGACACCGCCTTCGATCCCTACGAACTCTTGGGGGCGCTGCAGGACATCGAACAGGCCCACGGCCGCGAGCGTCCCTATCGCAACGCTCCACGCACGCTCGACCTCGACCTGCTGCTGTACGGCGACCAGCAGATCGCCACCGACGCCCTCACCGTGCCGCACCCGCGCATGCACGAGCGCGGCTTCGTGCTGGCGCCGCTGGCCGAGATTGCGCCCGATCTGGTGATCCCGGGCCTAGGCCCTATCCACGACTACCTGCCGCTGGTGGCCAGCCAGGCGGTCGAGAAAGTCTTCTGACATGGCCCTGCCCATCTGGTTCCAGACCGCGGGCCTCCTGGTCCTGTCGAACATCTTCATGACCTTCGCCTGGTACGGCCACCTGAAGAACCTGAACAACCGCGCCTGGTACATCGCCGCCTTCATCAGCTGGGGCATCGCCCTGTTCGAGTACCTGCTGCAGGTGCCGGCCAACCGCATCGGCCACACACAGTTCAGCCTGGCGCAACTGAAGATCATGCAGGAAGCGATCACGCTCAGCGTCTTCGTGCCCTTCGCCATGCTCTACATGGACCAGCCGTTCAAGCTCGATTACGTGTGGGCGGCGCTGTGCCTGGTCGGGGCGGTGTATTTTATTTTCCGTTCCTGATCCAAGAGAGCGCAGACGCGAACCCTGCGCGTTTGGCGCTGTCGGATTACACTACGCGTTTTCCGAACGACCGTTTTAAAGGAATCCCATGAGCGCTTACCTGCAGGGCGAGAACCCAGCCGCCAACGATGCCCCCAAGCCTGTGCGCAAGGCCGTGACCGCGCCCTCGCTGCTGGCCATGCGCGCGGCTGGCGACAAGATCACCATGCTGACCGCCTACGACGCCAGCTTCGCCGCCCTGATGGACCGCTGCGGGGTGGAGGTGCTGCTGATCGGCGATTCGCTGGGCATGGTCTGCGCCGGCCACGATTCGACCCTGCCGGTGACGGTGGCGGACGTCGCCTACCACACTGCCTCGGTCGCCCGCGGCAACAAGCTGGCGCTGGTGCTGGCCGATATGCCCTTCGGTAGCTACACCACGCCGGTCGAGGCCTACAACAACGCCGTCACCCTGATGCGCGCCGGCGCCCAGATGGTCAAGATCGAGGGCGGCGCCTGGCTGGCCGAGACCGTGCGCTTCCTGGTCGAACGCGGCATCCCCGTGTGCGCCCACATCGGCCTGACGCCGCAGTTCGTGCACGCCTTCGGCGGCTTCAAGGTGCAGGGCAAGACCGATGCCGCCGCCGAGCGGCTCAAGGCCGACGGCCTGGCGCTGCAGGCCGCGGGCGCCTCGCTGATCGTGCTGGAAGCCATTCCGGCGACCTTGGGCAAGGAAGTCACCAACCTGCTGTCGATTCCGACCATCGGCATCGGCGCCGGCCCGGACTGCTCCGGCCAGGTGCTGGTGATGCACGACCTGCTGGGCGTCTTCCCGGGCCGCAAAGCGCGCTTCGTGCGCAACTTCATGGACGGCCAGACCAGCATCGAAGGCGCCGTCACCAGCTACGTGGCGGCGGTCAAGGATGGCAGCTTCCCAGGGCCGGAACACTGCTTCTGAGGCGATGATGGACGGGCAAACGAGCGGTTCGACCACCCGTCTGTTCCTGGCCTTGTGGCCCGATCCCGGGGTGCGCCAGCTGCTGGTGCAGTGGCGTGACGCCTGGACCTGGCCGCGGGGCGCTGCTCCCGTCCAGACCGACAAGCTTCACGTCACACTGCACTTCCTCGGCGGCCTGCCGAGCGAACGCTTGAGCGAACTGCTGGACGGCTTTGACGTCCCCTTCGCCCCCTTCCGGCTGGACCTCAACCAGGCGGCGCTCTGGCACAACGGAATCGCCGTGCTCGAACCCGACGCCACCCCGTCCGGCCTGGCCGGCCTGCATGCGCGCCTGGCCGATGCGCTCGTGACGCTCGGCCTGCAGCCGGAAGCGCGCCGCTACCGCCCGCACGTAACCATGGCGCGCCGCGCTACCGGCGCCACCGTGCCGCAGGACGGTCCGCCGGTCGCCTGGGACGTGCGCGGCTACGCACTGGTGGAATCGAAGGACGGCGTCTACACCGTGCTGCGCGAGTACGCTTGAAAGTTTCGGACCGATTACCGGGAGTTGGATGATTCAGACCTAATCGTCATCCTGCGGAATGTCGAGCCACATGACATAGTCCCTGTCGTCTGGAGTGTCGCTGACTCGTCCGCCACGTATTTTTGCCGAGCATTCGAAATGAGTGAATTCAGCCAATTCGCCTTCGATGAGCGCCCGTCTGAAATCCTGCGCCACCCTTGGTGCCAGGTTACCAACGACTTCTTCATTTACCAAAACTTTGACAGCGTTTGACTTGCTCTCAACACGTAGTTGAACCTGAATATCCAGCGCTGCTCCTCGTGCAGTTGGCGGGCCGCATACAGCTTCGAAGACCGACTGGAAGCGCCGCGTCCCCAGAACTTCAATTCTGAACTGCCGAGGCCCATTGATGCACGGGATAATCGACGGTGCACCAGAAGCTACGGTCTTCCTGGAAGACACTCGTGGAGCGTCATCGTTTTCCATCTGAAGGGCACGGAAATATACCTCGAGCGCCAAGAGTGTATCGTTCAGTGCACGGTGCGCAGTGCCGACGTCAAGTTTGAGATGTGCAGCGAGACGAACCAGTTTATGACTCTCGAGGTCTGGCCATGCTGACCTCGCAGTCGCGAGCGCGCAATACCCGATATTATTGAGAGGCCGTCGACCGTGACGCTCGATCGCAGCATTTAGGAACCGGGTATCGAAGTTGATGTTGAAAGCGACGACATCGTGATCACCGATAAACGCGATGAATTCATCAAGAACCTCATCCATGCGCTTGCCCTCGGCCTGCAGCATCTCGTCGGTTATTCCAGTGAGTTTGGTGATGAAACGGGGCAGTGGTCGATCAATGCGAATCAGTTGCTGCATGTGAGGATGGGAATCCGAACCTGGAACATATTTGACCGCGGCAACCTCGATAATTGAATCCTTTTTGGCGCACAGCCCGGTAGTCTCGAAATCAAAGAAGACTATCGGCCTACCAGAAACGGGATAATGTAAGTTGTGCATTTTTAGATTTGCAGCCGGTAGACGCCACTATGGTCGCCCAGTTCGCCGCTGCGATTGATCGAGTATAGCCCCAGTTACCATGCGAGACTAACCAATATTTCCTAGTAGCGCATGGTCAGAAAACGTTGGCCTCTACTTTGACAATACGTCCGGCTGCCAGGTAATTCATCCTACGTTTTCCTGGCTGCCACGATCAGACACAAACTCCTCTTCTAGCTCTTGTTCCAAGAGCGCACGGTCGCGCGCATTGATGCGCAATACCCAACCGATCGCGGCCAAGGCGACTATCGAACACAGGATCGCATTCATCAGTTTATCCCTCCGATGTGATGTCTACATTCTCGTATAAAGAACGTTCACGGCAACCACATTCCTGCAGCTGGCGCTTTCTCATTCCACAACAAATGTACATACCTTGCCGCCATGCTTTCCCCCTCGGCGGGGGGCGGTAATCCCGAAATGCACATGCCAGAATGTTTCCCATCAGGCGACTGCAAGAGACAGTCGCTCCCTCCTCGGAACGAACCACACGAATCTGGAGCACAGCATGGCAAACAACACGGAAACCGCGATCCAACAACTGTACGTCGCCTACTACAACCGCCCCGGCGATCCGGCCGGCCTGGCCTTCTGGAAGGGCGTCGTCGACGGCGCCGGCGGCGACCTGTCGGCCGTCTCGGCTGCCTTCGCCACCTCGACCGAGTACATGTCGGTCTACGGCGGCAAGGACAACCGCAGCGTGGTCAACACCGTGTACCGCAACCTGTTCGGCCGCGACGGCGAAGCCGCGGGCCTGGACTACTGGGCCAATGCGCTCGACAAGAAACTGATCACCGTGGACGCCGTGGTGACCGCCATCGCCTCCGGCGCCCAGAACCAGGACCTGGTCGCCTTCAACAACAAGGTCAAGTTCGCCACCGCCTTTACCGGCGCGCTGGACCTGCATCCGGAACGCGCCGCCTACAACGGCGACGACGCCCTCGCCTACGCCAAGCAGCTGACCTCGGCCGTCACGACCGACGCCTCGCTGGCCACCGCGACCGCCAACCTCGATGCATCGACCGCCGGCTTCGTCGCCGCCAGCAAGGCGCCGATCGTGTTCACCCTCACCGCCAACGCCGACGCCGGCACCGCGTTCAAGGGCGGCGGCGGCAACGACACCTTCAACGCCACTGCCGCCACCTTCGGCGCCGGGGACGGCATCCACGGCGGCGGCGGTCTGAATGCCATGTTCCTGGTCGATGCCGGCGCCAACCTGGCGACCACCGCACCTCAAGTCTCGGTCACCAACATCCAGCACCTGTTCGTCAACACCAAGGGCGGCTTCGGCAATGCCAACGCCTACGACATCTCGAACTGGGCCGGCGTGGAACAGCTGACCCTGGACGCTGCCGGCGCCGTCAACGTGAAGGCCGCCGACAGCGTCGACCTGAACATCAAGACCAGCACCGGCGCCGTCACCACGAACGGCGGCCGCGCGGTCTCGGTCAACGGCAACACCGGCGCCGCCAGCATCACCGGCAACGCGCTGAACTGGGTCGCCCTGCTCAACACTACCCAGAACGCGACCATCAACAACGCCACCGTCGACCACGAGATCGGCCTGCGCCTGACCGAAGTGCGCGGCGCGACCATCACCGACGCCAACGCCAAAACCATCAACCTGCAGGTCAATGCCGTGCAGGGCGGAGCGGGTTCCAGCATCAACCTCGACGCGGACCGCGCCACTACCCTGAACATCGACAGCGCCGCACCCCTCCTGCTGGACACCACCGCGCTGGCCGCGGACGACAAACTGGTCACCATGACCCTGAAGGGCGCGGGCAAGTTCGACGCCGACCTGAAAGGCATCGCCTCGCTGAAGACCTTCGACGGTTCGCAGTCGAGCGGCGCCCACAACCTGGCCGTTACCACCACCGCCAACCTGGTGGTCAAGACCGGTTCGGGCGCGGACAAGCTGGTCATGAGCGGCGGCCTGGCCGGCACCGCATCGGTGGACCTGGGCGCGGGCGACGACCGCTACGAAATCTCGCAGGCGGCCTTCAACGGCGCGACCGTGAACGGCGGCGCCGGCATCGACACCATCGTGGCCAGCGATGCGGCCTTCATCGGCGCCACCGCCAACCAGGTCTACAGTGGGTTCGAGATCCTCGACTTCTCGAGCGGCAAGGGCGTCTACAACCTCGACCGCATCGGCGAGGTCACCACCCTGCACACCCACGCCCGCCTGCGCGACGTGGTCGAGTTCACCAACGGCCGCGCCAATTCGCGCATCGAGATGGTAAGCCAGGACGCCAACCTCGACCTGACCGGCAAGCCCGCTGACCAGTTCGTGGTCGGCGCCAACATCAAGTTCACCATGAAGGACGCATCCGGCGCCAACGACAAGCTGACCATCGCCATGATCGCCAACGACGCCACCAATGAAGGCCGCATCACCGGCCAGGTGCAGGCGAACACGATCGAGACCAGCGGCATCGAGACCATCACGATCCACTCGGGCGCCAACAAGGTGGAACCGGACTTCCCGGGCACGAGCAGCAACGACGCCCGCGTCGCCAAGGACTACGTCAACAGCTTCTCCTACCTGTATGCCGAAGGCACCAAGTCGATCGTCGTGACCGGCGACGCCAGCCTGCGCCTGGTGAAGGCCTATTCGGACACCCTGACCAGCTTCGACGCCACCGCCTCGACCGGCAACGTGCAGTTCGACAGCGTGAGCCGCAGCGCCAACGCGCCGAGCGTGGCGCTGGACTACAAGGGCAGCCAGGGCAAGGATTACTTCACCGCGACCAAGGAAGGCGTGGTCTTCCAGGGCAACGGCGGTGCGGACGAAGTGCTGCTGTACCGCTACGAAAATACCAAGGACGTCATCAAGTTCGCCAAGGCCAGCGATTCGCAGCTGATCTGGGCCAAGGGCACCGCCAAGCAGGCCAACAACTTCGACACGATCTACGACTTCCAGACCGGCGTGGACAAGATCGACCTGTCGGCCCTGCACCTGGAGAAAGGCGCCAACCTGGACGGCTTCGCCACCATCAAGCTGGCCTCGAACACCGACCACATCCTGCAGGGCACCCTCAAGGACGGCATCGGCGTGTTCAGCGACGCCGGCGGCAACCAGCGCTCGATCGCCTTCGCGATGTACGGCGTGGACGACGGCTGGATGCTGGTGGACGTCAACGGCGACGGCAACTACACCAGCGACGTCGACATGATCTTCGCGATGTACGGCAACACGAATATTCCGGTGATGAGCGACTTCATCTTCTGATATCCGTCGCCTGATTTCTCGTTGGCCCTTCCGTGAAAGCGGAAGGGCTTTTTTGTTTCGCGGCGCTCAGGCCTGGCCTTTGATCACGCCGGCGCTCATCGCGATGACGAGCCCCGACAGCGACAGCATTCCGAGCGCCACCATGACGCTCGCATGCGCAGCGATATAGCCCAGCACCGGCGGCGCCAACAGCAGGCCGCCGTAGCCCAGGGTCGCGACCGCCGCCACGCCGGCGCCGGCGCTCATGCCGGGAATGCGCGAGGCCGCGCCGAACAATAGCGGCACCACGTTGGCCGCGCCGATGCCGATCAGGGCGAAGCCGGCCGCCGACAGCAGGAAGGAGGTAGACAGCACCGCGGTGGCCAGGCCCGCGAACATCGCCAGGCCGCCCAGCACCATCACGCGCAGGGCCCCGAAGCGCAGGATCAGGCGGTCACCGAGAAAGCGGCAGGCCGCCATCGCCACCGAGAAGGCGGAATAGGCCAGCGCCGCCCTGCTCGGTGCGGCCCCGGTGCGCTCCTGCATCAGGAGCGCGCTCCAGTCGACCAGCGCACCCTCCACCGCGAAGCACAGGAGGGCCAGCAGGCCGAGGCTGAGCGCCGCCCCGCGCGGCAGCTGGAAGTGGCTGCCCGCCGCATGCGTCGGCGCGAAGGCCATCACGCGCGGCGCCGCGAGCGCCAATGCCAGCACGGTGACGATGCCCATCACGAAAGCGCCCGCGCCGTCGCCCCAGCCCTGGCCGATGATGAAGCCGCCCAGCGCGGCGCCGAGCAGGCCGCCCAAACTGAAGAAGCCGTGAAAAGAGGACATGGTCGGGATGCCGCGCGCGGTCTCGACCTCGCTGGCGTTGGCGTTCATCGCGACGTCGAGCGCGCCGTTGGCGGCGCCGAACGCGAACGCGGCCAGGAACAGCAGCGGCAGGTCGCTCACGTTCATGATCAGCGCCAGCATCGGGGCAAAGACGAAGCCCGACAGCAGGATCATGCGGCGCGTGCCCCAGCGCGCGGTGAAGCCGCCCATCAGCGGCATCGCCAGCAGCGCGCCGGCCGCGATGGTGAGCAGCACCATCGACAGGGTCGCGGTGTCGATGCCGACCCGCGCCTGCACCACCGGCACGTGGGCGGCCCACAGGCCGATGCCGGCGCCGTTGAGCAGGAAGACGGTGGAGATCGACCAGCGAGCGGCTGCGAGGGAAGCGTTGTCGTGGTGGCCGTTCATGTCCTGCCCCTGGCGGCGCTTGCCGCGGTCTGGAGATCGAGTCCCGGATGCGCTTCGCGCAGGCGGGCGATGGTATCGGGAGGAGCGTCGGCTTCGAGCACCAGGTGGTCGAGTTCCGCCAGCCGTCCGAAGGCGAAAGGCGCGCCGTCGCCCAGGCGTTCGTTCAGTACGGCGGCGGCGCGGCGCGTGCTGCCGGCCAGCATGGCGGCCTTGATCGTCGCTTCCTCGGCGTCCGAGGCGGCCAGGCCGCGCTCGGCGTCGAGCGCGCAGATGCCGACGATGCACAGGTCGGCGCGCAGCTGCTGCAGCTCGGCCAGGGTCCAGGCGCCCAGCACGGCGCCAAGGGCGGTGTGATAGGTCCCGCCCAGCAGCACGATGCGGGTGCGGCGGAAGTCGCCCAGCGCCAGCGCCAGCTGCGGGCTATTGGTGATGATGGTGGCGCACTGCCCGTCTTCCAACTGGCGCGCCAGCGCCAGGTTGGTCGAGCCGGCGTCGATCAGCACCGTGTCGCCCTGCCGGATGCAGGCGCGCAGGGTCTGGGCCAGCGCGCTTTTGCGCGCCAGGTCGCTATCCGCCCGCTCGCCGAAGCTGGCTTCGCGCGTGCGCCGCACCGCGCCGCCATGGACGCGGCGCAGCAGCCCGGCCGCGTCGAGGTCGCGCAGGTCGCGCCGGATCGTGTCTTCCGAGGTCTCCAGGCGCTGGGCCAGTTCGGCCGCCAGCACCCGTCCCTCGCGTTCGACGGCCTCGATGATGGCCTGGCGCCGTTCTTCCGCCAATTGCATGTTTGCTCCCGTTGAATTCGCCCGACTGTATATAAACACGCAAAAACAAGCAAGTTTACGCAATAACACGTACATTCCCGCATCCGACCTGCTGTGATGCATACAACATCACTTCACTCTGGCCGTATCCGGCGTGATAAGAAGTTGTTAAACTTCATCTACTTAAGTAAGAGAAATAGCATGGACAAGTCCGCTTCCATCCTCATCGTCGACGACTACCTTCTGATCCGCACCCATGTGCGCCAGGTGCTGGCGGAACTCGGCTTCCTGAACGTGTTCCAGGCCGATAACGGCAAGACGGCGCAGGACCTCATGCGCAAGCAGCAGATCGACATCGTCGTCGGCGACTGGGGCATGCCGGTGATGAGCGGGATCGACCTGCTCAAGTGGATGCGCAGCGACCACCGCTATGCGAACACACCGTTCATGATGCTCACCGCGGAAGCCAATCCGCAATCGGTGCGCACCGCGCTGCAGGCCGGCGTGAACGCCTACATGATCAAGCCGTTCACCGTGCACAGCTTCGCCTGCAAGTTCATGAGCATGCTGGGCGTGCAGCTCGAGACCGCGCCCAGCCCGACGGCCGCGCCCACGCCCGCGCCGCGCGCACCGATGCCGTCCGCTTCGCCCGCGCTGCCGGAGTCGAACGTCATCGGCCTGGAAGCCCCGATCGGCGAGCGCGTGAAAAAATCCACGGTGCTGATCGTGGACGACATCCCGACCAACATCGAGGTGCTGGCCGGGGTGCTGAAGGACGAATACGCGATCAAGGTCGCGATCAGCGGCAAGAAGGCGCTCGAGATCGCGGACGCCTTCCACATCGACCTGATCCTGCTCGACATCATGATGCCGGTGATGGACGGCTTCGAGACCTGCCGCCTGCTCAAGGCCAATCCGAAGACCGCCCACATCCCGATCATCTTCCTGTCGGCGCGCGACGGCACCGAGGACGTGGTGGCCGGCCTGCGCCTGGGCGCGGTGGACTACGTGTCGAAACCGGCCGATCCGACCATCCTGAAGGCGCGCCTGTCGGCCCACCTGCTGCTCGCCACCGCCATGCAGGACATCAAGCGCCAGAACGAACTCCTGATCGAAAACGCGCGCCTGCGCGAGGACGTCGAGCGCATGACCCGCCACGACCTGAAAAGCCCGATCGCGGTGGCGCTGCACGGCAGCCAGGCGCTGCTCGTCAGCCCGCTCACGCCGAACCAGCGCGAGCATGCCCACATGATCGAGACAGCCGCCGAGAACGCGCTCGAGATGATCAACCGCACCCTCGACGTCTACAAGATGGAGCAAGGCACCTACCAGCCGGTGCTGCAGATGTTCGACCTGGGCGAGATGCTGGGCAAGGTCTGCCGCCAGGCCCAGCTGACCTTCGACAGCAGCGACGTGACGATCAGCTTCGACCAGCCGGAAGACGTGATGTGCCTGGGCGAGCCGCTGCTGTGCTATTCGCTGTTCAACAACGTGCTGAAGAACGCGATCGAAGCCTCGCCGCCCGGCGGCCGGGTGACCATCAACATCGCGCCCGGTTACGGCAACCTGCACCTCATGATCGACAACGCGGGCGAAGTGCCGCAGGCCGCGCGCGAGCGCTTCTTCGAAAAGTACGCCCCGTCGGACAAGATCGGCGGCAACGGCATCGGCACCTATTCGATCCGCCTGATGGCCGAGGTGCAGGGCGGCACGGTGAGCATGGACACGGGCCACGGCCGCACGCGCCTGACGATCACCCTGCCCTGCCCGTGATTCGGGCCGCCGGGCCGCATTTCGTCCACCGGATGTCGCGATTCACGTCATGGCCGCCCCGGCGCGGCTGCTGCGGGGCGACAATCCGGCCATGAACCCAACGCCTTTCACATCTTCCCGCCACAGCCTGATGTGGCGGATCTACGTAGCCGTCTGGCTGGTGTATGCCATGTTCCTGGCCGTGGCGGACCAGCTGGACAACGTCGCCGGCGGACAATTCGACGCCGGCAGGTTCGCGCTGACGATCGTCAGCCTGGTGCCTTCCGCATTCTTGCTGGCGCTGGCCTGGCCGCTGACCGGCTGGCTCGAACGCCGCGGCTACCGCCTGCCCAGGATCCTTGCCTTCCACGTCGTGGCGGCGCTCTCCTTCGCGATCATCGCGCAAGGGCCGTTCTGGACCGTGTTCAAAGCCGGCAAGCCGATCAGCTGGTATATCTGGCCGTTGCTCTACCATGGCATGACTTACCTGCTCGGCGCCGGCATCTTCCACCTGATCCGCGCCGCCGACACCGCGCACCGCCAGGCGCTGGCGATCCGGGAGGCGCAGAACCTCGTGATCGCCTCGGAGCTGAGCGCGCTGCGCAACAAGCTCAATCCGCACTTCCTGTTCAACACGCTGCACTCGATCATCGCGCTCACCCAGCGCAACCCGGCCGCCGCCGAGACCGCGCTGTTCCAGTTCTCCGACATGCTGCGCTACGTGCTGGATACGGAGCGCAGCGGCAACGACCGCGTCACGCTGGATGCGGAGCTCGACTTCGTGCGCGACTACCTCGAGCTGGAACAGCTGCGCCTGGGCGAGCGCCTGCACGTCGAGTGGGACCTCGACGAGGAAGCCGGCGACCATCCGCTGCCCGCGCTGTCGCTGCAGCCGCTGGTCGAGAACAGCATCAAGCACGCCTTCAACCCGCACAGCCGCCCCGGCATCCTGCAGATCCGCACCCGCCGCGACGCCGGCACGGGGGCGCTGACGATGACCGTGCGCGACACCGGCCCCGGCGCCGACCCCGCAAGCATCGCCACCGCGCCGGGCCTGGGCCTGCGCACCATCGAACGGCGCCTGCAGCTGGACTACGGCAGCCGTGCAGCGCTGCGGGTGCAGAGCGCGGCCGGCGCCGGTTTCAGCGTCTCCGTGACCATTCCTGCCCAGTTGACCACGCGCGAGGAGAGCCCCGCATGAACATGAAGACTGCCTTCTTCGCCGAAGACGAACCCCTGGCGCGCGACGTGCTGCGCGACGCGATCTACGCCCACCCTGCGCTGCGCCTGGTGGGCGAGGCGGCCGACGGCGCCAGCGCGCTGGTCCAGATCACCCGCCTGAAACCGGAGGTCGTGTTCATGGACATCCAGATGCCCGAGATGACCGGCCTTGAGGTGCTGCGCCGGCTCGACTACCTGCCGCGGATCGTGTTCACCACGGCCTACGACCAGTATGCGGTGACGGCCTTCGAACTGAACGCCGTCGACTACCTGCTCAAGCCCTTCACCCAGGCGCGCTTCACGGCGGCCGTGGCGCGGCTGCTGGAAGGTCCCGTGCAGGAGCGCGAAACACTCGGCCAAGCGCTGGCGCAGGCCGGCGCGGCGCCGGCGCGCCTGGAACGCATCCTGGTGCGCGACCGCGGCCGCATCTTCCCGCTGGCGGCGGACGAAATCGAATACATGAAGGCCGATTCGAAATACACCGTGATCGCGGCGCGCGGGCAAAGTTTCCTGGTCCGGATCGGCATCTCGGAACTCGAGGCCCAGCTCGACCCGGCACGCTTCGTACGCATCCACCGCTCGGCCCTGGTCAACCTGGATTTCGTGGAATCGATGCGCGCCGACGACCAGTCGCAGCTGCAGATCCACATGCGCGACGGGACGGTGCTGGGAGCGAACCGCGACGCCTCGAAGGTCCTGCGCGACATGGCGATCTGAGATGAACATACGGATGGCAGTGGAAGTGGCGATGCTGGCGGCGGCGCTCGGGTTCGGCGCGCTGGCGATTCGGCACTGGCGCGCGCAAGGAAAACCGGTCCTGCGTGGACTCGGCCTGGGCTGGGACCGCCGTGCCCGGCGCGACCTCATCGCAGGCGTCGCAATCTCCTCGCTGGCGATGCTGGGCATCTTCGCGGTCGAAGCGGCCGCAGGCGCGATCGCGACAATGCCGCTTGCACAGCAATCCTGGGGAGAACTCGGCAGCTGGTTCCTCGGCAAGGCGGCCGCCAGCGTGAAGGAAGAAATCCTGATGCGCGGCCTGCTCCTGTCCGGCCTGGTGCTGGCGCTGCGCGAGCGCCGGCTGCCTGCGATCCTGCTGTCGGCCATCGCTTTCGGTTGTATCCACCTGAGCAATCCGGGCGCCACCTGGCTGTCGGTACTCGGCAATGGGCTCGGCGGCGTGATCTACGGCGTCGCTTTCCTGTTCGCCGGCAGCCTGTGGCTGGCGATCGGCCTGCACTTCGCCTGGAACTTCGTCCAGGGCCCGGTGCTGGGCTTCCCGGTGAGCGGCATGGCCGCGGGCGGCCTGCAGCAGGTGCACGATCTCGGTCCGGCCTGGCTCACCGGCGGCGCCTACGGACCGGAGGCCGGGCTGGTGGGGATCGCGTTCCGCTTCGTGATCATCGCGCTGGTGCTGGTATGGCTGAAATCGACCTGGCGTAATGGCACGCGGCATGCGAACCTCGCTGCCAACGCCCCCGATGAGCGAGGAACGCATGCTTGAAAAAAAACCGATGCCCGCGGATGGCGAGCCGCTCTACCACGGCACCCGCGCAGACCTGAAGCCGGGCGACCTGATCGTGCCCGGCTACACGTCCAACTACGGCGAGCGCCGGATCGCGAACCACGTCTACTTCAGCGCCACGCTGGAGGCAGCCACCTGGGGCGCGGAGCTGGCCGTCGGCGAGGGTCCGGGCCGGATCTACCTCGTCGAGCCGCTCGGCTCCTGGGGGGACGATCCCAACCTGACGGATAAGAAATTCCCCGGCAACCCGACCAGGTCCTACCGCTCGCGCGAACCGCTACGCGTGGTCGGCGAAGTGAAGGGCTGGGTCGGGCATCCGCCCGAAGTCCTGCAAGCCATGAAGGACAGCCTGGCGCGGCTGCGAATGCAGGGCCTGGACGTGATCGACGACTAAGCTCTCGCCCCGCCTTACCTGTCCAGGCGCCGGCCGATGGCGCCGACGATGTCCTGGGGACTGACCGGCTTGACCAGGTGCTCGTCGAAGCCCGCTTCCAGGGTGGCGCTGCGGTCGTGCTGCTGGCCCCAGCCCGTGACGGCGATCAGCGCCGCCTGCCGGCCCCAGTCCTGCGTGCGCACCCAGCGCGCCACCTCGAGCCCGTTCGCATATGGCATGCCGATGTCCAGCACCAGCGCCTCGGGCCGCCATTGCTCCGCCATGCGGATCGCTTCACGGCCGTCGTAGGCCACCTGGACCGCATAGCCGTCCAGGCGCAGCACGTCGGCCAGCAGGTCGGCCGCGTCGACGTTGTCGTCCGCCACCAGCAGGCGCGCCTGCGCGCCCGCTAGCGGCTGCGCGCCGCCGGCCTCAAGCTCCACCACCGGATCGGACGCCATGGCCGGCAGCTCCACCCGGATCGTGGTGCCGCGCACCACGCCGCCGCTAAAGGCCCGTACCGCGCCGCCGTGCAGCTCGACCAGCCTGCGCACCACCGCCAGACCGATGCCCAGGCCGGCCGGCCCGCCGCTGACCTTGGACTGCCCCTGGGAGAACATCTCGAATACGGATTCCAGCTGCTCGGGCGCGATGCCGGCGCCGTTGTCGGTGATCGCAATCACCGCCGACTCGCCCTCGACGGCGGCGCGCACCACGATGGCGCCCGGCGCCGCGGTAAACTTGGCGGCGTTGTTCAGGAGGTTGCTGAAGACCTGGGTCAGGCGCACCTCGTCGCCCGACACCATCAGCGGCGCCTCCGGCAGGTCGAAGCGGATGTCGTGGCCGAGCGATTCGATCAGCGCGCGCGTGCTTTCGTAGGCCAGCTCGATGGTGCGCCGCAGGTCGACGGGACGGGTCTCGAGCACGATGCGGTTGAGCGTGATGCGGCTCAGGTCGAGCAGGTCGTCGAGCAGGCGGCCCATGTGGCCGGTCTGGCGCGCGATCACGTCGCGCGCCCTGCCGATGGCCGTGGGCGAGCCCACGTGGCGCAGCATCTCGACCGAATAGCCGATGGCGGCCATCGGATTGCGCAGTTCGTGCGCGAGCACCGACAGGAATTCGCTCTTCTGGCGGTTGGCCTTCTCCAGCTCGCGCTGGACGTCCTTCAAGGCGCTGACGTCCATGATGGCGGCGACTGCGCCGCGCACCTTGCCCTGCTGGTCGAACAGGGGCGCTGCATTGACCAGGATGGTGAGCACGCGGCCGTCGAGAAACTGTACGTCGAGCTCTTCCGCGCGCACCGGCTTGCCGAGCCGCGCCGCCACCCGCATCGGCCAGTCGCCCGGTTCGACCGGCTGGCCGGCACGCAGGTAGCGGTAGGGGCGCTCGTCGGTGCCGAGGCGGTCGTAGGCGACGTCGTGGTCGATGCCGAGCAGCGCGGAAAAATACGGGGTGATGCTGATGTGCCGTGCCTCGGCGTCCCGGCTGACGGCAATCCCGACCGGCAGCACGTCGAGGATGGCCTGCAGCTCTTCCTGCTGCTTGCGCTGCGCCTCCACGGCCATGACGTTCGCCGTCACGTCGCGCAGGGTGCCGATCACCAGGGGCGCGCGGTCGCCATCCTGCTGCAGCAGCTTGGCGCTGCCGGCGATCCAGCGCAGCTGCCCGTCGGCGCCCACCACCCGGAACTCGGCGGCGACGGGATTGGTCCCGTCCAGCACCGTGTCGCGCAAGGAGCGCAGGCGCTCCAGGTCTTCGGGATGCACCTGCGCCAGCGCCTCCGCCGGGCCGGCGTGCAGGAAACCGGGCGGGTGGCCGAACATCGGACCGGCGTCAGGCGACCAGGACAGGGCGCCGCTCGCGAGGTCCAGCTGCCAGGTCGCCATGCCGGCCGACTGCAGGGCGACTTCGAGCCTGGCCTTGGCCAGCGACTCGCGCGCGACCGATGCCTGCAGCCGGGCGCGGTTGTCGGCGCGCTCGAAACAGGCGAGCACGGCGAACGGCACGCGCGGATAGTGCTTGGGCGTCTTGGTGATGTAGTCGTCCAGGCCTTCCTTCATGGCGTCGACCGCGACTTCCTCGTTGCCGCTGCCCGTGAACATGATGACCGGGATCGAGGGGTAGCGCCCCTTGATCGCGCGCAGCACCTCGGTGCCTACCGTCCAGCGCAGCCGGTAATCGGTCACCGCGACGTCGAATGCGCCATCCTCCAGCGCCTCGGCCAGGCCTTGCGCGTCGCTGATGTGGCGCACCGCGACGGCCTCGATGCGCAGCCTGAGCTCGCGCTCGACCAGGGCCCGGTCGTCCGGGTTGTCGTCGACGAGCAGGACCCGCATCGGCGTGGAGGAGAATGGCTCAGACACCGGGCAACTCGATCCAGAAAGTCGATCCGATCCCCGGCGCCGACTCGACGCCGACGCTGCCCTGCATGCGCTCCACGCCCTTCTTGACGATCGCCAGGCCAATGCCGGTGCCCGGATATTCCTCCTCGCCGTGCAGGCGCTCGAACACGTCGAACACGCGTTCCCGCGCTTCGTCCGCAATGCCGATGCCGTTGTCCTGCACCTCGATGCGGACCTGGCGGCCATGGGCCCGCGCCACGACCTGCACCGCGGCGTGCGTGTTCGGCCGCACGAATTTGACGGCGTTGCCGAGCAGGTTGGTCAGGGCCTGTACCAGCACCGGCCGGTGCGCCCTGACCGTCAGTTCGTCCGGCACGTCGACCTGGATATCGGCCGCGCGATACGACGGTTCGCTCTGCAGGGCGGATTGCGTATCCTGCACCACGTCGCGCAGCGGCAGGCTGTCGGCGCGGATCTCGGCGCGCGACAGGCGCGCGAATTCCAGCAGGTCCGATACCATCAGGTCAATGCGGCGGGCGATGGCGTTGATGCGGTCGACGTACTGCCCGAACTTGCTGAAGTCGCGCAGCGCCAGGTCCTGGCTCAGCGCGGCCGCGTAGCCCTGGATGGTGCGCAGCGGTTCGCGCAGGTCGTGCGAGACCGAGAAGCCGAAGGTCTCGAGGGCTTCGTTGGCTTCCTGCAGCTGGCGGGTGCGTTCGACGATGCGCTGTTCGAGCTCGGCGTTCAGGCGGTGGATCTCGGCCCCGGCGCGGCGCAGCGAGGTGGCGTCTTCGACGATGCCGTCGACGGCATCGTGGCCGTTGACCTTCACCCGCACCAGCTTGACCACGTAGAAGCGCCCGCTGTCGTCGGTGGCGCCGAGTTCGGCCTGCGGTTCGGTGCGCAGTTCGGTGCGCAGTTCGGTAATATCGGACACCGCCTGCAGTTGCGGCAGGCGGCTCATGACCTGGTCCAGCAGCGGATGGCGCAGCGACGCCGGGGCGCTGGGGTCGCCGCCCAGCATGGTCCAGAAGGCGCGGTTGGCTTCTTCCAGCCGGCCATCGAGCGACATGCGGAAGACGCCGAGGTGGATGTTCTCGAGCAGGGCCGCCAGGCGGGTCTCGGAACGGATCGCGCGGACGCGGATCTCGTTGCGGTCGATGCAGGTGCGCACGGCGACCGGCAGGCGCGCATAGTGGCGCGGGCTCTTGATGACGTAGTCGTCGAGGCCGAGCTTCATCGCCTCGACCGCGATCTCCTGGGTGCCGGTGGCGGTGAACATGATGATCGGCAGCTGCGCATCGAACGCCTTGACCTGCTTGAGGATGTCCAGGCCGGTAATCCAGCGCATCTGGAAATCGGTGATGACGATGTCGACCCGCAGCCCGGCCTGGAGCACGCGCTCCCAGCCGGCGCGGTCGCCGACTTCGTCGATGGCGCAGCCGGGCAGGTGGCGCTCCAGCTCGCGTCGCGCCAGCGCGCGGTCGTCCGGGTTATCGTCGAGCAGCAGTATGTTCAGTGGCATCTTCTTTTTCTAGTCAGTGTCGCGCCGGCGGAACGGTCAGGTTGTTCTTGAGCCAGTACAGGTCGAGCACCCCGAGCAGCTGGACCAGGCCGTTGAACGCCACCGGTTTTTGCAGGTAGGAGTTCGCGCCCAGCGCATACGCCTGCTGGATATCCTCGTCCTCGCTCGACGACGTCAGCACGACCACCGGGGTCGTGTTCAGCTCCGGCCGGCTGCGCACCCAGCGCAAGACCTCCAGGCCCGGGCGCCTGGGCAGCTTCAGGTCGAGCAGGATCAGCGCCGGCAGCGGGTACAGGCTGCGTTCGCCGAAGCGCCCGCTGCCGCCCAGGTAGGCCACGGCTTCGTCGCCGTCGTCCGCCACCTGCATCGCGACCGGCAGCGCGGCCTTCTTGACTGCGCGCCGCGCCAGCAGCACGTCGTCGGGATTGTCTTCCACCAGCAGGATGACGGGCAGCCCGGCGCCGTCGTCCCCGTGGTTCACGCTGTTCAGCCCGCTATCCATCGCTCCGCTCCTTGTCGTCAGTCGGCATGGTCAGCTCGAACAGGGTGCCGCCACCTTCCCGGTCGAGGATACGCACCGCGCCGCCCATGCGCTCGATCCCCTTCTTCACGATCGCCAGGCCAATCCCGGTGCCGGGATAGCGTTCGTGGCCGTGCAGGCGCTCGAACACCCCGAATACATGCTCGCGGTGCTCGGGCGCGATGCCGATGCCATTATCCGCGATGAGCAGCCGCGCCGCCATACCGTCGCACGCGCCGGTGATGGTGACCTGCGGCGCCACGCCGCGGTCGACGAACTTGATGGCGTTCGACACCAGGTTGGCCACTACCTGCATCAACATGGTCGCGTTGCCGCGCACGGCCGGCAGCGGCTGGCCGACGTCCACCCGCGCGCCGCTGTCGGCAATCTGGGTTTCGAGGTCGCGCAGGACGGTCCGGACAACGGCGCCGAGGTCGACCCGTTCGAGGCGCAGCTCGGCGCGCGACAGGCGGCTGTAGGCCAGCAGGTCGGCGATCAAGCGGTCCATGCGGACCACGGCGGCCACGATGCGCTCGGCGAACAGCCTGCCGTCGGCCGACATGCGCTCGGCTTCGTCCTCGAGCAGGGCGGTGGCGAAGCCTTCGACGTTCCGGAGCGGCGCGCGCAGGTCGTGCGCCACGGTGTGGGCAAAAGCGCGCAGCTCGGCATTCGCCTCGGCGATGCGGGCGGTGCGCTCCTCGACCCGCTGTTCGAGCAGCTGGTTGGCTTCCTCCAGCCTGCGCTGCGCTGCCTTGGTCTGCGTGACCTCCAGCAGGGCGATGACGATGCCTTCCAGGCGCTCGCCTGCGACCACCGGATAGAAGCTGGCAAGCCAGTCGCGCCGCCCGGCCGCATCCGCGCCCGCAGCCGTGCTGAACTCGACGCCGCCGACCTGGCGGCGCTCGCGCAGCACCTGGTTCAGCGCCACGACGGCCCCCTCGCCGAGCGGCGCCAGCACGCGCGCCGGATCCATGCCCACCAGCGCGTCTTTCGAACTGCCGGTAGCCTCGGCCAGCGCATCGTTGAGCTCCGCCAGGCGCAGGTCGGCGTCCACCAGGCCCAGGCCGACGGGGACCGCGCGGTAGATCGTTTCGATCTGGGCCAGGCGGCGGCGCAGCGTCAGCTCGGACTCGGCCAGGGCCCGGGCCCGGGCCAGCAGGCGAGCGGCGTCGCGCGACGACAACACCCACAGCAGGATAACCAGCGCGAGCGCCATCGCGCCCGTGGTGGCGAAGGCGGCGATCAGTTCGCGCCGCCCCTCCTCGACCCGCATCTGGCGCTCCTGCAGCAGGTGCTGTTCCTCGGCGCGCATCTGCTGCGCCACCGCCAGGATGCGCCCCTTGAGCAGCAAGCCCGCTTCCAGGGTCGCCAGGGTCGGCGCGCGGCCGGCTTCCTTTTCCTGCAGCACGCGCTCGAGCATGTCGAAGCGCTGGCGCACCGCGCCCTCGAAGTCGCGCAGGTAGACCTGCTGCCGTGGATTATCGCTCGTCAGGGTACGCAGTTCCGCGACCTGGGGCAGCACGGCGTCGCGCGCCTGCCGGTAGCTGGCCAGGAAGCCTTCGCTGCCGGTCAGCAGGAAGCCGCGCTGGGCCGCTTCGGCTTCGCTCGTGAAGGCGATGGTGGACTGGACGTTTTCCAGCACCTCGCGGGTGTGCACCACCCACCCGAAGGCGCTGGACTGGTTGCGGATGCCCTTGGCCAGTACCGCGAGCGCGGCCGCCAGCACCAGCAAGCTGAGGATCGTGGCAACGGTGACCGGTGGACGGAGCGTGAATTTCTTCATGAAAGGCGTGCCGCCGCATGTCGTCAAGGAATGGCATGCGATGACGGGAAACTGGTGAGGCAAGCATACACGAGCGGCCGGGACGCCGCGTCACGGGAGACGGCGGATGCTCAGCCGACCTGGATCCAGGTCGTCTTCAGTTCCGTGTACTTGTCGAAAGCGTGCAGCGACTTGTCGCTCCCATTGCCGGACTGCTTGTAGCCGCCGAAGGGCACGGTGATGTCGTCGTTGTCGGTAAAGCTCAGCACCGGCAGCACCGGCCCGAAGATCTCTTCGCGCGCGATGCGCATGCCGGGTTCGACGCCGTCGAACAGAGTCGGCTCGACGTACAGGCCGCCGCTGTCCTGGCGCGCGGCGGCGCCGCCCGCGAGCAGGCGCGCGCCTTCCCGCTTGCCGTCCTCGATATAGCCCAGCACCGTCTTCATCTGGGTCGTGTCCACGATGGCGCCCATGAGGGTAGCTTCAATGAGCGGGTCGCCCGGCGCATGGCGCGGGACCAGGGCCAGCGCCTTGTCGAGAAAAGCATCCTTGATCGAGGCTTCCACGAACAGGCGCGAGGGCGCGTTGCAGCTTTCGCCCTGGTTGAAGTAAATCGAGACGATCGCGCTCTCCACGGCGGCGTCCAGGTCCGGGCAGTCGGCGCGGACGATGTTGGCCGACTTGCCGCCCAGTTCAGTCCAGGCGCGTTTCAGGTTCGATCGTCCGGCCATCTGCAGGATCCCCTTGGCCCACCCGGGTCGAGCCGGTGAAGGCGATGCAGTCGACGTCCATGTGCAGGCCGAGCGCGCTGCCGGCTTCGTTGCCGTACCCGGGCAGGACGTTGAACACGCCGGGCGGCACGCCCGCCTCCAGCGCCAGCTCGGCCAGGCGCAAGGACGTCAGCGGCGCCTTCCCGGAGGGTTTCAGCACCAGGCTGTTGCCGGCGGCCAGCGCCGGGCCGATCTTCCAGGCCGCCATCAGCATCGGGTAGTTCCAGGAGATGACGGCGGCCACCACCCCGACCGGCTCGCGCGTGACGAGGGCCAGGCTGTCCTCGCCGGTCGGCGCCACCTGGTCGTACACTTTGTCGATCGCCTCGCCGTACCAGCGGATGCAGTTCTGGGCCAGCTGCACGTCCACGCTCAGGCTGTAGCGGATCGGTTTGCCCATGTCGAGGGTTTCCAGCAGGGCCAGCTCGTCGCGGTGGGCCAGCATCAGGTCGGCGAAGCGGATCAGCACGCGCTTGCGCTCGGCCGGGGGCTTGCCGGCCCAGCGCCGGTCTTCGAAGGCCACGCGCGCCGCGGCGACGGCGGCGTCGACGTCCTGGCCGTCGCAACGCGCGACCTCGGCCAGCTTGCGGCCGTCGACCGGCGAGATGCAGTCGAACCGCGCTCCCGAACGCGCGTCGACGCGGAATCCATCGATGAAGGCGCGGCCGTCAACGGCCAGTTTTGCGGCCCGTTCATGCCAGGTAAGAGACGTCATGTCGTTTTCTTCCGTAATAGCAACACTCGATGCCAAAACCGCGCAGACTTGATCCAACCGCCGGATTCTGCCTTTATAATCGCGGATTTTCCGCCCAACAATTTTCTCCTGCCGGAGCACCCACCGCATGAACACCACTTTGATCGTTTTCGTCGCGCTTTACCTGCTCGGCACGCTGGGGCTCGGGATGTGGGCGGGTACGCGGATCAAGAATACCAGCGACTTCGCCGTGGCGGGCCGCAGCCTGCCCCTGATCATGGTCATCACGACGACGTTTGCCACCTGGTTCGGCGCCGAGACCGTGATGGGCGTGCCGGCCAAGTTCGTGCAGGGCGGCCTGAACGCCATCATCGAAGACCCGTTTGGCGCCGGCACCTGCCTGATCCTGGTCGGCCTGTTCTTCGCCTCCAAGCTGTATAAACTCAACCTGCTCACCATCGGCGACTACTACCGCCAGCGCTACGGCAAGGGTATCGAGGTGTTCTGCTCGGTGGCCATCATCCTGAGCTACCTGGGCTGGGTGGCGGCGCAGATCACGGCCCTGGGCCTGGTGTTCACGGTGCTGACCAACGGCGTGATGGCGCCGGCCACCGGCATGATCATCGGCACCCTGGCCGTGCTGATCTACGTGGTGGTGGGCGGCTTCCTGGCCGTGGCGATCACCGACTTCATCCAGATGATCGTGCTGGTGGTGGGCATGGCCATCATCGCCTTCTTCGCGGCCGACCTGGCCGGCGGCTCGGACAAGGTGCTGGCGATGGCCCAGCATGCCGACCTGTGGCGCGTGCTGCCGGAGCCGAGCTTCACCGACATCGCCTTCTTCGTGGGCGCGGCCGTCACCATGATGTTCGGCTCGATCCCGCAGCAGGACGTGTTCCAGCGCGTGATGTCGGCCAAGGACGCCCCGACCGCGCGCACCGGCGCCGTGATCGGGGGCGCCAGCTACATCCTGTTCGCTTTCGTGCCGATGTTCATCGTGGCCGCCGCCGTGGTGGTGATGGGCGACCAGGCCATGGACATCGCCAAGAACGACTACCAGCGCCTGCTGCCGACCTTCATCATGACCAAGATGCCGCTGGTGATGCAGATCCTGTTCTTCGGCGCCCTGCTGTCGGCGATCAAGAGCACCTCGTCGGCCACCCTGCTGGCGCCGTCGACCAGCTTCGTGGAGAACATCCTCAAGAACCTGCGCCCCGGGATGAGCGACAAGCAGCAGCTGTTCGCGATGCGCCTGACCATCGTGATCTTCGCGTCGCTGGTGCTGCTGTACGCGATCGCGATGGAAGGCACCTCGATCTACGAACTGGTGTCGAGCGCCTACCAGGTCACGCTCGTGGGCGCCTTCGTGCCGCTGGTGATGGGCCTGTACTGGAAGCGCGCGACCACGCAGGGGGCCATCGTGTCGATCGGCGCCGGCATCCTGGTGTGGCTGCTGTTCTTCCCGCAGATCACGGGCTGGGGCGAGCATTTTCCGGGGCAGCTGGCGGGGTTGGTGGCGGCCTTTGTCGGCATGTTCGTGGGCTCGCTGGCGCCGCAGGTGTTCAAGAATCGGAGTGAGGCGGCGAAGCATATTGTGGCGAGTGCTTGAGTTCTCACTGTTCACGTCAACTTGGATTCCCGCCTGCGCGGGAATGACGGTTTTTAGGCTAACGGAAGAATTGCGTTAGCGGTAATTCATGCATTAGCGTGGAAATGTCGTTCCCGCGCAGGCTGAAGTGATGCCCCCGGCATCACTTCGCCCAAGTTCGTAGCACACCACCAGCGCTTACTCCATCCACCCGCGCGCAACAACCTCCTCCAGCGTCAAATCCAGGCAATACCCAATCCGCTCCACCATCTCGTCGATCTGCGCGACGGTCATGGACAGCGGCGGCGCCACGATCATCCGGTCCCCCACCGCGCGCATGATCACCCCGTTATCGAACATGTGCTTCCGGCACACCATCCCCACCGCATGCGGCGCCGGGAACGGCTCGCACGCGTGCACGGTCGCGCCCTTGCGCCGCACCAGGTTCAGTCCCGCCGTCAGGCCGCAGGTCTCGGCATGCCCGACCAGCGGGTGCCGAGCCAGCGCGGCGAAGCGCGCTTTCAGGTGCGGGCCGGTTTCAAACGCCACCCGCTCGACCAGGCGTTCGGCCTGCAGGATGCGGATGTTCTCCAGCGCCGCGGCGCAGGCCGCCGGGTGGCCGGAGTAGGTGAAACCGTGGTTGAAGTCGCCGCCCTTCTCGATCAGCAGGTGGGCCACGCGAGCGCCCACCAGCACGCCGCCCAGCGGCACGTAACCGGAGGTGACGCCCTTGGCAAAGGCGACCAGGTCGGGCTGGAAGCCCATCAGCTCGCAGCCGAACCAGGTGCCAAGGCGCCCGAAGCCGCAGATCACCTCGTCGGACACCAGCAGGATGTCGTACTTGTCGCAGATGCGCCGGATTTCCGGCCAGTAGGTCGACGGCGGGATGATCACGCCGCCCGCGCCCTGCACCGGCTCGCCGATGAAGGCTGCGACCTTTTCCGGCCCGAGCTCGAGGATTTTCTCTTCCAGCCAGCCGGCAGCCGCCAGGCCGAATGCGGCCTCGCTCATGCCTTGCCCGCTTTCCGCGTAATTCGGCTGGCCGATGTGGACGATGCCGGGGATCGGCAGCCCGCCCTGGGCGTGCATGCCGGCCATGCCGCCCAGCGAGGCCCCGGCGAGGGTCGAGCCATGGTAGGCGTTGCGGCGGCTGACGATGACCTCGCGTTCGGGCTTGCCGGCCAGCTGCCAGTAGCGCCGCACCATGCGCACGATGGTGTCGTTCGCTTCCGAGCCGCTGCCGGTGAAGAACACGTGCTGCATGTTGGGTGGCGCGATGCTGGCCAGCAGCGCGGCCAGCTTCACGGCGGGCAAGTTGGTGGTGTTGAAGAAGCTGTTATAGAAAGGCAGCTGCAGCAGCTGGGCGTGGACCGCGTCGGCGATGCTGGCGCGGCCGTAGCCGGCGTTCACGCACCACAGGCCGGCCATGCCGTCGATGATCTTCTTGCCGTCCGAATCCCACAGGTAGACGTCGTCGGCGCGGACGATCACGCGCGCGCCGCGCTCCCTCAGCGCAGCGTGGTCGGTGAAGGGGTGCAGGTAGTGGTTTGAATCCAGCCGCTGCAGGGCCTGGGTGTCATAGGTCTCGGGCGCATCGGGTACATCCACGCGCAGCGAGGCCAGCGGGGTAGTGGTCGTCATGTCGGGCTCCCATGTCGTTCAGAACCCGTTACACGTGCAGGAGCAGGTGTTCCCGCTCCCACGGACTGATGACGCGCATGAACTCCTGGTGCTCGAGGTCCTTTACCGCAGAGTACACGTCGATGAAGCGCTCGCCCAGGACCTCGCGCAAACGGTCTTCGCGGCGCAACAGGGTGATGGCTTCGGACAGGCCCTGGGGCAGCTCGACCGGCATGTCGTAGGCGCTGCCCTCGACCATCTGGCTCGGCTCGACCGCTTCGAGCATGCCCAGGTAGCCGCAGGCCAGGGTCACGGCCAGCGCCAGGTAGGGATTGGCGTCGGCGCCGATCACGCGGTTCTCGACCCGGCGGTCCTGGGCGCCCGATACCGGCACCCGGAAGCCGACCGTGCGGTTGTCCATGCCCCACTGCAGGTTGATCGGGGCGGCCGTGTGGCGCACGATGCGGCGGTAGGAGTTCACGTAGGGCGCGACGATGGCCATGGCCGAGGGCATGTAGCGCTGCAGGCCGCCGATGTAGTGGCGGAAGGCCGGCGACGGCGTGCCGTCGTCCTGGCTGAAGATGTTGCGCCCGGTCTCGGCGTCGACCACGCTCTGGTGCACGTGCATCGCGGAGCCCGGCTCGTCCGCCATCGGCTTGGCCATGAAGGTGGCGTACATCTCGTGCTTGAGCGCCGCTTCGCGCAGGGTGCGCTTGAAGTAGAACACCTTGTCGGCCAGGCCCAGCGGGTCGCCGTGCAGGAAGTTGATCTCCATCTGGCCGGCGCCGATCTCGTGGATCAGCGTATCGACGTCGAGGTTCATCATCTCGCAGTAGTCGTAGATGTCCTCGAACAGCGGATCGAACTCGTTCACGGCGTCGATGCTGTAGACCTGGCGGCTGGTCTCGGCCCGGCCGCTGCGGCCGACCGGCGAGGACAGCGGCAGATTGGGGTCGATGTTCTTGGCCGTCAGGTAAAACTCGAGCTCCGGCGCCACGACGGGGCGCCAACCCTTCTGGGCGTAGAGTTTCAACACGCGGCGCAGCACGCTGCGCGGGGCGAAGTCGACCAGGCTACCGTCGGCGAAATAGCAGTCGTGGATGACCTGGGCGGTGGGGTCGACGGCCCAGGGCACCATGGTGATGGTGGTGGGGTCGGCCTTGAGGATCATGTCGCGGTCGGTGGCCGCGATGGCGCGGTTATACGAATCGTCGCGCTCGGGGGTGTTGCCGGTGACGGTCATGCCCAGCACCACTTCGGGGATGCGCATGCCGCGGTCTTCGGTGAACTTGATGCGGGGGAGGATCTTTCCACGGGCCACGCCGGTCAGGTCGGGGACCAGGCATTCGATTTCGGTGACCCGTTTTGCGTTGAGCCACTCCTCCATGTCGGTGTACGTAAAATTGTCGCGGATTGCCATGATTTGCCTCTCTGTCGATTTCGGATACCAGGCGCACGCCGGCACCAGCCGGGTGCGCCGCACACATCAGGCAGCGAAGCTAGGGGACGGCGCTGGTGGTCCAGAGAAAGGCCGTTTCGATCACAAGCAGGTTCATGCACTGCTCCGTTGTTTCTGGGCCTGGTATTCGCGGCAGGCATTGCCGAAGGCGCCGAACATCTTCATCGAATAGGGATTGTGCTGGATGCGCCATTCCGGGTGCCATTGCAAGGCCAGGGTGAAGCCGGGCGCGGTGGACACCGAAAAGGCTTCGACCAGCCCATCCTCCGCTACTGCTTCGACGCGCAAGCCGGGCGCGAGTTCGTTGACGCCCTGGCCGTGCAGCGAGTTCACGGGGATTTCCGGCACGCCCAGCATGCGCTCCAGGCAGCCGCCCGGCATGATCGTGACGTTGTGGGCGTCGCCGTACTGCTCGTCCATGCCCAGCTCGGGATTCTCGCGGTGATCGAACTTGCCGGCCACGCTCTGCACCGCCTGGTGCAGGCTGCCGCCCAGGGCCACGTTCATCTCCTGGAAGCCGCGGCAGATCGCGATGATCGGGATGCCGCGCTTGACCGCTTCGCGGACCAGGGGCAGCGTGGTCTGGTCGCGCGCCGGATCCTGGGGCAGGCTGGGATCGAGCACTTCTTCGGAGTAGTAACTGGGATGCACGTTCGAGGCCGAGCCGGTCAGCATGATGCCGTCGCACAGGGCCAGCACCGTTTCCAGGTCCAGCGATTCGCCCAGCGAAGGCAGGATCATGGGTGCGCAATCGGCGCCCAGGACGACGGCGTCGACGTACTTGTACTGGGCCGCGTGGTAAGGGTGCTCGCCGAAATCACGCGTGCATGCGGGGACGATGACGATGGGTCGCATGGTCTCTACCTTGTCGTGAAGCGCACGAAACCATGATACGAGCATTCCGGTCCGGGCGCGAGGTGCTAATGATCTGGATCAACATCGCGCCGGCATGGTGCCGTCGTGCTTCCTGCTGATCTGCGGGGAACTGCAGTTCCATAGCAAAAGCTTAACGGACACTTCAAAAGCATGCCAACACGGTAAGCCACGGCCGCTCGTGAAATTTTCTTTCACACGAGCATGGCCGTTGAAATCTAATTTCACATACGCAACATCAGGACCGGCACCCGCTCTCGCTCGTTTTACTGCCGGACTGCCGTCAAGGCCGCTTCCAGCACCGTGTCGCGCCCGCGGCGCAGGTCGGCCACCGTGGGCGCCACGCGCACGGTCGGCTGGATGCCGTGACCGACCCAGGCGCGCCCGTCCGCATAGGTGTCGGCCTTGGTGCAGATGCGCGCCACGCCGCCGCCCGGCAGGCTGACGAACAGCGGCTGGCCGGTGCTGCCTCCGGTGGGCTCGCCCACGATCGGGCCGCGCCGCATCCCCTCCCAGGCCACCATGAAGTCTTCCGCCGCCGAATAGGTGCCGCCGGACGTCAGCACCGCGACCGGGCCGCGGAAGTGGCGCCTGCCGTCCGGCTGCCAGGTCTCGGCCGTGCCCTGGAAGTCGGGCAACGGCCGCTTCCAGGCGCGGTAGGCCGGCAGGTACTGGCGGGTCGACCATTTGCTGGTGGCGAAGGGCTGGTCGGTGAGCGTGGCCAGCACCCGGTAGCCCTCGTGCGAATTGCCGCCGCCGTTGTTGCGCAGGTCGATGATGAGCGCCGTGCTGGTGGCGATCTGGTCGAATGCGGCCAGGAAGGCGTCGGCTGCCTTGCTGTCGCCGAAGCCGTTCAGCGCCACATAGGCCACGTTGCCGGGGAGCTTGCGCAGCTCGAACGGCGGCTTGCCGCCTGCCGCCTTGCCGAAGCTCTCCCAGTCGACCCGGCGGGTGGCCAGCACGAAGGACTTGCCGCTGGCGTTGCGATAGGTGACCCGGGGCGTCTTGCCTTGCGGGCCCACCAGGAACTGGTAGCCGTAGACGCGGCTCGCCAGGTCCTGGGGCGTGGACGCGCTCACGTAGGGCGCGATCTCGCGCTGCGCATAGGCCGTAACCGGCTCGCCGTCGACCTCGAGGATCTCGGTGCCGGGCACGACGCCGCCGGCGGCCAATGCCGGATCGAACACCTCGCGCACCAGCACCCTGCCCTCGACCAGATGGGTGGTCAGGAGCGGGCGCGTCATGGCATTGCGCAGCTCGCGGGCGGGATAGACGTTGGTATGGCCGTCCTGCAGCTTGGCGCACAGTTCGATCAGCACCTGGTAGTACTCGGCGGTGGAACGGGTGGCGCGCACCTTCGGTATGGTCTCGAGATAGAGCTTGTCCCAGTCGAGCTCCTTGAGCTTGTCGACGTACACGAAGTTGTACTTCACCTCGGACCAGAACTTCGACAGCCCGGCCAGCTTTTCGTCTTCGCTGATGTTCTCGCGGTAGGGCGTGGCCAGCGCCGGGGAATCGAACAGCCGCGCCTCGCGCGCCGCCTTGTCCTTCATCGCGGCGAGCAGCATCTGCCAGCGCGGGTCGGCGTGCAGCGCGGCCAGGTCGCCGTCGCCCGCCGTATGCTCTACCGACACCCAGCCGGCCTCGAACGCCTTGCGCAGCGATGCGAACGCGCCTTCCGTATCGCCCGCCAGCGCCTGGGCACAGGCCGCGTTGTACAGCAGGCCGGGCTGCGGGCGCTGCTGCGCGGCCTGCAAGTAGAGCGCGGCCGACTCGGCATACCGCTTGGCTGCATAGGCCGCGCTGCCGCGGTCTTCGAGTTCGTCCGCGTTCTGCGCGCTGGCGGCTCCTGACAGGGCCGCGAAGACCGCGGCCACGATGATGCGACGTACCATTCCTGCTCCTGTTGTGATCGATGCGGCGATTCTAGAAAGACAGGCGTGCGCTGTGCAGGAAAATGCGACAGGCTGCACGATCCGCGGCCCAGCCTGCCGCATTTGCCTGTGCGCCGTGCGCTGCGCGCAGGGCAAGCGGTCTACCATGATGGGCCCATCGCACGAGGAGGAATCATCATGCCGCACCTGAACGACCCCGGCCTGCTGCGCCAGCAGGCCTATATCGGCGGGCACTGGAGCGCCGCCGACGACGGCGCCACCGTGGACGTGATCGACCCGGCCACCGGCGAGACCCTGGGCCAGGTGCCGCACATGGGCGCACCCGAAACCCGGCGCGCGATCGAGGCCGCCAACGCCGCCTGGCCAGCCTGGCGCCGCCACACCGCCAAGGAGCGCGCCGCCATCCTGCGCCGCTGGTACGAGCTCATGATGGAAAACGCCGATGACCTGGCGCTCCTGATGACGCTCGAGCAGGGCAAGCCGCTGGCGGAGAGCAAGGGCGAAATCGGCTACGCCGCCTCCTTTTTCGAATGGTTCGCCGAACAGGCCAAGCGCATCGAAGGCGACACCCTGGAGTCGCCCTCGCGCGCCACCCGCATCATCGTCACCAAAGAACCGATCGGCGTGTGCGCCGCCATCACGCCCTGGAACTTCCCGGCCGCGATGATCGCCCGCAAGGTGGCGCCGGCGCTGGCCGCCGGCTGCCCGATCGTGCTGAAACCCGCCGAACTCACGCCCTTCTCGGCGCTGGCCCTGGCCGAACTGGGCGAGCGCGCCGGCCTGCCCAAGGGCGTGTTCTCGGTGGTGACGGGCGACGCCAAAGCGATCGGCGGCGAGATGTGCGCCAATCCCATCGTGCGCAAGCTGAGCTTTACCGGCTCGACCGAGGTCGGGCGCCTCTTGATGCAGCAGTGCGCGCCGACGGTCAAGAAGCTGTCGCTGGAACTGGGCGGCAACGCTTCCTTCATCGTGTTCGACGACGCCGACCTCGATGCCGCGGTCGACGGCGCGGTGGCCTCGAAATACCGCAACGCCGGCCAGACCTGCGTGTGCGCCAACCGCATCTACGTGCAGGACGGCGTCTACGACGAGTTCGCGCGCCGCTTCACCGAGGCGGTCGGCAAGCTGAAAGTCGGGCGCGGCACCGAGCCGGGCGTGAACCAGGGGCCGCTGATCGAGGAAAAGGCGCTGGTCAAGGTGGAGCAGCACATCGCCGATGCGCTGGACAAGGGCGCGCGCCTGCTGTTGGGCGGGCAGCGCCACGCGCTCGGCCACAGCTTCTTCCAGCCGACCGTGCTGGCCGACGTGACGCCGCAGATGCGCGTGTCGAACGAGGAAACCTTCGGGCCGGTGGCGCCGCTGTTCCGTTTCAGGACCGAAGAGGAAGTCATTGCGCTGGCCAATGCCAGCGAATACGGGCTGGCCTCCTACTTCTATGCGCGCGACGTGGGCCGCGTGTGGCGGGTGGCCGAGCAGCTCGAGACCGGGATGGTCGGCATCAACACCGGCCTGATCTCGAACGAGGTGGCGCCGTTCGGCGGGGTGAAGCAGTCGGGGCTGGGACGGGAAGGCTCGAAGTACGGGATGGACGATTATCTCGTCATCAAGTACCTCTGCCTTGGTGGAATATAAGGATTACTTCTTGTACTCGTAGTACTTGCGTGCATCGCCGCGCACCTGCTCGGCCGGGTATTTCTCCCGGTTGAGCACCATCTTTTCCTGCACCGCACCGAACAGGTCGACATCGAGCTTGTCCGCCAGACGCACCAGGTACACCAGCACATCGGCCATCTCGTGGCGCACCTGGACCAGCTTGTCCGCGCCGAGTTCCTCCAGCCGGCCGTGCTGCAGCCACTGGAAGTGCTCCAGCAGCTCGGCCGCCTCCACGCTCAGCGCGGAGGCGAGGTTCTTCGGCGTGTGGAACTGGTCCCAGTCGCGCTCGTCCACAAACCTACGGACGAGCTCGCGCAGCTGGATCAGATCACTGTCCGCGGCGTTCGTCACGGACCTGGTCCCCGTCCAGATAGCCCTGCAGCACGCGCTCGAGCTTGGGTGCGATCTCGTCGAAGCTGCTGACGGTGATGCCGAGGTCGCGCAGCAGGCCGTCGTGCACGCCGTAGACCCAGCTGTGGATGGTGAGCGGCTGGCCGCGTTCCCAGGCGTCGCGCACGATGGTGGTCTGGGCCACGTTGATCACCTGCTCGGCCACGTTCAGCTCGACCAGGCGGTTGACGGCTGCTTTGCCGGCCACGTTGCCGAGGTACTTGCCGTGCTTGTCGCGCACGTCGCGCACGTGGCCGAGCCAGTTGTCGGCCAGGCCCACGCGGGTGCCGGTCAGGGCCGCGCCCACGCCCGAGCAGCCGTAATGGCCGCACAGGATGATGTGCTTGACCTTGAGTACGTCGACCGCGAACTGCAGCACGCTCAGGGCGTTCAGGTCGGAGTGCGCGATCACGTTGGCGATGTTACGGTGCACGAACAGCTCGCCCGGCAGCATGCCCAGCAGCTCGTTGGCGGGCACGCGGCTGTCGGAGCAGCCGATCCACAGGTATTCCGGGGCCTGCTGGTCGGACAGCGCCTTGAAGAAGTTCGGGTCTTCGGCCACCATCGCGGCGGCCCATTTGCGGTTGCGTGCGAAGAGGTCTTCGGCGGTCACGCCCGTCGTCTTGTTTTCCAATTTTTCTCCCTGTAGATGCGTACTGAATAGGCAAGAGTATACCGTAGGGGTGATCCAGTCCAGTGGACTGGATCACGCTTCGCCGACCGCGCGTTCAGCTCACGGATGAGCAGCAGCAGAGCATGCCGGAGTTGGGCGCGCGGTCGGCAGAGCCGACCACCCTACGAAAAAAACCGCCGAGGGCTCGCGCCGCCAGCGGTTTTTCATCGATACGGTCTGTTACTCGAAGAAGTCCTTGACCTTGTCCATCCACCCCTTGCTCTGCGGGCTGTGCTTGGCCCCGCCTTCATTGGTGGAGCGTTCGAACTCGCGCAGCAGATCCTTCTGCTTGTCGGTCAGCTTGACCGGGGTCTCGACCACCACGTGGCAGAACAGGTCGCCGGTATAGCCCGAGCGCACGCCCTTGACGCCCTTGCCCTTGAGGCGGAAGGTCTTGCCGGTCTGGGTGCCTTCGGGCACCGTGAACGAGACCTTCCCGGTCAGGGTCGGCACCTCGATCTCGCCGCCCAGCGCCGCCTTGGCGAAGGAGATCGGCATCTCGCAGTGCAGGTCGTCGCCTTCGCGCTGGAACACCGGGTGCGGCTTGATGTGGATCTCGACGTACAGGTCGCCCGACGGCCCGCCATTCGTGCCCGGCTCGCCGTTGCCGGTCGAGCGGATGCGCATGCCGTTGTCGATGCCGGCCGGGATCTTCACTTCCAGCGTCTTGTTGCGCTTGATGCGTCCGGCGCCGCCGCAGGCCGCGCACGGTTCCGGGATGATCTTGCCGCTGCCGTGGCACTTCGGGCAGGTCTGCTGGATGCTGAAGAAGCCCTGCTGCATGCGCACCTGGCCGTGGCCCGAGCAGGTGGTGCAGGTCACCGGCTGGGTGCCCGGCTTGGCGCCGCTGCCGTGGCAGGTGTCGCACTTGTCCCAGCTCGGCACGCGAATGGTGGTCTCGTAGCCGTGGGCCGCCTGCTCCAGGGTGATCTCGAGGTTGTAGCGCAGGTCGGCGCCGCGGTACACCTGCGGGCCCGCGCTGCGGCCGCGGCCGCCGCCGAAGATGTCGCCGAAGATGTCGCCGAAGGCGTCGCCAAAACCGCCCGCGCCGCCGCCGAAGCCACCGCCGCCCATGTTCGGATCGACGCCGGCGTGACCGTAGCGGTCATAGGCCTCGCGCTTCTCCGGATTGGTCAGCATCTCGTAGGCTTCCTTGACCTCCTTGAACTTCTCTTCCGCTTCCTTGTTGTCGGGGTTGCGGTCAGGATGGTACTTCATCGCGAGCTTGCGATAAGCCTTCTTGATGTCGTCTTCCGACGCGTTCTTGGCGACCCCGAGGATCTCGTAAAAATCACGCTTTGCCATTGGCGGCACCTTGCTTGTTGTACTGGTAAAACGGGTTATGCAGAAAATGCGGCAAAAAAACCGAGCCGGGGAACCAAACGGTCGCAGCGGCTCGGCGGGTCCCGTGGGAAACGGACGAGTGTAACCCAGCTCGCCCGTCCCCGTCGGGGATTACTTCGCGTCTTTCACTTCCTTGAAGTCCGCGTCCACGACGTCGTCCTGCTGGGGCTGCTCACCGCTACCCTGGCCGCCGGCCTGTTGGCCGCCGGCGGCACCGGCCGCGCCAGCCTGCTGCGCCTGCATGTCGGCGTACATCTTCTCGCCCAGCTTCTGGGCAGCAGTCGACAGGGCTGCGGTCTTGGCGTCGATGTCCGACTTGTCGCCCGACTTCAGCGCGCCTTCGAGGTCGGCGATCGCCGCTTCGATCTTCTCCTTCTCGCCGGCGTCCAGCTTGTCGCCGTACTCGGTCAGGGACTTCTTGGTCGAGTGGACCAGCGCGTCGCCCTGGTTGCGGGCTTCGGCCAGTTCCTTGACCTTCTTGTCCTCTTCCGCGTTCAGCTCGGCGTCCTTCACCATCTTCTGGATTTCTTCTTCCGACAGGCCCGAGTTGGCCTTGATGGTGATCTTGTTTTCCTTGCCGGTGGCCTTGTCCTTCGCGCCCACGTGCAGGATGCCGTTGGCGTCGATGTCGAAGGTCACTTCGATCTGCGGGGTGCCGCGCGGCGCCGGCGGGATGCCTTCGAGGTTGAACTCGCCCAGGCCCTTGTTACCGGCAGCGATCTCGCGCTCACCCTGGTAGACCTTGATGGTCACGGCCGGCTGGTTGTCGTCGGCGGTCGAGAACACCTGCGAGAACTTGGTCGGGATCGTGGTGTTCTTGTGGATCATCTTGGTCATCACGCCGCCCAGGGTTTCGATACCCAGCGACAGCGGGGTCACGTCCAGCAGCAGCAGGTCCTTGCGCTCGCCCGACAGCACCGAGCCCTGGATCGCGGCGCCGACAGCGACGGCCTCGTCCGGGTTAACGTCCTTGCGCGGATCCTTGCCGAAGAACTCCTTGACCTTTTCCTGCACCTTCGGCATGCGGGTCATGCCGCCGACCAGGATGATGTCGTCGATGTCCGAGACCTTCACGCCCGCATCCTTGATCGCGGTGCGGCACGGTTCGATGGTCTTGGCGATCAGTTCCTCGACCAGCGCTTCCAGCTTGGCGCGGGTGATCTTCAGGTTCAGGTGGACCGGCGCGCCGTTCGCCATGGCGATGTACGGCTCGTTGATCTCGGTCTGCTGCGAGGACGACAGTTCGATCTTGGCGCGCTCGGCCGAGGCCTTGATGCGCTGCAGGGCGATCGGGTCCTTCGACAGGTCGAGGCCGTTGATCTTCTTGAATTCGTCGATAATGTAGTCGATCACGCGCTGGTCGAAGTCTTCGCCGCCCAGGAAGGTGTCGCCATTGGTCGACAGCACTTCGAACTGCTTCTCGCCGTCCACGTCCGCGATCTCGATGATGGACACGTCGAAGGTACCGCCGCCGAGGTCGTACACGGCGATCTTGCGGTCACCCTTGTCGGTCTTGTCCAGGCCGAATGCCAGCGCGGCCGCGGTCGGCTCGTTGATGATGCGCTTGACGTCCAGGCCCGCGATGCGGCCGGCGTCCTTGGTTGCCTGGCGCTGCGAGTCGTTGAAGTAGGCCGGCACGGTGATGACGGCTTCGGTCACTTCTTCGCCGAGGTAGTCTTCGGCGGTTTTCTTCATCTTGCGCAGGACTTCCGCCGAGATCTGCGGCGGCGCCAGCTTCTTGTCGCGCACGCCGACCCAGGCGTCGCCGTTGTCGGCGGCCATGATCTGGTAAGGCATCAGCGAGATGTCTTTCTGGACTTCCTTTTCCTGGAACTTGCGGCCGATCAGGCGCTTGACCGCGAACAAGGTGTTCTTCGGGTTGGTGACGGCCTGGCGCTTGGCCGGGGCGCCGACCAGGATCTCGCCGTCTTCCTGGTAAGCGATGATCGACGGGGTGGTGCGCGCACCTTCCGCGTTTTCGATGACCTTAGGCTGGCCATTCTCCATGATCGCGACGCAGGAGTTGGTGGTTCCCAGGTCGATACCGATGATCTTGCCCATGATTTGTTTTCCTTTTAAATGCTGTAGTTTCGGATTAATTCAATATTGGGAAATACCGCGCTGTTTCAAGGGCGAACCTACTGCGCGTTGCACTGGCGGTCTGCGATGCTCGCTGTACTCCCGTACAGCTGCGCTTCTCAACCACCATTGCCGCCGCTCGCTACGGTTCGTTAAGCGGCGCAGCGTCCAGCTCCTGCTTACTTCGGCGCTGCTGCCGTCACGATGGCCGGACGCAGCAGGCGGTCGGCGATCATGTAACCCTTTTGCAGCACGGTGACCACGGTATTGGCTTCCTGCTCGGACGGCACCACGGCGACGGCCTGGTGCTTGTTCGGGTCCAGCTTCTCGCCGGCCTGAGGCATGACCTCGAGCAGGCGGTTCTTTTCGAACGCGGCGGTCAGCTGCTTGAGCGTCATTTCGACGCCTTCGCGGATCGCTTCCACCGTTTGCGTTTCGACCTTCAGCGCCATTTCCAGGCTGTCGCGCACCGGCACCATGGCCTCGGCGAAGCTTTCGATGGCGAATTTATGGGCTTTCGTCACGTCTTCCTGGGCGCGGCGGCGAATGTTTTCCGCGTCGGCTTTGGCGCGCATGAAAGCATCGTGCATCTCGGCCAGCTTGGCCTCGGTCGCGCTCAGCTGGGCTTCCAGGTCAGCCTGGGCCGACGTATCGGCGGGCGGGACGCCGGCCTGGCCGGCGCTGGCCTGGGCAGCCTCGGTCGCAGCGGCAGCGGTGGCGGCATCGGCCTGCGGCGCTGCGTTGCCCTGCTGCTGGGAAACCTCTTGGTTTTCTTGGTCTTGCATCGAAAAAACTCCTAGAATCAAGGACTTGGCTGAGTTGGTAACGTGTCCTGCCTGACACACAGGGCCCTACATGGGGCGATGTCCTACATTTTCAAGGGGAATTTCAGACAACTTGAAGAAAACGCAGACATCATTTGTTACAAGATTTACGGTTTCCCTGAATCATTTCTCAAAGAAAAGTCTTACTCTTCCTGACAAGCTTGTGCAAAACCCACGGGCATCCAGGAGAAAAGACCATGAGACTGCATCTGATCAGCGGCGCCATCGTGCTGTACACCCTCGCGGTGCTGGCATGGCTGTGCTATGTCGGGATCGGTGCGACCTGGCACGCTCTCTCGTAAGAGGCAGGACGCAGGCGGCTCCGAGGCGGAACCGCCTATTTTAACAGCTTGGCAAGCAGGTTCTTCAGGCGTCCAAAGGGGCGCCCAGCTGTGCGGCGTGCTGGGCCCCGACCTGGGCATCGCGCTTGCGGGCCGCGCGCTGGGCGGGCGTGAAGATGGTGGGCCAGCCGATCAGGTGCTGTTCGGCGATCTCGGCCATGCCCTGGATCCAGGCCGGCGCCGTGTTCAGGCAGGGAATGTAGTGGTATTCCTTGCCGCCGGCGGCTTCGAAATCGTGCCGCACTTCCATGTTGATCTCTTCCAGGGTTTCCAGGCAGTCGCTGGTAAAGCCGGGGCAGATCACGTCGATGCGCTCGACGCCCTGGCGCGCCAGCTCCTGCACGGTCTGGGCGGTATAGGGCTGCAGCCACTCGGCCTTGCCGAAGCGCGACTGGAAGGTGACGATGTACTCGTCCGCCCCCATGCCCAGGCTCGCCGCCAGCAGGCGCGCGGTCTTCTGGCATTCGCAGAAATACGGATCGCCCAGCATCAGGGTGCGCTTCGGGGTGCCGTGGAAGCTCATCACCAGCTTCTGGCCGCGGCCGTGCGTTTCCCAATAACTCTCGACCTGCTCGCGCAGCGCCTCGATATACCCTTCGTGGTCGTGGTAATGGCGCACCAGGCGCAGCTCGGGGACGTTGCGCACGCGCGCATAGTGGGCATAGACGGCATCCCACACCGAGGCGGTGGTGGCGCCGGAATACTGCGGATAGGCCGGCAGCACCACGATGCGCTGGCAATGCTCTTGCTGCAGGTGGTCCAGCACTTCGGGCAGCGACGGCGAGCCGTAGCGCATCGCCATCGCCACCTTCACGCCTTCGTGGCCACGCTCGACCAGCATCTTGTCCAGCAGCGCCGCCTGTTTGGCCGTGTTGACTTTCAGCGGCGAACCTTCCTTGGTCCAGATGGTGCGGTACTTGGCCGCGGATTTACCGGAGCGGAAAGGCAGGATGATCAGGTGCAGGATGAACCACCAGATCCGGGCCGGGATCTCGACCACGCGCGGGTCGGACAGGAACTGCTTCAGGTAGCGCCGGACGGCCTTGCGGGTCGGTTCGTCCGGGGTGCCCAGGTTGACCAGCACGATGGCGCTGGAGGGCACGGTACCGTGGGGGAAAGGCGGTTCTCGTCGAAAGGGCATGTGTGAATTCGGTGAGGGGGACGCTCGCTATTATAAGTGGGGTCCCCCTGCCCTACGTGTGACCAGCCAACAACAACAGCGGGTCAGGTGCTGGTGTGCAGGCGCACGTCGATGTTGTTGCGGGTGGCGTTCGAATAGGGGCAGACGATGTGGGCCTTGTCGACCAGGTCCTTCAGCCGGGCCCCGTCCATTCCGGGGGCCTTGATGGTGAGGTCGACCTCGATGCCGAAGCCGGTCGGGATCGGGCCGATGCCGACGTCGCCGGTGACGGTCAGGTCCTGGGGCAAGCTCACCTTTTCCTTGCCGGCCACGAACTTCAGGGCGCCCAGGAAGCAGGCCGAATAGCCGGCCGCGAACAGCTGCTCCGGATTGGTACCCGGACCGCCGCCGCCACCGAGTTCTTTGGGGGTGCTCAGCTGCAGGTCAAGCACGTTGTCGGAACTTTTCGAGGTGCCTTCGCGGCCGCCTTGCGAGGTGGCCTGGGCGCGGTACAGCACGTTGTCGATGCTCATTCGAACTCCCTTCAGTGTGGTGGTTGGACAGGTCCGCGAGCGCGGAACGTTTATTACTTTGCCACAGAATGGTGAAGGGAGGATGACGCTTGAGTATTCCCCCGACCACGCGTCCAACTATCGGATGCATTGCCGCGACGCTTGCACTGGTTGAACGCGTGGGCGGTCAAGCCGCCCACCCTACAAACCGATGAGCCTCAGGACGCCAGCAACTCCCGCGCATGCTTGCGCGTCGTCTCGGTGATCTCGATCCCGCCCAGCATGCGCGCCACCTCTTCCACGCGCGCCCGGGTATCGAGCACGTCGATGCGCGACACGGTGCGGCCTTCGCCGGTCGTGCCCTTGGCCACCTGGAAGTGCTGGTTGGCCTGGCTCGCCACCTGCGGCAGGTGGGTCACGCACAGCACCTGGCGCTGCTGGCCCAGGCGCTTGAGCAGGCGCCCCACGACCTCGGCCACGCCGCCGCCGATGCCGGTGTCGACCTCGTCGAAGATCAGGGTCGGGGTGCTGGTGGCGTGCGCGGTGATCACGGCGATCGCCAGCGAGATGCGCGCCAGTTCGCCGCCCGAGGCGACCTTGGCCAGCGGCCGCGCCGCCACGCCGGCATGGCCGGCCACCAGGAATTCGACCTGCTCGAGGCCGTGCGCGCCCGGCTCGCCGGCGTTCAGGGCCACCGCGAAGCTGCCGCCGGTCATGCTCAGTTCCTGCATCGCGGCGGTCACACCCTTGCCCAGTTCGGCGGCGGCGTCGGCGCGCCGCTTCGACAGGCGCTGCGCCACCGCCATGTAGGCGGCCCTGGCTTTGTCTTCCTGCTTGCGCAGGCCTTCGATGTCGCTGGCGTCGGACAGCTGCTGCAGCCGGGCCTTCAGCGCGGCGTGTTCCTCGTGCAGTTCTTCCGGCGTGGTGTGGTACTTGCGCGCGGCGCTGTGCAGGGCTTCCATGCGTGCGTCTACCTCGCGCAGGCGGGCCGGGTCGAGCTCGACCTTGTCGATGTAGTTGTTCAGCGCGTACACCGCTTCCTGCAACTGGATGCGGGCCGGCTCCATGCAGTCCAGCACGTCCTGCAGCTGGCTGTCGACGTCGACCAGCTTGCCCAGCTTGGCGTTGAGCGAGGACAGCTGCGACAGGATCGGGTGGTCGGCCTCGGAGATCGCCTGCAGCGCTTCCTGCGCGCCTTCGAGCAGGCTGGCGGCATGCGACAGGCGGCTGTGCTCGTTGCTGATCTCGGCCCATTCGCCGGCCTTCGGCGCCAGCTTGTCGAGCTCGCTCACCTGCCATTCCAGGCGCTCGCGTTCGAGCAGCACGTTGCGCGCGTCGTTCTCGAATTCCTCGCGCTGGCGCACCAGGGCGCGCCAGGCCTTGTAGGCGCTGGCGGTGCCGGCCACCTCTTCGTGGGCGTCGGGGTCGCGCACGACGATCTGGTTGTCCAGCAGGTCGCGCTGGGAATCGAGCTTGAGCAGCGACTGGTGCGCGTGCTGGCCGTGGATGTCGACCAGCATCTCGCCCAGCTCGCGCAGCTGGGCGGCGGTGGCGCTGATGCCGTTGATGTACGCCTTGGAGCGGCCGGCGTTGTCGATCACGCGCCGCATCAGGGCCACGCCTTCGTCCGCCGGGAATTCGTTGTAGCCCAGCCAGGACGCGGCCGAGGTGGTCAGCGCGAACTCGGCGGTGATGTCGGCCTTGGCCGCGCCTTCGCGCACCATGCTGGCGTCGCCGCGTCCGCCGAGGGCCAGTTGCAGCGCATCGATCAGGATCGACTTGCCGGCGCCGGTCTCGCCGGTGAACACCGTGAAGCCATGCGCGAACTCGAGTTCGATGGCGTCGACAATGACGAAATCACGGATGGTAAGTGTGCGCAGCATGAAAAATCGGGTCTCCGTTCTTTTTGGACAGCGTTACGTGAGCTTGCCTTCGCTGGTCGGGTATTCGTTCCAGTGCAGCTTTTCGCGCAGCGTATGGTAATAGCTCCAGGCGCGCGGGTGCAGGAAGGTGATCGTGTGCGGCGAGCGCGAGATGACGATGCGGTCGCCCAGCTGCAGGCTGGTGAAGGTCTGCATGTCGAAATTGACGCTGATGTCGCGCCCCGCCACCAGCTCGACCACGATCTCGCTCGATTCCGGCACCACGATCGGGCGGTTCGACAGCGCGTGCGGCGCGATCGGCACCAGCACCACGCCCTGCACGCGCGGATGCAACAGCGGGCCGCCGGCCGACAGCGCATAGGCGGTGGAGCCGGTCGGGGTCGAGACGATCAGGCCGTCGGCGCGCTGGTTATACATGAATTCGCCGTCCACGGTGAGCTTGAGCTCGACCATGCCGGCGCCGGTGCCGCGCGCCACCACCACGTCGTTGAAGGCGACGCTGCAGAAGATCTCCTGGTCGTCGCGCACCACGCGCGCCTGCAGCAGGGTACGCTCTTCCCTGCGCGACTGGCCCTGCAGGATCTCGTGCAGGGCCGGCACCATGCGCTCGAGCGGGATGTCGGTGATGAAGCCGAGCCGGCCCGAGTTGATGCCGATCAGGGGGATGTCGTACTTGGCCAGCTGGCGCGCGATGCCGAGCATGGTGCCGTCGCCGCCCATGACCACCGCGTAGCCGGCCTGCTCGCCGATCTCGGCCACCGTCATGGCATCGACGCCGTCGATGCCGAGGTAGGCCGCGGTATCGGTCTCGAACACCACGCGGTAGCCCGCCCCGCTCAGGAAGTCGGTGAGCTGCCTGGCCGGCTCCTCGATGCCGGGAGTGTTTTGCCGGACCACGAGCGCGATGATTTGTTGCTTTTCAGGCGACACTGACATGAGTCTTGGGCGATTGGGTAGGGACTTGGGAGATTAACCGATTCTCCCCGGGTCTGCCATACGGGCTGGCGAAAACAGCTGTACAAATAAACAGTATAACGGGGGCGTGCGTCGCCCCGCAAGGGTCAGGCCAGCAAGGCCTGTCCGACCGACAGCACGATGGCCAGGCTCACGCTCACGAGGTGCAACACCATCAGCACCAGCCAGCGCACGCCGGTCAACAGGCGCCCGCCGCCGTAGACCCGCCGCATCGCCGTCGGCAGGTAGAAGGCCAGCCACACGAACAGCAGGAAGCGCACGAAATCCCAGCTGCCCGGCACCAGGATCATCACGCTCAGCATGAAGAAGGCGAAGGCGTTGCTGTGCAGGGCGAACAGGAAGTGCTCGCCGTAGCGCCGCCCGGAGCCGAGATAGAGCAGCTTGAGATAAGCGGCGAACAGCGGCATCAGCGCGAAGATCGCATACGGCGCGTAGCCGAAGAAGGCGCGCTTGACGGCGTCTTGCTGCTGGTCCACCGGGCGGCGCATGAAGCGGTCGACCCTGGTGCCAAGCACCGGATCGAGCGCCGCGGCCTTGTCCACCACCATCTGCCTGAAACGGTCGAAGGTTTCTGCCTGCTCTTTGGTGGCCGCGCCGACCATGGTCTCCGTGGCTTGTCCGGCCGCGGATGCGCTGATGGCCGGCCGCTCGACCTTGATGTCCGGGTCGAACAGGTGGGCGCCGCTGAGCTTGACCAGCGCGAAGAAGACGATGCTGAAGCTCAGGTACAGGCGCAGCGGTTCGAGGTAGCGCACGCGGCGGCCCTCGATGTATTCGCGGCTCAGGAAGCCCGGCTTGAACAGCAGCAGCCACAGCGATTTCCACAACTTGCCTTCCAGCGCCACGTAGTGTCCCAGGAACTCGTGCAGGAATTCGCGCGCGCTGGGCACGTGCACGTGGGCCGACTGGCCGCACTGGTGGCAGTAATTGCCGCGGGTAATGGTGCCGCAGTTCTTGCAGCTGTCGGCGTGCTGGGGGTGCGCGAGTGCTTCGGTGGTCACGGTGTCGTCCGCAGAATTCGTCCAGCCGCCATGTTAAAGGGTTAGTTGCAAAAATGCATCTTCCAATGCGGATGCTGCCAGTCGGCCAATTGCGCGACTCTATCTGGAGGGCGCGGTTACGATTCATTCAACTGAAATGGAAGGAGCCCGATATGGTGACCGAAACCAAAGACCGCTTCGTGAACACGAAGAAGCCGATCGAGAACGACGGCATGAAACGCCAGCCGCACGAACGCGACGAGAGCCCGGACGGACAGGACCAGGAACCGCGCGGCATCATCAAGCAAGCTGCCGAAGACATGGCGCAGGGGCTGGTGAATACCGATATGTACGGAACCAATGGCGAAGGCGACCTGGACCGCGCGGTGGATCCCAAGCCGGGCGCGAGCGGCCAGGCCAACCCGCAGCCGGACGCCAACCGCTCGATGCGCCGCCACGACACGACCAACGACCAGTCGGACGAGAACAACCTGTGAGAGGAACACGATGACCATCAAACGCAACGGCAGCGCTGTCTGGAGCGGCGGCCTGAAGGACGGCAAGGGTGCGGTTTCGACCGGCAGCGGCGTCCTGAAGGATTCCCAGTACGGCTTCAACACCCGCTTCGAGGACGGCCCCGGCACCAACCCGGAAGAACTGATCGGCGCCGCGCATGCGGGCTGCTTCACGATGGCCCTGTCGGGCCAGTTGGGCCAGGCCGGCCTGACCGCGCAGGAACTGCGCACCACCGCCACCGTCTCGATGGAAAAGGTCGAAGGCGGCTTCTCGATCACCGCCGTGCACCTCGACCTGGTGGCGAAGATCCCCGGCGCCAGCCAGGAAGCCTTCGACAAGGCGGCCAACACGGCCAAGGAAAACTGCCCGGTCTCGAAACTGCTGAACGCGAACATCACGCTGACCTCGAAGCTCGAAAACTGAAGCTTGTCTGTAGGGTGGTCGGCTCCGCCGACCGCGCGTCCAACCAGCATCTGCGCAGCCGATCCCTGTCCATCCCTGTCGGGTGGGCGGCTCTCCGCCCACGCATTCAACCAGCGTATGGACAGCCGCGCAGGCTTGCGGTCGCCCTGCAGGATCCGTGCCTAACGCCTACAATGGCCGCTTTCCGTTTCATCCAGAAGGACACCCCAAATGCGCTTCCTGCACACCATGCTCCGCGTCGGCAACCTCGAGCGTTCCATCGACTTCTACACCAAGGTGCTCGGCATGAAACTGCTGCGCACCAGCGACAATCCTGAGTACAAGTACAAGCTCGCCTTCCTCGGCTACGGCAGCAACCCCGACCACGCCGAACTCGAGCTGACCTACAACTACGGCGTCGAGAGCTACGACATGGGCACCGCCTACGGCCACATCGCCCTGTCCACCGAAGACATCTACGCCACCTGCGACAACGTGCGCGCCCTGGGCGGCAACATCACGCGCGAACCGGGCCCGGTCAAGGGCGGCACCACCGTGATCGCCTTCATCACTGACCCGGACGGCTACAAGGTCGAGCTCATCGAGCGCAAGGACAACGCCGCTGGCGCCGGCCTGAGCAGCTGACCCGTCCTCAGCGGGACCGGCGGCGCGCTGCTACAATCGCCGGGCCTGCCAACCCAGGCAACAACTTAATTACGTCTTCGGGGCGGGGTGCAATTCCCCACCGGCGGTATGGCCTGCAATGGGCCGAGCCCGCGAGCGCCTGCGCAAGCAGGGTCAGCAGACTCGGTGAGAAGCCGAGGCCGACGGTATAGTCCGGATGAAAGAAGATGTGCGCTGCCACGCGCTGTACTGTCCGTTTTTGACGGATGGGCCAGTGCGCGCTTTGCTATGCCCTGATACGTTTTTCGCCAACTTTTGCGAGGAGCGTTTCACATGTTAGTCACTACCACTTATTCCCTCACCAGCAACGACCTGGAAGGCCGCATTAAGGCCGCCCTGGAAGCTACGCGTCTGGGAATCCCCGTTATCCTGCTCGACGATTTCGACCGCGAGAACGAAGCCGACCTGATCGTCGCCGCCGAGAAGCTCAGCGTCGAAACCATGGCCCTGATGATCCGCGAGTGCAGCGGCATCGTCTGCCTCTGCCTGTCCTCGGACAAGGTGCGGGCGTTGGAATTGCCGCCGATGGCAGCCGAAAACGGCAGCCGCTACGGCACGCCCTTTACCGTGTCGATCGAGGCACGCCACGGCATCGCGACCGGCGTCTCGGCGGCGGACCGCGTCACCACCGTGCGCGCTGCCACCGCACCGGATGCAAAACCGGATGACCTGGTGAGTCCCGGCCATATGTTCCCGCTGCGCGCCACGCCGGGCGGCGTGCTGGCGCGTGCCGGCCATACCGAAGGCTCGGTCGACCTGGCCGTCATGGCCGGCCTGCAGCCGGCGGCGGTGCTGTGCGAACTGATGAATCCCGACGGGACGATGATGCGCGGCGAACAGATCGAGGCGTTCGCCGCCTTGCATGGCTTCCCGATTCTGACGATTGCGGAGATGATCGAATGGCGCAAGCGCCAGTAAGCAGACAGTGAGCGATGATGGGCGGGATCCCCCGCCCATCGTGCCGATTACGCCAGCGGATCGATCACGAACGCCGGCATGCGCTCGTTGCCCTTGGCGCAGGCCAGGAACTTGTCGCTGGTGGCCAGCGCTTCGTTGATGGTCACGTCCATGTCCAGGTAGCGGTAGGTGCCGAGGCGGCCGACGAACGTCACGTTCGGCTCCTCGCGCGCCACGTTCACGTAGCGCTCGAGCTGCTGCTTGTCGCGCGCCTGGCGGATCGGATAGTAGGGAATGTCCTTTTCTTCGCACTGGCGGCTGTATTCCTTGTACATCAAGGTCTTCTCATGCTGTTCCCACGGCGAGAAGTGCTTGTGCTCGGTAATGCGGGTGTAGGGCTGGCTGTCGTCGCAGTAGTTGATGACCGCGTTGCCCTGGTAGTCGCCGGTGTCGCGGAACACTTCGAAGTCCAGGGTGCGGTAAGGCAGGCGGCCTTCGGAATGGTTGAACCAGGCGTCGATCGGGCCGCTGTAGAACACGTGGGCATAGTCGCTCTTCTGAGCCGGGTCGAATTTCGTGTTCAGGTGCACGGTGACGCCCGGCACGTCGAGGATCTTCTCGACCAGCGCGGTGTAGCCGTCTTCCGGCATGCCCTGGTATTTATGCGCGAAGTAGTTGTCGTCGTAGTTGAAGCGCACCGGCAGGCGCTTGAGGATGCTGGCCGGCAGTTCGGTCGGCTGCATGCCCCACTGCTTGACGGTGTAGGTCTTGAAGAAGGCTTCGTACAGCTCGCGGCCGACGAAGCGCAGCGCCTGGTCTTCGAAGGTGACCGGGTTCTCGATAGTCTTGTCGCCCAGCGAAGCCAGGAATTCCTGGGCTTCCTTCGGGCGGAAGGTCTTGCCGAAAAACTGGTTGATAGTGAGCAGGTTGATCGGCAGGGTGTAGACGCTGTTGTTGGTGATCGCCTTCACGCGGTTCACGTAAGGCATGAAGCGGCTGTAGCGGTTCACGTATTCCCAGACGCGTTCGATGTCGGTGTGGAAGATATGCGGACCGTAGATATGCACCATGACGCCGGTCTCGGCATCGCGTTCGGAGTGGCAGTTGCCTGCGATGTGAGGGCGCGATTCGAAGATCTCGACTTGGTAGCCAGCTTCTGCCAGCTGGCGAGCAATGACAGCCCCGGAAAAACCGGCGCCGACGATCGCGATGTTCTTTTGCATGTTGTTTTTCCTTAGGGATGGAATGAATGCTGGCTGCATCGATGGAGGCGGCCTGTTCCGCGCTGTCCATATAAGACGCATTAACGTTGCCAGTTTATCAGTTTTGCAAAAAAATCCGCCCCCGCACGACTTGTCGTGCGTCAACTATTCTGGCGTAGAATCAACAAGTTAGTGCCAGCTCAAAAAGCAAAAAGCCCGAACCGTTCGGTTCGGGCTTTTTACAATTTCCTGGCAGCGCGAACGCTGCGCAGTGTTTATTTATCCAGCAGATTATTCACCGCCGCCAGGTCCGACTCGCGCAGCGAGCCCGACGCCGCCTTCAGGCGCAGGCCGTTCAGGATGGTGTCGTAGCGGGCGCGCGACAGGTCGGTGCGGGTCGAGTACAGCTGGCGCTGGGCGTTCAGCACGTCGATGTTGATGCGCACGCCGACCTGGTAACCCAGCTTGTTCGATTCCAGCGCCGACTGGCTCGACACTTCCGCCGCTTCCAGCGCCTTGACCTGGGCCATGCCGCTGTTCACGCCGAGGTAGGACTGGCGCGCCTGCAGTGCGGCCTGGCGGCGGGTGGCTTCCAGGTCGTTGCGCGCCTTGTCTTCCAGCGCGATGGTTTCGCGCACGCGGCTGGTGACGCCGAAGCCGCTGAAGAGCGGAACGGTGAACTGCAGGCCGATACCGGTGTTGCGGTCGGTACCCGAGCCGGTGACACGGCCGCTGACCTCGGTGCGCGACGAACTGGCCGTCAGGTCCAGGGTCGGATAATGGCCGGCGCGGGTCTTCGAGATCTCGCGCTTGGCGATTTCCACCTGCAGCTGCTGCACGGTCACGCCGTAGTTCTGGTTCTCGGCTGCCGACACCCACGGGTCGACGTTGGCCGGCGACGGTGCGGTCAGGGTGATGCCGGGCTTGAGCGGCGCCAGCGCGGTCGGCTCGGCGCCGATGATGGCCTGCAGGGTATTGCGCTTGTTGTCGAGGTCGTTGACCGCGGCGAATTCCTGGGCGATCACCAGATCGTAGGCCGCCTGCGCTTCATGGGTGTCGGTGATGGTCTGGGTACCGACTTCGAAGTTGCGCTTGGCCGATGCCAGCTGCTCGGTCACCGCGGTCTTCTGGGCGCGGGTCGATTCCAGCTTGTCCTGGGCCGCCAGCACGTCGAAATAGGCTTGCGCCACGCGGGTGATCAGGTCCTGCTGGGCCTGGGCGAACTGGGCTTCCGAGATGGCCTGCTGCAGCTTGCTCTGCTGGTAGGTTTCCCAGCGGTCCCAGCGGAACAGCGGCTGGGTCAGGCCGATCGTGTACTGGGTGGTGCGCAGGTTCGTACCGGTACCCAGGACGGGGGACTGCACGCCGGTGTTCGGGTTGGTGACGGTCGCGCCCTCGTTCCAGGGCGAGCCGTCACGGTCGTTCTTGATGCTGCTGCCGGTGATGCCGACCACGGGCAACAGGCCCGCACGCCCCTGGTTGATCCGTTCCCGGCCGGCGGCGGCCGACGCACGCGCGCTGGCGAAGGTCGCGTCGTTGGCCAGCGCCTGCTGGTACACCTGGATCAAGTCGGCCGCGCTGGCATTGAGCGAAAAGAAAGCGCTGGCAACCAGCACGGCAAGAAGGGGTTTCTGCATCACATTCTCCACAGGAGTCATCAAAAGTTAGGAAGCAGGTCAGTACTTCGGCATCGAAGGATCGACCTGTACGGCCCAGGCGTGTATCCCGCCCGTCAAATTCGTTACGTTGTCAAACCCGTTACGTTCGAGGAAAGCAGCGACCTGCATGCTGCGCGCCCCGTGGTGGCAGATGCACACGATTTCTCGGTCATCCGGCAGTTCTCCGGCGCGAATCGGCACCAGGTGCATCGGGATCTGGGTCGAGCCTGCGATGTGGCAGGTGGCGAATTCCCAGTTCTCGCGCACGTCCAGCAGCAGCGGCTGCTCGGCTGACGGATCAGCCAGGCGGGCCGCCAGCTCGGGCGCGGTTACGTGCTGCATCGCGGCCTCAGAACTGGAAACGCGACGGCGCCGGGGCGCCCGTCAGCGGCTTGACGTTGGTCTCGAACACCCTGACCGTGTCGTAGCCGGTGTCCGAGGTCCGGGTCACGATGTTGAAGCTCATCGCCGGCGCTTCGCCCAGGATCACGCCGATGCGGCCGCCCACCTTCACCTGCTTGAGCAGGGTTTCCGGCAGCACCGGCATCCCGCCCGACACCACGATCACGTCGTAGGGCGCGCCCTTGTCCCAGCCGTTGGCGCCATTGCCTTCCTCGACGGTGACGTTGGTGACACCGGCGCGCGCCAGGTTTTCCTGCGCCAGCTTGGCCGCTTCCGGCTGGATCTCCACGGTGGTCACGTGGCGCGCCCGGTGCGCCAGCAGTGCCGCCATATAGCCCGAACCGGTACCGATTTCGAGGACGTTCTCATGCTTCTTGACCGCCAGTTCCTGGACGATGCGTGCTTCGACCTTCGGGTTGAACATGGCTTCGCCACCCGGCAGCGGAATCTCGACGTCCGCAAACGCCAGGTTCTGGTACGCGGCCGGCACGAACCCTTCGCGCTTGACGACGTGCAGCAGGTCCAGCACGTCCTGGTCGAGCACGTTCCAGGGACGAATCTGCTGTTCGATCATGTTGAAGCGGGCTTGTTCGATATTCATCTGAGTTCTCAGTGGAAAATAAATAATCCGATATTTTATCGTTGAACGGCCTCAGGACGCACATCTTAGCGACGGGCGGTCCGAGACAGGGGAAATTGCGACAGTCTGCAGTTTGGAGGGGTTGAACGCCAAAAAAATGGTGCGTTGGCGCAAATGACGACTCAGGCAGGCCGGGGAAGAAGGCCGTTGAGCGTCAGGTCGAGGAAATTCTCCAGGAAGACCTGGGGCTGCAACGCGTCGCAGTCGCAAGGCGCGACCGCCGAGTGCTTCCAGACGTTGAGCATCATCATCGCCGCGATCAGCACCTGGGTCATCTGCTCGACGTCGAAAGGACGAAAATCGCCGCGCTTGACGCCGCGCTCGAGGATGCTCGAGATCATGCGCACGCTGCGGCTCATGACTTCTTCGCGGTAGAACTTGGCCAGTTCCGGAAAATTCACCGCTTCGGCCAGCATCAGCTTGCCGAGGCCGGAAGCCTTGCTCAGGCCAATCTGGCGAGACCAGTTCATCACCACTTCGCGCAGCAGCTCGGCGCTGTGGCCGGGGAATTCGGCCACCGACAGTTCGGCCTTGCCGAGGAAGGGCAGGATGCTCTCGCGCACCACCGCCTTGAACAGCTCTTCCTTGTTTGTATAGTAGAGATACAGGGTGCCCTTGGAGACACCGGCGCGGCGCGCGACGTCTTCCAGGCGGGTGGCGGCAAAGCCGCGCTCGACGAACAGCTCAATAGCGGCGGCCAGGAGCTCCTGAGGACGGGCATCCTTCCGGCGTTCCCACCGCGGCTTGCTGTCGAGTGAACAATCCATTTCCTGGCTGTAAGCAAAGAAGAGCCTAAGAATATAGACGGCGCCTACTTGACAGTCAAGCATTCATTTTGCGGAAACTGTCAATAGAAACAAGTATTTACGCCATTCCCTCAGCTTATGCCGGGCCCATAAATCCGGCCGTTGGCGCGCGACGTATACAGCGCCCCGTCGGGATTGCGCGGCGGGATGTCCTGCTGCTGGCGCGGCACCTGGAACACCGCCAGCCGGTCGACCAGGCCGGGGACAAATTTCTCCAGCATGACGTCGAGCTCGGCCATGACGCCGACCCGCACCGTGCGCATCGGCGTCACCGCCGCGTGCAGGATGGCCGCGGCCACCTCGTGCGGATCGACCTGGGGCGCGGGCAGCTTCGGTTCGCAATCCATGTAATTGCGCGCGTGCTGGGGCAGCGGCGTGTCGACGGCGGTCGGCTCGATCAGCGAGATCGACACCGGCGCCTCCTCCAGCTGCTCGACCTCGATGCGCAGCGCATCGGTAAAGCCCTTCACCGCATGCTTGCTGGCCGAGTACATGCCCTGCATCGGGATCGCGACCTCGGACGCCTCGCTGCCGAGGTTGATCAGGGCGCCGCCCTGGCGCTTGAGAATCGGCAGCGCCACCAGCGAGCCATGCACCATGCCCCAGAAATTGATGTCGAACAGGCGCCGGCTGTCTTCCTCCGACACCTGGTCCAGGCGCCCGTAAATGGTGCCGCCGGCATTGTTGACCCAGGTGTCGATCCGTCCGAAGCGCTCGATCGCGGCTTGCGCGATGCGCTCGACGTCAGCGCGCAGCGATACGTCGGCCACCACGGCGATCGCCTCGAAGCCGTTTTCCACCAGCCCCTGCACGACGGCTTCGAGCACGTCGGCGCCGCGCGCGGCCAGCACCAGCTTCGCGCCCTGCTTGCCCGCCTCCTGGGCGGTGGCGAGGCCAATGCCGCTGGACGCGCCGGTGATCACCACGACCTGCCGGTTCAGGGGTTTGAGGGGACTGGACATGGGACCTCCGAAACGATGTGCGATGGATGCAACGTAGCAGGAAAACGGCGGGGGACGCGCCCGCCATGGGCGCCGTGGAGGTATACTCTCGCCCTTCCTGTTCGTTACCCCCCCCGCCATGCAGTGCAGAGACAACTGCGGCGCCTGCTGCACCGCGCCCTCGATCACCAGCCCCATTCCCGGCATGCCCGACGGCAAGCCGGCCGGCGTGCGTTGCGTGCAGCTGGGCGCGGACAACCGCTGCCTGATCTTCGGCCGGCCCGAGCGCCCGGCCTTCTGCGGCGGGCTGCAGCCGTCGCCGGAGATGTGCGGGAGCAGCCGCGAGCAGGCGATCTGGTGGCTGGACGAACTGGAGCGTGCGACCGCGCCCTGAGGCTGCCTGGCTTCAGCGAACGTAGAAGTGTTCGAAGATGGAAGGAATATCGCCCAGTTCCGCCTCCAGATAGGGCACCGTCGAGATGCAGGCCAGCCATTCCAGAAAGCGGTTTTCATCGAAGTAGGCCTTCACTGCATCCAAAGCCTCGTGTCGGGCCGCTTGCGAAAGGAAGGCCGCCGCCAAGGGCGCGTTGCCCTCGTCCATGGCGGCGCTCTCGGCCCGGAGACAATGGGACCATTCCCAACCAATGGCTGGGTAAGCCTGGTCCGAAAGATCCGATGGCCAGCCGATGGCGCCGTGCAGGATGTCATGTGCGCCGACCAGCCAGACGATGACCTGCGCGCGCCAGTGCGGCGACGGGATCTCGAAGACGGAGCGCAGCCAGGGGCCGACGGTCAACTCGGGCAGATACTTCAGGCAGAAAAACATCGACGCGGACAAGTCGCCACTCGCATTCCACCAGACCCACACCTTGTTCGGGTTGTCGCTGGATCGGCGCAGGATCTTCCCCGGCGCGATGTCCTTACCGTGCCAGCATCCGGCGTCCATCATGGATCGTCCAAGGGTGAGCAGCACATCCTCCCGGAAGCCTTGGTACGGTTCGCGCTGGATGCCGTTCGGGTAGATAGCCATGCATCCGCTCATCAGGGACTCCAGCAAAGAGGAGACGAAGGACTCGTGGCTGCGCGACAAGAGCGCGCCCAGCAGGTAGTGATACCAGGCGTGCCACTCTTCCAGCGGCCCCAGGCTACAGGTGCCGCTCACGATTTCGCCCAGGGGCTCCAGCAGCTGCTCGGCCGTCAGGACATCGAGATTGCCCAGCAGTTCCGGAAACATGCGCCGTTCGGTTCCCATGAACCACGCTTCTCCCATCGGTTCCGATGGCCGGGGAAACCGGGCGCGCAGCCGCATCAGGGCCTGGGTGTCGACTCCCTCTCCGGGCACCCACAAAAAACGTTTCGTATCACTTATTCCCATTAGTGGGGGCACCTGTCATTACCGCTACGTCTTCTCATTCTTGTCGTTATCGACCATAACGAGTCCAACGCGCTTTTTCTTCTTCTTGATGACGACGGAATGTTCGACCGCAGGCTTGACGGGCGGCGGCGGGGCAACGGGTATCGGAAAGCCGACGAAGGCCATCACGAAAAAAACCGGCAGCAAGGCAAAGAACAGCGGCCGTTTCCAGTTCAGTTTCTCTTTTAGCATCGCCCCTACATGATGCTGCGCCCGCGTTATACAAGCCGTCCGCCTACCCAGCCGGGGTGAATTGCAACGCTATTCAGTTGTCAACGACCGCTGTCGAATAACTTTACATTTTTCCTGGCGCGACAATGCTTTTTCTATGCATTAGCCAATGACGCATTCAGATGGCATAAAGCTTGCATACCATGAGTGGTCGCTAATTTAGCGATCACCAGGGGAGAAAAAGATGACAAACGCAATGAAAGCATCAATTGCCGGTCTGCTCTTAACTGCTAGCATGGCTAGCGCCAGCGCGGCCGTCGTCCAAGTCGGCTCGATCACGCGGAATTATGGTAGCAGCGGGGCAACGCCTGCCAGCATGCCGGCCGGATCCTGCGACACGCTCAATGCCAGTTCGGTTACCGTGCGGGATTCGAGCGGCTGCCAGCGCTTCTATGACCTGTTCGATTTCGGCGCCTTCAATTACAGCAGCTTCGACCACCTGACCCTGACGCTGAACTTTGGCGCGACCAATGACGTCAACATGGTGACCATTCCGGTCGTCAACATCACTATCCCTGTGCTCGAAGATTGGCGCGTTCGCTTTGCTTCCTCGCCCATTGTCGGCAGCAATGTGCTGCACAACATGAACGAAGTCGGCAGCCCAACCAGTCAGGCGTTCAACCTGCTGTCGACCGAAAACGTATATAACTCGATCGTGGCCAACAAGAAGCTGTACCTGTGGTTCTCCGACGAGGCGGCCGGCGCAAACAATTTCCAGCTGTACTCCGCTCGGCTGGACGTGTATGGCACCGCGTTGCCGGAACCGGGCTCGATGGCCTTGGCCGGCATCGCACTCGGCGCGCTGGCCCTGTCGCGCCGACGCAAGCGCTGAGGCTGTCGAACCCACGACAAAAGCGAAGCCCAGGCTTCGCTTTTTCATTTGCCCACCCGGTGTCAGGCGACCTTAGGCAGCAAAGGGCTTGCCGCGCGCCTGCTGCACCCGCTGGAACAGCCCGCCCAGGGTCAGCCCCTCGTGCCAGATCTCGTCCAGCATCAGGCCGTACTTGTCGCGCAAGCCCTTGGCCAGCGCCTCGATGTCGGCGGCATCCGGCACCCGGCGCGTCGGCTTCACGGCGCGATAGATGCCCAGCACTTCGTCGTCCGGACGGAAATGCTGCTGCTCGCACTCACGGCAGGCGAACGCGGACACGAAGACGGACAGGAAATCGCGGATATCCCGGCGCGAGGCGGTAGGAAAGGTGCTGCGCCAGACCCGGCCCTGGGAGGGGCGGTAACGCAAGGCGTTGGGCAATTGCCAACCATGAAATGCTGCCCAGGCAAGCGCAGCAAGGATCAGGACTACAAAAATACTCATTCGCTTGAGTCAGGAATACTCATGCGAATGAGTGTAGCACGCGTTTCGGCCAGTGGCGCACGACAGAATTTCGCTGTGATGCCGATGAGCTAACCCTTCCGCAACGCCGGCGCGGTACAATCTCGGACCGGACACAACGGGCGACAACACCTGTTGTGATCATGTTAAGCTCCGCCCTCGCCGCACTCCCCGTCACTCCCGACTCCAGCTGAACTGACTTTACGCGTACATGGACATCCTCCTCGCCATCAAGGCGATCATCATGGGCCTGGTCGAGGGCTTCACCGAGTTTCTTCCGATTTCTTCCACTGGCCACCTGATCCTGGCGGGCAGCCTGCTGAATTTCACCGGCGAGAAGGTCAAGGTGTTCGAGATCGCGATCCAGGCCGGCGCCATGCTAGCCGTGATCTGGGAATACCGCCGCCGCATCGCCGGCGTGCTGGGCGGGCTCGGCTCGGATCCGACCCAGCAGAAGTTCGTCCTCAACCTGGTCATCGCCTTCCTGCCGGCGGCCGTGCTCGGCTTCCTGTTCAACAAGGCGATCAAGGCCGAGCTGTTCGCACCCGTGCCGGTGGCGACCGCCTTCATCGTCGGCGGCCTGGTGATCCTGTGGGTGGAGCGCCGCCATACGGGCAAGGATCGCATTGCGCGCATCGAGACCGTGGACGAAATGCGCGCCATCGATGCGCTGAAGGTCGGCATCGCCCAGGCCTTCGCCCTGATCCCGGGCACCAGCCGCTCGGGCGCGACCATCATCGGCGGCATGCTGTTCGGCCTGTCGCGCAAGGCGGCCACCGAATTCTCGTTCTTCCTGGCGATCCCGACCCTGCTGTCGGCCACCGTGTATTCGGTGGTCAAGGAACGCCACCTGCTGTCGATGGCCGACCTGCCGATGTTCGGCCTGGGGGGCCTCGCGGCCTTCGCCTCGGCCTTCCTGTGCGTGCGCTGGCTCCTGCGCTACATCAGCACGCACGACTTCACGATCTTCGCCTGGTACCGTATCGTATTCGGTATCCTGGTCCTCGTGACCGCGCACTTCAACCTGGTGACCTGGGCGGAATGACACAACCCCAGGCCGTTCAGTAAACACATTCTCAGCATGACTTCCGAGCTTCAAACGCGCGCCCTCCACGTCCTCGAGACGGTCTTCGGCTACCCCGCCTTCCGCGGGCAGCAGGGCGAGATCGTCGAGCACGTAGCCGGCGGCGGCGACGCACTCGTCCTGATGCCCACCGGCGGCGGCAAGTCGCTGTGCTACCAGATCCCGGCGCTGCTGCGCGACGGGGTGGGCGTGGTCGTGTCTCCGCTCATCGCGCTGATGCAGGACCAGGTCGATGCACTCGAAGAAGTCGGCGTGCGCGCCGCCTTCCTCAACTCGACCCAGACCTTCGAGGAAACCCTGCGCATCGAGCGCCTGGTGCGCAACGGCGAGATCGACCTCGTCTACGTGGCGCCCGAGCGCCTCCTGACCCAGCGCTGCCTCGAACTCTTCGACGCCTCGCCGATCGCCCTGTTCGCCATCGACGAAGCGCACTGCGTGTCGCAGTGGGGCCACGACTTCCGGCCCGAGTACATCCGCCTGTCGGTGCTGCACGAGCGCTATCCCACCATCCCGCGCATCGCCCTGACGGCCACCGCCGACCAGCAGACCCGCGCCGAGATCGCGCACCGGCTGCAGCTCGACGACGCCCGCCAGTTCGTGTCGTCCTTCGACCGCCCGAACATCCGCTACTCGATCGTCGAAAAGACCAACGGCCGCAAGCAGCTGATCGACTTCATCAGCAGCGAGCACGCGCAGGATTCCGGCATCGTCTACTGCCTGTCGCGTAAAAAGGTCGAGGAGACCGCCGACTTCCTGTGCGAGCACGGCATCCGCGCCCTGCCCTACCACGCCGGCATGGAGCACAGCGTGCGCGCCGCCAACCAGTCGCGCTTCCTGCGTGAAGACAACATCGTGATGGTGGCCACCATCGCCTTCGGCATGGGCATCGACAAGCCGGACGTGCGCTACGTCTGCCACCTCGACCTGCCGAAGAGCATCGAGGGCTACTACCAGGAGACCGGCCGCGCCGGCCGCGACGGCATGCCCGCCAGCGCCTGGATGGCCTATGGGTTGCAGGACGTGGTGCTGCAGCGCCGGATGATCGACGAGTCCGACGCCGACGAGACCTTCAAGCGCGTGCTGTCGATGAAGCTCGATGCCATGCTGGGCCTGTGCGAGACGCTCTCGTGCCGGCGCATGCGCCTGCTCGACTACTTCGGCGAACGCTCCGGCCCCTGCGGCAACTGCGATACCTGCCTGATCCCGCCGATCCAGGTCGACGGCACGGTGCCGATGCAAAAGCTGCTGTCGGCGATCTACCGGGTCGACCAGCGCTTCGCGGCCGGCCACGTGATCGACGTGCTGCGCGGCGCCCAGACCGAACGCATCAGCCAGTGGCACCACGACAAGCTGACCGTCTACGGCGTCGGCGCCGACCGCTCGGAACAGGAGTGGCGCGCCATCGTGCGACAGGCCATCGCGCTCGGCTTCGTCACAGTGGACCACGATGCCTTCAGCTCGCTCAAGCTCACCGATGCCGCCCGCCCGGTGCTCAAGGGCGAGCAGAAGGTGCAGCTGCGCCAGTACCAGAAGCCGGTCAAGGCCAAGCGGCCGTCGTCCTCGCGCAGCAGCGGCTACGAGGAAATGGAACTGTCGCGTTCGGAGCAGGCCATCTTCGAGCGCCTGCGCTCCTGGCGCATGGGCACCGCGCGCGAGCACGGGGTGCCGGCCTATGTCGTGTTCCAGGACGCCACCCTGCGCGAGATCGCCAAGGTCAAGCCCGGGTCGATCGACGCGCTGCGCGGCGTCTCGGGGGTCGGTGAGAAAAAGCTGGTGTCCTATGGCGATGAAATTGTCGCCATCATCAATGAGATGATGTAAGGTCTATGGTTGAGTCAGTTCAACCCTAGACACCATGGCCATCCCCACCCCCACCAGCACCACCGCCTCGCCATCGAAGGATGGCGAAGCCTACGTTCCCGTCAACGCGCCGGGGCTGCAAAGCTTCGTGTTCGCGCTGTTCTTCGTCTTCGGCGGCATCACCAGCCTGAACGACGTCATCATCCCCAAGCTGAAGGACCTGTTCACGCTCAGCTACGCCCAGGCGATGCTGGTGCAGTCGGCCTTCTTCGCCGCCTACTTCTTCGTCTCGATCCCGGCCGCCAGCATCGTGCAGCGCATCGGCTACATGCGCTCCGCGGTGGTGGGCCTGCTGACGATGGCGGCGGGCTGCCTGCTGTTCATCCCCGCTTCCTACTCGGGCGTGTTCGTGACCTTCCTGCTGGCGCTGTTCGTGCTGGCGGCGGGCATCACCATCGTGCAGGTGGTGGCCAACCCCCTGATCTCGATGCTGGGCAAGCCGCAGACGGCGTCCAGCCGCCTGACCTTCGCCCAGGCCTTCAACTCGCTCGGCACCACCGTCTTCCCCTACGTGGGCGCGATCCTGATCCTCGGTTCGCTGGCGACGGTCGACGTGAGCTCCCTGAGCGGCGCGGCGCTCGACGCCTACCGCCAGGAAGAGACGCGGGTCGTGGTCAACACCTACATCGGGCTGGCGCTGGCGCTCAGCCTGCTGGGCGGCGCGGTGTGGATCAACCGCCGCAAGCTGGTCGAGACCCCGGCGCCGTCGGAAAACATCCTGCACGCCTTCGGCCTGCTCCGGCAGCCGCGCTTCGCGCTCGGCGCGCTGTGCATTTTTCTGTATGTCGGCGCCGAGGTGGCGATCGGCTCGATCATCGTCAACTACCTGATGGAATCTACCGTGATGGGAATGGGCGCGGAAGCGGCCGGCAAGCACGTGCCGCTGTACTGGGGCGGCGCCATGGTCGGCCGCTTCATCGGCGCGGCGCTGCTGCGCCTGTTCTCGCCGGGGAAGGTGCTGGCGTTTGCGGCCGCGGTGACCATCGGCCTGCTGCTGGTGTCCGCGAATACGACCGGCGCGGTCTCGGGCTGGTCGCTGCTGGCCATCGGCCTGTTCAATTCGATCATGTTCCCGACCATCTTCACCCTGGCCTGCGAAGGGCTGGGCAAGCGCACGGCGGAGGGCTCGGGGGTGATCTGCGTGGCGATCGTGGGCGGGGCCGTCGTGCCCCTGATCACGGGCTTCGCGGCGGACGTGGCGGGACTGAAGATGTCGCTGATCGTGCCGGCCGTGTGCTACGCCGTGATCGTGTATTTCGGCTTCTACGCGCGGCGTCCGCACGGCGCGTAGGGTGGTCGGCTTGCCGACCGCGCGTCCAAATCACACATGCATGGACGCGATGCGATTAATCACGCGATGGTTGAACGCGCGGTCGGCAGAGCCGACCACCCTACGGTAACCTTACTTCTTGGTGAAGACCAGGTCCCACACCCCGTGCCCGAGTTTGAGGCCACGGTTCTCGAACTTGGTCAGCGGCCGGTATTCCGGCTGCGGCGCATAGCCTTCCGCCGTGTTCTGCAGCTGCGGCTCGTTGCCCAGCACTTCCAGCATCTGCACCGCATAGTCTTCCCAGTCGGTGGCGCAGTGGAGGTAGCCGCCCGGCGCCAGCTTGCCGCACAGGACCTTCACGAACGGCGCCTGGATCAGGCGGCGCTTGTTGTGGCGCGCCTTGTGCCAGGGGTCCGGGAAGAACACGTGCACGCCGGCCAGCGAGCCGTCCGCGATCATGTTGTTCAGCACCTCGACCACGTCGTGCTGGATCAGGCGCAGGTTGGTGATGCCCTGCTCGCCGATCTGCTTGAGCAGGCTGCCCACACCCGGCGTGTGCACTTCGACCCCGATGAAATCCTTTTCCGGCATCAGGCGCGCGATGTGCGCGGTGGTGTCGCCCATGCCGAAGCCGATTTCCAGGACCACTGGCGCCTTGCGGCCGAAGGCCTGTTCCAGGTCCAGGGTCTCCTTCTTGTACTCGATCAGGTATTGGGGACCGAGCTCCTCCAGCGCGCGCGCCTGCGCGGTCGACAGCCGGCCGGCCCGCGTGACGAAGCTGCGGATGCGGTGTTCGGTCGGGTCGTACAGCATGGAACGCGCCGGGCCTTGGGTGGGCTTTTCTTCAGACATGGGAATGGGGGGTGAGGGAAAAAACGGCTGTCATTATAGCCCAGGCAGGACGTGCGAAGCCGGGCGGCGGAATCGCGCATAATCGTGCTTTCGCCATTGTCGCGTACCGGAGCCCTTCCCATGCATTCGATGAAACACCCGATCGCCGTCGACGAGAACGTCGCCACCGCCACCCTGGCGTCCTTCCACTACGGCAGCCCGGGCAGCGGCAAGAAGGTCTACATCCAGGCCGCCGTCCACGCCGACGAAGTGCCGGCCATGCTGGTGGCGCACGTCCTGCGCCAGGAACTGGAACGCCTGGACGCCGAGGGCCGGATCAAGGGCGAAGTCATCCTGGTGCCGGCCGCCAACCCGCTCGGCCTGTCGCAGGTGATCCACGGGACGCCCTTCGGCCGCTACCACCTGAGCACCGGCACCAATTTCAACCGCCTGTACAGGCACGTGGCGGACGACCTCAAGAAGTCGCTCGAGGGCAAACTCGGCAGCGACGTCGACGCCAACGTGGCCCTGATCCGCGAGGAAGCGCGGCTCCAGGTCGCCTCATGGGAACCGAAGGACGACGGCGAGACGCTCAAGAAGACCCTGTTGTCGATGGCGATCGACGCCGATATCGTGCTCGACCTGCACTGCGATAACGAAGCGCTGATGCACATGTACACCGGCACCCCGCTGGTGGAAAGCGTGGAACCGCTGATGGCCCTGCTGGGCGCGCGCGTGCTGCTGGTGGCCAAGGCCTCGGGCGGCGAAGCCTTCGACGAAGCCTGCAGCCGCCTGTGGTGGGACCTGGCCGACCACTTCGAAGGCACGGCGATTCCGCCGGCCTGCATCGCGGTGACAGTCGAGCTGCGCGGCGAACACGACGTGCGCTACGACTACGCGCGCCAGGATGCGGCGGCGCTGCTGCAGTACCTGGGGCACCAGGGCGTGCTCGACATTCCATTGGCGCCGCTGCCCGAGACGCCCTGCCGCGCCACGCCCCTGAATGCCGTCGAGCCCTTGTCGGCGCCGCATGCCGGCGTGCTGGTGTTCCACAAGCGGCTTGGCGACCTGGTCGATGCGGGCGAGCCGGTGGCCGACATCGTCAATCCGGTCAGCGGCCAGGTGACGACCCTGTCGGCACAGCACGCCGGCCTGCTGTTCGCCAGTACGGCGCACCGCCACCTGCTGCGCGGTATGCACGTCTGCAAGATCGCCGGGACCGAGTCCTTTCGTTCGGGCGACCTGCTGAGCGCCTGACTGGATAATGGCGCCGGTGGAAGCAGTTCCGCCGGCCGCGACGGCGCCGGCTTGCGCACCCGCCTTCGATCGCCGCATTCCGCCGCTCCTGGGCCGGGAACTGCTGGCCTTGACGGCCGAAGCCCGCTACCTGCGCGTCGTCACGGCGGCCGGTTCGGACCTGATCCAGTTGCGCCCGTGCGTGCGCTGGCCGAGCTGGAGGACGTACCGGGGTGAATCCCGCTCCGGCTACGCAACGGCCTCGCCGTGCCGGTGAGCCGGACAATGCCTCAGCCGTGCGCAAAGCCTGGCTACCCGAAAGGAACCGAAAAGGAAGTCTGCAAGCATCAGATAAATGCATCACAATAAGATACGAACGTATCAAAAAATGGTACGAACGTCTCCTTCGAGCATACAGATGCGTTCAAGCGCGTATGAACAGCTCAGCCGAAAGCGAGTGTCCTGTCGCGATACTGGGGAATAAGGGGCATGGTGCGGGATGGAGCAACCGCCAGTCTCATCTTTCCGACTGGAGCGGGTGAAGGGAATCGAACCCTCGTCGTAAGCTTGGGAAGCTTCTGCTCTACCATTGAGCTACACCCGCGTTGCCAGTATTCTACGCGTCTTTGCCTCGCTCTGGCTAGGTCCGCGCCTGGCGTGCCTTCATTCCGGTTGCTCGACCGTATAACCCTTGGCCGCCAGCGCCGCCACCATGCCCTTCGGGTCGAGGATTTCCCGGACCGGCAGCAGCGCGAAGCTCGAGGCGTTGCGCGCCAGCGCATTTTCCGCGTTCGCCACCCACATGGCCTGCAGGCGCGGGCGCACCGACTGGAAGGCCGGGTCGTTTCGCACGGCCGCGCTGTTCATGATGACGTCGCGGCAGCTTTCTTCCTGGTCGACGAAGTCGAGCTTGCGGATTCCTGCGATGTCTCCCTTGGCCCAGGCATTGGCGCGCAGGCGCATGGCGTCGACGTCCGTTTCCAGGCGCGCGACCGTCGACGACAGGCAGGCGGCATCTTCGAGCGGCGCCTTCTTGAAGTCCTTGATCATCTTGCGCGCATTGTCCATCGGGAGTTCGAAGCTGGACGAGGTCACCTTCAGCTTCCTGTCGTGGACGATCGTCTCGATCTGCTTGCGCACGCCGGTGCGGGTTGTCAGGCCGGCCTTGAACAGGGCGGCGTCGAACAGCCGGCCGGCGGTGAACACCGGGCGTTCGCGCTCGTCGTCCTTCGGCAGGTATTTTTCCTTCATCGGCTGCCAGCGTGCGTACACGTCGGCCGGCAGCACGTCGCGCAAGGTAGCTCCGTCGGGCAGCTTGTTGATGCCGATGAGCGAAGGAAGCAGCAGCGCGCCGCGCAGGATGCCGACCGAGGCATTGGCGACCGGCGGCGCCAGGTATTCCTGCGAGCGCGCGACCACCGCCTCGACTTCGTGCGAGCGCCATTGCATCTTGACCGGCAGGGGTCCGTAGTCGCCGAAGATCCACAGCACATGGTCGCCCTTCGAGACCTTCCACATGCCGGGGCCGGGCTTCTGGCCGACCACCAGGATCTGTTCGGCGGCAGGCGCCTCGGCCTGCGCCGGCGCCGTGTCCGCATCAAGGGTCTGGGCGATGGACGGCGCCGCCCAGAAGGCCAGGCACAGCGCCGGCAGGATCGCAAGTTTGCGCATCGGGACATCCTTGTTGTTGGTTGTCCGTCAAGCTTAGCTCTGCAATATGAACCCGGACTTAAACCATCCGGGTCCGGCACGTTTTCATGCCGGCTGCATGGCCAGCAGCGTTTGTGCGTGGGGCGCCGCATTGCGGCGCGCCGGCCCCTGCTCTCCACCGTCGAGCCTGAACGCGCCCACCAGGGCCACCAAGGTGGCGGCCTGCTGCTGCAGGCTTTCGGCGGCGGCGGCGGCTTCCTCGACCAGGGCCGCGTTCTGCTGGGTCACGCCGTCCATCTGCACGATGGCCTGGTTGACCTGGCCGATGCCGCTGCTCTGCTCCGCGCTGGCGGCGCTGATCTCGGCGACGATGTCGCTGACGCGGCGCACGCTGGAGACCACCTCGCCCATGGTCTTGCCGGCTTCCTCGACCAGCATGGTGCCCATGCCGACCTTGTCGACCGAGTCGCCGATCAGGACCTTGATTTCCTTGGCGGCGGCGGCGCTGCGCTGCGCCAGGTTGCGCACCTCGCTCGCCACCACGGCGAAGCCGCGGCCCTGCTCGCCGGCACGCGCCGCCTCCACGGCGGCGTTCAGCGCCAGGATGTTGGTCTGGAAGGCGATGCCGTCGATGACGCCGATGATGTCCACCACCTTCTTCGAGGCCTCGCTGATCGCGGCCATGGTGTCGACCACCTGGGCCACCACCTCGCCGCCGCGCACGGCGGTCTCGCTGGCCGATCCGGCCAGCTGGTTGGCCTGGCGCGCATTGTCCGCGTTCTGCTGCACGGTGCCGTTCAGCTCTTCCATCGAGGCGGCGGTTTCCTCGAGCGCGCCGGCCTGCTGTTCGGTACGCACCGACAGGTCGGCGTTCCCCTGGCGGATTTCTTCCGAGGCGGTGGCGACCGCGTCGGAGCTGGTGCGCACCTGCACCAGCACGTTCTGGATCTTGGCGATGAAACCATTGAAGCCGCGCGCGATCTGCGCCAGCTCGTCGTTGCCGCGCACCGCGAGGCGGGCGCCGAGGTCGGCGTTGCCGCCGGCGAGGTCGGTCATGGCGGCGCCCAGCACGCGCAGCGGACGGGTCAGGCGGCGCTGCACCGCGACCATCACGGCCACGGCCAGCAGGGCGCACAGCACCGAGACCAGCGCCGCGTAGCCGGCCAGTTCACGCGCCGGCGCGATGGCCACGCTGCGCGGGAAGGCCAGCGAGATCGCCCACGGCGCGATGTCCTTGCTGACCTGGAGCGGCTGCAGCACGTGCACGACATCCCGGTCGTCGACGTACTCATACGACCTGCCCTGCCTGACCGCCTCCAGCGCGGCGGCAGGCAGGTCGTCGGCCTTCTTGCCGTTGAGGTCGTGGTTCTTGTTGCTGGCGTACAGGCCGCGGCTCGAGATCAGGGCCAGCGTGCCCTGGTCCATGAGCTTCATCTCGCGCAGCATGGTGCCGAGCATGGTGAGCTGAACGTCGCCGGTGACGCTACCCTTGAATTGGCCATTCACCATGATCGGCGCGGCCAGCGACGCCATCAGCACGTTCTTGCCGTTGATCGGGTACGGGTAAGGCTCGGTGAAGTGCGAGCGACCGGTGGCCTTCGGGATATCGTACCAGTCGTTGCCGCCCGGGGTGGTGCTGAACACGATTGGCTCGACTCCCACCTTGCCGTCTGCGGAACGGGTCCAGTAAGGCATGTAGCGGCCGGTCGCGTCGTACAGCGGTTGCTGGCCCGCGAACTCGGCATCCCTGCCATCGAGGGCGTCCGGTTCGTAGGCGGCCGAGGTGCCGATGAAGTCTTCGGAATGCTCCAGCGTGGCGCGTACCAATGTCCCAATCTGCTCGCGCGTCATCGGCTGGCCGGCGGCCTGCGTCGCGCCGAGCGTCGTGGCGACGCTTTCCAGCGTGCTCAGGTTAGCCGCGATCCTGCTCTTGAGCAGGGCCGAGGCTTCCAGGGTCAAGGTGCGCGCCTGGCGCATCGCCGCTTCCTCGGCGCTCTGGCTGTTCTTGACGGCGATGAAGGCCGACGTCACGCCCATGCTGGCCACCACCAGCACGGTGGCGGTGAGGCAGATCCTGGCGCTCAGGGAAAGGGAAAAACGGCGCGCCACAGGCTGTTCGCCGCGCGCCATCGCTTGCTTGTTCATGTTCGTCTCTCTCGGGTTGTCAGAAGGTGCGGGCGACGCTCACGGCGAACGTGCCCTTGGCAGGATTCGAAATGGCCAGCCGGCCGTCGGCGCGCGGCACGCCGGTGCTGTAGCGGTCGTAGGCACTGGTGGCGCCCCAGGCGCGGGTCCAGGCGCCGGCGATGCTCCAGCCGCCGTCGAAGTTCCTGGTGACGCCGGCCTTGGCGTCGCGCCAGTTCCAGATGGCGTTGCCGCCGCCAGCGACGCGGCCGTCGCCCAGGTGCAGGTTGAGCGTGTAGCCGCCGCCCAGCTCGTGATTGGCGCCGACGTCCAGGTAGCCGGTGCCGCGCGCGTTGGCAATGCCGAAGAAGTCGCGCGACACGGTGCGGTAATACTTCAAATAGAAGGACTTGTAGCTCAGGCCGGGCACCAGTTCGGTGTAGTCGTAGCGGGTACCGGTGGCCTCGATGCGCGCACCGGGATAGCGGTAGTGCATCAGCGACAGGCTATAGCCCAGCGGCCCGACCGTGCCGGCATAGCCGCCGTACAGGTCCCATTCGATGCGCCCGCCTTCGATGTAGCGGTCGCTGACGGTTGACGCCCAGGTGCCGAACGACCAGCCGCCGGCATGGGCGACGTCGACGCCGGCCTGCAGTGCGGGGCGGCCCCAGGTCTGGCGCATGCCGCGCGAAACGTATTGCGAAGCGAAGGTGACCGATGGGGTCAGGGTCAGCGCGCCGGAGGGCGCGGCCTGGGCGTCATCGGCGTGGACGGCGGGCATGGCGGCCGCCAGCAGGCAGGCTGGCAACAGGCGGCAAAACAGCGGGGAAAACGGGGAAGTCATGATGGTCTCGTCGAAAATCCGGCGGAGACGTCAAGCTTCCCCGCTCGCTCAGCAATTAATGCCGTACGGAAATTCTACGAGACGAAAGTGAATATTCACGAAATTGTGAAGAGTTCGATAACGAGATTGTTGACCATTGTGCGTCGCCTGCGCAACAAACGGCAAATCCATCAAATTTCGTCGGGCTCGGGGACATCCGGCCGCTCGAGCAGCTCCTGCGCCAGCTTCAGACCCTTGACCATCACCGCAAAGGCTTCGTGCTTGGAGGCTTCGTCCGGCACCCGCAGCACGTAGGAAGGGTGGTAGATGGTCACCAGCCAGCAGCCGTCCACGCGCACCGGCTTGCCGAGGAAATCCTTCAACGCCACCGTCCCCTTGCGCATGACGGATTTCAGCGCGGTCGCGCCCATCGCCACGATGACCTTGGGCTTGACCGCGGCCAGCTCCTTCTCGAGCCAGTAGTGGCAGGCCTCGACTTCGCGCTGGACCGGGGTCTTGTGCAGGCGGCGTTTGCCGCGCGGTTCCCACTTGAAGTGCTTGACCGCGTTGGTCAGATAAATGGCCTTGCGGTCGACTTCGGCCTCGGCGAACACGCGGTCGAGCAGCTTGCCGGCCGGGCCCACGAAGGGCTTGCCGGCCAGGTCTTCCTGGTCGCCCGGCTGCTCGCCCACGATCATGATCGGCGAACGCTTCGAGCCCTCGCCGCCCACCGCCTGGGTGGCGTACTGCCACAGGTCGCAGCGCCGGCACTCGTCGAGCTTGGAGGGCTGTTCGCGGTCCGGCTGCGCGGCCTCGGCGCTGATCGGGATGGTGGCGCCGCGCCGAAGGCCGACCGCTTCCACCTGGCCGATCTTGCGCGCGCCGAGTTCGGCCTGACTCACCAGCGAAGGCACGATCGCGCCTTCGGGCAGGTTCTTCCAGAAGCGCGAGGGGATGTGGCTCTGCATCAGCTGGGCGTTGACGCGCGCCGGGTTGAAGATGCTGCGGTAGTAGGTGAGCCACAGCGCCTCGCCCTCATCATTCAGGTCGGCCGCGCTCGACATCAGGGGACCGGTGTTGTGCAGGGTCTGCCCGTCCCACAGCACGCTGGCGTCGGGCGTGGAGATCATCCAGCTGACCTTGCCCATGCGGGCCACGAAATGTTCGGCCACCTGCGGCAGCACGTCGTGGCGCGGTTCGAACCAGGCAACGAAGCGCGGCGCACCGGCGTGCTCGGGACGCTCGCGGAATCGGATGTAGGCATGCATGTCGTGCTCCTCGCGGCGCACCGCCTTGACCATGCCGTGCAGGCGCGCGCCGTCCGGGTCGGCGGGCGACTGCACGTCGTGCTCGCCCCGGGTCCAGCGCCACAGCACGCGGTACAGGAAGGCCCAGCGGTCCGGGGCACGAAAGCACGCGGCCTTCTGCAGCATCTCCATCAGGGCGCGCGGCACGCGCGGGGACGAACCCGGTGTTGCAGGTCGCGGCGGTTGCGGTGTTTGCAATGGGATGCCCGCATTATGGTCCGGCCCGGGTTCGGGAGGCGCACCCGAGAACAGGTCGCCTCCCTCGGGCGTGCCCCAGCTCACGTCCTCGGGCGGCACGCCGGCCTTGAGCAGCGCGCGCGCCGCCTCGCGCCATTCGGCGAAGCTGCTCACCGCCAGCGGCTGGCCGCCGGCGGCAGCGATGGCGGGGGCAGGTACGGGATTCATGCCGCCTGCAGTTCCGGCCACAGGTTCATCTGCTCGGGCGCGTCGGCCAGGTGGCGCCGCAGGAGGTGCGAACTGGCCGCGCCTTGCGCCGGCTTGTAGTCGGCCGTGACGATGAAGGGGGCCAGCTTCTTCATGCTGCAGCGCAGGCGCGACAGGTCTTCCCAGCGAATGCGGCGGATGCGGCGCAGCTCGACGATGCGCCTGGCGTTGCGGATGCCGATGCCGGGCACGCGCGCGATCATGGTCTCGTCGGCGCGGTTCAGGTCCATCGGGAAGTGTTCGCGATTGGCGAGCGCCCAGCCCAGCTTGGGATCGACGTCGAGCGCCAGGTTGCCCGACTGCGGCATCAGCTCGCCCGCCGTGAAGCCGTAGCCGCGCAGCAGGAAGTCGGCCTGGTACAGGCGATGCTCGCGCAGCAGCGGCGGGGGCGCGGCCGGTACGCTCTTCGGGCTTTGCGGGATCGGGCTGAAGGCCGAGTAGTACACGCGCTTGAGCTTGTAGCTGCCGTACAGCGTTTCGGCCGTGTTCAGGATGGTATGGTCGTCGCTGGCGTCGGCGCCGACGATCATCTGCGTGCTCTGGCCGGCCGGGGCAAAGCTGGGCGCCTTCGGTTCCTCGGCCTTTTCGTCGAGCTTGCGGCGGATCGAGCCCATCGCCAGCTTGATGGTGTGGACGTTTTTTTCCGGCGCGAGGCGGGTCACGCTGTCGTGGGTCGGCAGCTCGATGTTGACGGACAGGCGGTCGGCCCAGCGGCCGGCTTCCTCGATCAGCAGCGGGTCGGCGTCAGGGATGGTCTTGAGGTGGATGTAGCCCCGAAACTTGTGCACCTCGCGCAGCTGGCGCGCCACCGCCACCAGCTGCTCCATGGTGTAGTCGGCCGACTGGATGATGCCCGAGCTCAGGAACAGGCCGTCGATGTAGTTGCGGACGTAGAAGTCATGCGTGAGCTTGACCACTTCCTCGACCGAGAAGCGGGCGCGCGGCACGTTGGAGCTGCGGCGGTTGATGCAGTACTGGCAGTCGTAGATGCAGAAGTTGGTAAGCAGGATCTTGAGCAGCGAGACGCAGCGGCCGTCGGGCGTGTAGCTGTGGCAGATGCCCATGCCGGTGGTGGCGCCGAAGCCGTCCTTGTCCTCGGACGAGCGTTTCGGCGCGCCACTGCTGGCGCAGGACGCGTCGTATTTCGCGGCGTCGGCCAGGATTTCTAGCTTGTCGGTAAGTTCCATCGCGATGGCTGAACTGTATGGGCATACAGTATACTATCGCGCGCGTATACACAGGGCGAATGGGGTCAAGTGTGCGCTTGGGTTGGCGGTTCAATGCTGGGACAGGTGGGGTAAGGAGGCGGGTCGGTTTGCACGCAAACTTGGAGTGAACAATGCCAGTGGCATTGTTCACGCCTGCGCGGGAAGTCATGGGCGCCAGTGGCGCGCATGACGGTTTTTGAGTTAACGGCTATAGGTGACGCCAGCTATTTTGTTAGCTTGCAGACCGTCGTTCCCGCGAAGGCGGGAACCCAATTCTGTAGTCCAGAGACGAAAAGTAAAAAGCCCGGTCACCAGACCGGGCTTTCCACTACAACAAGCTCACCTTGGATCAGCGAACCGGCTTCCCATCCGCATCCACGACCGTAACTTCGCCCCAACCGAGCGAGCGCACACCAGCCTCGATCTTGCGCAAATCCCCGATCACCATCCACACCACCTCGTCCGGCTTGATGAACTTCGACGACGCCGCCCCCAGCTGCTCCGGGGTCAGCGCGCGCACGTTCGACGCGTACTTGTTCCAGTAGTCGTCCGCCAGTCCCAAGTTCACGGTCGACAACCCGGCCGATTCCAGCGCGTCCAGGGTGCTGAAGCGCCCCGGCAGGCGCGCCGTCACGTTGCGCATGATGCTTTCGTACTCGGTGCCCACCAGCGGACGCTCGCCGGCCACGCCGCGCAGCTCCTTCTGGACTTCGCGCATCGCTTCGATGGTCTTGTCGGTCTGCACCGGCGCGATCACGATGAACGGGCGCTGGCCGCGCACTTCGCTCAAGCGCGCCTGGGTGCCGTAGCTCCAGTGCTTGTCGAGGCGCAGGTTGCGGTTCAGGCGCGAGGTCGCGATGCCGCCGAAGTTCGCCATCACCGGCTCCATCGCCAGGTCTTCCGGCTGGCCGTAGGCCTGCGAGACGTGGGTCGCGACGATGGTCGATTGCGGCGCGTTCGGCTTGTCGACCAGGATCAGGCGCTTGCCCTGGGTCGGCGCCACCTTCGCCATCTGCTTGGCGGGCGCGCTGCCCTGCTGCCATTTGCCGAAGCTCGCTTCCAGGGCCGGCAGGAGCTTCTCCATGGTGACGTCGCCGGCGACCACGATGGTGGCGCTGCCCGGCTTGAACCAGGTGGCGTGCCAGGCGGCCAGGTCGTCGCGCGTGAGGCCCTGCACGCTGCCTTCATAGCCGGTGGCCGGCTTGCCATAGGCGTGTTCCGCGCCGTACAGCACCGACGGGACCAGGCGCATGGCCAGGCTGTTCGGCTGGGCCTTCTCCTGGCCGATCTGGGCGATGCGGCGGCTCTTCGACAACGCGAACTGGTCCTGCGGGAAGCTCGGATTCAAGGCCGCTTCCGCCATCAGGTTAAGCGACGGCGCCAGATTGGCGCTGGTGCCCTGCAGGCGCACATAGGACATGTCCTGGCCGGTCCCGGTGGACAGGCGAGCGCCCAGGTTTTCCAGCGCGTCCGACAGCGCAAAGGCGTCGCGCGTTTTCGTGCCCTTGTCGAGCAGGTCCAGCGCCAGCGAGGCGGCGCCGGCCTTGGCGCCCGTGTCGGATGCGGCGCCGGCGTCGATCGCCAGCGAGACGTTGAAGATCGGGGCCGAGTGGCGCTCGAGCAGCACGACCTTCAGGCCGTTCTTGAGCTGGGCGCGCTGCAGCACGGGGAACTTGACGTCGGGCGCGTCGCCCAGGCCAGGGAGTACCTTGCGGTCGATGGTCGACCTGGCGGCGGCCAGCTTGGGCGCCGGGCGCACCGTCATGGTGTAGTGGTTGGCGCGCAGCCAGCGGTTGGCGGCCGCCTTGACGTCTTGCGCGCTGCTGGTGGCGAAGGTCTCGAGACGGTCGAGGTAGGCGTCCGGCTTGCCGCCGTAGGTCATGCTCTCGGCCAGCACGTCGGAACGGCCGCCGAAGCCGCCCAGGCGCTCCAGGCTGCGCGAGAAGTCGGCCAGGTCGCTGGTCTTCACGCGTTTCAGTTCGGCGTCCGTCGGGCCCTTGTCCAGCAGCTCGGCCAGCACGCGCTCCATCTCGCGCTCGACGACCGAAGGATCGGCGCCCGGCTTGACGGTGGCGATCAGGTTGAAGGTGCCGCCCAGCTCCGCATCGTTGACGCCGGCCGAGACGCTGGTGGCCAGGCCCTTGTCGTAGACCAGGCGCTTGGTCAGGCGCGCGCTCTTGGAGCCGGCCAGCACCCCGGCCAGCAGGTTCAGGCGTGCCGTGTCGGCGTCCTTCCACGAGGCCACGTGCCAGGCGCGGTAGATGCGCACTTGCGGCACCTGGTCTTCCATCTCGTCGCGGATGTTGCGGTCCAGTTGCGGGATCCAAGTTTCGGTACGCGGCAGCGCCGGGCCCGGCGGGATCGCGCCGAAGTACTTGCTCACCAGCTCATAGGCGCGCTCCGGCGTGATGTCGCCGGCCAGCGAGATCACCGCGTTGTTCGGGCCGTAGTAGGTGCGGTACCACTCCTTGATGTCTTCCAGCGACGCGGCCTGCAGGTCTTCCATGCTGCCGATGGTCGACCACGAGTACGGATGCGAGTACGGGTACATCTTGGCCGAGATTTCCTGCCACACGCGGCCATAGGGCTGGTTCTCGCCCTGGCGCTTCTCGTTCTGCACCACGCCGCGCTCGCGCTCCAGCATCTCTTTCGAGATGTAGTTGCCGAGGAAGCCCATGCGGTCCGATTCCAGGTACAGCGTGCGCTCCAGCGCCGAAACCGGCACGTCTTCGAAGAAGTTGGTGCGGTCGGTGTTGGTGGTGCCGTTGCGGTTGTTCGCGCCGAGGTCGTCCATCGCCTCGCGGAAGCCATGCGGGTAGTTCTCGGAACCGTTGAAGAAGAAGTGCTCGAACAGGTGGGCGAAGCCGGTCTTGCCGCGCTTCTCGTTGCGCGAACCGACGTGGTACCACATGTTCACACCGACCACCGGCACGCTGTGGTCGGTGTGGACCAGCAGGGTCAGGCCGTTGGGCAGCACGAATTTCTTGTGCTCGATGCTGTAGGCCTTGCGGTCGAAGACGGTGGGCTTGGCGTTAGTGGTCGGTGCGGCGGCCTGCGAGGGCAGGGCTGCTGCGGCTGCGAGGCCGAGCAACAGGGGAAGGGCGAGTTTTTTCATGGCGTCTCGTGGACTGGGTTGTTGTATGTATGCGTCCCGTCGAATCGGAATATGCGCGGTGTAATCTGGTCCACTGGACCAGATTACCAGCCGACCACCCTACAGGAATCGCTGAGCTGGCGCCACAAGAAATGCATGCATACGTAGGGTGCTCGGCTCCGCCGAGCGCGCGTTCGATTCCCCGGTGAGCAGCGAGATCTCCTCAGGCGAAACCCTGCGCCTGCGCCAGCAACTGCGGCTCCATGCGCGCCGCGATCTTCTTCAGGTAGCCAGACGCCGCCGCCACACCCGCGCCGCCGGCCCGCTGCAGCCACGCATAGGCCTCGACCAGGTCGCGCTGCACGCCCTGCCCCGCCGAATACATCACGCCCAGGTTGAACTGCGCACGCGCATGGCCCTGGCGCGCCGCGCACAGGTACCAGAAATGGGCTGCCTCGTAGTCGCGCTCGATGCCCTTGCCGCAGTCGTGGCGCAGCCCCAGCTCGAACTGGGCCAGCGCGTGGCCCTGGTCGGCGGCCTTGTGGAACCAGTCGGTCGCCTCGCGCGGATCGGCGTGCTCGGCACGGTCGAGCAAGGCGCCCACCATGTACTGGGCCGGCGCGTAGTCCTGGTGGGCCGCACGGCGGTACCACTCGAGTGCCTGGGCTTCGTCGCGCGCCACGCCGACGCCGCCCTCGAAGCGCAGGCCGAGATCGAACTGGGCGCGCAGGTGGCCCTGCTCGGCCGCCTTGCGGTACCAGTGCGCGGCCTGGGCCGGGTCGATCGGCACGCCGCTGCCGGCATCGAACAGTTGGCCAAGGTGGTACTGGGCCGAGGGCATGCCCTGCTCGGCGGCCTGGCGGTACCAGTGCGCCGCCTGGGCCGGGTCGCGTTCCACGCCCTGGCCGTGCTCGTAGCGCACGCCGAGGTTGTCCTGGGCGCCCGCATGGCCTTGCTCCGCCGCGCGGCGGTACCAGTGCAGGGCCAGCGCTTCGTCGCGCGGTACGCCGTGGCCGCTGTCGTAGATGAGCGCCAGGTTGAACTGCGAGCTCGCGTGTCCCTGCTCGGCGGCACGGCCGTACCAGTGGGTGGCGCGCGTGCTGTCCTGCTCGACGTCCTGGCCCTTGTCGTAGCGCAGGCCGAGGTTGAACTGGGCCGGGGCATAGCCCTGCTCGGCGGCCTTGCGGAACCAGTCCAGCGCCTGGGCGCCGCTGGTGCGCAATGCGAGGCTGAACTGCGAACGCGCATAGCCCTGTTCGGCCGCGCGGCGGTACCACGCGGTCGCGGCGTCCTGGTCCTGGGGCACGCCCTTGCCGGTCTCGTACATCATGCCGAGGTTGTGCTGCGCCCCCGGCTCGCCCTGTTCGGCGGCCTGGCTGAACCAGTGCAGCGCCTGGCCCACGTCGTTCGGCACGCCCTGGCCCTTGGCATACAGCCAGCCCAGGTTGTACTGGGCCGGCGCATAGCCCTGTTCGGCGGCGCGGCGGTACCAGTAGGCGGCCTGGCCGTAGTCCTGGGCGACGCCCTGCCCCTTCTGGTACATCACGCCCAGGTTGTACTGGGCCAGTTCGAGGTCGGCGCTGGCCGCCATGCGGTACCAGGCTACCGCCAGCTCGTAGTTCTGCGGCACGCCCTGGCCGCTCGCGTACATGAAGCCCAGGCTGTGCTGGGCGCTCGGCACGCCGCGCTCGGCCATCCCTTTCACGCGCAGGAATTCCGCGCCGTATCTAGCGTCGGGATTGCGGCTTTCCATGCCGCCGGGTTGGGCCGGGATGTCGAGCATGATGGCGTGGCCCTGGCTTAGGCTTGCACGGCGCGCAGGCCGAACAGGGTCGGCTGGGTGCGCAGCGACTTGATGAATTCGCCCAGCGGAATCGGGCGGTAATACAGGTAACCCTGCATCGTCATGCAGCCGTTGGCGCGCAGGTAGCGGGCCTGTTCCTCGGTCTCCACGCCTTCCGCGATCAGGTTCAGCCCCAGGCCGCGCGCGATCGAGATGATCGCCAGGATGACGGGATAGTGGCCGCCTTCTTCGTGGATCTCCTTCACGAAGGACTGGTCGATCTTGACGGTGTGGATCGGGAAGCGGTGCAGGTAGGACAGCGACGAATAGCCGGTGCCGAAGTCGTCGATCGCCACCGACACGCCGAGCTGGCACAGTTTATTCAGCTGCTCGATCGCGTACTGCGGATTGCGGATGCAGATGTTCTCGGTAATCTCGACTTCGATCTGGCCCGGCTGGATCCCGTAGCGCACCAGCGCGTTGCGCATCTTCTCGAAGAAGTCGCCGCGGTCCAGGTATTGCGGCGACAGGTTCAGCGACAGGCGCACGTGGTCGGTGCCGGAGGCGTTCCACTGCAGCATGTCGCGGCACAGGGCGCCGATCATCCAGTCCGAGATCGGCAGCATCAGGCCGTTTTCTTCCGCAAACGGCAGGAACTCGCCGGCCGACAGCAGACCACGGGTCGGGTGGTTCCAGCGCATCAGCGCTTCGGCGCCGACGATGCGGCCGGTGAGCGCATCGATCTGCGGCTGGTAGTACATCTCCAGCTCGTTCTGCTCGAGGGCGCGGCGCAGCGACTGCTCCAGCGCGATCTTCTGGTGCGACACATCCAGCATCGAGGTGTGGTAGAAGCTGTGGCCGTTCTTGCCCAGTGCCTTGACCTGGTACATGGCGATGTCGGCGTGGCGCAGCAGCTCGTCGATCGATTCGCCGTCGGTCGGGTAGATCGCGATGCCGATCGAGGCCGAGATGTGCACTTCGTGGCCGTCCAGGTCGAAGGGACGCTGCAGGGTCTCGAGGAACTTGTCTGCGATGACTCTAGCGTCGTCGCGGTCGCGCAATTCGGGCAGCACGATGGTGAATTCGTCGCCGCCCTGGCGCGCCAGGGTGTCGCCCTTGCGCAGGCAATCCTTCAGGCGGGTGGCGGCTTGCTGCAGCAGCTCGTCGCCCTTCACGTGGCCGAGCGTGTCGTTGACCAGCTTGAAGCGGTCCAGGTCGATGAACATCACGGCCAGCTCGGTCTTCTTGCGCTTGGCCTGGATCACCGCCAGCCCGAGGCGATCCTTGAACAGGATGCGGTTCGGCAGGTCGGTCAGGATGTCGTGGTAGGCCTGGTACGAGATGACTTCTTCGGCGCGCTTGCGGTCGGTGATGTCGCGCGCCACGCCGTAGGTGCCGAAGAACTCCAGCTTTTTGACTTCCTGGTCGGGCACGTGCATGCCGATCGCGTTCAGCGAGATCGTCATCAGGGTGTTGTTGAAGGTGCGGTCCAGGCTGTTGCCGCCGCCGTTCCTGCACTTCAGGCGCAGCTCGACGTTGCGCGAGGCGCGCTCGTCGACGCGGCGCTCGTTGAACACGTAGCGCGCGCGTTCCAGGTCTTCTTCGTGCACCAGCAGCGAGTAGTGCTTGCCGAGCAGTTCGTCGCGCGAATAGCCGAGCAGCTGGTAGGCGCGGTCGTTCACAAAAGTGAAGCGGCCTTCGTGGTTCAGCGTGTAGATGATGTCGGGGGAGGAGTCCACCAGGTAGCGGTACATCTTCTCCGAGTTTTCCAGCTGGGTCGCCATGCGCTGGTTTTCCAGCGCCAGGCGGCGGCCCTTGAGCGCATTGGCAACCGTGGCCAGCAGCTCTTCGCGCGCATAGGGCTTGCGCAGGTAATCGTAGGCGCCGCGCTTCAAGGCGCCGATCGCCGCGTCGATGCCGACTTCGCCGCTCATCACGATCACGTCGGCATTGATGCCTTTCTCGTTGATGAAGTCCATGATCTCGTGGCCGCCGATGTCGGGCAGGCGCAAATCGAGCAGGACCAGGTCGAAACGCAGGCGCGACAGGTGGGCCAGGGCTTCGCTGCCCGAGGCGGCGGTGGTGAGCTGGTAGCCGCGGTCGCGCAGCAGCTCGTAGAGCGAGGAGAGCAGGCGCGGTTCGTCGTCGACCAGCAGCAGGCGCGGCTGGCTGTCCGATTCCAGCGTCGGGGAATACGGGGCCGGCTCGCCGGGGAACATGGCGTTGTGCGGGTTGATCATGACTTATGCTGAGCCGAGCGCACGCGCCGGCAGCGCCACGGGGTTGCCGATACCCGTGCCGCTCACGCCGGCGCCGGACCACGCCGGCAGGAGAATTTCGAAGGCAGTGCCGCTACGGCCGCTGCGGCAGGCGATGTGGCCGCCCAGTTTCTTGACCAGGCTGTGCACGATCGACAGGCCCAGGCCGTGGTGGGCGCCGTCCTTGGTGCTCTTCACCGGCGAGAACAGGTGGGCCAGGACTTCGCGCGACAGGCCGGGGCCGTTGTCGCCGACGACCAGTTCCAGGTAGAGCTGGCGCTCGCGGTTCACGTGGCCGCGGTTGACGATCTCGACGCGGCCGCCGGTCGTGCCGAGCGCCTCGATCGCGTTCTTCACGAGGTTCACCAGGATCTGCTTGAGCACGTCGGCGTCGCCCTCGATGCGGGTCGCCTCGTCGTGCATGGTGACCGCGATCTCCACCGAAGCGGGCACGAAGCCGGTGCTGCGGAACAGGCGCTGCACCTCGTCCACCACCTTGGCGACGTCGGTCGGCATCGGCCCGGTGTCGACCGGCTTGACGTCCGCCAGGCTCGAGACCAGCTGGCCGACGCGGTCGATCTCTTCGTTCAGGATCGACATCTCGGTGCTCACCGGCTCCTGGCGCGCCAGCTTGCTGTCGAGGACACTCAGGTAGTTCTTGATGATCGACAGCGGATTGTTCACTTCGTGCACCACGCGGCGCGAGGCCTCGCGGTATTCCTCGGCCACGTGGGCGAGCTGGCGCCGTGCATGGCCGCGTTCGGACAGCATGTTTTCCAGCGCGGTCGCGGCCTGGGCTCCGAACGACTGCATGAAGCGCTCGCGCCGCTGGCAGTAGGGAATCTGCCAGGTGGCGACTCCGCCGATCAGGACGCCCAGGCAACGGGCGCCGGCGACCAGCGGCACGCACACCAGGCTGTCGGTGCCGAGCATGCGCAACAGCTGTTCTTCGGCCAGGCCGACCGGTTCGCCGTCGCGCTGGATGAAGGCCGGACGGCGCTCCAGCGCGCTCTTGGCGATCGGGCCGCCCTTGGCCAGCGGCACGGCGAATTCGGCGATGCGCTGGCTGCCCTGGGTGGGCGCACCGACCAGCGCATGGCCGGTCGGATTTTCCAACAGGACGACGGCGTTGCCGAAGTCGAACAGGATGCGCGCCGAGCGCGTCATCGCTTCCAGCAAGCCGCTCTCGCCCTGTTGACGGGCGAAGCTCTGGCCCACTTCCGAGACCAGCACCATGTTGCGCACTTCTTCCGACAGGCGCTGCTGCACCGGGTCGAGCGCAGGCGGGGCGAAGGCCGGCGGCGCCGGGATGTCGTCCGCGCCGGCCAGGTCGATGCCGAGATGGGCGGCGGCCTTCTCGACCTGGCGCGCGGCGCCCGCCAGCATCTGGGCGGCCTGTTCGCCGTCGATACCGCACAGCGCCGCGGCTTCCACCACCAGCGCTTCATTGTCGGCATGGCTGGACAGCACGTGGGCCAGGCGCAGGACGCGGATCAGGGGATGGGCCGACTCCAGGCGGTCGCTCGCTTCGTGGTGGTACAGCACCGCGTCGGCCAGGAAGGAATCGAGCTGCCAGCGCTCGATCAGCCAGGCGCCGGCTTCGGCATGGGTGATCTGCAGGGTGCGCTGCTCGACGGCGCACAGGTCCTCGTCGTCGCGCGCGGTGAAGTTGAAAGCGTATTCCTTGGGCGCGGTCGCCAGGAGGGCCAGGCGGCCGACGTTGTGCAGCAGGCCCGCCAGGTAGGCTTCTTCCAGGTGCGGATACTCGACCGCGCGCGCGATTTCTTTTGCGATCACGGCGGTGGCCAGCGAATTTTTCCAGAACGCGCGCAGGTCGGTGCTGCCCGAATGCGGGAAGTTATTGAAGGTCTGGAACACCGAGTCGCTGATGACCAGCGTCTTGATCATGTCGGTGCCGAGGGCGACCAGGGACTGCTCGAGGTTGACGTTGCGGTAGTGGCGCTGGTAGGCGGAGCTGTTGGCGACGGCCAGCAGCTTGCCGGTCATGCCGGCATCCTTCGAGATGAGGGCAGCCAGTTCGGGCATGCCGAGGTCGTCGGCCTGCAGGTGTTCGATGAGACGCACGAGGATCTGCGGCATGGCCGGCAGACGGGCAATCAGCAAGCGATTGCGGATATCCTGATCCGATTGTTGCATGGTCTCAAACGTGGCCGCTTGTCGAGGGTTGTCCGAGGCATCCCCGGACGGGCTGCCACAAGGTCTTGCTCGTTTATCTACCAAACAGAACAATGTTTCAGCGTTTGTTCTGGGCACGAAAAACTTATCTTAGCATATAGACATTTCTGATCGGGAACAATACTTTCTGTAAAAAGTGTTGTCGAGATGTCGCTCTAGCGCTAGGGAGAGACAGGAACCATTCCCAGGCGGGTGCAATAATATTTCATATATGCATAGACATGTGAAATTTTCTTTCACGCAACAAAAAAGCCCGGTAACCCGGGCTTGTGCGTGTCGTTTCAGGGCATCATTTCCCCGTCGCGGATTTTCTGGCGCCGATAACGCCGCGCCGTCGCCCACAGCCCGATCGACAGCAGGGTAAAGCCGGCCTGGCCGAGCGCCAGCGACAGCACCGAGTGCGACAGCATCGGCGAAATCACGCCTGCCACGATCGCGCCCGCCAGGGTGGTCACGAAAGACTGGCAGGAAGCCACGGTGCCGCGGATGTGCGGAAACAGGTCGAGCGCCATCAGGGTCGCGCCCGGCGCGATGATCGAGCTGCCGAAGGTGAAGAAGAACATGTGCGCGACGCTCCACGGCAGCGCCGGCGGCAGGAAGCTGTGGTACGCCACGTTGAAGGTCACCGCCCCCAGCATGAAGAAGAAGCCGACCCGGATCTGGCGCGCGAAGGTCAGCTTGCCCGCCATGCGGTTGGCCGCCAGGGCGCCCAGGAAGATCCCGCTCACGGTCGGCACGAACAGCCAGGCGAACTGCGAGGGCCCCAGGCCCAGGTGCTCGGGCAGCATCACCGGCGCCGACGAGATGTACAGGAACAGGCCGGCGAAATTCAGCGCCACCACGCCCGACTTCATGTGAAACAGGAAGGAGCTGAAGATGGCGCCGTAGCTCTGCGCCAGGAAGCGCGGGTTGAAGGGCTGGCGCTTCTCCTTCGGCACGGTCTCGGGCAGGTGCTTCCATGAGAACCAGCCCAGGCCCACGGTGTACAGGCACAACGCCAGGAAGATCGCGCGCCAGTCGAAGAAGGTGACGATCCAGCCGCCCAGCACCGGGGCGATGGCAGGCGCGATCGAGAAGATCATGGTTACCATCGACAGCAGGCGCGCCGCCGCGGCGTCCGAATACAGGTCGCGGATGATGGCGCGTCCCACCACCACGCCCGCCCCCGCCGACACGCCCTGCATGATGCGGAACACCCACAGGTAGTGCACCGAGCTGGCGGCGGCGCAGCCGAAGGTGCCGATCGCGAACACGACCAGGGCGGTGAGGACCACGTTGCGCCGGCCGAAGGCATCGGACAGCGCGCCATGCCACAGCGACATGCCGGCGAAGGCCAGCATGTAGGCGGTCAGGGTCTGCTGGACTTCGAGCGGCGTGGCGTGCAGTTCGGCGCGGATCTGCGGGAAGGCCGGCAGGTAGGCGTCGATCGAGAACGGCCCCAGCATCGACAGCATGGCCAGCAGGGTGGCCAGGCCGCCGGCGGACAGCATCGCGATCTTGTGGGGTTCGGGGAGCGGAACCGGGATGACCGGATCCTTGGGTAAATCGTCTGGGTCGGTCGGCGGCAGCATGCTGTGGTCTTACTCCTTGGGTTCCTGCTTGGGTTTCGCTTCTTCGCGGCGGTTGAAACCGGCCACCATGTCGAAGCGGAACAGGCGGCATTCGAGCGCGCCGTTGAAGAAGGGGGTCTTGCGCGCTTCCTTCAGGCGCAGCAGCTTCGGCAGCTGCAAGTCGGCCGTGAACAGGAAGGCGGTCCAGCCCGCGAAGCGCTGCTTCAGCGTGGTGCCCAGCGCGGAATAGAAGGAGACGGCCATCTCGTCCTGCGGCACGGTGGAATCGCCGCGCACCCCGATGCGCTCGCCGTACGGGGGATTCGTCAAGAGGATGCCCGGCTGCTCGGTCGGCGGCGACACGTGCTGGGCTTCGATCTGCTTGAGCGGCACGTCGAACAGAATGCCGGCCACCTTCAGGTTATGGCGCGTCATCGCGACCATGTCGCCCGAGATGTCGGAGCCGAAGATGGTCGGTTCGCTCGGGAGCGGGTTCGGCTTGATCTCGGCCTTCATCGCGGCCCAGGCCTCGCGGTCGAAACCGGCGAATTTTTCGAAGGCGAAGTGGCGGCGCGCGCCCGGAGGAATGCCCTGCACCATCTGGGCTGCTTCGACCAGGATGGTGCCGGAGCCGCACATCGGGTCGAACAGCGGCACGCCCGGCTTCCAGCCGGCCACGCGCAGCATGCCGGCGGCCAGGTTCTCGCGCAGCGGCGCGTCGCCGGTCTCTTCACGCCAGCCGCGCTTGAACAGCGCTTCGCCGGAGGTGTCGAGATAAATAATGAAATTGCGCTGGTCGAGGAAGCCGACGATGCGCATGTCCGGTTCACGGGTGTTGACCGAGGGACGCTTGTTGAACTGGTCGCGGAAGCGGTCGCAGACGGCGTCCTTGATTTTCAGGGTCGTGAATTCGAGGCTTTTCAGCGGCGACTTGACCGCGGTGACGTCGACGCGGATGGTGTGATTGACGCTGAACCAGTCTTCCCAGGGCTGCTCGAGCACCAGGTCGTAGATGTCGTTCTCGTTGTTGTAGCTGCGCTGGCCCATGCGCAGCAGCACGCGCGACGCGATCCGCGAGTGCAGGTTGATGCGGTAGGCGTCAAGCAGCACGCCGGAGCAGTGCACACCGCCCGGCACCTCGTTATGCACCCGCATGGTGGTGCTGCGTTGGGCGATTTCGCCCAGTTCTTCGGCAAGCGCCGCTTCCATGCCGCGCGGGCATGGGCAGAAAAATGAGGCCATGAGGGGTACCCTTTGTCCGTTGAAAAATCAGAAAACAGTTGGCGCCGGCCCGTGCCGACGCCCTCAAGACCGTCGTTCCCGCCTTCGCGGGAATGACAGATCAAAGTGTAGCGGTCTTAATCAGAATGGTTTGACCACCACCAAAATTACAATCGCCAGCAACAACAACACCGGCACCTCATTGAAGTACCGGAACCATGTATGACTGCGCTGGTTCGCCCCGCGCTCGAACCGTTTGAGCAGCGAGCCGCACGCATGATGGTAGCCGATCGTCACGACGACCAGCGCCAGCTTCGCATGCAGCCAGCCGCCCTTGATCCCGTAGCCCAGCCACAGCCAGAGCCCCAGCACCAGCGCCGGCACCATCAGGATCGTGGTGAAGCGGTACAGCCGGCGCCCCATGCCCAGCAGGCGGGCCAAAGCGGCCGGATTGGTTTCCTGCGCCAGGTTCACGAAGATGCGCGGCAGGTAGAACAGCCCGGCGAACCAGGCGGCGATGAAGACGATGTGCAGGGCCTTGATCCAGAGGTACATGCGGTTCCTTGTTTTTGCCTACGCGTTATTGGCGGATTTCGCCGTGACCGAACACGACGTATTTCAGGGAAGTCAGGCCTTCCAGGCCGACCGGCCCGCGCGCGTGCAGCTTGTCGTTCGAGATGCCGATCTCCGCGCCCAGCCCGTATTCGAAGCCGTCGGCGAAGCGGGTCGAGGCGTTCACCATCACCGAAGCGGAATCCACCTCGCGCAGGAAGCGCAGCGCGGCGCTGTAGTCCTCGGTGATGATCGATTCCGTGTGCTTCGAGGACCAGGTGTTGATGTGGTCGATCGCCGCATCCAGCCCCTCCACCACGCGGATCGCCAGGATCGGCGCCAGGTATTCCGTGCTCCAGTCCTGCTCGGTCGCGTGTTCCAGGTGCGGATAGCCGGCCAGGATCGCGTGCGCTTCGGCATCCGCGCGCAGCTCGACTTCCTTCGCCTTGTACAGCTCCGCCAGCTGCGGCAGCACGACGGGTGCGATGGAGCGCGCCACCAGCAGGGTCTCCATCGTGTTGCAGGTGCCGTAGCGGTGGCACTTGGCGTTGAAGGCGACTGGCAGCGCTTTCGAAACGTCGGCCTTGTCGTCGATGTAGACGTGGCAGATGCCGTCCAGGTGCTTGATCATCGGGACCGTGGACTCTTCCATGAGGCGCGCGATCAGGCCCTTGCCGCCGCGCGGGACGATCACGTCCACGTACTGGGGCATGGTGATCAATGCGCCGACGGCGGCGCGGTCGGTGGTATCGACCACCTGCACCGCGTCCAGCGGCAGGCCGGCGCCAGCCAGGCCTTCGCTCACCAGCCTAGCGAGCGCGCGGTTGCAATGGATGGCTTCCGAACCGCCGCGCAGGATGGCCGCATTGCCGCTCTTGATGCACAGGCCGGCCGCATCGACCGTCACGTTGGGACGGGCTTCGTAGATGATGCCGATGACGCCCAGCGGCACGCGCATCTGGCCGACCTGGATGCCGCTCGGGCGCGACTTCATGTTGGTGATTTCGCCGACCGGGTCGGGCAAGGAGACGATCTGGCGCAGGCCGTCGACCATGGTCTGGATCGCGCTGTCGGACAGCAGCAGGCGGTCGAGCAGCGCCGGCTCCAGGCCGGCGGCGCGGGCCGCGTCCATGTCCTGGCGGTTGGCGGCGCGCAGCAGGTCGGCGTTGCGTTCGATGGCGTCGGCGATCAGGAGCAGCGCGCGGTTGCGGGTGGCGCCGTCGGCGCGCGCCATGGCGCGCGAGGCGGCACGGGCGCGGCGTCCCATCGTGTGCATGTATTCGGTGATATCCATCGTCGTTTCCCGTATTGCGATATTCATGCGGCGGATTGGCGAATCAACCGTGATTTGAACGCGTGGGCGGGTTCCCCGCCCACGCGTTCAAGCGGCGTTAATTACCGCGCGACCCGCAGCGCCAGCTGCAGCATGGCATCCCACGCATCGCCCGCAAACGCCTTCGCGCGCAGCCCCTTGACCATGCGGTCCACCTGCGCCGCTTCCTGCAGGGCCGCCTCCAGGGTCGCGACCGACACCCGGCGCAGCGCCGGTTCCATCATGCGCTCGCGCGGGCCCCAGATGCGGTGTTCCTTCAGCAGAGCGCCCAGCGGGCGTCCGTGCGCCATCCCGGATTTCAATTTTAGCAGCGTGCGGATTTCTTCACTGACGGCCCACAAGACGAGCGGCAGCGCCTCGCCCTCGCCCTTCAGGCCGTCGAGCATGCGCGCCAGGCGCGCCGGGTCGCCCGTCAGCATCGCTTCGGACAGCTTGAACACGTCGTAGCGGGCCACGTTGAGCACCGCGTCGTGGACCTGCTCGAAACTCAGCTTGCCCGGTTCGTACAACAGGCCCAGCTTCTGGATTTCCTGGTGCGCCGCCAGCAGGTTGCCCTCGACGCGGTCGGCGATGAAGTCCAGGCTCTGGCGCTCGGCGCTCTGCCCCTGGCTCGACAAGCGCATGCCGATCCAGCCCGGCAATGCGGGGCGTTCCACGTTCGGAATCTCGATGTACACGGCCGCCCCCTGCAGCGCTGTTACCCACGAGGCCTTGGCGGTCTGCCAGTCCAGCTTCGGCAAGGTGATGAGCGTGAGGTTGTCGGGGCTGAGGTCTTTCGCGTAGGCCTGCAGCGCGGCGCTGCCGTCCTTGCCCGGCTTGCCGCTAGGGATGCGCAGCTCGATCAGCTTCTTGTCGCCGAACAGGGACAGGGCCTGGTTCGCCGCCAGCAGTTCGCCCCACTTGAAGTTGCGCTCGACCGTGAGCACGTCGCGCTCGGTGTAGCCCTGGGCGCGCGCTGTTTTGCGAATACGGTCGGCCGCTTCCAGCGCGAGCAGGTGCTCGTCGCTGGTGATCACGTACAAGGGCGCCAGGCCCTTGGCCAGGTGGCCCTCGAGGGCCTCAGGCCGCAGTTGCATCGTTCATTAAACCGGTTTGATCGCGGCCAGGCGACGCAGGATCTGCTGCACCAGGTCGGTCTGCATGTCGCGGTACAGCAGCTGCTCTTCCGATTCCTTGGCCAGCACCTGCGATTCGTCGAAGGCGATGTTGCGGCGCAGGGTGATCTCGGTCGGGGCCAGCAGCTCCTTGTTGTTCGCATCGCGCACGCGGAACACCAGGGTGTAGCTGAGCGAGTATTCGCGCACCCGGCCCAGGCTGTTCAGCGACAAGATCGATTTGCCGCGCGACTCGGACAGCACGTCGAACAGGGCCTGCGCCTTGGACGCATCGTCCTCGATGCGCACGCCGTCGCCGGCGCGCAGGTTGCGCTTGAGTTCCGTGCCCAGCGGCGAAGTCTCCGGGAAAGCCAGGTAGATGCTCTTGAAGGGCATGTTGTACTGCCCGTTCGAGCCGCGCAGCTGGAAGCCGCAACCCGCGAGGATTGCCGCTGCCAGCAAGGCCATCAAGCTACGCACCATGATGGTCTTCATGCTCACACCACGATGTTGACGAGTTTGCCGGGGACGACGATGACCTTCTTCGGCGTGCCTTCGATGAACTTCTGCACCGATTCCTCGGCCAACGCGGCGGCTTCGATGGCTGCCTTGTCGGCATCCTTGGCCACCTTGACCGAACCGCGCAGCTTGCCGTTCACCTGGATCATCAGTTCGATTTCCGACTGTTCCAGCGCGGCCGGGTCGACTTCCGGCCACTGGACGTTGAGGATGTCGCCATAGACGGCGGCATAGCCCAGGTCCTGCCACAGCGCGTGGGTGATGTGCGGCGCCACCGGGTTCAGCAGGCGCAGGAAGATCGAAAAGCCTTCGGCGATGACCGCATCGCTCGCCACGCCCTCGGCCAGTTTGCTCGATTCCAGCGTGTTGAGCATCTTCATGCAGGCCGACACCACGGTGTTGTACTGGATGCGCTTCAGGTCATAGTCGGCCTGCTGCAACACCTTGTGCACTTCGCGGCGCAGGGTCTTTTGCAGGTCGTCGAGCGAACCTTGCTGCTGGCCTTTCAGGGCGGCGGCAATGCGCTCGCGCTGCGCGTAGCCGTAGGCCCAGACGCGGCGCAGGAAGCGGCTCGCGCCTTCCACGCCGCTGTTCGACCATTCCAGGGTCTGCTCCGGCGGCGAAGCGAACATGGTGAACAGGCGCGCGGTGTCGGCGCCGTACTGCTCGATCTGGGCCTGCGGGTCGATGCCGTTGTTCTTCGACTTCGACATCTTCTCGGTGCCGCCGATCTGGACCGGCTGGCCGTCCGATTTCAGGACGGCGCTTTGCGGGCGGCCCTTGTCGTCAAACGTGAGCTCGACGTCGGCCGGGTTGAACCAGGTCTTCTTGCCGGCTTCGTCTTCGCGGTAGTAGGTCTCGTTCAGCACCATGCCTTGCGTGAGCAGGTTGACGAAGGGCTCGTCGAAGGTGAGCAGGCCGAAGTCGCGCATCACCTTGGTCCAGAAGCGCGCGTACAGCAGGTGCATGACGGCGTGCTCGATGCCGCCGATGTACTGGTCCATCGGCATCCAGTAATCGTTGCGCTCGTCGACCATCTTGTCGTTCGACCCCGGCGAGGTATAGCGCATGTAGTACCAGGACGAGTCGATGAAGGTGTCCATCGTGTCGGTCTCGCGGCGCGCCGGCTTGCCGCACTTCGGGCAGTCGCACTTCAGGAAGGCTTCGTCCTTGTTCAGCGGGTTGCCGGTGCCGTCCGGTACCAGGTGCTCGGGCAGCACGACCGGCAGCTGGCTTTCAGGCACTGGCACCGCGCCGCAGTCGCCGCAGTGGATCATCGGGATCGGGGTGCCCCAGTAGCGCTGGCGCGAGATACCCCAGTCGCGCAGGCGGAAAGTCACCTTCTTGTCGCCCAGCCCCTGTGCGGCCAGGTCGCCCGCCACGGCATTCACGGCGGCGATGTAATCGAGGCCGTCGTACTTGCCGGAGTTGATGGTCTTGCCGTGCTCCTTGTCGCCGTACCATTCCTGCCAGCCGTCGAGCGAGAATTCCTGGCCCTCGACCGCCACCACCTGCTTGATCGGCAGCTTGTATTTGGTGGCGAAGCCGAAATCGCGCTCGTCGTGTCCCGGCACGCCCATCACGGCGCCGTCGCCGTAGGTCATGAGGACGTAGTTACCGATCCAGACAGGCACCTGCTCGCCCGTGATCGGGTGGGTGACGGTGAGGCCGGTCGGCATGCCCTTCTTCTCCATCGTCGCCATGTCGGCTTCGATGACGGAGCCCAGCTTGCACTCGGCGATGAAGGCCTGCAGTTCCGGGTTGTTCTTTGCCGCGTGCTGGGCCAGCGGGTGCTCGGCCGCGACGGCGCAGAAGGTCACACCCATGATGGTGTCGGCGCGGGTGGTGAAGACGTACAGCTTGCCCTCGTTGATGAGTTCACCCGATTCGTCCTTGATCTGGTGCGGGAAGGCGAAGCGCACGCCGGTCGACTTGCCGATCCAGTTGGCCTGCATGATGCGCACGCGCTCCGGCCAGCCCGGCAGCTTGTTGTCCACGTAGTCCAGCAGCTCGTCCGCGTAGTCGGTGATGCGCACGTAGTACATCGGGATCTCGCGCTTCTCGATCAGCGCGCCCGAACGCCAGCCGCGGCCGTCCACCACCTGCTCGTTGGCCAGCACGGTCTGGTCGATCGGGTCCCAGTTCACGGTGCCGGTCTTCTGGTAGATGATCCCTTTTTCCAGCATCTTGAGGAACATCCACTGGTTCCACTTGTAGTATTCCGGCTTGCAGGCGGTCATCTCGCGCGACCAGTCGATGGCCAGGCCCATCGATTCCATCTGCCCGCGCATGTGCGCGATGTTCGAATAAGTCCACTCCGCGGGCGGCACGTTGTTCGCCATCGCGGCGTTCTCGGCCGGCATGCCGAAGGCGTCCCAGCCCATCGGCATCAGGACGTTGTAGCCGTTCATCCGCAGGTAGCGGTACATCACGTCATTGATCGTATAGTTGCGCACGTGGCCCATGTGCAGCTTGCCCGACGGGTAAGGCAGCATCGAGCAGGCGTAGTACTTGCCTTTGGGGAAACGTGGATCGTTCTCGACGGCGCGGTAGGCGTCGATCGATTTCCAGTAGGCCTGGGCGGCCTGTTCGACTTCGGCTGGACTATATTTTTCTTGCATGATTTCTTGCGGACGTGGGGGGTGGAACCGGACATTATACTGGTTCATTTTGCAGTGCGGCGAAAGGTGATGCCCCAACGGAAAGCAAGCATTCCTAAATTGTTTTTATCACCACAAAATGAAAAACCGTCATTCCCGCGCAGGCGGGAATCCAAGTTCGTCGCATTATGTTGGCCTATGCATTGGCCGCGGTAACGCAAACAAAATTGGATTCCCGCCTTCGCGGGAAGTCATAGGCCCCAGTGGGGCGTATGACGGTCTTAAGGGCGCGGGCTCGCGGTCAAGCCGCGCCGGATCAGGACTTCAGTTCAGCGCAAGGTCAGCTTCAACGCCGGCTTCTCGCCATAATCCTCATACCGCTCGTTGATCCCGCCCACGCAGAACGCGATCTCTTCCAGCAAATCCGGCACCGCCGCCTTCATCTTCTCGCTCTCGAGGATGACGATCTCCAGCACCTCGTTCGGCGCGAGCCGGAACCGGGTCATGTTCTCGTCGTCGCGCAGGTAGCTCATGCAGTCCACCCAGGCATCGATCGAATCGGCGTACGACGCGGGAAAGCCGAACGCGCGCCGGGATTCAAGGTGAAAGCCGGCTTCGTCGACGATGGCAGCGCCGTTCAGTTCAGCGACGGCCATGGTCAAACCTTCAGGCCCAGCACGTCGTCCATGCCGAACAGGCCGTTCTGCTTGGACGCAAGGAAGCGCGCGGCGCGCAGGGCGCCGTGGGCGTAGGTGACGCGGCTGCTCGACTTGTGGCTGATCTCGATACGTTCGCCGGTACCGAGGAACATCACGGTGTGGTCGCCCACCACGTCGCCGCCGCGCACGGTGGCAAAGCCGATGGTCGACGGGTCGCGTTCGCCGGTCACGCCTTCGCGGCCGTAGACGGCGCATTCTTTCAGGTCGCGGCCGAGCGCGTCGGCGATCACTTCGCCCATCTTGAGGGCGGTGCCGCTCGGCGCATCCACCTTGTGGCGGTGGTGCGCTTCGACGATCTCGATGTCGTAGCCTTCGCTGAAGCTCTTCGCCGCCATCTCGAGCAGCTTGAGGGTGACGTTCACGCCCACGCTCATGTTCGGGGCGAACACGATGCCGACCTTCTCGCTTGCCGCGCGGATGGCGGCTTTGCCGGCCTCATCGAAACCGGTGGTGCCGATCACCAGTTGCACATTGTTCGCCGCGCAGTAGGCCAGATGCTCGAGCGTGCCTTCCGGACGGGTGAAGTCGATCAGGACGTTGGCGTCCTTCAGGGCGGCCGCGAAGTCGGACTGGATGATGACGCCCGTCGGCTGGCCGGCAAACGCCCCGGCATCCTGGCCGATGGACGGCGAGCCGGCGCGGTCGAGGGCGCCGGCCAGGGTGGCGTCGGGCGCGTTCGAAATGGCGTCGACCAGCATGCGGCCCATGCGGCCGCTGGCGCCGGCGACGGCGATACGCAAAGTACTCATGCCCTCAGTTCCTGTTCCCGTTCGGCGCCGGGTTGTTGCTGCTGGCATCGATCGTCACCGCGCCGCGCTCGGGCGCCTTCGGCGGCAGGGTCGGCTGCTTGCTGCCCTTGATCGGGCCGGCAATGCGTTCGATGTAGTCGCGTTCGCTCGGCAGATTGCCGCCTTCGAAGCGCTCGACCTTGTCGTCCTTGAAGTAGATGGTGACGCGGCTGGTGGTCAGCTCGCCGTCGCCGCGTGCAAGGTAGAAGGGGAAGTCCCAGCGGTCGGCGTGGAATACGTCGGTCAGCAGCGGCGAACCGAGCAGGAAGCGCACCTGGTCGCGGGTCTGGCCGACCTTCAGCTGCTCCAGCATTTCCTGGGACACGAAGTTACCCTGCTGGATGTCGGGGCGGTAGGGCGAGAAGATCCAGAAGAACTTCTGCAGCTTGGTCGCCTGGACGGTCTGGGCGCCCGCATTCGCGGCCGCGGCCGCTTTCTCGGCGGCGGCGGCCTGGACGGCCGGGTCCGTGCTCGCCGGCGCCGCCGGGCGGGTCTGGTTGCGCCAGGAGGCGCAGCCGGACAGGGTCAGGACGCACGCGAGGCCTGCGGCGATGGCTGCCCGGGCTGCCGGTTTCTGGAAACCGCGACGGAGAACGGCTTGTTTGACATGCATAGGTAACCTCAAAACGTTTGAGCGGGAACTCCAAAACGCTATATCATAAAGCACTCCGCCAAACTACGAGCAACAAAACATGAGTAACAACCCGACCGACCTG
>Ga0209023_10000189_pt1 | contig 106097 bp, 119 predicted proteins | sample LakOneMetagenome_FD_187468 | JGI IMG/M metagenome (GOLD analysis project Ga0209023, IMG submission 187468) | Freshwater and sediment microbial communities from Lake Erie, Canada (SPAdes) (version 2) | ecosystem: Environmental > Aquatic > Freshwater > Lentic | place: Lake Erie, Canada...
GCCCACTTGGACGCCACCACCGTTCTGTCGCGCGACATCGCCGCCCAGGCCATCTTCCCCGCCGTCGATCCGCTGGACTCGACCTCGCGGATCATGGACCCGCTGGTCATCGGCGAAGAGCACTACACGGTCGCTCGCCGCGTTCAGGAAGTCCTGCAGCAGTACAAGTCGCTGAAGGACATCATCGCCATCCTGGGCATGGACGAGCTGTCGGAAGACGACAAGCTGGTCGTGTCGCGCGCCCGCAAGATCTCGCGCTTCCTGTCGCAGCCGTTCCACGTCGCCGAGCAGTTCACCAACACGCCGGGCGCCTTCGTCCAGCTGAAGGACACGATCCGCTCGTTCAAGGGCATCGTCGACGGCGAGTATGACCACCTGCCGGAAGGCGCCTTCTACATGGTCGGCGCTATCGAGGAGGCCGTGGCCAAGGCCGAAAAGATGGCGGCGGAAGCCTAATGACCGAAGACGCCGATCTGGGCCAATTCTGCTGCGAGGAACTGGCGGAAGCGGTGTCTCCGGACGCCAGCGCCAGCCTCATCGAGCATGACAGCGGCCTGATCCTGCTGAACCTCGGCGAACGCGAGGAAGAGGGCGAAACGGGCGTGGTGCTGACCACCATCCGCTTCTGCCCCTTCTGCGGCACCGAGATTCAGACTGACGAAGACATCGAGGCCGCCCTGGGCGACGTCGAGGAGACCTTCAACTGATGGCCAAGCTGCACTTCTCTCTGGTCGCTCCCGAGCGCGAACTGTTCTCCGGCGACGTGGACCTGGTCCAGGCTCCGGGCACGGAAGGCGACTTCGGCGTCCTGGCCGGCCACGCCCCGTTCATGACCACCCTGCGCGAAGGCAAGGTGACCGTGAAGGACGGCGCGACGACCAAGGTGTTCGACATCCAGGGCGGTTTCGCCGACGTCGGTCCGGATGGCCTGACGATCCTGGCCGAGCACGCCGTCGAAGCGGCTTAATCCGCTCGTATGCACGTTTTGGAAGCGCCCTCGATCCCCGGATCGGGGGCGTTTTCGTGTCCGGAGCGATCATCCGTCGCGCCATGGGTGAGAAAATTACACCTGTGGCCTAATCTTGGTCTTAATCCGTAGCCATAAGGGTTGCGAGGGACCGCCTGTCGGTTTTAATGCCGACCTCTCGTCTTGTTGGGGATATCCAGACTATGCGCCTTGCGCTCGCCAGCCTGATCGCCCTCGGTGCGGTCTCGACCGCCGCCGTCGCCCAGGAACAAACCGCCGCTCCGGCTCCCGCCGCTGCTCCGGCTCCGGCTGCTCAAACCACTGCCGCGCCTGCCGATCAGGCCGCTCCGGCCGTCGCCGCGCCTGCCGCGGGCGCCGCTCCGGCTGAGACCTATCAAGCGCCGGTCCGCGGTCCGCGTACGACCGACCCGCTGTCGGTCCGCCTGATGGACGTGCTGGACAAGGTCTGCAAGCCGTCAGTGGCCGGTGGCGACTTCGCCCAGCTGGTCAAGGACTATGGCTTCAAGAAGAAGAAGGAGCAGTGGGTCTTCGCGCTTGAGAAGCCCTACAACATCACCCTGGACAACCCGGGCTCGAACAAGAACGTCTGCACGATCACCATCGACTACGCGCAGACCCCCGAGCAGGCCCAGGAACTGGCCAACGCCCTGCACGACTACGCCACCTGGGAAAACAGCCCCCAGCTGCGCCTGATCCGCAACGACCAGACGGTCGCCAGCGACTATCGCCGCTTCACCGTCTCGTGGGACGACGCCTGGGCTGGCGGTCACGCTGGCCTCGTGTTCATGCGCCTGAAGAAGACCGACGAGACCTCGGTCGGCAAGAACTTCGAGCGCGCTCAGGTCCTGTACAGCACGACCAGCCGCTAATCTGGTTGCCCCTCGGGGGCGCTGGACCTATCTAAGCGAGGCGCGGGGGACGACCCCCGCGCCTTTTGCTTTTCGCAAATGCCGATTGTCCGGGGACGGCCCCACCTTTCAGGAAAGGGGCTCGTCGTGGCCTGGATCATTCTCCTCATCGCTGGCGTCTTCGAAATCGGTTGGGCCGTGGGCCTGAAGTTTACCGAGGGCTTCACCAAGCCGATCCCGATCGCGCTGACCGCCATCAGCCTGGTGGCGTCCATGGGCTTGCTGGGCTGGGCCGTGAAGACCCTGCCGCTGGGCACCGCCTACGCGGTCTGGACGGGCGTGGGCGCGGTCGGCACGGCCATCGTCGGCATCGTGCTGTTCAAGGAGCCGGCGACCGCCGCGCGGCTCGTCTGCCTGGGCCTGATCGTGGCCGGCATCCTGGGGCTGAAGGTGTTCAGCGCCGGCTCGGCGGCTTAAGCGGCCGCACGGTCCTCTGACGCGATGAAGTCGAGGCAGCGCTGGGCTACCTGCTCCCAGCCAGGTTCCCCGGGCAGCCAATGGCTCATCTCGGGGAACACCTCGACGGCGCCGCCCAGGCGCGCGGCGGTCTGGCGGACCGTGGCCGGCGGATGGATCACGTCCTGGCCGCCGGCGATGGCTAGCACCGGGCAGCCGGGGGCCGAGACCGAGGTGGTCATGAACGGGTCCAGCCACCAGTTCAGCGTCTCCCACAGCGCCCGGCCGCTCTCGACCGTCATGCGGGCGAAGATCGCCTTGCGCTCGGGGCGCTGCAGGCGGTCGACGCTGTAGCGACGCACGACGCCGTAGTCCGGCGCGATGGCCTGCAGCCAGTATGGACCCAGCGTGTAGAGGCTCATGGCCGACACCGCCTCCTCCAGGCTAGCGCCTTGCACGCCCCAGGGGGCGGAAGGGGCCAGGAGGATCAGCTTGGAAATCTTGGCGCGACTGGCGGCCATCTGGGCGACCAGACCGCCCATCGAGTGGCCGACCAGGATCGGCGGCGTCTCGCAGGTCTCGATCAGGCGTGTGATCTGGCGGGCGTAGTCGCTCATCGACACGCCGGCGGCGCTGCTGTGGCCGTCGTGGCCGATCAGGTCGGGCGTCAGCACGCGATGACCCGCCGCCTCGAAGGGCGCGCGGAAGGCGTCGAAGGTCCAGCCGCCGCAGAAGGCGCCATGGACCATAATCACGGCTGCGCGCATGGACGCCCTAGGTAAACCCCGCCGACGAAGCAGCCGGCGGGGACTAGCCTACACCCTCTACTTCGCCTTGGGCGAGGTTTTGGCGGGCGCCTTTGTCGCAGGGGCCTTGGCGGCCTTCGGGGCGGCGGCGGCCTTGGGAGCCGCAGCAGCTTTCGGCGCAGCCTTGGCGGCGGGCTTCGCAGCCGGCGCCTTGGGGGCGGCCTTCGGCGCGGCCGTCTTGGCGGGCGCCGGAGCGGCCTCGGCCTTCGGCTTGGCCGGGGCCTTGGGCTTGGCGGCCGGAGCAGTCTTCGCGGCCGGCGCGGCCTTCGGAGCCGCGGGCTTGGCGGCGGCGGTCTTCGGCGCGGCGGCGGCCTTGGCCGGAGCCTTCGCGGCGGGAGCTTTTGCAGCCGGGGCGGGCTTGGCGGCTGGCGCAGCCTTGGCCGTCGCGGCCGGCTTCGGAGCAGCTTCCGCCTTGGCCGGCGCGGCCTTCGCCGGGGCCTTGGGCTTGGCGGCGGCCTTCGGAGCAGCCTCGGCCTTCGGCTTGGCTGGAGCCTTCGGCGCAGCGGCCTTCTTCGGTGCGGCGGGAGCCGGCGCAGGCGCGGCTTCAGCCACTGGAGTCGGGGCGGGCGTCGGCGCCGGGGCGGGCGTCGGCGCGGGAGCCGGGGCCGGTTCAACGGCCTTCACCGGCGCGGGCTCGGGCGCCTTCGCGGCCGGAGCCGGAGCCGGGGTCGGCGCGGGCGCAGGCGTGGCGGCCGGAGCGGCGGCGGCTTTGTTCTTGCCCGTCAGCCAGGCGATCACGTCGTCGAGGATCTTCATCGTGTTGGGCTCGTCTATGAGATAATGGGCGTTGTTGGGATAGATCTTGAGGTCGGCCTGCGGGTACTTGCGGCCGATGCGCTGGACGTCTTCCAGCGGCGTGGTGCGGTCCAGGGCCCCGGCATTGACCAGGATCGGAACCGTCACCTTGGTTTCGTCGACATAGGCCGTCTTGTGGACGTCCTTGTGCGGCCAGGCCAGGTCGGCCAGCACCTGGCCGCTGTCATGGACCATGGTGGCGTAGAGCGCGTCGTGACGCTCGGCCGGCACGGCGTTCATGACGCCGAACTTGAAGCCGGTCTTCCACATCTTGCCGGCCTTGGTCTCGGGCTTGGACTGCAGGGCCATGTTGAGGAAGGTGAAGACCGGCGAGAGTTTCGGTTTGCCGCGCGCGTCGGCCGGCGAGGCCGGGGCGAACAGCACCAGGGCCTGGGCATAGCCGGCCTCGGCGATCTTCTGGGCGATCAGGCCGCCCATCGAGTGGCCGAAGATGATCGGCTTCTTGCCGGTCTCCTTGGCCAGGGTCTGGGCCAAGGCGCTCATCTCGGCGACGTAGTCGGCAAGGCCCAGCCCAGCCAGACCCGCGCGGGGGCCTTGGACCGTACGCACCGCCGAGCGGATGGTCGGCGCCTCCACGCGATAGCCTTCGGCCTTCAGGCGTGCGGCGACAGGACCCCAGAAGTCCCCCGCGCAGCCATAGCCGTGAATCAGCAGAACCGTATCCGCCATTCGATACTCCCCAGCGCGGGAGATCAGCCGCCGCGCGCGAACTCCTGGAACGCGGCGACCACTGCTTCATAGACCCCGCGCTTGAAGGGTACGATCAGTTCGGGTGCTTCGTCGAGCCTGCCCCATTTCCAGGCGTCGAACTCGACGTGCTCGTCCGCTTCCAGATCGATCTCGGCCTCTTCGCCGATGAAGCGATAGGCGAACCAGACCTGCTTTTGACCAAGCCAGCCGCGCGAGTGCTTCTTGTCGGCCAGGATTTCGGGCGGGAAGTCATACGTGATCCAACCTTCCGTGCGCCCGAGCAGCTCAACGGACGTGACGCCGGTCTCTTCGGCCAACTCGCGGCGGGCGGCCGTCTCCAGATCCTCGCCCTCGTCGACGCCGCCTTGCGGGAACTGCCAGTTGTAGGGCGGCGCCTGCTTGTTGCGGCGGCCCAGCCAGACGCGGCCGTCCGGATGGAACAGGACGACGCCGACGTTCGGGCGGTGCTTGGGATAGTCGAGCTCGGTCATGCCGAGCCTTGTTCCACGAGTTCTAGCGGTGCGCCAGCGCCGAGGCCGGGGCCAGCTGCAGGCCGCGCGCCTGCAGGCCGGCGGCCCAGATGCGGACCTGGTTGATCGTCACCGGATAGGCGAAGCCCGAGCCCAGCGACTGGCCGCGTGCGCCCGCGCCGTTCTCCAGCGCCTTGAGCTGGGTGTCGATGGCGCCGGCCGACAGCTCGTCGTCGATGACGCGGTCGGCCGAGGCGCGCGGGATCGGGCCGGCGCGGCGGGCGGCCAGGCCGTCGTCGATGAAGGCCAGGCCGCGAGCCTTGAGCACGCCGTTGAAGGTGGTCATCGCCGGGTCGCTCTCGACGAAGCGGGCGCCCAGATAGTTCGACAGGCCGAAATAGCCGGTGGCGCGCGACATCAGCCATTCCAGCTTGCGCACGGTGTCTTCCGGCCGGTTGGCGGCGATCAGGGTGTAGGGGCCAGGGTCGTTGGCCGGATAGTCGGTCGGCTCCATCGGGGTCTCGAGCAGGACCTCGTGGCCGTGGGCGCGGGCCAGGTCGATCCAGCCCTGCAGGCCCTCGGCATAGGGCGCGAAGGACAGGGTGATCTCGCCCGGCAGGGTCTCGATCGCCGCGCGGGTGGTCTGGGCGTTGAGGCCGAGGCCCCCGATGACCACCGACACCTTCGGGCGGCCGTTCGGCTGGAACGGACGGGCATAGGCTTCGGCGGCCGTGCGGCCGTCCGCGCCGATGATCGGCAGAGGGCCGCCGCCGGGGCCCGGCGCGGTCAGGCCGGCGATCGGCGCCTGGGCCAGGCCTGGGCCTTGCTGGATTGGCGGCGCGTTCTGGAGACCCTCGGCGGTCGGCGCTTCGGCTTCTTCGGGCTTGGTCGGAGCAAAGGGATTGGCCGACAGGCCTAGCTGGCCGGGGACCAGTTCGGCGCCGTGCGGGTCCTCGCCGCCAAGACCTTCGCGCCAGCCGTCCGGCGCATTCTTGGTGGCGCCGATCTTGGTCAGCTCCAGGCGAATCACCGGCGAGCCGGCGTGCGGGTCGCTGGTGATCAGAACGAGCGTCGCCAGCGAGGCCAGGAACAGGCAGGCCGCGCCGCTGGCGCCGATGAAGGGGTTGCTGACTGCGGCCATCAGCTTGGCGCGCAGGTCCCCGGACCCGCCCGGAGCGGGCGCGGCGGCGGCATAGGCGGGCTTACGCGAGAAGGAGACGGCCATGACCCGGGAAGGGTAGGCGGCGAGGGCCGAATATATGGTTAACGAGACCCTTCCAGTCCTGCGACGCGGCGACGCGGGTCTCATGAAAAACGCCGCCCCGGTGTCCCGGAGCGGCGTCGATCGTTCAGCCTTGGAAGGCCCTTACTTGTTCTCGGTGGCCGGCTTGCCGGTCGCCGCAGCGGCCGCCTTGGCGGTGACCTCGGCGACCTTGGCCGCCGGCTTGGGCAGCTTGGGCGTATTGGCGACGCCGCCGGCGTTCAGCACGGCGATGGCGCGCTGCAGCTGGAAGTCGCCCTTCTTGTCGTCGAAGGCGGTCGGCGGGGCTTCGGCCGGCGTGTGAACGCCCGCGCGGCTCTTGCCCTCGTCGGCGTTCAGCGCGTTCTTGAAGCTGGCTTCGCTGAACCAGACTCGGTTGGCGATGTCCTGGGCCTGGTCGCGGGTCTGGGCGACCTCCAGGTCCGGGGTGATGCCGGTCTTCTGGATCGAACGGCCCGACGGCGTGAAGTACTTGGCCGTGGTCAGCTTCAGGGCGCCGTCGGCCCCGCCGCGCAGCGGGATAACGGTCTGCACCGAGCCCTTGCCGAAGCTGGTGATGCCGACCAGCTCGGCGCGGTGGCGGTCCTGCAGGGCGCCGGCGACGATCTCGGCCGCCGAAGCCGAGCCCTGGTTGATCAGCACGACCATCTTCATGCCGTTCAGCAGATCGCCGGGCTTGGCGTTGTAGCGCTGGATGTTGCGCGGATCGCGGCCGCGCTGGCTGACCACCTCGCCGCCGTCCAGGAACACGTCGGCCACGCCGACCGCCTGGTCCAGCAGACCGCCGGGGTTGTTGCGCAGGTCCAGGATCAGACCCTTCATGTGCGGGTTCTTGGCCTTCAGGTCGTTGATCGAGGCGACCAGCGCGTCGGTGGCCTTCTCGTTGAAGCCGGGCAGGCGGACATAGCCGTAGTCGCCCTCCATGCGGGCGATGGCGGCCTTGGGCTTGATCACCTCGCGGACCAGCTTGACGTCGAACGGATCGGTCTTGTCGCGGGCGATGGTCAGGGTGACGGCCTGGCCGGGCTCGCCGCGCATCTGCTTGACCGCCTCGTTGACGGTCAGGCCCAGAACGCTCTGGCCGTTGACCGACGTGATGTAGTCGCCGGCCTGGACGCCGGCGCGGGCGGCCGGGGTGCCGTCCATCGGCGAGATCACTTTCACGACGCCGTCTTCGCTGGTCACTTCCAGGCCCAGGCCCCCGTATTCACCGCGGGTGGTGTCCTGCATGTCCTCGTAGGCGTCGGGCGCCAGATAGCCCGAGTGCGGGTCGAGGCTGGTCAGCATGCCGTCGAGAGCGGCCTCGATCAGCTTCTTGTCGTCGACCTCGGTGACGTACTGGTCCTCGACCGTGCCCAGCACGTCGCCGAAGAGCTCCAGCATCTTGTAGGTCTTGGTCTTGGGGGCGTTGTTCGCCTGGGCGATGGGGCTGACATAGGCCATGGCGCCAGCGCCAAGGATAAAGGCGGAAACGCCGATGAGCAGGTACTTGCGCATTAAGGCCCAGAAGGCTCCCTAGCGGCGCGCGGCGCCGCAAACCGTGTTTAGCCCAGTCCAACCCTAAAAGGTGGCCGTCTTGCGACTGTCACCTTACCGGAAAAGCCGCCTACCGCGACTCCTGTTTGAGCCAGCGCTCCGGATCGGCCGGCGCGCCGTTCTCACGGACCTCAAGATAGAGTTCCGGCTCGGAAGATACATGATCCGGCATCTTCCCGATGGGGGCGCCCGCCGCGACAGATTGTCCGGGCGACGCCGTTATCTGATCCAGACCTGCGACGACTATGTGATAGGCGCCCTGTGAGCGCAGGATCAGCACTGCGCCCCAGCCGTTCAGCGCGCCGGCGTACTCGACGGTTCCGGCGGCCGGGGCGGTGACGCTGGCGCCCTTCTCGGTGCGCACGGTCAGGCCGGGCGACTTGCCGCCGGCCGGCATCTCCTGGCCAAAGCGCCGGACGACGTCGCCGGACGCGGGACGGCGCAGCACCAGCGGGCCGCTGGCCTCGACCCGGCCCAGGCCGTCGGTCAACGCGCCCAGGGTGCGCAGCTCGTTCTGCTGGGTCAGGGCTTCCTGGGCGTAGGCCCGCTCCAGCTGGGTCTTCTCGATGATCAGCCGCTCGATCTCGCCCTTGCGGTCGGCGACCACGCTCTCGGCGGTGAACAGTTCGGCCGAGGCGGCGGCGGCCTCGCGGCGCAGGGTCCCGACCGCCACGGCCTGGCGGGCATAGGCCTCGGCGCGGTGCTGCAGCTCGGGTGTCATGGCCCGGATCAGGATGGCCGCCCGCACCGCATCGCGGGCGTCGTTCGGCGACACCAGCAAGGCCGGCGGCGGATCGCGGCGGAAAAGCTGCAGGGCCGACAGCAGCAGCGACAGCCGCTGCCGGTTATTGCCCAGACTGGCCAGGATGACGTTCTCGCGGCTGTTCAGCGATTCCAACCGGGCGCGCTTGGCGTCGACATCGGTACCGGCGGCGATGCGGGCGTGGTCCAGGCGGTCCAGCTCGGTGCGCAGATCCTGGATCTCGCGGCGGGTGTCGATGGCGGTCTGGCGGTCCTTGGCCCGCTGGTCCTCTAGGACGCGATCGGCGCGCTGCCAGCCGACCACGGCCGTCGGGACGGCGAGGACGAGGGCGCAAACGGCGATGACGAGTCGCGAGCGGGACATCTCCGACTCTCTAGCTCTAATCGCGGTGATAGGGCGAGCCCGACAGGATGGTGGCGGCGCGATAGATCTGCTCGGCCAGCATCGCCCGGGCCATGGCGTGCGGCCAGGTCTGGACGCCGAAGGCCATGGTCTCGTTGGCGGCCGACAGGATCGCGGGATCCAGGCCATCGGCCCCGCCGATCAAGAAGACGACCCGCCGGTTGCCGTCGTCGCGCAGCCGGGCCAGGTGGTCGGAGAAGGCGCGGCTCTTCCAGGCCTTGCCGTGCTCGTCGCAGGCGATGACGTAGGCGCCGTCCAGATGCGGGCGCAGCACCTCGGCCTCGGCGGCCTTGCCGGGCTTCCTGGCCTCGACCTCGAGGATGTCGACCGGTCCCAGCGCCAGGGCGCGGCCGGACGCGGTGGCGCGGGACGCATAGTCCACAGCCAGCTGCGCTTCGACCATGCGGCCGAGCTTCCCGACGGTGAGGATGGTGATCTTCATGGAAAGAGCTCTAGGCCGTCACTCAGCAAAGAGCGACGGCCGAGCGAAGAGAAGGATCAGTTCGCCGCGGTGCGGTGCGGGGCGTCGACCGCCCAGATCTTCTCGATATTGTAGAAGCTGCGCACTTCGGGGCGGAACAGGTGGACGACGACGTCACCGGCGTCGATCAGCACCCAGTCGCAGTGCGGCAGGCCTTCGACCCGCGCCTTGCCGTGGCCGTTTTCCTTCAGCGCGCGCAGGATGTGGTCGGCCAGAGCGCCGACGTGACGGTGCGAACGGCCCGACGCCACGATCAGGCTGTCGGCGACCGAGCTCTTGTCCGTCAGGTCGATGAAGACGATGTCCTGGGCCTTGTCGTCGTCGAGGCGGGTCAGGATCAGGCGCTCAAGCGCCTTCACGTCGAGGGGCAGACTCAGGCCCGGGGATTCGTTCGAGGACTCGGCGCCGGCCGGGCCTTCGTGCGCACTAAGCGCGGGGTCGCTACGCAGCGGATTGCTCCTTATGGGGTCGCTGTGGATATCCCCCATAGCACGGAATTGAGCCGAAAGTGAGGGGGTGATGGCCGAACGCCGATTCGCCAGCCGCCGTGAGGCGTTCGCGCAACGCTGTCGCGGGCCGCGGGCTCGTCCCATGGTGGCGCTCGCGCCGATGCGTTATCGAGGCTGAAGGTGTTCTGAAGCGGGGAATCTGCGGGTGAAATACGAGGCGGTGCGCGGGCCCAGGTTCGTGGTCGATCAGGACGGCGGCGGCGAGATCATCCGCATCCCGGCGCGGCGATCGGTCCCGTTCCTGTTGTTCATATCGATCTGGCTGGCGGGATGGACCGCCGGTGGCCTGTCGGTGATCGGTGAGTTCCGAGCCAGTCACGACCTGTTCCTGGGTTTCTGGCTCTGCGCCTGGGCGGCCGGCGTGGGCTTCGCCAGCCTGATGATCGTCTGGATGCTGGCGGGCTCGGAAACGCTGCGCGTGATCCAAGGCGATCTGGAGAACAGCTGGCGCATTGGGCCCGTAACCTGGCGCAAGCTCTATGAGGGAGCGCGCGTCCAGACCCTGAAACCCGCGCCGCAGCACCCGTTCTTCAGCTCCTTCCGCGTCAGCGCGCCGTTCGGGATCTATTCCCAGTTCGGCGCGGTCCAGTTCGACTATGGCGCCCGGACGATCCGCCTCGCGCCGGGCCTCGACGAGGCCGAAGCGCGGCTGATTGTCGAACGCCTGCGCAAGGGCCTGCCCAAGGCGGCCGCCTAGCCCTTGCCCTTCTGTCGCGCCCGCATCGCCGTGGAGGAGGCGAAGTTCAGCGGTCCGGTCAGATAGACCCAGGCCGGCGACTTGGCGTCGGGCAGCTTGGCGGCGGCGCTGGCGGGCCAGCGGGCGAAGGCGAAGCGGCGGGCGGCCGGCGCCGTACGGGCCTTCAGGGCGATCCAGGGGCGGGAGATCACCGCGACGGGCACCTCGCGCATGATCTGGGTCCAGCCGCGCCAGCGATGGAAGGTGGCCAGGCTGTCGGCCCCCATCACCCAGACGAACTTCACGCCGGGATAGCGGGCCCGCAGCACCCGCAGGGTGTCGATGGTGTATTGCGAGCCCAGGCGGGTCTCGGCGTCGGACACGATCATGCCGCTGCCGCGCGCCCAGCGACGGGCGTTTGCCATCCGCTCGGCCACGGGCCGGGTCTCGTGCGCGGACTTCAGCGGGTTCTGCGGCGACACCAGCCAGATGACGCGGTCCAGCTCCAGGCGGCGCATGGCTGTCTCGGCCACGTGGGCATGGCCCTCGTGCGCCGGGTTGAAGCTGCCGCCGAACAGGCCCACGCGCATGCCCGGCTCCAGATGGAAGCCAAGGCGCTGAGCGTTGGGCCGGCCGGCCTCAGGGACGAGTCTGGCCGGTCCCGCGAACCACATATTTGAACGTCGTCAGTTGCTCGGCCCCAACCGGGCCGCGGGCATGAAGCTTGTCGGTGGCGATGCCGATCTCGGCCCCGAAGCCGAACTCGCCGCCGTCGGCGAACTGGGTCGAGGCGTTGACCAGCACGATGGCGCTGTCGACCTCGGCCACGAAGGCGTCGGCGGCGGCGGCGTCCTCGGTGACGATCGCGTCGGTATGGCCCGAGCCGTAGGCGCCGATGTGGCGGGCCGCGCCGGCCACCCCGTCGACCACGGCCACGGCCAGGATCGGCGCGAGATACTCGGTGGTCCAGTCCTCGACCGTCGCCTTCTTCATCGTCGGCTCGATGGCGCGGGCGGCGGCGTCGCCGCGCAGCTCGCAGCCGGCCCGGATCAGCGCGTCGGCGATCGGGGGCAGCAGCTTTTCAGCGGCGGCCTTGTCGATCAGCAGGGTCTCGGCCGACCCGCAGACCGACACCCGGCGCAGCTTGGCGTTGACGACGATGTCGACGGCCTTCTTCACGTCGGCGGCCGCGTGGACGAAGACGTGGTTCAGGCCTTCCAGGTGGCCCAGCACCGGGGCGCGGGCCTCGGCCTGGACGCGGGCGACCAGGCTCTTGCCACCGCGGGGGATGATCAGGTCGATGGCCTTGTCCAGGCCCGACAGGATGGCGCCGACGGCGGCGCGGTCGGCCGTCTTCACCGCCTGCACGGCGGCGGCGGGAAGGCCAGCGGCCTTCAAACCGCGTTCAATCGAAGCGTGGATGGCGAGGTTGGAGTGGATGCATTCGGACCCGCCGCGCAGGATCACCGCATTGCCCGAGCGCACGCACAGCGCCGCGGCGTCGGCGGTCACGTTCGGGCGGCTCTCATAGATCATGGCGATCACGCCGATCGGCGTGCGCACGCGGCTGATGTCCAGACCGTTGGGACGGGTCCAGCGCGCGGTGGCGACGCCGATCGGGTCGGGAATGGCCGCGACGGCCTCGACGCCGGCGGCGACGCCTTCCAGGCGCGCTTCGTCCAGCAGCAGCCGCTCCTGCATCGGGGCAGTCAGGCCGTTGGCGCTGGCCCGCGCCAAGTCCTTGGCGTTGGCGGCGAGGATGACGGCGGCGTCTTCGCGAATGGCGGCGGCCATGGCCTGGATGGCGGCGGTGCGCTGCTCTGGCGAGGCGAGGCGAAGCGCGCGCGCGCCTTCGCGGGCCGTCCGGCCCATCCCCGCCATGATCGCCTGCAGGCTCGCGCCGGCGTCGTCCATTATCCCAGTCCCTGGTAAGTTATGCTCAGGTTGAGGCTTACCTAGGCCCTTTCAGCGCAGGATGAAACCGGCTTCGTCTGAAAACGGACGGAGTTTGTCTGGGGAAGTCCGCGGCGGTCATGAGGTCTCGGCTTCACGCGGCGTAGCCGCTGAAGGCGTGGGAGGGACTGCGGAGCGCCGGACAGCGTCCGGAGTGCGAGTGTGTAAGTACCGTTTCGACGAAGCCCGAACGCCCCGCGCAGCCGTTACCCGGTAAGCTGTCGACGCGCAGGGTCTTAACCCGCTTCCGACATCGCCTCCGGCGGGCGGAAGGGTTGGCTCCCCTCCGCCTCACCTCCGAGGCTTCTTTGTCACAGCCCGCCGACTATTCGCGAACAGGTCACTTCCTCGCCTTATAGACGGCATCGAGCGCACCTATCTGTGCGTTCGAGGAGCCCATGGACAGTTTGCTTTCCCCCGTCAGCGCGTTCGTTTCGCAACATCAGGCTTGGGCCGGTCCGATCCTCGGGATCCTGACCTTGCTGGAATCGATGTTCCTGATCGGCGCCTTCGTGCCGGCGACGGCCCTGATGCTGCTGGCCGGCGGCCTGATCGCCAGCGGGGCGCTGGATCCTGTCGAGGTGTTCTTCTGGTGCGTGGCCGGCGCGGTGCTGGGCGACGCCATTTCCTTCCAGATCGGCCGCCACCTGGGCGCGCGCGCCCTGCGCCATCCGGCCCTGCGTTCTCATCGCCGCGTGGTGGCCCGCACGCGCCTCTATGCGCGCCGCTACGGCGTGGTCTCGGTGTTCGTGGGACGCTTCTTCGGCCCGCTGCGCGCCTTCGTGCCAGTCATGGTCGGCATGCTGCGGATGCGGACCTGGGTTTTCCAGGTCGCCAACCTGACCTCGGCGGCCCTGTGGGTCGGCGTGATGCTGGCCCCGGGCTATCTGGCCATGCGCGGCCTGGAGCTGCTGGAGCTGGAAGGCTGGGCGTTGTGGCTGACCCTGGGCGGCGGCGCGGTCGTCGTAATCGGCGGCTCGGCCCTGCTCAATGCGATGCGCCGGTCGGCCGGGCGTCGACGCCAGACCCTGGCGCCGACCTTCCAGGCCTAGCCGCTATTCGGCGTCCCAGGCGTAGGCCTTGTCCAGCCAGTCGCCCAGGCGGCCGTCCGGGCGCGCCAGGCCATGGATCTTGGCCATCTCGTCGTCCGACAGGCTGAAGTCGAGGATGTCGAAGTTCTCCTCGATGCGCGCCGGGTTCTTGGTGCGGGGAATGGCGATGATCCCCTGCTGGATGATCCAGCGCAGCGTGACCTGGCCGGGCGTCTTGCCGTGGGCGAGGCCGATCTCGACCAGCACCGGATCGTCGGCGATCTTGCCCTGGGCCAGCGGCGACCAGGCGGTGATCGAGGTCCCCAGTTCGTCGGCCTTGGCCTTCAGGGTCTTCAGCGACAGGTAGGGGTGATACTCGACCTGGTCGTTGGCGATCGGCGCTTGCGACAGTTCGGCGGCCTGCGCCAATAGGGCCGAAGGGAAGTTCGACAGGCCGATGGCGCGGGTCAGGCCGCGCGACTGGACCTCGTTCAGGGCCTTCAGGGTTTCGGCCAGCGGCACCTCGGGCTTGGGCCAGTGCAGCAGCAGCAGGTCGACCTGGTCGACGCCCAGGCGCTCCAGGCTCTTCTCCGCCGAGCGCTGCAGGTCGCCGTCGTGGAACTTGTCGATCCAGACCTTGGTGGTCAGGAAGATCTCCCCCCGCTTGACACCGCTGGCCTTGATCGCCGCGCCGACGTCGCGCTCGTTGCCGTAGATCTGGGCGGTGTCGATGTGGCGATAGCCGACCTCCAGGGCCTTCTCGACCAGCGGGACGGCTGCGCCGTTCTCCAGCTGCCAGGTGCCGAAGCCGAGGGCGGGCATCAGGACGTCGCCCGAGCGGATGGCGGGTACGAGCTTGGACATGGAGAACTCCTGGAAATTAGTCAGGCGGATATAGGCGCGGGGCGACCCAGCGCCACCTTGGCCCGAACGCGCGAGAGGGCGATGAAGACCACGGCGACGAGGGCGAAGGCCAGGCTCATCTCGACCATGGTCAGCAGCACGGTGAGATAGCCGCGCTTGGCGACGTTCATGAACGGATACGGATACCAGCCCGCCAGCGCCCCGTGGATCAGGGTCCAGACGCCGTACAGGGCCGGGAAGGCCATGGCCTTGGCCGCCGCGATCCACCGCGCCTGACCCTGGCCGCCGCGCAGCGCCAGATCGATCAGATAGGCGGCGGGCGTGAGGGTGTGGAGGATGGTGTCGGACAACAGTCGCAGGCCCTGCGGATGCCACTGCCAGGCCAGCATGGTGTGATAGACCACGGCGGTGATGGTCAGGTAGGTCGCGACCGAGGCGCGAGGGCCGCTCTGCTCGGCCCAGGTCGCCAAACCGCTGGCGGGGGCCGTCAGGGGCGCGGTCAGAGCCGCGGCGGCCAGCAGGTTCGACAGGATCGTGAAGTAGCTGAAGAACTGCACAGACTTGACGGCGGCCGAGACCAGGGTCTCGTCGTAGATCATCAGGCCGTACTGCAGGATGGGGCCGAGGCAGGCGACGGCTGCGATCAGGATGCGCCAGGCTTTCATGGGTGCGTTTCGTCCCAGGCTTTCAGGATTTTCTTCGGTGCGGTCGCCCGCCACTGGCGCAGGACCAGCCGCTCGACCGTGCCCGGGTGGGCCAGCGGCAGGCGGACCAGGACGTAGGGATAGTTCCGGAAGTGGTCGGTGAAATGGAAGACGTCCGGCTCGGCCTCGACCAGCATCTCGCGCTCGTCGAATGGCACGGCAGGGCAGACCAGGCTCTCGCCGTCCTCGAACAGGCGGGTCAGGAACTTGCCGTGCGCCTTCAGGCAGGGCCGGCCATAGGCGGTCCCATCCTCGACGCCGGGCAATTTGAACGCGAACGCGCGGACGTCCTCGTAGGTCATGGGCTCCCTTCCCAACCGTGACTATATGTAACGAATGGACGCTGAGAACACCCTGAAGACGCCGGTGCTGGTGCTGGGCGCGACCAGCCTGATCGGCGGCCACCTGCTGGCCCTGCTCAAGGCCGAGGACCTGGACCCGACGGCCTTCAGCCGTCGCCCGCCCACCGAGGAGACCTGCTGGATCGGCGGCGACCTGAAGGACGCCGATCTGGACGAGCGCCTGCCGGTGGCCGCGACGGTGTTCTCGTTGTCGCCGATCTGGCTGCTGCCGTCGGTCCTGCCGGCGCTGAAGGCGCGCGGCATGGAGCGGCTGATCGCCTTTTCCTCGACCAGCCGCTTCACCAAGACCGACTCGCCGGACGCCGGCGAGCGGGGCGTGGCGCAGGAACTGGCGAACGCAGAGACCGCCGTCGAGACCTGGTGCGCCGCGCACGGCGTGACCTGGACCATCCTGCGGCCGACCCTGATCTATGACGAAGGCCACGACGAGAACGTCAGCCGCATCGCCCGCCTGATCCGCCGCTTCCACGTCATGCCGCTGTCGGGCAAGGGCGAGGGCCTGCGCCAGCCCGTCCACGCCAAGGATCTGGCGGCCGGGGCCCTGGCGGCGGCCCACGCGCCGGCCACCCGCGACCAGGCCTATGACCTGGTGGGCGGCGAGACCGTTACCTACCGCGTCATGGTCGACCGGATCTTCGAAGGCCTGGGCAAGCATCCCCGCAGCCTGGCCATGCCGACCTGGCTGTTCGCCCTGGTCATGCGCCTGGCCAAGCCGTTCTATCCCGGCGCGACCACGGCCATGGGCGCGCGCATGGGCCAGGACCTGACCTTCGACAGCTCGCCGGCGATGCGGGACTTCGGCTGGTCGCCCCGCAACTTCCACCCGAAGTTCTAGGCCTCGATCCCCGTCGCGCTCCAGACGCCCAGCTCGTTGCCGGACGGGTCGGTGAAGTGGAAGCGACGGCCGCCCGGGAAACTGAAGATCGGGGCGGTGATCACGCCGCCGGCCTTCGTCACCTTGTCCAGCATGGCTTCCAGGTCATGGGCGTAGAGGATGACCAGCGGCCGATCGATCGAACCCTCCTGCGGCTTGGCGAAACCGCCGTCGGCGCCCTGGCCCTCGAAGGCGACATAGTCGGGACCGTAGTCGACGAAGCTCCAGCCGAAGGCGGCCGAATAGAAGCTCTTGGTCGCCGGCAGGTCGCCGCCGGGCCACTCGATATAGTCGATCTTGCCGTCTTCACGCATGGCGCGCTCCTCAACCGATGTTCTCTTAATGTTCTAGTTGGCCGCTAGGGCAGAGTCCAGACGCTGGTGCGCTTCACGGCGAAGTCCTCGAGTTCGCGGGTGGTCTCGACCTGGTACTCGGCCAGCTTCACCAGGTCGTCCTTGCGGAAATAGGTACGGCCCGGATCGCCGATGAAGACGCTGGCGCCCGCCGCTCTGCCCTGCCGCAGCCAGTCCATCACCGCCTCGGCCATGGGCTTCTCGTAGCAGATGTCGCCGGCCAGCAGGACGTCGGTTGCCGGCGGCGGCGCATCGAGCAGATTGATATCCGTGAAGGCGACCACGACGCCGTTGGCTTCGGCGTTCAGGCCGACGGCGGCCTCGCAGAAGACGTCGATGTCCGCGGCCAGCACACTGGTCGCGCCGGCCTTTATCGCCGCGATCGCGACGATGCCCGAGCCGGTGGCGAAGTCGATGACCCGCTTGCCGGCGACCGTCTGCGGGTTGTCGAGGATGTAGCGCGCCAAAGCCTGGCCGCCGGCCCAGGCGAAGGCCCAGAACGGCGGCGGCAGGCCGATCTCTTCCAGCGCCTCTTCGGTCAGCTTCCAGATCGGGGTGATCTCGTCGGCCAGGTGCAGCGACAGTTCCGGCGCGTGCGGCGTCGGCTGGAAGCGGGTGTTGTCGCGGATGAAGGCGCGGCGGCCTTCCAGGGTCTGGACGATCATGCCCGGGCTTAGAGCACGGCGCGGATCAGGCGGCGACCGTCTTGCTCGAGGCGGCCTTCAGCACGGTCAGGTAGCCCGGCGCGGTCAGCATGCCGCTGGTCAGGCCCTTCTTCTCCAGCAGCCGGTGGGCCATCGGCAGGTTCCAGCACGGGGTGTGCATGAACATGTGGTGCTCGGCGTGGAAGTTGACGTGGTAGGGCGCGATCAGGACGCGCTCGATCCAGTTGGCGTTGGTGGTGCGGGCGTGGCGGAACGGGTCGGGCTCGTCCTTGGCCACCAGGGCGTGCTCGGCGATGTTGCGCAGGCGGGTGACCAGCGGGAACCAGGTCGCCATCGGCACGATCCACAGCGCCAGCCAGGCCCACCACAGGCCCAAGGCGCTCAGTACGATCAGGATGCCGAGGTTCCACAGCAGGAACGGCCTCTGGCGAGCGACCTCGCCGGCGAAGATCGCGCCCTTGGGGGTGTCGCCCTTCATCTTGCCGAGCAACGGCCCGAAGCGCTGTTTGAAAAAGGTCTGGCCCGTCAGGTCACGGATGATCTTGCGCTGGAGCGAGGCCCGCGTAGTCGGGAACGGCGCCGACAGGATCAGGTCCGGGTCCTCGGCCTGCTGGGCGTATTTGTGGTGGGTCAGGTGATAGGGGCGATAGCTGGCCAGCGAAGCCCCGGTCGGCGCGGCGCATAGCCACTCGCCCAGCCAGTCATTGACCTTGAGGTTCGGATGCAGCCCACCGTGCGCGGCCTCGTGCATCAGGATGGCCAGGCCCAGCTGCCGCGCGCCGATCAGCATCACGGCCAGGACATAGGTCAGCGGGTTCGGGAAGGCGACGAACAGCGCCCCCGCCGCGATGATCACCGCCCAGGCATGGGCCACCATGGCGATCCCGCGCCAGGACGAGCGCGCGGAGATCCGCGTCCATTCGTCGGGCGTGAACAGGTCCTGGGGTTTGACGCGCGGTGCGACGGCCATGGAACAATCATCGCACATTCAGCTTAGGGCTGACAGGATGACCCGACGTCACAAGTCATGGAGACCGCTATGCGCCGCCTGATCCCAGCCCTCGTTCTGACCGCCGTCTGCGCCGCCGCCGCCGTTCCGGCCAGCGCCGCCAGCTTCGATTGCCGCAAGGCCCGCTCTTCGGACGAGAAGGCGATCTGCGCCAATCGCGACCTCAACGACCAGGACGTGCGCATGGGCCAGCTCTACGACATCACCCGCCACCTGGTGCCGATGGGCGGCCGGGGCGCGATCATGGACGACCAGACCGCATGGCTGCGGGCCCGCCGGACCTGCGGCGCCAATCAGGCCTGCCTGGCGCGCAGCTATGACAACCGCATCCGCCAGCTGAACACGGTCATGGACCGCGTCTACAGCCAGGGGCCTTTCTAGGTAGATCCCCTTCCTCGCGAGGAAGGGGTGGCTAGAAGCGCACGCCGGGCTTCCACAGCCCGGCGACCAGCCCCGCGAAGACGATCAGTCCGGCGATGGCGTTGGACTTGAAGAGCTTCAGTGCGCCCGGGCCGTCGTCGATGCGGACGGCGGCGGCCTGGCGCGACAGGTGCAGGGCGAAGAAGGCCGCCAGCGGCAGGAATAGCGGCCCGATATTGCCGACCCAGCCGGCCGCGACCACGCAGACGAAGCTGGCCAGATAGAACCCCGCCACGCCGAGCTGGACGTGGTCGCCCAGCCGCCGGGTCGAGGACTTGATGCCGGCCAGGGCGTCGTCCTCGATGTCCTGGATCGCGTAGATCGTGTCGTAGCCCAGGGTCCAGAAGATCCCCGCAGCGTAGAGCAAGGCGGCCGACCACGACAAGTGGCCCGTGGCGGCGGCGTAGCCCAGCAGGGCGCCCCAATTGAAGGTCAGGCCCAGCCACGCCTGCGGCCACCAGGTGATGCGCTTCATGAACGGATAGCCGGCGACCAGGCCCAGCGACAGCACGCCGAGGCCAATCGCCACCCAGCCCAGGGTCAGCAGGATCAGCAGGCTGACCAGGCTGCAGCCGACCAGGAACAGCCAGGCCTGCTTGACGGTGATCAGCCCGGCCGGGATCGGGCGCATGGCAGTACGGGCGACTTGCGCGTCGAAGTCGCGGTCGACGATGTCGTTGAACGCGCAGCCGGCCGCCCGCATCAGGGCTGCGCCGATGAACACCGCCAGCAGCAGCAGCGGATTGGGCCAGCGCCCCTGCTCGGCGGCGGCCAGGGCGATGCCTTGCCAGCCGGGCAGCATCAGCAGCCAGATCCCCGCCGGCCGATCGAACCGGCCCAGCTTCAGCCAGGGTCGCAGGCGCTCGGGCGCATGGCGGTCGACCCAGTTGGTCGCGACGGCGTCGGGGAGAATAGTCGTGGCGCTCATGCGGCGAGGCTTAACCCGCGTAGCGAAAGGCGTCCTATAGGGAAGATCGATCCTGTCGAGAAAAACGATCAATTGGATTTGTGAAGTCGATGCGGCGAAGGTCTTCCTGCAAGCCATTCGCAGGAGCGACCCAGATGACTACCGCCGCCATTCGCCTCTCGGGCTGGAGCCTGCTGATCGCCGGCGCGGGCGCCGGGATCGTGCTTCCGCACCCGGTGACCACCCGCCTGTGGACCGCCGCCGGCAAGCTGTTCGCCCTCGCCGGCGACCACGGCATGGTCGCGCGCCTGACCTCGGCCACCAAGTTCGGCCCGAAGATCCGCCGCGGCCTGGACACCCGCCCGCCGCGCCGCGTGGGCGGCGTGGCGGAGGCGTTCTAGGCCAGCGCCTCGAGGGCCGAGACCACCTCCGCGCTCGTGACGATCGCGTGGGCATAGGTTGGCCCGTTGATGTCATGCGCCGCGTGCAGGGCCTCGTCCGAGAACGCCGCCGTGGCGTCGCGCACCAGGGTCACATGGTAACCCAGCTCGGAAGCCGAGCGGCCGGTGCCCTCGACGCAGGTGTTGGCGGCCAGACCGATCAGGACCAGATGCGTGGCTCCGCGCTGCTTCAGCCGCATGTCGAGGTCGGTGCCGGAAAAGCCGCTGGACCAGTGCTCGCCGACGATGACGTCGCCAGGCTGCGGCGTGAAGTCGGGATGCCATTCGCCGCCCCAGCCGCCCTTCTCGAAGACCAAGCCCCGGGCGCTGGCCTGGATGTAGGGATTGGGATGGGCCCAGGTGTCCAGATCGCCGGGCGCGTAGCGGTGGTGCGGCACGACATAGACCGTGACCCCGGCCGCGCGGGCGGCGGCGATCACCGCCTTCATGTGCTCGTGCAGGCCCTCGGCGCCCTTGGTGCCGGCCACGCGGCGCCACAGCTTGCCCTCCTCGGCCAGGAAGTCGTTGTAGGGATCGATCAGCAACAGGGCCGTGCGGCCTTTGGGCAAGACGAGATCGGTCATCGCGGGCTCCTACGGGGTTTGAACGATCCTGCGCCCGCGCTAGCGTCCGTTATTGAACCGGTGTGATCCTGCGCATGACCCCTGAGCCCGTCCGAAAGCCGCGCCGCCGCCTGACCCGGGCCGAGCGCTGGGCGCTGGACGGGATCGGCGGGGCGCTGCTGGCGACCGGCGCAGTCGGCATCGTCACGCCCGGCATGCCGACCACGGTGTTCTGGATCGGCGCGGTGCTGTGCTTCCTGAAGACCCGCCCCCACGCCGTGCGGCCCATGCTGCGCGTGCCGATCGTCGGGCCGGCGATCGTCTGGTTCCTGCGCTGGCGGCCGTTCGGCGGCGGGCGCAAGCGCCGCAGGCGCTGACGGGTCGCGCGGCCCGGGGAAAACGCCTATCTACGCCTCGCCATGACCGACGCTTTCGAGGACGAAGACGAAACCGGCGCCCGCAAGCGCGCGCTGTCGAACCGCCAGGTGCTGGGCTTCGTCGCCCGCTTCTGGAAGCGGCGGCCGGTGCTGTTCGGCCTGGGCGTCGGCCTGACCCTGGTGGCGATCGCCTTCGACCTGGCGCTGCCCTACGCCTCGGGCCACCTCGTCGACACCGTCACCAGCAAGCCGCGCGGCGACGTCGGCGCCTGGCAGGCGCTGGCGATGTTCATCGGCGTCTATCTGGCCTTCTCGATCATCCGCAACATCGCCCACCGGTTCTGGATCCCCCTGGCGGCCCGGAACATGGAGGAGATGACCAACGAGAGCTTCGCCAAGGTGCAGGCCTTCTCGTCGGACTGGCATGCCGACAGCTTCGCCGGCGCGACCGTGCGCAAGCTGACCCGCGCCATGTGGGGCTATGACAGCGTCACCGACGCGGTGACCATCTGGCTGGGGCCGGGGATCATCGTGCTGGTCGGCCTGTCGATCGCAATGCTGCTGCGCCAGCCGCTGGCGGGCGCGGTCTCGCTGGTCGTGGTGGTGGCCTATCTATCGGTGAACCTGTGGGTCACCGAGCGCTATGTGCGGCCCAGCAACCTGCGCTCCAACGCGCTGGACTCGCAGATCGGCGGGGCGTTGGCGGACGCGGTGACCTCCAACCCGACCGTGAAGAGCTTCGGCGCCGAACAGCGCGAAGCCGCGCGGCTGGCCGAGGTCACGGCGGCCTGGCGTGACGCGGTGATGGTCACCTGGAACCGCTTCACCGACGTCTGGCTGGGCCAGAACCTGCTGCTGGTCGTGCTGCAAGCCGGCCTGACCGGCTCGATGGTCTGGGGTTGGGCGCAAGGCACGGCCACGCCGGGCGACGTCGCCTTCGCCATCACCGCCTTCATGCTGATGAGCGGCTATCTGCGGAACCTGGGCGAGAACATCCGCATGCTGCAGAAGGGCCTGGACGACGCCGAGGATGTCGCCGCCTGGACGCGCCTTCAGCCCCAGATCGCCGACGCCCCCGGCGCGCCGGACTTCAAGCCGGGCGCGGGCGCGATCGAGTTCAAGGACGTGACCTTCCGCTACAAGGCGGCCGGCGCGCCGCTGTACGACCACTTCTCGCTGAAGATCGCGCCCGGCGAGCGAGTGGCGCTGGTCGGGCCGACCGGCTCGGGCAAGTCGACCTTCGTCAAGCTGGTCCAGCGCCTGCACGACCTGCAGGACGGGGCGGTGGTGATCGACGGCCAGGACGTCTCACAGGTCACGCAAGCGTCCCTGCGCCGCGCCATCGCGGTGGTGCCGCAGGACCCGGCCCTGTTCCACCGCTCGCTCTATGAGAACATCGCCTACGGTAAGCCTGGCGCGACCCGCGAGGACGTCGAGGCGGCGGCGAAGAAGGCCCGCGCCCACGACTTCATCCTGCGACTGCCCAAGGGCTACGACACCCTGGTCGGCGAGCGGGGGATCAAGCTGTCGGGCGGCGAGCGCCAGCGCGTGGCCATCGCGCGGGCCTTCCTGACCGACGCGCCGATCCTGGTGCTGGACGAGGCGACCTCGTCGCTGGACGTCGAGACCGAAGGCCAGGTCCAGGCCGCCGCCGAGGCGCTGATGGAAGGGCGGACCACGATCGTCATCGCCCACCGCCTGTCGACGGTGCGCGGCGCCGACCGGATCCTGGTGTTCCAGAAGGGCCGCGTCGTCGAGGAAGGCCGCCACGCCGAACTGGCGGCGAAGGGCGGGGTCTATGCCCGCCTCAACGCGATCAGCGAGGGCGTGATCTAGGGAAGCCGGACCAAGCCGTCGCGCAGCGGCGGGGCCGCGACCTTACAGCCGTCGTCGGTCGGGATCACGGCCAAGCGCTGATCGCCGACCACGATGTCGCTTCGCGGCGCCGGCGGGGCCATCCGCACCGTTCCGGCCTTCAACGCCGCGTCGATGTCGGCGCCAGGGCAACCGCCCTGGGTCTGGGCGACGCGTCGCCAGCCCTTGTCCGTCGTCTTGAAGACGTCGAACGTCGCGCCGCTGGTCAGCAGCACCTCGTCAACGCCGTCACCATCGGTGTCAATCACCAGGGCCGAGCAGCGCGCGCCGGCGATGGTGCAGATCGATTGCACGTCGCCGATCGTCCAGTCCTGCTCGCGGAAACCGGCGGGCAGGGCCTTGCCGGCCGGATAGATGGCCATGGCGGCGAAGTCTGGACTGCGCTTGGCGTCGTCATAGGCGCTCTTGATCCTCTTGGCCTTCCCTGCGGCGTCGCGAATGGCCTGGTCGGGCGAGCCCAGCAGGCGCTCGAAGGCGTCGCGCCCGTAGTGGCCGCTGGAGAAGCGCAGGAACTTGTAGTCGAACTTGTCGGCCGTGACCTTGCCCGCCTCCAGCCGCTTGACCTGGCTGTCCACCGACAGGCGCGCCGGATCGGCGATCGGCGTGAACAGGGCGATCAGGAGCAACACGGAGACCGCCGCCATGATCAGGTTGGTCGGCTCCAGCGGCTTCATCCACGGGCCGGGCTTCAGGGCGGCCAGCGCATAGCCGACCGTGAAGCCGATCGCGACCACCAGATAGGCGCTGGCGAACACCCGGTCCGGCGTCAGGCCATACTGGTCGATCCGCAGCCACAGGGCGTAGGCGGCCAGGATGACGATCGGGATCAGCAGCAGGCCGGCGGCGCGGGCGGCCCACTGGGGAATGGCGTGTGGCGGCTCGACGCCATCCTGATAGGCGGCGTTGACCAGTATGATCAGGGCCGCGGCGGCCGCCAGCAGCAGGGCGGTGGCGGCCTTGGTGCCCCACAGCGGGGCCAAGCCCGTGAAGGGTAGGGTGGCCAGGAAGCCGGCGGCGATCACCACCATCAGCGGCGACAGCCAGGCCAGCAGGGTCAGGCCGACCGTACGCACGCCTCGGACGAGCCCCGCGCGGGCCTCGGTCAGCTGCACGGCCATGTGCACGGCGGCGGCGAACATCAGGCCGGTGGCCGGGAAAGCGAAGGCGGTCTCGCCGATCAGCTTCTGGATCGCCTCGACCCCGATCAGCTTGAACAGCGCCCCAGCCAGGAACAGCAGCAGCCAGAAGGCGCCGGTGAAGGCTAGCGACAGAAAGAGGCGGATCAGGTTGGTGAAGGCCAGATCGAAATAGTCGGCATAGGGCGCGACCGGCTTTCGGGCGGCGTCGGCTGGCTGGACCAGGTGGTGGGCGATGAACAGCAGGGCGGCCACGGCGATGAAGATCGGCGGCGACAGCGGTCCTGCGCCCAGGCGGCCCGGCTCGGCCCCGGTCCAGGCGGCGTGGACGGCCAGGATCGCCGCCAGCGCCGCGGCGACGGCGGTCCAGGCGATCAGCGCGGTCCGGCGCATGGCCGACAACGCCGCCAGCGGGATCATCGGGACCATCAGGGCGCAGACCAGCAGCGGCGCGTAGAGCATCGGCTGCGTCGCCGGCCAGGCCTTGGACTCGTCGGCCTTCTGCAACAGGAACAGCGCGATGCCCTGGACCAGGCCGATGGCCAGGCGCGTCGCGGCTGTCTTTCGCGCCGTGACGGCGTCGGTTGAGCTCATCCGGCGTCTCCCCTTGTGGCGGCCAGAGCATCACGCTCGCATGCGGTTGTGAAGCTTCCTCGCTTGGCTTAGCAATTTCACCCTCTTTGGAGGGGTAGTAATGAAACAGCTTTTCCGGGCCAGCGTTGCGGCCCTTCTCGTGACGGCGGCGCTCGGCGCCGCCCCGGCCGTCGCTCAGGAAAAGAGCGGCGACAAGCCGGCCGCCGAGGCCAAGTCCGACCTGCCGCCGTTCCCCGCCGACAAGTCGGTGCAGCAGACGGCGAGCATCGGCGGCAAGGTCGTCAACTACACCGCGACCGTCGGCGTGCTGCCGGTCCGTGACGAGAAGGGCAAGAAGATCGCCGAGGTGGTCTACACCTCGTACATCGTCAACGGCCCGCGCGATCCGAACCGCCCCATCACCGTCGCCTTCAACGGCGGCCCCGGCGCGGCCAGCGTCTATCTGAACTTCGCCCTGGGCCCCAAGCGCGTGCAGTTCGGCGCCGAAGGCGACAGCCCCTCGTCCTTCACCAAGCTGGAAGACAACCCGTCCAGCTGGCTGGACTTTACGGACATGGTCTTCATCGACCCGGTCGGCACCGGCTTCTCGCGCTCGCTGGTCAACGAGGAAGAGACCAAGAAGCGCTTCTACGGCGTCAAGCAGGACATCGACTACCTGTCGCGCATCGTCTTCGACTACCTGGTCAAGACCGAGCGCCTGGCCTCGCCCAAGTACCTGGTCGGCGAGAGCTACGGCGGCTTCCGCGGCCCGCGCCTGGCCTATGAGCTGCAGACGGACCTCGGCGTCGCGGTGAAGGGCGTCGTGCTGGTCTCGCCGCTGCTGTCCAGCGCCGGCCGCGCCAGCCAGGAAGTCTCGCCCCTGCCGGCCATGTGGACCCTGCCGTCCATCGCCGCCGCCAAGCTGGAGCGCGAGGGCAGGCTGACCGCAGAGAGCATGAAGGCCGTCGAGGACTACACGCGCGGCGAATACATGGTCGACCTGATGAAGGGTTCGGACCCCGCCGCGATCGAGCGCCTGACCGCCAAGGTCTCGGCCATGACCGGCCTGTCGCCCGACTATGTCCGCCGCGCTGGCGGGCGCCTCGAGACCCAGTCGTTCCTGCGTGAGGTGTTCCGCGACAAGGGGCGCCTGGGCAGCCGCTACGACAGCAACGTCACCTCGCTGGATCCCTTCCCGTTCGCGCCTGAGCAGGAGGTCAACGACCCTATCCTCGACGCGATCATCGCCCCGACCACCAGCGCGATCGTCGACTTCACCACCCGCATCGTCGGCTGGAAGCCCGAGGCCCGCTACGAAGCCCTGTCGGGCAACGTCAACCGCCTGTGGGACCGCGGTCGCGGCGCCGACACCGAGTCGGTCACCGACCTGCGCAAGGTCGTCTCGGTCGACCCGAAGCTGAAGGTGCTGATCGTGCACGGCTACAACGACCTGTCGTGCCCGTTCTTCGCCTCGCGCCTGATCGTCGACGCCATTCCGGCGACGGCGAACGGCCGCGTGACGCTGTCCAACTATCCGGGCGGCCACATGTTCTACAGCCGCCCCGACAGCGGCGCGGCGTTCCGCCGGGACGTCATGGCGCTGTACGGCGCACGCTAAGTCTTCATCGCGCGAGCCGGCCGTCCTCAAGGGCGGCCGGCTCGAACGAGAAGATGACGCTCGGGTCCGGCTTGGCCACGCCCTTGATCAGCTTCTTGTCGCCGGCCGCGTGCAGCAGCCAGCGGATGACGTTCAGGCGCGCGGCCTTCTTGTGGTCGGCGCGGACGCAGATCCAGGGGGCGATGTCGCTGTGGGTGCGCATCAGCATCTCGTCGCGGGCCTTGGTGTAGTCGTCCCACTTGTCCTGGGCGACCTTGTCGAGATCGCTGGTCTTGAAGGCCTTCAGCGGGTCGTCGCGGCGGGCCTTCAGGCGCTCGGCCTGCTCGTCGCGGCTGATATCGAGCCAGAACTTGACGTAGCGCAGGCCGTTCTCGACCAGCATCCGCTCGAAGGCCGGCACGTCGCGCAGGAACTGCTCCTGCTGCTCAGGGCTAGAGAAGTCCATCACCCGCTCGACGCCGGCGCGGTTGTACCAGGAGCGGTTGAAAATCACCGCCTCGCCGCCGGCAGGCAGGTATTCCACGTAGCGCTGGAAGTACCACTCGCTGCGTTCGCGCTCGTTGGGCTTGGGTAGGGCGACGACGGTGGTGGCGCGCTTGGACAGATGCTCGGTGACCCGGGCGATCGTGCCGTCCTTGCCGGCCGAGTCGCGGCCCTCGAAGATTACCAGGATCTTCCAGCCGTCCTTGATGGCCTTCTTCTGCATCTCGATCAGGGCGAGCTGCAGCTGCATTAGTTCGTTGTCGTAGTCGTCGTGCTTGCTCATTCAGTCAGCCTACCCCTGGAATATGCAGTTGAGCTAGAAGGACGAAATGATCCGTCTTTTCGTTCCCAACGACCTCTCCGCCGGGGCCGGCGTCGTGCCCACCGTCGACCAGTCGCGCTACCTGACTTCGGTCATGCGCCTGTCGGTCGGCGCCGAGCTTCTGCTGTTCAACGGCCGTGACGGCGAGTGGCGCGCGACCATCGTCGAGGCGACCAAGCGCGGTTGCCTGCTGAAGGCCGAGGAACAGACCCGGCCGATGCAAACCGGGCCGGACCTCGACCTTGTCATCGCCATGGTCAAGCGCAGCCGGGTCGAGACCATCGTCGAGAAGGCCGCCGAGCTGGGCGCGCGCCGGGTGCTGCTGACCATGACGCGCCGGACGAATGTCGACTTCGTCAAGCTGGGTCGCCTGGACGCCATCGCCATGGAGGCCGCCGAGCAGACCGGCCGCCTGGACGTGCCGCAGGTCGCCGACCCCGAGAAGCTGGACAAGATTCTCGACGCCTGGGATCCGGCTCGCCGCTTGGTGTTCTGCGACGAAGGCGGCGATGCGAAACCGGCCATCGAAGCCTTGGCGGGAACCGGCGGTCCCGCCGCCATCCTGATCGGTCCCGAAGGCGGGTTCGCGCCCGAGGAACGCGAGCGCCTGCGGGGGCTTTCGTTCGTCACGCCGGTGTCGTTGGGCCCGCGCATCCTGCGGGCCGACACCGCCGCGATCTCGGCCATGACGCTCTGGCAGGCGGCTGCCGGCGACTGGCGCTAAAATATATGCTGAAGGTCGCCTCTTGAGGTTCGCAAAGAAAACGCCCAACTGGGCGTGACCGAGTTTCGCCGTCGGTGGAGAGAATGGGCCTCTCCTCCCGTAGCCACCACACCCTGGGGAGGGACGGCTTGCATGGCCGACACCACTAGCGCTCAAGACCGTCAGCTGACGCTCGCCGACCTGACCGACTATTTCGCCAAGGGCAGCAAGCCCAAGGAAGCGTTCCGCGTCGGGGCCGAGCACGAGAAGTTCGGCTTCTATCTGGGCGCGAACACGCCCGTGCCCTACGAGGGCGACAAGGGCGTGCACGCCCTGCTGACGGGGCTGCAGCGCTTTGGCTGGAAGCCGGTCATGGAAGGTCCGACCATCATCGGGCTGGAGCGCAACGGCGCCAATGTCAGCCTGGAGCCGGGCGGCCAGTTCGAGCTGAGCGGCGCGCCGCTGCTGACCATGCACGACATCTGCGAGGAGACCGGCCAGCACCTGGACGAGGTCAAGACCGTCGCCGACGAGCTGGGCCTGGGCTTCGTGGGCCTGGGCTTCTCGCCGCTGTGGACGCGCGGCGAGGTGCCGATCATGCCCAAGGGCCGGTACGTGATCATGCGCAACTACATGCCCAAGGTCGGTAACCTCGGCCTCGACATGATGCTGCGCACCTGCACGGTGCAGGCCAATCTCGACTTCTCCAGCGAAGCCGACATGGTCGCCAAGTTCCGCATGAGCCTGGCCCTGCAGCCGATCGCCACGGCGCTGTTCGCCAATTCCCCGTTCACGGAAGGCAAGCCGAACGGCTTCCTGTCGGCCCGCGCCAACGTCTGGACCGACACCGATCCGAACCGCACCGGCCTGCTGGACTTCGTGTTCGAGGACGGCTTCGATTTCGAGCGCTACGCCCGCTACGCGCTGGACGTGCCGATGTACTTCGTCAAACGCGGCGACAAGTACATCGACGTCGCCGGCCGCAGCTTCCGCGACTTCATCGAAGGCAAGCTGCCCGAGCTGCCGGGCGAGATCGCCACGCTGAAGGACTGGGCCGACCACACGACCACGGCCTTCCCGGAAGTGCGCCTGAAGACCTATCTGGAGATGCGCGGCGCCGACGCCGGCCCCTGGAGCCGTCTGTGCGCCCTGCCGGCGCTGTGGACCGGCGTGTTCTATGACGACGCCGCGCTCGCGGCGGCCTGGGACCTCTGCAAGGACTGGACGCTGGAGGACCGCGAGGGCCTGCGCCGCGACGTGCCGAAGCTGGGCCTGAAGGCCCAGGTCGCCGGCCGTTCGGCCCAGGACGTGGCCAAGGACTTCGTGGCCATCGCCAAGTCGGGCCTGAAGAACCGCGCGCACATCAATGGCGGCTTCCTGGACGAGACCATCTATCTGGGCGAGCTGGAGCAGATCGCCGACAGCGGGATCACCCCGGCCGAAAAGCTGCTGTCGCTCTACAATGGCGAATGGCAGGGCGACATCAGCCGCGTTTTCACCGACTGCGCCTACTGAACCGCGAAAACGCTCCAGATTCCTCGCCTTGGGCGATCACACTCGTTATGTAGTCGATCTGCATAACGAGGGGTCTTCATGCTGTTTCGCTCCGTCCTGCTCGCCGGCTCCCTGTTGGCCGGCGTCGCCCATGCCCAGACCGCTGCCTCGTCGAACTACGGCGACATCTACGAATTGGGCGAGGTGCGGGTCACGGCGCGGGGCAGCGACGGCGGGCTGATCGGCGGGACGGAGATCAAGGCCGAGGACCTGCGGAAGTTCGACAAGGTCAGCGTCGACCAGGCGCTGGACCTGATCCCGGGCGCAAACGCCGGCAACAGCGGCGGCTCGCGCAATGAGCGCCTGGTGTTCATCCGTGGCTTCGACCGCTTCCAGACCACCCTGTCGATCGACGGCGTGCGAGTGTTCCTGCCGGCCGACAACCGCATCGACTTCGCCCGCTTCCTGACCGCCGACCTTTCCGAGGTGCAGGTGTCCAAGGGCTATGTCTCTGTGCTGGACGGCCCCGGCGGCATCGGCGGCGCGATCAATCTCGTGACCCGCACGCCCCAGGCGCCTTTCGAGGGCGAAGTGCGGCTGGGCGGCGGTTTCGACGCCGACGGCTCGCTGAACAGCACCGCCGTCTCGGGCCGGATCGGCGGCCGCAGCCAGCACTTCTACGCCCAGCTCAGCGGCGCGCGGAACGAGCGCACCCACTGGGCCCTGCCGGACGGCTATCGCCCGACCACCCTGGAGAACGGCGGCTATCGCGACCACTCCGACAGCAAGGACTGGCGGGTCAACGCCAAGGTCGGCTTCACCCCGCGCGAGGGCGACGACTATTCGCTGACCTTCACGCGCCAGGAGGGTTCGAAGAACGCGCCGTTCCATGTCACCGACACCGCCAGCACGCGCTACTGGACCTGGCCCTACTGGAATATCGACAGCGTGGCGCTGCTGACCCGCACCCAGATCGCCGAGCACGCCTGGCTGAAGACCCGGTTCTATCGCAACACGTTCGAGAACGGCCTGTTCTCGTGGGACAACGCCCGCCAGAACACCCAGACCCTGGGGCGGGCCTTCCGATCCTACTATGACGATGTCGCCTACGGCGGGAACGTCGAGCTGGGCTTCCAGCTGACGCCGTCCAACATCCTGAAGGCCGCCGCCTTCTATCGCCGCGACGAGCACGTCGAGTGGCAGACCAGCTACGCCCCGCCGCTGACCGAACCCAAGCAGACCACGATCGAGGCCACCACCTCGATCGCGCTTGAGGACACCCAGAGCTTCGGCCAGAACGTCGACCTGGTGGTCGGCGTCTCGCGCGATCGTCGCGACCTGACGATGGCCCAGGACTACAATTCCAACGCCTTCGTCTTCTATCCGCTGACCGCCGACACCGCCTGGAACGGCCAGGCGGCCCTGGTCTGGCGGCCGACCGACACCGCCCAGGTCCACGCCAGCGTCTCGTCGCGCGCCCGCTTCCCGACCCTGTTCGAGCGCTTCAGCTCGCGCTTCGGCACGGCGATCCCCAACCCGGACATCGGTCCGGAGCGGGCGATCAACTACGAGATCGGCGCTCGGGGCGACATCACCCCGTTCGTCACGGTCGAAGGGGCGGTGTTCTACAGCGACGTCCGCGACGCCCTGATCTCGATCCCGGTAGCCCTGGGCGCGCCGTTCGGCACGGTCAGCCAGACCCGCAATGTCGGCGATGGCAAGTACTACGGGGCCGAGGCCTCGGTGACCGCGCGCGTCTCGCCGGCCCTGACCCTGGGCGGCAACTACACCTACCTGCACCGCGACTTTACCGACCCGACCAACGCCGCCTTCCGGCCGCAGGGCGTGCCGAACCACAAGCTGTTCGTCTATGCCGACTGGAAGGTCGTGCCGCGCCTGACCCTGACGCCCAGCGTCGAGGCGGTCTCCAAGCGCTGGACGGTGACGTCCAGCACGCTGATCACGCCGATCCGCTACTACAAGACCGGCGCCTATGTGCTGGCCGGGCTGACGGCGCGGGTCGAGGTGACGCAGAAGGTCGACGTGATCGTCAGCGCCCGCAACCTGCTGGACCAGAAGTACCAGCTGGTCGATGGTTTCCCCGAGGAAGGCCGCAGCTTCCGCACCGACCTGCGGATCAAGTTCTAGGAGCCGCCATGCGTATCGCCATTCTCCTCGCCGCCTTGGCCCTGCCGGTCGCCGCCCACGCCCAGATGGCTCCGGCCACGCCGGCGCCCGCCTGCGCCGCCATGGACGAGGCCCTGCCGGCCGAACTGGCCGCGTGGCCGAAGAAGACCGAGCTGGCGGCGGCGACCGGCGTCTCCGGTCTCGACAAGGCTGTGCTGGTCCCCGGCCAGGCCTATCTGGCCGCCCTGGCGCCGACGCCGGACGTGACCTTCGTCGTCCAGCCCGAGAAGCCGGGCGGCACGGTGAGCAAGGGCGGGATCTTCGCGGTCGATATCGCCACGGCCGGCTCCTACGTCATCGCTCTGGGCACGGGCGCCTGGATCGACGTGCTGAAGGGCGACGGCGCGCAGCGCTCGACCGGCCACGGCCGGGGGCCAGCCTGCACCACCCTGCGCAAGATGGTGACCTTCGACCTGCAGCCGGGCCGCTATGTCGTGCAGATCTCGGCCAATGCCGAGCCGACCCTGCCGATAATGATCGCGCCCCAAAACCCTGTGCTCAAGCCCTGACATGAGCCTGGGGGCGGCGAGCAAGGTTCTGGGAGCGATCGCCGCCCTGTGCCTGGCCGCCGCCTTCACGCCGGGACTGGCCGAGCGCTCCGCCTGGGATGTCCGAGTCGAGCTGGGGCGGCGGCTGTTCTACGACGCCGACCTCTCCGTCGACGGAACCATGGCCTGCGCCACCTGCCACGAGCAACATCACGGCTTCACGGACGGCAATGCCACCCACCCGGGCGTCCACGGCGATCCGGGCCGGCGCAACGTCCAGACCCTGGCCAATGTCGGGACCTTCGCCAGCCTGACCTGGGGCGATCCGCGTGTCCGAAAGCTGGAAGACCAGGCCCTGATCCCGATCGCCGGCAAGACCCCGGTCGAGATGGGCTTCGGCGGGCAGGAGAAGGTGCTGGAAGACCGCATCGGCGGCCGCGCCTGCTATCGCAAGCTGTTCGCCGCGGCTTTCCCAGGCGAGGTGGTCAGCATGGGGACGATCACCCAGGCTCTGGCGGCATTCCAGCGGACGATGGTCTCGCGCGACGCGCTGTATGATCGGAAGATGCGCGGCGAGGCTGTCGATACGTCGATAGAGGCCAGGCGCGGCGAGAAGCTGTTCTTCGGCAAGGCCGGATGCTCGAGCTGCCACGCCGCGCCGGACTTCACGGACGCGACCGGCCCCAACGCCTTCCACCGGATCGACCTGCCGTTCTCCGGCGACCAGGGGCTGGGTGAGATCACGGGCAAGTCCAGCGACAACGCCCGCTTCCGTACGCCGTCGCTACGCAACGTGGCGATCAGCGCGCCCTATCTGCACGACGGCTCGGCGCGGACCCTGCCCGGCGCGATCCGCAGACACCGCGACGCGATGCGGCTCAAGGATGGCGAGGTCGAGGACCTGGTCGCATTCCTGCGCACCCTGACCGACGACCGTTTCGTCGCCGATCCGCGCTTTTCGCTGCCCAAGACCTCGTGCGAGGCGGCTGCGGCCGCGCTCTAGAGCACCGCCCTCACTGCGGCGATGATGCCGACCCACAGGCCGACAGCCGCGGCGATCGCGAAGAGCCGGCCCCAAGCGAGGCGGCGGACGGGTTGGGTCGCGTGAACAGCCCGATCGTAGGAGATATAGGCCATGGTTTCCTCCACGCCCCTCTGACGGGAGCTGACGCCATGGTCACGCTCCCAACGGTTAAGGCGGGCTTAAGCCCTGGGGTCGTCGATCTCGCGCTCGATCTTCTCGGGATCCGGCATGTCGACATTGGCTGGCCAGTGCTCGGCCTGGCTGCGACCCGATCCGCTGTCTGTGTGGCGGATCACCTCGCCGACATCGAGGCCCTCAGCCTGCGCAGCCACGGACTGGCCCAGCTGGAACTCGACATGCTCGGGATAGAAGGCCACGCGATTGCCGATCTGGCCGACTGACGAGAACGGGTCCTCGTAGGACCAGACGGCATTCTCGATGACGTTGGCGTCGCGATAGATGGTGAAGTAGCTGGCGTCGCCCTTGTAGGGGCAGTGGGTCACCTTGTCGGTCCGGCGCAGGAACAGCATCCGCACGTCGTCGCGCGGGAAGTAGTAGACCGGCGGATAGCTGGCCTCCCTCAGCACCAGGACATCGTCGCTGTCGGCGATCTCATGGCCCTCGAACAGGACCCGCACGGTGGTCGGGGCGCGTTCGATCGTGATGGGGTGATTTTCGTCGGGGATCTTCATCTTCGGCTCCCGCCTAAAAGGCTGGTACGCAAATCGCGGCTCGCCAAGCAAACGCACAGGGCGATGGCCAAGCTCCGAAGCAAACATGGGTCCGTTTACGTCAGCGGCAAGTCGTTGCTTGTGAAACCGCCGGCCGCGTGATCATCTCCCCGCCAAATTGGGGTCGATGGGGATGATTTGACCGGGGGGTCGAGTTCCCGTCTCTCGTCACGTTTCAAGGCTAGCGTATGAATATCGTTATCGCCGCGGGCATCCTGGTCACGCTCGTGACCGGCATTCCCGTCATGGTCCAGCTGCTGCGGGGGCACCCGCGCGGCCTGATCATCTGCTTCCTGGCCGAGATGTGGGAGCGCTTCTCCTACTACGGCATGAGAGCGATCCTGATCTTCTACCTGACCCAGCACTTCCTGTTCGATCCGAAGGCCGCCTCGGCCCACTACGGCTCCTACACGTCGCTGGTCTATCTTCTGCCGCTGATCGGCGGTTTCCTGGCCGACAAGTGGCTGGGCACGCGCAAGGCCGTGGCGTTCGGCGCGATCCTGCTGGTGGCCGGTCACCTGACCATGGCTATCGAGGGCAAGCCCGCCGTCCAGACCCTGACCTACCAGGGCGCGACCTATGAATTCCAGGCCGAGGGCCGCGGCCAGGATCGTCAGGCCCGTCTGCTGGTGGCCGGCAAGCCCTATGAGCTGGCCGCGACCAAGGCCGGCGACTTCGAGATCAAGGGCCTGCCCGCCGACGCACCCTTGCCCGCGGTACTGCCCAAGGCGGACTACAAGCTGGACGTGACCGGTCGTGATCCGGTCTATCTCAACATCTTCTGGCTGGCGCTGTCGCTGATCATCCTGGGCGTCGGCTTCCTGAAGCCGAACATCTCGACGATCGTCGGGCAGCTCTATCCGCAGGGCGATCCGCGCCGTGATCCAGGCTTCACCCTCTACTACTACGGCATCAATCTCGGCTCGTTCTGGGCGTCGCTGCTGTGCGGCCTGCTGGGCGTGAACGTTGGCTGGTGGGCGGGCTTCGGTCTGGCCGGCGTGGGCATGCTGGCCGGCTTCATCGTCTTCGTGCTGGGCAAACCCTGGCTGATGGGCCGGGCCGAGCCGCCGAACCCCGCCGTCCTGAAGGAAAAGGTGCTGGGGCCGATCAACCGCGAGATCGCCATCTACGCGACCTCGCTGCTGGGCCTGATCGGGATCTTCTTCATGGTCCAGAACAACACGATCGTCGGGTTCACCCTCAACATCGGCATCCTGGCCTCGCTCGGCTATATCGGCTGGTTCATGGCCACCAAATGCGCCCGCGAGGAGCGCGAGCGGCTCGGCCTGGCCGTGTTCCTGGTCTTCGGGGCGGTGGTGTTCTGGACCCTGTTCGAACAGGCCGGCTCGTCCCTCAGCCTGTTTGCGGCCACCAATGTCCAGCTGGATCTGGTGAGCGCGCCCGTCCAGCTGTTCAACGGCGCGATCACCCTGGCGACCGAAGGGCAGCTGAAGGCCGCCGGCATCGACCAGGCCTCGACCTTCTGGGTCAACACCGCCTTCAACGCGCCGCAGACCCAGGCGCTGAACGCCGGCTGGATCCTGATCTTCGCGCCGGTTTTCGCGGGGCTGTGGACGTTCCTGGGCCGTCGCGGCAAGGACCCGAACCCGGTCCTGAAGTTCGGCCTGGCGCTGATCCAGGTCGGCGCCGGCTTCCTGCTGCTGCAGTGGGGATCGACCTTCGCGGACGGCGCCTTCCGCATGCCGCTGATCTTCCTGGTGCTGATGTACATGCTCCACACGACCGGCGAGATGTGCATGTCGCCCGTGGGCCTGTCGCAGATGACCAAGCTGTCGCCGGTGTCGGTGGTGTCGTTCATGATGGCCGTCTGGTTCCTGGCCCTGGCCATCGCCCAATGGGTCGGCGGCAAGATCGCCGGCCTGACGGCGACCGAGACCGTCGGCGGCCAGGTGCTGGATCCCGGCGCGGCCATGGCCGCCTCGCTGAAGGTGTTCAACATCATCGGCCTGGTGTCGGTGGTGATCGGTATCGGCTTCCTGGCCCTGTCGCCGATCCTGCGGAAATGGTCGCACGGCGCCGACGACGCCGATCACCATGCGCCGGTCGACACCGCCACGGCGAACTGACCAAACGGAACGAAGGGCCCCAGCATGGACTGGGGCCCTTCTCACGAGGCGCGGAGGGGCCGCGCCTCGACCCCAGGTGGGACCGTCCTGCGCGGTGGCTCAAACCCCGCAGTCCGTTTCCGCTCCTACCCGAAGCTCGTCGGTGAAATCTGGGGTCAAGGTGGCGCTGGCCGGGGGCTTAAGTGAAGTTACAAGCCCGACAGGTGGATTAAACCTTTGCAAGGTTGCGCCAGCCGCTTCCCGCCCATAGGTCCGTGACCGGACGGAGGGCCTGATGACCGATCTCGTAAAGCCGCTGACGACCGCTGACCTTGCCGGTTCGGACGGCGAGGCCCTGCTGGCGTTGAACAACGCCCACGCCGTCGAGCTCTCCTGGCTGGAGCCCGAAAAGCTGGCCCATCTGGTCGCGCAGGCCTTCGTCGCCCGCCGCGTGGGCGCAGCCGACGCCCTTCTGCTGACCTTCGACCAGGCGGCCGACTATGACAGCGTCAACTATCTGTGGTTCCGCGAGCGCTATCCGCGCTTCGTCTATGTCGATCGCGTGGTCGTGGCCGACAGCGCGCGGGGCAGGGGCCTGGCGCGGGCGCTCTATGACGACCTGTTCGTTGCGGCCAAGGCGGCTGGGCACGAACGCATCGTGTGCGAGGTCAATTCCGATCCGCCCAACCCGGCGTCCGACAAGTTCCACGCCGCGCTGGGGTTCGTGACCGTGGGAACGGCGGCGATCCATGGCGGGAAGAAGACGGTGGCATATCTGGAGCGCCCCCTCTAATCCGTTCTTCCCGGCGAAAGCCGGGATCCAGATCGTAAGGCTGTGAGGCGCATGCAGAAACGCCCGCGAATCTGACCGGATCGCGGGCGCCCTTGCATCTGGACCCCGGCTTTCGCCGGGGAGAGCGGATGGTGGCCTAAACCGCCGTCCCGCCCACCGTCAGGCCCGTGATCTTCAGGCTCGGCTGGCCCACGCCCACCGGCACGCCCTGGCCGGCCTTGCCGCAGACGCCGATGCCCGGGTCGAAGTCGAAGTCGTTGCCGATCATCGTCACGCGGGTCAGCGCCGAGGGGCCGTCGCCGATCAGGGTCGCGCCCTTCACGGGCGCGGTGATCTTGCCGTCCTCGACCAGGTAGGCCTCGGTGCACTGGAAGACGAACTTGCCGTTGGTGATGTCGACCTGGCCGCCGCCGAAATTGGCGCAGTAGAGGCCGCGCTTCATCGAGGCGATCATCTCCTGCGGATCGTCATCCCCCGCCAGCATGCCGGTGTTGGTCATGCGCGGCATCGGCATGTGGGCGTAGGACTGGCGACGACCATTGCCGGTGGCCTTCATGCCCATCAGGCGCGCGCTCATCCGGTCGTGCATGTAGCCGACCAGGATGCCGTCCTCAATCAGCACGGTGCGCTCGGTCGGGGTGCCTTCATCATCGACGGTCAGCGAGCCGCGACGGCCCGGCAGCGAGCCGTCGTCGAACACGGTGACGCCCTTGGCCGCCACGCGCTCGCCGATGCGGCCCGAGAAGGCGCTGATGCCCTTGCGGTTGAAGTCGCCTTCCAGGCCGTGACCCACGGCCTCGTGCAGCAGCACGCCGTTCCAGCCCGGGCCGAGCACCACGTCCATCTCGCCGGCCGGGCAGGCGACCGCGTCCAGATTGACCATGGCCATGCGCAGGGCCTCATCCACCTGGTCCTGCCACTTGTCGGGGCTGATCCAGGCGGCGAAGCCGGCGCGGCCCCCGGCGCCGGACGAGCCGCTCTCGCGGCGGCCGTCCTTCTCGACCGTGACCTGGACGTTCACGCGCACCAACGGGCGCACGTCGCGGATCAGCTTGCCGTCGGCGCGCAGGATCTCGACCACGCGGCGCTCGCCGGCCAGCGAGGCCATCACCTGCACGACGCGCGGGTCGCGGGCGCGGGCGAAGGCGTCGATCTCCTGTAGCAGGGACACCTTGTCGGAGAAGTCGGGCGCGCTGACGGGGTCGTCCTCGCCATAGAGGCGTTCATTGGTCGAGCGGGGGCCTTCGGCGGAGACGCCGGCATAGCCGCGCTTGGCCAGCTTGGCCGAGTCGGCGGCGCGGCCGATGGCAGCCTCGGAAATCTCGGCGGCGTGGGCGTAGCCGGCCGTCTCGCCGGCCACGACGCGCAGGCCGAAGCCTTCGCCAGAGTCGTAGGAAGCGCTCTTCAGCCGGCCGTCGTCGAACACGAAGGCCTCGCTCTCGGAGCGCTCGAGGAACAGCTCGCCGTCATCGGCGCCGGCCAGGGCCTCACCGAGGATCGACTGGGCGCGATCGCGATCGACGCCGGCGGCGTCCAGAAGGGAAGGGGCGGCCAAAGAAGAGGCGGAGAGAGGAGCGTTCATGAGCCTACAGGTAGGCCTTCCGAACGCGTCCGTCACCCCGCCCCTTTTGTCGCAAGGGCTGTCAGCGGCCTGATCAGTACTCGCGGCGGATCTCGCCCGAGCCGCTGATCTCGCTGGTCACCGTCTTGGGTTCGGTGCGCAGCTCGACGTCGCCGCTGCCGGAGATGTCGATCTTGGCCTTGTTGGTGGCGAACAGCGCGCCGCCGCCGCTGCCCGAGACGTCGAACACCGCGTCCTTGGCCTTCAGGCCGCCCAGATTGACCCAGGCCGAGCCCGAATTGTCGACGGTCAGAGTATCGACGCGGCCCGCAGCCTCGACGCCGCCGCTGCCGCTGACCGACACAATGGCGGTCGGGTGGTCGTACTTGCGGACTTCCAGGTCGCCCGAGCCGCGGACGTCGAACTTGGTGACGTCCGGGGCGATGACCGTGATCTTCATCCGATCGGAGTCGCTTTCGACATGCACGCCGAACGCGTTGATCGTGATGCTGTCGTGGTCGACGCCGTCGTTGTCGGCCACGGTGATGCGGCCGCCCTCGACGCGCAGGCGGTCGATGTAGCTCTTGGGACCCGAGGCGACGATCTTGGCCTCGGCGCCCTGGACGAAGACCACGTCGACCGGCAGGTCGATGATCAGCTCGTCCTTGCCCGTCCAGGCGAAGGTGCGGTCGACGCTGGGCTCGGCTTGCCGGCCCTGGACGAAGTGGCGTCCGGTGCGGACGACCTTGCCGTTCTCGCGGATGACGATGGTCTCGTCATGGTCCAGCGGCAGGGTCCAGCCGTTCTTGAGGATCTCCGGGCCGGCGATGGCCGCCACCCCGGCGAAGCAGCCGACGGCGAGCGCGAAGCTGGCCCCGGCGACGATGAGCGTATTGCGGATCAACATAGTCCCCTCCTATTCCGCTCAGGCTTGTTCGATGGCCGGCTTCAGCAGCCGGTAGTGGAGGCGGGCGTACCAGACGACCGCGTTGAAGACCCCGACGGTGGCCAGCGTCAGCAGGGCGCCGAGGCAGGTGGCCAGGCCCATCAGGCCAAGGCCCGTCAGGAAGGCGGTGATCGGGCCGCCAGGCGGTCCGGTCAGCGGGCCGGCGGCGAAGACGAAGCCGCCCGCCACGAAGATGGTCACCACGGCGACCAGAACCCCGAACAGCGCCCCCAGCACCCCCATCAGCAGGGGCAGCAGGAACATCACGTCCAGCGCCCCCAGGCCCAGAAGCGCGAGGATGGCGCCCATCGCGTTGGAGGGGCTCTTCTTTTCCTCCCACTGTTTCAGGCCGGCCTCGGCGCGCATCTCGCGGGCCAGGCGGTCGGGATCGCCGAGGGCGGCGGCCGTCTCGGCCTCGCTGCGGCCGGCGGCCTGCGCGTCGGCGAAGTGAGCCTCGTGGTCGGCGACGATGTCGGCGATGGTGGTCACCGGCAGACCGGCGAGACCCCGGCGCAGGCGGATGATGAACTCGGCGCGGGTCATGCGGCGGCTCCCACGATGTCGTTGACCGCTTGCGAGAATGCCGACCATTCGGCCTTCTGCTGCTCCAGGCTTTGGCGCCCGGCGGTGGTCAAGCGGTAGTATTTGCGCGGCGGACCACTCTGGCTTTCCACCAGGTAGGTCTCGACCAGGCCATCCGACTGCATGCGGCGCATCAGCGGATAGATCGTCCCTTCCCCCATATCGATGTCCCTCGTCAGCCTGCTGGCGATCTCGTAGGCGTAGCTGTCGGCGTGCGAGAGCAGGGCCAGCACGCACAGCGCCAGCACGCCTTTCTTCAGTTGGATTTCAATTGTTTCCGGCACGGCGTCCTTGCCTCCGTTGATGCTCTCTTCTACCGCCAGGTACTGAGCGGTGCAAGGTACCTACTGATGAACGATACGTAATGATGCGGACGGGTGTTTCGGGGCTTGATGAGAATGGTTCGCGACTGGAGCGCCCCAGGTCGGGGATAACCGCCAATCCCATGTCGCGCGCGTGGTCTCTGGCGCTTGGCAACCGCTGGGGATGCGCGTATGCAGCCTCCGGACCGGTCCTTGGGGCGGGCTGCCGTCGACACGCGATTCTATGAGCGCGAAGTCGATTGCGGAGCGCTCCGGGATCGTAATGTGCAAGTCGGCGCGGGGCGGCCTTGATCGGGCTCAAACCGCCGTCGAAACGGGCCGTGAGGGATATGAAGGCGCAATTTTCGGGGATTAAGCGGTTCATGACGGGCGCGTCCGCCCTCGCCGCTACGATGCTGTTCGCGGGGAACGCCCTCGCCGAGGATCTGCTGGGCCAGCCGACGCCGGGGGCCATCGACCTTCAGCCGGCCGCCTCGGTCCTGAAGCACGACGCGATCCGCTTCCACAACCTGATCCTGATGCCGATCATCACGGCCATCACGCTGCTGGTTCTGGGCCTGATCATCTGGATCGTCGTTCGCTACAATAAGAAAGCGAACCCGGTTCCGGCGAAGTTCAGCCACAACACCACGGTCGAGATCATCTGGACGGTCGTCCCGGTGCTGATCCTGATGCTGATCGCGATCTTCTCGTTCCGCCTGCTGTTCGCCTACAACAACATGCCCAAGCCCTACATGACCGTGAAGGCCACGGGCTATCAGTGGTACTGGGGCTACGAATACCCGGACCAGAAGATCAGCGAAATCGTCTCGCTGCCGCTGACCAAGGAACAGGCCACCGCCAAGAAGGTCCCGTACCTGCTGGCCGCCGACAAGGCGATGGTCGTCCCGGTCAACCAGGTTGTCCGCGTGCAGGTCACCGGCGCCGACGTCATCCACGCCTTCGCCCTGCCGGCCTTCGGTCTGAAGATCGACGCCATCCCGGGCCGCCTGAACGAAACCTGGTTCAAGGCCGAGAAGATCGGCGTCTATTACGGCCAGTGCTCGGAACTCTGCGGCGTCGACCACTCGAACATGCCGATCGAGATCCACGTGGTCTCGCAGGGCGAGTTCGACGCCTGGGTCAAGGAAAAGGTCGCTCCGCCGGCCGCCGCTGCTCCGGCTCCCGCCGCTGCTGACGCCGCCGCGACCCCCGCTTCGGCTCCTGCCGCCGCCCCCGCTTCCGCTCCGGCCGCGGCTCCCGCCGCGCCGGCGGCCTAAGATACGATCGTAGGATAGAAGTCCGATGGCTCACGCCGCAGACACTCACGACGCGCACGGCGGTCACGACGACGCCGACCACAAGCCGCCCTTCATCGCCCGCTGGTTCTTCTCGACGAACCACAAGGACATCGGCACGCTGTACATCCTGTTCGCCATCATGGCGGGCATCGTCGGCGGCGCCCTGTCGGGCCTGATCCGCTGGGAGCTGATGCACCCGGGCATCCAGGTGTTCACCGACAACGGCCTGCTGGCCCAGCTCGGCGTCTTCAAGGGCAAGCACGGGTTCAACGCCGTCGTCACCGCCCACGCCCTGATCATGATCTTCTTCATGGTCATGCCCGCCATGATCGGCGGCTTCGGCAACTGGTTCGTTCCGATCATGATCGGCGCGCCGGACATGGCCTTCCCGCGGATGAACAACATCTCGTTCTGGCTGCTGGTCGCCGCTTGGGTCCTGCTGGTCAGTTCGATGTTCGTCGACGGCGGCCCGGGCCGTGGTTTCGGCGGCGGCTGGACGATCTATCCGCCGCTCTCGACCATCGGTCACAAGGGTCCGGCCATGGACCTGGCGATCCTGTCGCTCCACCTGGCCGGCGCTAGCTCGATCCTGGGCGCGATCAACTTCATCACCACGATCTTCAACATGCGCGCGCCGGGCATGACCCTGCACCGCATGCCGCTGTTCGCCTGGTCGGTGCTGATCACCGCCTTCCTGCTGCTGCTGTCGCTGCCCGTCCTGGCCGGCGCCATCACCATGCTGCTGACCGACCGCAACTTCGGCACGCACTTCTTCGACCCGGCCGCCGGCGGCGACCCCGTCATGTTCCAGCACCTGTTCTGGTTCTTCGGTCACCCGGAAGTGTACATCCTGATCCTGCCCGGGTTCGGCATCATCAGCCACATCGTCTCGACCTTCTCCAAGAAGCCGGTCTTCGGCTACCTGGCGATGGCCTACGCCATGGTCGCCATCGGTTTCGTCGGCTTCGTCGTGTGGGCGCACCACATGTACACCGTCGGCATGAGCATCAACCTGCGCGCCTACTTCGTGGCCGCCACGATGATCATCGCCGTCCCGACGGGCGTGAAGATCTTCAGCTGGATCGCCACGATGTGGGGCGGTTCGCTGGACTTCAAGACGCCGATGCTGTGGGCGATCGGCTTCATCTTCCTGTTCACCGTCGGTGGCGTCACGGGCGTCGTCCTGTCGAACGCCGGCATCGACTACAGCCTGCACGACACCTACTACGTGGTCGCGCACTTCCACTACGTGCTGTCGCTGGGCGCCGTCTTCGCCATCTTCGCGGGCTTCTACTACTGGTTCGAGAAGATGTGGGGCGTGAAGTACAATGAGTTCCTCGGCTGCGCCCACTTCTGGGTGATGTTCGTCGGCGTGAACCTGATCTTCTTCCCTCAGCACTTCCTGGGCCTGCAAGGCATGCCGCGTCGCTACGTCGACTATCCGGAAGCCTTCGCGAAGTGGAACTACGTCTCGACCGTCGGCTACATGATCACGGTCGTCGCCGTCGGCATCTTCCTGATCATGCTGCTGGAAGCCGCGATCCGTCGCCGTCCGGCGGAAGCCAACCCGTGGGGCGAAGGCGCCACGACGCTGGAGTGGACCCTGTCCTCGCCGCCGCCGTTCCACCAGTTCAGCGAACCGCCGGTGATCAAGGAAGACAGCCACCACTAAGGTGATTGTCGTCCGTAACCGGACCTAAAGCGGGGGCGCGGCCGGGATCCTTAAGGGTCCAGGCCGCGCCCTTCGCCCATTCAAGACCGATATATTCCCCTCGATGTCGAAGACCCTCGCCATGACCCCGGAAACCGCTCAGACAGAGACGGCTCAGCCGGATACGACGCAGACCGCCAGCTGGAAGGACTATTTCCAGCTGATGAAGCCGCGCGTCATGTCGCTGGTGGTGTTCACGGGCCTGACGGGCCTTCTGGCCGCCCGCGCGCCGATCCACCCCGTGCTGGGCGCGATCGCGGTGCTGTGCATCGCCGTCGGGGCCGGCGCCTCGGGCGCGCTGAACATGTGGTACGACGCCGACATCGACCAGCAGATGCGCCGCACGCGCGGCCGTCCGGTCCCGGCCGGCAAGGTCAAGGGCGAGGAAGCCGCTTCGCTGGGCGTGGTGCTCTCGATCCTGTCGGTGATGTTTCTGGGGTTTGCGATCAACTGGTTCGCGGCCGCCCTGCTGGCCTTCACCATCGTCTTCTACGCCGTCGTCTACACGATGTGGCTCAAGCGCTGGACGGCGCAGAACATCGTCATCGGCGGCCTGGCCGGCGCCCTGCCGCCCGCCATCGGCTGGGCCGCGGCGACGGGCTCGGCGCCGCTGAACGCCTGGCTGATGGTGGCCATCATCTTCTTCTGGACCCCGCCGCACTTCTGGGCGCTGTCGCTGTACGTCACCACCGACTACGCCAAGGCCGGCGTGCCGATGCTGCCGGTGGTCAAGGGCGCCAAGGAGACGCGCAAGCAGATCCTGATCTACAGCCTGATCCTGATCCCGATCTGCCTGTCGCCGGTGCTGACCGGCCTGGGCGGCCCGATCTACCTGGCCGTGGCGGGACTGGGCGGGGCGGTGTTCCTGCTCCTGGCGGCCCGCGTCTTCGCCAGCAAGGCCGGCGACGCCGCCGATCCTCGCGTGGCCGACCGCGCGCTCTATGACGTCACCGAGGACGAGAAGGCCGCCGGCGCCAAGGCTGCGCGCAATCTCTTCGCGTTCTCGATCCTCTATCTGTTCGCGATGTTCGCCGCCCTGCTGGGCGAAGCCGTGTCGGGCGTCCACGCCCTGGAGCTGCTCAAGTGAATCAACTTACCGAGAAGGACGCCCAAGCGGCGGCCAAGAAGGCGCGTGACGGGCGCAACATCGCGCTCGGCCTGGGCCTGGTGGCCTTCGTCATCATGGTGTTCGTCGTCACCCTCGTGAGGCTCGGCGCCAATGTCGCCCACCCCCACCCGTAAGACGAAGGCGGAACTGACGCCGCAGGAGCAGGCCGCCCGCCGCAACGGCAAGGTGGCCCTGATCTGCGCCGCCGCATTTTTCGGCATGGTCGGCGCGGCCTATGCCGCCGTGCCGCTGTACAAGCTGTTCTGCCAGGCGACGGGCTTCGACGGCACGGTCCGCAAGGCCGACGTCAAGCCCGACAAGATCCTCGACCGCAAGGTCACGATCCGCTTCGACGCCAACATCCGCGAGCTGCCCTGGAAGTTCGAGACGGTGCAGGCCAGTCAGGACGTGCGCATCGGTGAGACGGGCCTGGCCTTCTTCAAGGTCACCAACCCCACCGACAAGCCGATGACCGGCCGGGCGCTGTACAACGTGGTGCCGGAATCGGCGGGGCCGTATTTCCAGAAGCTGGAGTGCTTCTGCTTCTCCAGCCAGACGATCCAGCCCCACCAGACGGTGGAGTTCCCGGTCGTCTATTTCGTGGATCCGCAATACGTGAAGGATCCCGAGACCGTCGGAAAGAACGAGATCACGCTCAGCTACACGTTCTTCCCCGCCGTCGATGACGGCAAGAAGAGTCCCGCCGGCGTCGCCGGCAAGGACAAAAATGGTAACGTTGCGGCTGCGGCGACGCCTCGCATCGTGGAACCCCTTGGCGGCGCACCGTCGAGAGGGCTATAGCGTTCACAACGACCACGGCGCGGGGGACCAGCGACCGTGATCAGAGGGATATAAGGGTTAGCAGCAACATGGCCGGCGCCGTCAAACACGACTACCACATCCTTCCGCCCAGCCCGTGGCCCTTCGTGGGCTCGGCCGCAGCCACCGTCATGGCCATCGGCCTGATCGGCTGGATCAAGGGCGGCGTCTTCGGCATCGAAAAGGGCAACTGGGCCATTTTCGCCGCGGGTTTCGCGGGCGTGCTCTACACCATGTTCGGCTGGTGGTCGGACGTGGCCAAGGAAGCCAAGGCCGGAGACCACACCCCGGTCGTCTCGATCGGCCTGCGCTATGGCATGATCCTGTTCATCGCTTCGGAAGTGATGTTCTTCGTGGCGTGGTTCTGGATGTTCTTCGAGATGGCGCTGTTCCATCATCACCGCACCCTGTCGGCGATCGAGGAAGTCCGCACCGCCTGGGCTACCTGGCCGCCGCTCGGCGTCGAAACCGTCTCGCCGTGGCACCTGCCGCTGGTCAACACCCTGACCCTGCTGCTCTCGGGCACCACGGTCACCTGGGCGCACCACGCGCTGCAGGTCGGCGACCGCAAGGGCGCCAAGTGGGGGCTGATCCTGACCATCCTGCTGGGCGTGCTGTTCACGACCATCCAGATCTACGAGTACAGCCACATCAACCACGAGAAGCTGTTCTACTCGGAAGCCGCCGTGAACTCGGGCCTGTATGGTTCGACCTTCTTCCTGGCCACCGGCTTCCACGGCTTCCACGTGTTCGTCGGCACCCTGTTCCTGATCGTCTGCCTGATCCGCCTGCTGAACGGCGCCTTCACGCCCAAGCAGCACTTCGGCTTCGAAGCGGCCGCCTGGTACTGGCACTTCGTGGACGTGGTCTGGCTGTTCCTGTTCGCGTTCATCTACGTGATCTTCGGGGGCTCGCCCCACTAAGATCCCAAGGATCCAAGGGGCCCGGAGCGCACACAGCGTTCCGGGCCTTTTTCGTTTCAGGCGTCCCAATGACCAAGACCAATCCCTACGCCGCCGGCGCGCGCGGCCTTTGTCCCCACTGCGGCGAGGGCCACCTGTTCGAGGGCTTCCTGAAGGTGGCCCCGTTTTGCGAGGCCTGCGGCTTCGAACTGGGCAAGTTCGAGACCGGCGACGGGGCGGCGACCTTCGTGATCCTGATCGCCGGCGCGGTCTGCGCCTTTGGGGCGCTGTTCTCGATGTTCGCCTGGAACTGGCCGGTGTGGTTGCTGCTGCTGATTTGGCTGCCGGCGGTGCTGGTCCTGACGCTAGGCCTCATGCGCCCGGCGAAGGGCCTGATGGTGGCCGCCCAGATCGCCCACAAGGCCTCGGAGGCCGGTCGCGACCATGTCTGACGTTCAATCGAAGAAACCCGGCTTCCCGATCGGCCTGACGATCGCCGTGGGAGTCGCGTTCGCCATCCTCTGCGGCCTGGGCGGCTGGCAGGTGAAGCGCCTGCACTGGAAGGAAGACCTGCTGGCGCGGGTCGAGAAGCTGAAGACCGCTTCTGCCGTTCCGCTGGCCAGCGTCCTGACCGCCAGCGCCAAGCCCGAAGATCTGGCCTGGGAGCGGGTCAGCGTCACCTGCGCCGACGTCCCCGGCCAGCCGCTGCCGCTGGTCTACGGCGTGCGCGACGGCGACATGGTCTGGCGGGCCGAAGCCCCCTGCGGCATCGCCGCGGGCCCCTACGACCTGATCCTGGTCGACCGTGGCGTGGTCCCCAGCCTGACCGGCCAGGTCGACGCGCCCGCGCGCAGCTTCGAGGCTCCTCGCCAGGTGGTCGGCGTCCTGACGCCTATCAAGCAGCTGGGCGGCGACCGGGCCGAGGTGCTGAAGCGCTTCCCCGGCCGCAAGGCCGCGCCGCTGGTGCTGATGGCCGAAAGCGAAGGCCCCGCGCCGGCCGGAATCACACCCGCGCCGCTGCCGGCAGAAATTTCCAATCGGCACCTGGAATACGCCCTGACGTGGTTCGGTCTTGCCGTAACCCTGCTGTTTATCTATGCCGCCATGCTCTGGCGGAGATTGAAACCCTGATGCGCTATGTGTCGACCCGCGGCCAGTCCGCACCGATCGGCTTCCTGGATGCGGTGCTGGCCGGCCTGGCCCCCGATGGCGGCCTGTACGTGCCGAGCGAGTGGCCCAGCTTCTCGCCCGCCGAGATCGCCGGCTTCGCGGGCAAGTCCTACGCCCAGGTGGCCGCCGCGGTAGTCGGCAAGTTCGTCGGCGACGACATCCCCAAGGACGACCTGCTGCACATGTGCGAGGAGGCCTACGCCACCTTCGCCCACACGGCCGTCGTGCCGTTGAAGCAGCTCACGTCCAACCGCTACCTGCTGGAGCTGTTCCACGGCCCGACCCTGGCGTTCAAGGACGTCGCCATGCAGCTGCTCGGTCGCCTCTACGACTACGTGCTGGAGCGCCAGTCGCGGAAGATGACCATCATTTGCGCCACCTCGGGCGACACCGGCGGCGCAGCCGTCGAGGCGTTCCGCGGCCGCAAGAACGCCCGCATCGTCGCCCTCTTCCCGGAGGGCCGTATCAGCGAGGTGCAGCGCCGGTTCATGACCACAGCCGTCGACGGCAACGTGGCCTGCATCTCGGTGCTGGGCTCGTTTGACGACTGCCAGCACATCGTCAAGCAGGCCTTCCAGGACGACCAGTTCCGCCACGCGGTGGACCTGTCGGGCGTCAACTCGATCAACTGGGCGCGGATCGCAGCCCAGAGCGTCTACTACTTCACTGCGGCCGTCTCGCTGGGCGCGCCCAACCGCGAAGTGGCCTTCGTGGTCCCGACGGGGAACTTCGGCGACGCCTATGCCGCCTTCGTGGCCAAGAAGCTGGGCCTGCCGATCCACTCGGTGACCGCCGCCACCAACTCCAACGACATCCTGGCGCGCGCCATGGAGACCGGCCGCTATTCGCGCGGCGCCGTGGCCGCCACCCAGAGCCCGGCCATGGACATCCAGGTCGCGTCCAACTTCGAGCGTCTGTACTTCGAAGCTGTCCGCCGTGACGGCACCGAGACCGGGCGGGCCTTCCGCGCCTTCGCCGACACCGGCCTGCTGGACATTCCGCCGGGCGCCCACGCCTGGATGCGCGAGCTGTTCCGCGGCGCGTCGGTCAGCGAGGCCGACACCGCCAAGACCATGCTCTCGACCCTGAACGAGACCGGCGAGGTCATCGACCCGCATACCGCCGTCGGCCTGGCCGCCGCAGCGGGTGTGGACGCGCCGGCGTCGGTGCCCGTCGTGGTGCTGTCGACCGCTCACCCGGCCAAGTTCCCCGAAGCGGTGCAAGCCGCCACGGGTCTGCTGCCGTCGACCCCGCGCGCAACGCCGGACCTCTCGAAGAAGCCCGAGAAGTTCGAGCGCCTGCCGGCCGACGGCTCGTCGATCAAGGCCTTCGTGCGGACCTTCGCGGCCAATACTTGAGCGAAAGCTAGCGTCTAGGCGCGCGAGCGCCTAGATACCGCGGCTCATGACCACGATCCTCCGCACCCTGCCCAATGGCGTCCGCGTCGTCTTCGACCCGATGCCGGGCCTTGAAACCCTGGCCCTGTCCGTCGTGGCGGGGCGTGGGGCGGCCTATGAGGATCCGGCGCGGTCGGGCTGGTCGCACCTCCTGGAGCACATGGTGTTCAAGGGCGCAGGCGACCGCTCCTCGCGCGACATCGTCGAGGTCATCGAGAACCAGGGCGGCTCGATCAACGCCGCCACCGGCTATGAGCGCACCAGCTTCCAGGTCCGCGCCCTCAAGGGCGGCCTGGACCTGGGCATGGACGTCATCGCCGACCTGGTGCGCCGTCCGACCTTCGACCCCGCCGATCTGACCCGCGAGAAGCAGGTGGTGAAGCAGGAGATCGCCGAGGCCGCCGATGCGCCCGACGACTACGTCTTCGACCTGATCCAGCGCGCCGCCTGGGGCGACCACCCGGTGGGCCGTCCGATCCTGGGCAGCGACGCCACGGTCGAGGCCGCCACGGTCGAGGCGCTGTCGAACTGGCGCGGCCAGCTCTACGCCGCCGACCGCCTGGTGGTCAGCGCCACGGGTGCGGTCGACGAGGCCGAGCTGATGGCCGCCGCCGAGCGCGCGTTCGGCGACCTGCCTGCCACGGCCGGCGCCGCCGTGCCGCAACCGGCGGCCTTCATCGGCGGCCCGCAGGCGGAGACCCGCAAGCTGGAGCAGGCGCACCTGGTGTTCATGCTGCCGGCCTGCGGCGCGCGCGAGCGGGACTATTTCGCCCTGCGGATCTTCGCCGAGACCCTGGGCGGCGGCATGTCCTCGCGCCTGTTCCAGGAAGCCCGCGAGAAGCGCGGTCTGGCCTACAATATCGACGCCTATGCCGACACCTATGCCGACCACGGCGCGCTGGGCATCTATGCCGGCTGCGCGGCGGGCGACGCGGTCGAGACTGCCAAGGTCTGCGCCGAGGAGCTGGTCAAACTCGCCGAGCGCATCGACGACGCCGAGCTGGCCCGCGCCAAGGCCCAGCTGAAGGCCCACATGTTCATGGCCCGCGAACAGCCGCTGTCGCGCGCCGAGCAAGGGGCAGGGCAGGTGCTGCTGTTCGATCGCCTCTATCCGACAACCGAATTGGCCGCCGAGGTCGACGCGGTGACGCCGGCCGACGTCGCGCGTCTGGGCCAGCGCCTGCTGAGCGGCCAGGCCGCAACCGCCGTGCTCGGGGCCAAGTCGGCGCTGAAGGCGGGCGAGGCGTTCGCCAAGGCGTTGTCCTCCAAGGCGTAATCTCTGAAGGTGCGGCCGTGAGTGCTTTGCTGCCGTTTCTGAAAGCCCGGCCCCGCCTGCAGCTGGAGGGGCGCAACGTCTATCTGCGGCCGCCGCGTCCGCAGGACCATCGCGCCTGGGCGGCCCTGCGCGCCAAGTCCCGCCCGTTCCTGGAGCCCTGGGAGCCGACCTGGCCCGAACACGACCTGACGCGCGCCGCCTTCCGCGCCCGACTCGGGGCCTATGCGCGCGAGCTGGAGCTGGGCGAGGCCTATCCGTTCTTCATTTTCCGTCGGAAAGACGACGTCCTGGTCGGCGCGGTGCGACTTTTCCACGTGCGACGTGGCGTCGCTCAGAGCGGCTCGATCGGATACTGGGTCGGCCAGTCCTTCACCCGCCAAGGCTTGATGAGCGACGCCGTCGAGACCTTGATCCGCTTTGCTTTCACGGGTTTGGGCCTCCACAGACTTGAAGCGGCGTGCATGCCGCAGAACGCCGCCTCGGCCGCCCTGTTACTGAAATGTGGGTTTTCTGAGGAAGGATATGCGCCCGCTTATTTGAAAATTAACGGCGGTTGGCGAGATCATCGTCTGTTCGGCATGGTCGCGCCCGAGTAGCGCCGCGACCCGACCGACGCGTTATTTGGGACGGGCATGTCTTTCAAGACCAGTGAACGACGGATCTGGGACACGACCGCCACGCTTGAAGCGTTGGGCGGGGCCGATGTCGCGCTGTGGATTTGGGAGCCCGAAGCCGACCGGCTGCGCCTGAACGGCGCGGCCCGCGCCCTGGGCCTGGGTCCGTTGGCCCCCGAGTGCTCCTCCGCCGCCTTCCGCGCCCTGGCCCTGCCGCAAGACCGCGCCCAGGCCGAGGAAGTCCTGAAGATGCGCGAGCCGGGGACGGAAGTCGTCGCCCGCTTCCGCGTGCGTGGCGGCGAGACCTGCCTGTGGCGGGGTGTCTGGCTGGAGGAGGGCGTCCGCGCCGCCGGCGTCGTCGCTCCCGAAACGAAATTCACCGCCTCCGAGCGTTGCGAGCTGACGGGCCTGCTGGACCGCCGCAGCTTCATCGCCCGCGCCCGCGAGCGCCTGCACCAAGAGGGCGTGCACGAGCTGGTCGTCGCCGACCTCGACCGCCTGCGCCGCCTGAACGAGGCCCTGGGCCACGAACGCGCCGACCTGGTGCTGGCCGCGCTGGGCTCGCGCCTGGCCGCCGCCTTCCCGGCCGACGCCATCCTGGGCCGCATCGGCGAGGACGAGTTCGCCGTACTGTGCGAACCCAAGGGCTATGAGCCGGCCGAGATGCTGCGCTCGGCCCTGGAGCAGCCGCTGCGTGTCGCCGGCTTCGATATCCACCCGACCCTGTCGATCGGCGCGGTCAACGCCGAAGGCGGCCTGGACGCCCCGGACGCCTGCGAGCTGATCCGTCGCGCCGAACTGGCCGTCGAGGCCGCCGCCGCCGTCGGCCGTGGCGGGGCCGCCGCCTATGGCCGCTCGATGGAAACCGACGGCCTGTCGCGCCTGGCGCTGGAGGCCGACCTGCGCGGCGCCATCGCCCGCGGCGAGATCATGCCCTACTTCCAGCCGGTTGTGCGCCTGTCGACCGGCGCGCTGTCGGGCTTCGAGGCCCTGGCCCGCTGGATCCATCCGCGCCGCGGCATGCTGCCGCCGGACGAGTTCCTCCCCCTGATCGAAGAGATGGGGCTGATGAGCGAGCTGGGCGCGCACATGATGCACACCGCCGCCAAGCAGCTGGCCGCCTGGCGTGACGCGCACCCGGCGATGGGCGCCCTGACCGTCAGCGTCAACCTGTCGACCGGCGAGATCGACCGCCCGGGCCTGGTGGCCGACGTGGCCGAGACCCTGCGTGTCAATCGCCTGCCGCGCGGCGCGCTGAAGCTGGAAGTCACCGAAAGCGACATCATGCGCGACCCCGAGCGGGCCGCCGTGATCCTGAAGACCCTGCGCGAAGCGGGCGCGGGCCTGGCGCTCGACGACTTCGGCACCGGCTTCTCGTCGCTGTCGTACCTGACGCGCCTGCCGTTCGACACGCTGAAGATCGACCGCTACTTCGTCCGCACCATGGGCAGCAACGCCGGCTCGGCCAAGATCGTCCGCTCGGTCGTCAAGCTGGGCCAGGATCTCGACCTGGAAGTCGTGGCCGAAGGCGTCGAGAACGCCGAGATGGCGCGCGCCCTGCAGTCGCTGGGCTGCGACTATGGCCAGGGCTTCGGCTACGCCCCGGCGCTGTCGCCTCAGGAAGCCGAGGTCTATCTGAACGAGGCCTATGTCGACGGCGCGGCCCCGGTGAAGGCGCGCGGTTAAGCCCGTCCAGCCGTCGCCGACAGGTGGTCGGCGGTGATCCCCAGCTTGGCCAGCGCGCGGGTCCACTTGTGCTCGTGGTCCTCGTCGAACAGCAGGCCTTCGTCGGCGTCGCAGATCAGCCAGACATTATCCCGCAGCTCCTGCTCCAGCTGCCCAGGCCCCCAGCCGGCATAGCCCAGGGCCAGCATCGCCTTGCGCGGGCGCTTGGCGCTGGCCATGGCGTCCAGCACGTCGCGGGTGGCGGTCAGGCCCAGGCCGTCGGCGATGGCCAGGGTCGACTCCGGCGAGGTGAAGTCGTCGGTGTGCAAAACAAAGCCCCGCTCGCGCTCCAGCGGGCCGCCCAGCAGGACGAGGTCGCTGGGGGCCTGGATCTCGGACTTCACGCCCAGGCGTTCCAGCAGCTCGAACACGGTCAGACCCTCGACCGGGCGATTGACCGCCAGGCCCATGGCCTGATCCTCGTCGTGGGCGCACAGATAGAGCACGGTGCGCTCGAAGCGTGGGTCCTCGATGCCCGGCATGGCCACCAGCAGGCGCCCGATCAGGAAGTCGCCGTCTTCGTCGTCTTCGATCACGCTGTCCATGGAAGAGAGCATTGGCTTTCGATGTGACGGTTTCAAGTCGTTGAACGTTTGAAAGCGTGCTTGGCGACCGGTCCCGCGAGGGATATTCGATCAAGCGCAATTCAAACGCACACGAGGAAATACGGCCCATGGCGATCAAGGTTGGCGACACGCTGCCCGCGGCGACTTTCATGACCAGCACGGCCGAAGGGCCGGCGCCGATCACCACCGACGACATCTTCAAGGGCAAGACCGTCGCCCTGTTCGCCGTCCCCGGCGCCTTCACCCCGACCTGCTCGGCCAAGCACCTGCCGGGCTTCAAGGAGAAGGCCGACGAACTGAAGGCCAAGGGCGTCGACACGATCGCCTGCGTCTCGGTCAACGACGTCTTCGTGATGAAGGCCTGGGGCAAGGACCAGGGCATCGATGGCGAAGTGCTGCTGCTGGCCGACGGCAATGGCGACTTCACCAAGACCATCGGCCTGGACTTCGATGGTTCGAAGTTCGGCATGGGCGAGCGCTCGCAGCGCTACTCGCTGATCGCCAAGGACGGCGTCGTGACCCAGCTGCACGTCGAGGAAGCCGGCCAGTTCAAGGTCTCGTCGGCCGAGTACCTGCTCGAGCAGCTCTAAGCGGCTTTCGACGGACTAAGTTCTAAAGGGCCGCCCGGTGAAAGCCGGGCGGCCTTTTTCATATCTGGGAGATGGGTAAAATATGGAAACGATGAGTTTCAATCATTTCCATTTCTCGCATCATCGCTTGCGTCCATCTTGATCTCACAGGCGGCGGGGAACGGCCCCGCGCCTTACCAGGCAAGGGATTGAGGGACATGAGCAGCGGCTTCATCACCACGAACGACGGCGTCGAAATCTTCTACAAGGACTGGGGTCCCAAGGACGCTCAGCCGATCGTGTTCCACCACGGCTGGCCGCTGTCGGCCGACGACTGGGACGCCCAGATGATGTTCTTCTTAGGGAAGGGCTATCGCGTCATCGCCCATGACCGCCGCGGCCATGGCCGCTCGACCCAGACCGACACGGGCAACGAGATGGACACCTACGCCGCCGACGTCATCGCCCTGGCCAAGGCGCTGGACCTGAAGAACGCCTTCCACGTCGGCCACTCGACCGGCGGCGGCGAAGTCGCCCACTACGTGGCCCGCGCCGAGCCCGGCCGCGTCGCCAAGGCCGTGCTGGTCGGCGCCGTGACGCCGCTGATGCTGAAGACCGACGCCAATCCGGGCGGCCTGCCGCTGGAAGTCTTCGACGGCTTCCGCAATGGCACGGCCTTCAACCGCGCCCAGTTCTTCCGCGACGTCGCCGCCGGCCCGTTCTACGGCTTCAACCGCGAGGGCGCTAAGGTCTCGGAAGGCGTGATCGACAACTGGTGGCGCCAGGGCATGCAAGCCGGCGTCAAGGCGCTGTACGACTGTGTGGCCGCCTTCTCGGAAACCGACTTCACCGCCGACCTGAAGGCGATCGACGTGCCGGTCCTGGTGCTGCACGGTGAGGACGATCAGGTCGTGCCGATCGACGCTTCGGCCCGCCAGGCGATCAAGCTGCTGAAGAACGGCAAGCTGATCACCTATCCGGGCTTCCCGCACGGCATGGCGACGACCGAGGCCGACACGATCAACGCCGATCTGCTGGCGTTCTTCGAGGCGTAATACGTCAACAACACCGTCATCCCGCGCCTTGTGCGCGGGACCCATGGTTCAGCTGTCACGTGAGGGCTTGAGCTGGCTCCGCACCTGCGGCGGACAAATGGGTCCCGCGCATGAAGCGCGGGATGACGTGTTTGAGGAACTGGTGGGCTTAAGCCCCCAGCACTTCCGGCGTCATCGCTTCCAGATCCGCCGCGCCCAGCATCACGCCCGCGGCCGCGCCCGGAACCTGGGCCAGGACGCTCTCGGCGAACACCCGCGCCAGAGCGCGTTTGCTCTCTGCCCAGGCCGCGTCGGCTTCGCCCGAGGCCGCCAAGGCGCCCTTGGCCAGCATCCAGCCACCCACGACATCGCCCAGCAGCTTCAGATAGGCGGTAGCCCCGCTCAGCGCGTCGGGCATCGACTTGGCGCGGCGCTCGATCAGCCAGGCGGTGGCCGAGGCGGCGGCGTCGAGGGCGGCGCCAAGGCGCAGGCCGACGGCCTTCAGGTCCGAGGCGTTCAGGACGTCGATAGTGTCGCGGATGTCGTCCATCAGGTCGGCGACCGCCTGGCCCTCGCCCATGGACAGCTTGCGGCCGATCAGGTCGATGGCCTGGATGCCGTTGGCGCCTTCGTAGATCGGGGCGATGCGGGCGTCGCGATAGTGCTGGGCCGCGCCGGTCTCCTCGATGAAACCCATGCCGCCATGGATCTGCACGCCCTGCGAGGCGACCCAGACGCCGACGTCGGTCGACCAGGCCTTGGCGATCGGGGTCAGCAGCTCCTCGCGCAGCTTGGCGGCCGTGCGGGTCGCTTCGTCGGTGGCGGCGCGCGACAGGTCGGCGGCGACGGCGGTCGATAGGCAGATGCCGCGCGCGGCCTCGATATGGGCCTTCATCAGCACCAGGGTGCGGCGCACGTCCGGATGGTCGAAGATCCGCGTCGGGCTGGCGCCGGTCCAGGCCGAGCGGCCCTGGACGCGCTCTTGGGCGAAGTTCAGCGCCTGCTGGTAAGCGCGCTCGGCGATGGCGACGCCCTGGGCGCCGACCTGCAGGCGGGCGGCGTTCATCATCACGAACATGTTCGGCAGGCCCTGGCCCAGGCCCCCGACCAGCTCGGCCTTGGCGCCCTCGAACAGCATGACGCAGGTGGGCGAGCCGTGGATGCCCAGCTTGTGCTCCAACCCGCCGACCCGAAGGGCGTTGTGCTCGCCCAGCGAGCCGTCCGCGTTGACCAGCACCTTGGGGGCCAGGAACAGCGAAATGCCCTTCACGCCGGGAGGGGCGTCGGGCGTGCGGGCCAGGATCAGGTGGACGATGTTGTCGGCGGCGTCGTGGTCGCCCCAGGTGATGAAGATCTTCTGGCCGGTTATCCGCCAGCCGCCGTCGCCGTCAGGCGTCGCCACGGTCGTCAGGGCCGCCAGGTCCGAACCGGCCTGCGGCTCGGTCAGGTTCATGGTGCCGGTCCATTCGCCGGAGACCAGCTTGCCCAGATAGGTGTGCTTCTGGCTGTCCGTGCCGCACAGCTCCAGGGCCTCGATCGCGCCCAGGCTCAACATGGGGCACAGGCCGAAGGCCATGTTCGAGGCCTGGACCATCTCCAGCACCGCCACTTCCAGCGTCTTGGGCAGGCCCTGGCCGCCGTGCTCGACCGGCGCGGCCAGGCTGGTCCAGCCGCCCTCGGCGAACTGCTTGTAGGCGTCGGCGAAGCCGGGCGCCGAGCGGACCACGCCGTTCTCCAGCTTGGCCCCGACCAGGTCGCCGCCGCGGTTCAGCGGGGCCAGCACGTCGGCGGCGAAGGCGCCGGCCGCTTCCAGCACCGCGGCGACCGTATCGGCGTCCGCCTCGGGGAACGCGTCAGCCAGCCGCCCGAAATCGGCCGCATGGCGCAGCGAGAAGGCGAGGTCGCGAACAGGGGCGCGATAGGTCATGGCCGGCTTACTCCAAAGGGACGGCGATCTGTTTAGGCGGGGTGACGCAGCGTCGCCAAGGCGTCTTTATGGGGATGATCACGGCCTCGTGATCCGCTGGCCCTTCAAAGCCGTGCTGGAGTTCCTAGATCGGGGAACTGCAACTAGTGCTGTTGTAATTCCTTCTCTGGAGATCTCCCCGATGTATCGTCCCTTCGCCTATGCCGCGCTCGCGGTCGCCCTCTTCACGGCCCCCGCTGCGCTGGCCGCGCCGGGCGTCTCGTCGGTCAAGCCGGCTGACCTGCCCGCCGGCCACTATGTGCTGGACAAGACCCACGCCTCGGTCGTGGCCAAGCTCAAGCACATGGGCTTCTCGAACTACCAGTTCCGCTTCACCAAGGTCGACGCCGACTTCACCTATGATCCCAAGGCCCCGCAAGCCTCGAAGATCAACGTGACGATCGACCCGGCCTCGGTCGACACCGCCACGGGCGGCGACGCCTTCGGCCTGAAGTTCAACAAGGAACTGGCCGGCGACGGCTGGCTGGAAGCCAACAAGTTCCCGACCGTGACTTTTGTCTCGACCGCCGTGAACGTCGGCGACGGCCAGCACGGCACGGTGACCGGCGACCTGACCCTGCACGGCGTGACCAAGCCGGTCGTGCTGGACGTCACCTTCAACGGCGTCGGCGCCGGCATGGTGCCGCTGCAGACCCGCACGGGCTTCTCGGCCAGCACGACGATCAAGCGTTCGGACTTTGGCGTCAGCAAGTACGTGCCGCTGGTCGGCGACGAGGTCACGCTGAACATCGAAGTCGAGTTCGAAAAGAAGTAAGCGTTACCGCTCAGGGATCTGGGAGAGCTCAATGGCCGAGAGCCGTACGCGCTACACGACGGTGGCGATCGTCATTCACTGGCTGATCGCCGCGGCCATCATCTTCCAGATCATCCTGGGCTGGCGGATGGGCGACGGGCCCAAGGGCCCGACCACCTACGCCCTGTTCCAGCTGCACAAGTCGATCGGCATCACCATCCTGCTGCTCAGCCTGGCGCGGCTGGCCTGGCGGCTGTTCAACAGGCCGCCGGCCCCGCCCGAGGGCCAGCCCAAGTGGGAGCGGACGGCGTCCACGCTGGTCCACATCGGCTTCTACGTGATCATGATCGGCCTGCCGCTGACGGGATGGATCCTGGTCTCGACGAGCCGCGTGCCGGTCCCGACCCTGCTGTACGGGGTGATTCCGTGGCCGCACATTCCGGGTCTGCCCGAGCTGGCGGCCGGTCCCAAGCACGCCTGGCACGAGTTCGGCGGGCTGGGCCACGGCCTGCTGGTCAAGACCACCTACCTGCTGCTGACCCTGCACCTGGGCGCCGTGGCCAAGCACCAGATCCTCGACAAGGACGAGGTGTTTGGAAACATGGCTCCCGGCGCGAAGCCGGGCTGGAAGGAGCCGCGCGCCTGGCTCGCCGCCGCCGGCCTCGCGGCCGTGATCGCCGCCGGCTATCTCTACATGCCCGCGACCAAGGCCAAGCCGGCCGCGCCCGTGCCGGCTACTGAACCTGCGCCCGCCGAAGCGCCCGCCGCCGCCGCGACCCTGCCGGTCGAGGCCACGCCGCCGGCCGTCGAAGCCGAAGCCGCCGCGCCGGTCTCGGAGCTCAAGGATCCCGTCGCCTGGGCCGTCCAGAAGGGCGCGACCCTGGGCTTCACCGCCACCTGGTCGGAAAACGCCATCGAAGGCCGCTTCAAGACCTGGACCGCCGACATTCTGTTCTCGCCCGAGGCCCTGGACCGCTCGAAGCTGACCGTTTCCATCGACGTGGCCTCGGTCGACACCGGCGACGCCCAGCGCGACCAGAGCCTGCCCAGCGGCGACTTCTTCGACACCGCCGAGCACCCGAAGGCGACCTTCACCGCGACCAAGTTCCGCAAGACCGGCGAGGGCAAGTTCGTCGCCGACGGGACCCTGGACCTGCGCGGCGTGAAAAAGCCGCTCAGCCTGCCGTTCTCGCTGAAGATCGTCGGCGACACGGCGACCGCCAGCGGTGTAACCACCCTCGACCGGACGACATTCGGAGTGGGACAGGGCGAATGGGCGTCGACGGACGAAATCGCGGCGAAGGTGAAGGTCAGCTTCAAACTGACCGCCAAGCGGAAGTGACGGCCGCCGCCGACGCCTTGCGCGCCGGCGGGCTGGTCATCCTGCCGACCGAGACGGTCTACGGGCTCGGGGCCGACGCCTCGAACCCGGCGGCCGTTGCGGCGATCTTCGAGGCCAAGGGCCGTCCGCGCTTCAACCCGCTGATCGCCCACGTCGCCGACCTGGAGACCGCCGCGCGGATCGCCGACTTCGACGATCGCGCCTATGCGCTGGCCAAAGCATTCTGGCCAGGGCCGCTGACCATCGTGGCGCCGATCAGGGACACGTCCGCCGTCTGCGACCTGGCTCGCGCCGGCCTAGACACCGTGGCGATCCGCGTGCCGGGCCATCCGCTGTCGCGGGCCGTGTTGGAAGCGTTTGGCGGCGCGGTCGTCGCGCCGTCGGCCAACCGCTCCGGCCGGCCCAGCCCTACGACCTATGCCGACGCCATCGCCGAGACCGGCGACAAGGCCGCCGCCGCCCTGGATGGCGGCCCCTGCGCCGTCGGCCTGGAATCCACCGTGGTTTCTGTCTTGGAGGGCGAGGCGCGCCTGTTACGTCCAGGCGCGGTCACGCGCTTCCAGCTGCAACGCATCGTTGGTCCGCTGGCGGAGGCCGAAGACGACGCCAAGCGCTCGCCCGGTCGTCTGGCCCTGCACTACGCCCCGGACGCCCCGGTGCGGATCAACGCCAAGGCTCCGGAGGCCGGCGAGGCCTATCTGGCGTTCGGGACCTGGCCGGACAGTCCGCGCGTTTTCAATCTGAGCCCGACCGGCGATCTCGCCGAAGCCGCCGCCAACCTTTTCTCGTACCTGCGCGCCGCCGACCGGATCCGCCCCTCGGCCATCGCCGTCGCGCCGATCCCGGAAGACGGCCTGGGCGAAGCGATCAATGACCGGCTGCGTCGCGCCGCCGGTTTCGTAGGATAAGCCGATGAAGAGCAAGACCCGGATCATGTACGTCGAGGACAAGTCCAAGGGCGTCAACGGGTCGGCGCGGATCGGGCGGGTCGTCTCGTCCAAGAGCGGCGAGACCCTGCACTATGCCGGCCAGACGTTCTTTGCGCTGCGCCACTCGGGCCTGAAGGCCAATTTCCAGGACAGCGTCACCGGCCATCCGTACTGGATCGCCCGGGCGCGCAAGGACGGCGCCGACCGGCTGTTCAAGGGCGCGGGTGATCCGGCCGTGATCGACGACAATGTCCGCGAGGAATACTGGCGCGACATCCGCGGCGTCCCCGACCCGGTCTTGGGCTAGGGGCGCGCGAGGCCTATACTCCGCCCATGACCAAGCCCGTTCCCGCCGATGTCGTCTCCCGGATCAAGGCCGTGCTCGGCGAGGGCGGTTGGAGCCAGGATCCGGACGTTCTGGCCCCGCATCTGGTCGAATGGCGCGGTCGCTGGCGGGGCGAGACGCCGCTGCTGGTGACGCCGCGCACGACCGCCGAGGTTGCCGCTGTCGTGGGCATCTGCGCCGCCGAGGGCGTGGCGATCACGCCTCAGGGCGGAAATACCGGCCTCGTCGCCGGCCAGATCCCGCACGGCGAAATCCTGCTCTCCACCCAGAAGCTGAAGGCGATCCGCGACGTCGATCCGCTGGACGACGCCATGGTGCTGGAGGCGGGCGTCACCCTGTACGATGCCCATCAACAGGCCGCCCGCGTGGGGCGGCGCTTCACGGTCGGCGTGGCCTCGGAAGGCTCCTGCACGATCGGCGGACTGATCTCGACCAATGCCGGCGGCACGGCCGTTCTGCGCTACGGCATGATGCGCGAGCAGGTGCTGGGCATCGAGGCCGTCCTGCCCAATGGCGAGATCTGGAACGGCCTCAAGCGCCTGCGCAAGGACAACACCGGCTACGACCTCAAGCAGTTGCTGATCGGCGCCGAGGGCACGCTGGGCATTGTCACGGCGGCTTCGCTGAAGCTGCACGCGCCCCTGGCCTCGCGGGCCGTGGCGATCGTGGGCCTCAACGCGCCGGCCGATGCGATCCAGCTTCTCGCGAGGGCAAAAGACGAGACCGGCGGCGCGGTCGAGGCCTTCGAGCTGATGGGCCTGCTGGGCTTTGCCCTGACCGTCCGCAATGTGCCGGGCCTGCGCGATCCGCTGCCGACCGAGCATCCCTGGTACGTGCTGATCGAGATCGCCAGCGGCGAGCCCGGCGCGGCTGAGGCGGCGCTGGAGCGGCTGCTGGCCAAGGCCTTGGGCGATGGCCTGATCGCCGACGCCGCCGTGGCTCAGACCGAGACCCAGATGAAGCAGTTCTGGCACATCCGCGAAGGCCACTCGGCGGGCCAGAAGCCGGAAGGCGCGGTGTGGAAGCACGATATCTCGGTGCCGGTCTCGAAGATCCCCGCCTTCATCGAGCAGGCCGACGCGGCGCTGGAAGACGCCTTTCCCGGCGTGCGGATCATCGCCTTCGGCCATGTCGGCGACGGCAATGTCCACTACGATGTGTTGAAACCCGTCGGGGCCGACGACGACGTCCACGACGCCCTGCGCGAGCAGGGCGCCCGGATCGTCCATGACATCACCGCCGGCTTCTCGGGCTCGATCAGCGCCGAACACGGCCTGGGGGCGATGAAGACGGCCGAGGCCCTGGCCTACAAAGACCCGATCGAGGTCGCGGCGCTGCGGGCGATCCGCCAGGCGCTGGACCCCAAGCGGATCATGAATCCGAGGGTGCTGTTCTAGCCAGTTCGCGGCGCTTGCGAGCCCGCAGGGTCTGCAGCACCAGCACCCCGATCGCGCCGGCCGGGATCACGGCCTTGTAGAACCCCGGCTGGGCGTTCGGGCCCAGCACGTTGATGGCCAGCGGGATGAAGCCCCACTGGCCGGTGCTCTGCTCCATCCAGAACGCGCCCACGCCGACGAAGCACATCAGCGCCCAGACGATGCGGAATTTCAGGGTCCGATCGCGGGCGACCAGGAACAGGGCCACGATCATCGGCAGCGGCCAGGCGAGGGCGGCCACGAGGCCGAGGGTCTGGGTCATCCGGCGTTCCTAGGCGCCGGCGGCGGTCTCGTCCAGCGGCGGCTTGGCCTCGGCCTTTCGCCGGGCCTCGGCCGCGCGCCACAAGGCTGCAAACGCCCCGATCGGCAGGGTGAACTTCACGATGTACGGGAAGAAGCCCAGGAAGCCCTGAGTGGTCGCGCCGACGCCGATCAGGGCCAGGGTCAGGGGATTGAAGAAAACCCCTCCGGTCGACCAATTCATGGACACCGACCCCATGCCGGCCAGGGCCACGATCGCCCACAGCCATTTGAACTTGAAGCGCGGCGCCCTGACGACCGCGACCAGGGCCGCCAGCATGGTCACGGGCGACAGGATGGTCAGGACCAGGAACAGCCAGTGGCCGGGCGGCTTGGCGAGCGTGAAGCGGTTCGGGGCCAGCTGGGCGTCGCTGGCCCGCTGCAGGTGGACATACTCCGCCCGCCAGACGCCGCCCTTCGGCCGCTTGAGGCGGATGTCGTAGAGCACGCCCTCGCCGGGATAGCTCAGCTCGTACTGGAGCGACAGCGACTCAGGTTGGCCGTACCCGTGCAGGAAGTTGATCAGCCGTCGGCGGTCGGGCTCCCTGGAGGGCGTGTAGGCGCGGAGCTGCCTGAACTGGTCCGGCGTGATCGCCGCGGAGGCCTCGGGCGTCAGCCTGGCGCGCAAGGCGGCCTCATTGGCGTCCTTCACCGCCCGGAGCACGTCCATGGCCACGGCTTCGGCCGCCGGGTCGGTCTTCAGTGTGATGCAGGCCGTCAGCAGGCCGGCCGCCGCCAGGACGGCGACTGTCGCCATGATCTTGAGTACGCGCATCAACTCATCCCCCGATTGGGCGGGAGGCTCGCCAAAGCTACAGGTTTTGTCCAGAGGCTTCACCGTTGCTCAACCTGTGGGCGGCCATAAGCGGTGCGGGACCCGTCAGGGGATGGGCAGGGGATGGTCATGAAGTTCGGTCTGGTGGCGTCGGCGTCTGCCTGTGTCCTGCTCTGCGCCTGCGCGTCGGTGACGCGCGGCTCGACCGACGCCTGGGAGGTCAGCAGCGACCCGATCGGCGCCAAGGTCGAGACGACCAACGGCCACTTCTGCGAGGCCACGCCCTGCGCGATCCGGATGAGCCGCAAGAGCGAGTTCGTCGCCACGGTCACCAAGCCCGGCTTCAAGCCGGCGACCATCACCGTCACCCACAAGACCGCCAAGGCCGGCGCCGCCGGCATGGCCGGCAACGTCCTGATCGGTGGACTGATCGGGGTCGGCATCGACTCCGCCACCGGCGCGACGCAGGACCTGGTGCCCAACCCAGCCTTCGTCAAGCTTGAGCCGGCTGGTCCGTACGACCGGTTCGCCGAGGCGTCGCAGGACGCCCTACCGCCGCCAGAGCCGGTCCCGCAGCCGGCCTATGCGCCGCCTCCGCCTCCGCCACCGCCTTCGCCGGAGCAGGTGAGGGTCTCGCCGCCACGCGCGCCTGGCGCCAGGTTGGCGCCGGTCTACACGCCCGACCCGACGTTCCGGCTCTCGCCGACCTACATCCCCGAACCCCTGGCCGGGGCTCCGGTCGCGGCCCCGCCTCCGCCGCCGGCTCCGATGATCAGCAGCAGCAACGTCATCAAGGGCACGGCCTTCCTGCGCACGCGCAACGGCCAAACCCGCAGCTGCGCCGGCTCGCCGGTGCGGCTGTTCCCGCGCGGTCCGTCGACGGTCGCCTTCGTGCGCCAGGCCTATGGCTCTGAAGCCGGCGGCTTTGCCCGTCGCACGATCTGGGAGCCGCAGCCGTTCGACCCGGTCGTGACGGTCGAGACCTGCGACGCCCAGGGCGGCTTCGCCTTCGACCGCCTGCCCGACGGCGACTACTATGTCGCCGCCGTGGTCAGCATCGAGAGCCCGGCCGGCAATGGCGGCTACATGGTCCAGGAAGGCGGCACGATCGTCAGCCTGGTCTCGGTGTCAGGCGGCGCGGTCAAGCCGATCGTGCTCACCCACTAAGTTTGCGGCCCGCTAGGCTTCCGGAACCCCGGCCATCATCGCCTTCAGCGCCGCCAGGTGGCTCTTCAGCGCCTTGCGGCCGGGGGCGCTCAGCGACAGCCAGGTGCGCTGGCGGCCGTCGGAGGCGGCCTTGCTGACCTTGACGTAGCCGGCCTCCTCCAGGGTCTTCACGTGCTTGGAGAGCACCGACTCCGACACGTCCAGCGCCTCGCGGACGGTGGCGAAGTCGATGGTGTCGGCCTGGGCCAGCATGCAGCACATCTGCAGCCGGTTGGGCGCGTGGATCACCGGGTCCAGCTCCAGGCTCACAGGCCTCTCCCGTCGCGCAGGTCGGCGCGGAAGGCCGCTTCCCAGACGAAGCCGCCGATCGTGACCAGCACGGCGACGATCGCGCCGAACACCAGCGGCGCGGCCTCGAGATGGCGTTCGCGCTCCAGCCAGACCGCGATCGCTGCGCACAGGATGGCCAGGCCCGCTAGCCCGACGGCGACCCAGCGGGTGCGCCCCGCGCGATAGCCGTTGATCCACATGCCGGTGTGGCGCTTGTAGGCGCGCATCAGCAGCACCAGGCCTGCCACATAGACCCCGTAATAGGCCAGCTTGGCCGGGATCGGCGCGGCCTGCACCGCCACCAGGCCGCCCATCAGCAAACCCAGGGCCGGGTGGTACCAGACCGGCGCCTTGGCGCGCTCGGCCAAGTCCGCATTGGCGGCTTCGACCTCGGCCAGCATCCGCAGGGCGTCTTCGTCTCGGGTCACGGGGACCTCCTTACTTTCCATTGCAGAAAGTCATAGTCGACAACTTTCCGATCTGGCAAGTGAAAACTTTCCAACACGGAAAGTGATGGCCTGGACAAGCGCCGCCGAGGCGCGCCTCATGCCGGCATGAGCTCGCTGTTCCGCTTCGCCAGCGCCGTGCGCCGCCACCCCGAGGTCGCGGCCTGGTTCGCGTCCGACGATCCGTTGCGCCAGCTGGTCCTGGCCTGGTTCGAGCGGTTGCGCGAAACGGGCGACGACATCCGCGAGCTGCTGCACGACGGCAATCCGACCGTCTGCGTCGAGGACGCCGCCTTCGCCTATGTCGACGCGTTCAGCGCCCACGCCGCCATCGGCTTCTACGAGGGCGCGTCCTTGCCCGATCCGGCCGGCCTGTTGGAAGGCGGCGGCAAGCGCATGCGGCACGTGAAGCTGCGCTGGGGCCAGCCGGTCGACGAGGCGGCGCTGGCCGACCTGATCGTCGCCGCCCGTAGGGACATGCGCCGACGTGTCGACTCCGGGCAATGACATAGCTAGCGAAGCCGCGCTTAAGGCTCTATCTCCCCGGCCATGTTGATGGTCATTTCGCCCGCCAAGTCGCTGGACTTCACCGCCCCTCAGGCCGTGCTGCCCCTCACCACGCCGGCGCTGAAGCCCCAGATCGCCGAGCTGGCCAAGGTCACGCGCAAGCTGACCGCGCCGGACCTGAAGCGGCTGATGCACATCTCCGACGCCCTGGCCAAGCTGAACCGCGAACGGTTCCAGGCTTTCGATCCCGAGGTCGAGGAAGGCCTGCAGGCGGTCATCGCCTTCAACGGCGACGTCTATGCCGGCCTCGCCGCGCGCGAGCTGGACCGTCCGGCCCTGGAGTGGGCGCAGGACCACCTGCGGATCTTGTCGGGCCTGTACGGCGTGCTGCGCCCGTTCGACGCCCTGCAGCCCTATCGCCTGGAGATGGGCACGCGCCTGAAGACCAAGCGCGGGAGCAACCTCTACGACTTCTGGGGCGAGACGATCTCCAAGACCCTGAACGCCGCCGCCGAGGGCCACACCGACCCGACCCTGGTGAACCTGGCCAGCCAGGAATATTTCGGCGCTGTCGACGCCAAGGCCCTGAAGCTGCCAGTCGTCACCTGCCACTTCAAGGAAGAGAAGGCCGGCGAGCTGCGGGTGCTGGGCTTCTTCGCCAAGAAGGCCCGCGGGCGCATGGCGCGCTACATCATCGACAATCGCATCGACCGCGCCGAGGGGCTGAAAGGCTTCGACCTGGAGGGCTACAGCTTCAAGCCCAGCCTTTCGACGGACGCCGACTGGGTTTTCGCTCGCCCACAGCCCTGAATTCATCTATCGATGAATTTATAAAGGCTCGCCCATTCGCAATGGCGAGCTATATGTTGCGTCGCAACATTATTAGGGCGTCATCCAGGAGCGTTCCCATGGCCGTCGATTTCGGTTTGCAGGGGCAGGTCGCCATCGTCACCGGCTCGACCAGCGGCATCGGTCACGCGTTGGCCGACGCGCTCGCGGCCCAGGGCTGCAACATCGTCATGAACGGCCTGGGCGAGATGAACGCCATCGAGCGCGCCCGCGCCGAGATGGCCGAAACGCACGGCGTCGAGGTGCTGTACCACGGCGCCGACATGACCAAGCCGAGCGAGATCGCCGACATGGTCCGCGCCGCCAAGGCCGAGTTCGGCGAGCTGGACATCCTGGTCAACAACGCTGGCGTCCAGCACATCGACCCCGTCGAGAACTTCCCGGACGACAAGTGGGACCTGATCATCGCGATCAACCTGTCGTCGGCCTTCCACGCCACCAAGGCGGCCATTCCGATCATGAAGGAGCAGGGCCGCGGGCGGATCGTGAACATCGCCTCGGCCCACGCCCTGGTCGCCTCGCCGTTCAAGTCGGCTTATGTCGCCGCCAAGCACGGCATCATGGGCCTGACCAAGACGGTGGCCCTGGAAGTCGCCCAGGACGGCATCACCTGCAACGCCATCTGCCCGGGCTTCGTGAAGACCCCGCTGGTCGAGGCCCAGATCGCCGACCAGGCCAAGGCGCGCGGCATCTCGGAAGAGGCGGTGATGAAGGACGTGATCCTGGCCGCCCAGCCGACCAAGCAGTTCGTCACCTTCGACCAGCTCAGCGGCATGCTGCTCTATCTGGTCTCCGACGCCGGGGCTTCGGCCAATGGCGCGGCCTTCCAGATCGACGGCGGCTGGGTCGCGCAATAGGCTGGGCCCCGTGCCCATCCCGCCCTTCACCAAGAAGAAGTCCGGCCCCCGGACGCTGAGCCTGGCCCTGCAGGGCGGCGGCTCGCACGGGGCGTTCGAGTGGGGCATCCTCGACCGCCTGCTGGAAGAGGACGACCTGGAGATCCGGGCGGTCACCGCCGCCTCGGCCGGCGCGATGAACGCGGTCTGCCTGGCGCAAGGGATGATCGACGACGGCAAGGCGGGCGCCCGCAAGCGGCTCGACTCGTTCTGGCGGCAGGTGAACCGCCAGGGCGGCCGCAACGTCTTCGGCGACACCTCGATCTGGACCAGCGCGTTCGGCGGCGGCGCCGACTGGCTGAAGAGCACGCCTGGCTGGCGGATGGCCGAGACCTTCGCCCTGTCGCTCAGCCCCTACGAGTTCAATCCGTTCAACCTGAACCCGCTGCACGACGCGCTGGAAGGCGAGATCACCTTCAGCCAGATCCGCGAGAAGAGCCCGATCAAGCTCTACATCGCCGCAACGGCGGTGCGGACCAGCAAGTCGGTGATCTTCCGCGAGACCGAGCTGACCGCCCGCCACATCATGGCCAGCGCCTGCCTGCCGCAGGTGTTCCAGGCGGTGGAGATCGACGGCGAGCCCTATTGGGACGGCGGCTTCCTGGCCAACCCACCGCTGTGGCCGCTGTTCTATGACGATACGCCCGACGACATCCTGATCGTCAGTCTCAATCCGTTCGTCCGCGACGAGACGCCCAAGACGCCGGGCGAGATCATGGACCGGCTGAACGAGATCACCTTCAACGCCTCGCTGGCCTCGGAACTGAGGGCCATCGGCTTCGTGCAGAAGCTGCTGGACGAGGGGTTGCTGAAGGACAACGCCCGGGGCCGCTATCGCCGGATGCTGGTCCACGCCATCACCGCCGACAAGCCGCTGGCGGACCTGTCGCTGTCGACCAAGTTCGACACCGAGTGGAGCTTCCTCACCGACCTCAAGGCGCGCGGCCGTAAGGCGGCGGAGGCTTGGCTGACCGACTGCGGAAACTGTATCGGTGTGCGCTCCTCGGTGGATCTGAAGGTCGGCTTTCCATGAATAACCCCGTGCCGACCGTCGGCGTCGTCTGCCTCAAAGGCGACGAGGTCCTGCTGATCCGGCGCGGCACGCCGCCAAGGCTGAACCAGTGGAGCCTGCCGGGCGGTCGGCTGGAATGGGGCGAGACGCTGGAGGTCGCAGCCTTGCGCGAGCTGAAGGAAGAGACCGGCGTCGAGGCGCAGCTGCTGGGCCTGCTGGATGTGGTCGACGGGGTGTTTCCTGCCAGGCCCTCTCTTGATGGAAAAGGGGGCGGCGAGATCACCCGCCACTACGTGATGATCGACTACGCCGCGCGCTGGATCGGCGGGGAGCCGGCGGCCGGCGATGACGCGGCCGAGGCGAAGTTCGTGTCGCTGGACGAGGCCATGGCGCTGGTGGAGTGGGACGAGACGCGCCGGGTGATCGCCGAGACGTTCGAGAAGTTCGGGGCCTAGCGCTGCGAGGGCGCGCGTGCTCAATCGCCACCCATGACCGTCATCGAAGCCCGCGCGCCGCGTGCGCCCCTCAGCCCCAACGCCCTGATCCTGATCGCCGCCGTCGTCGGCCTGGGCTGGGCCGTGGCCGCCGAGGTGCCGCCGGCCGGACCCTTCACCTTCGCCTTTGTCGCTGCCGCCTGGATCCTCAGCGTCGGCATCCACGAGTTCGGCCACGCGTTCGCCGCCCACAAGGCCGGCGACACGACCATCGTCGAGAAGGGTTACCTGACCCTCGACCCGCTGAAATACACCGACTTGGTCACCACCCTCATCTTTCCGCTGATCGCCCTGGCGCTGGGCGGCATCGGCTTCCCCGGCGGGGCGGTCTATCTGCGCGAGGACCTGATGCGCTCGAAGGGCTGGCGGTCGCTGGCCTCGCTGGCCGGACCGCTGGGGACGCTGGCCGTGCTGATCGCGCTGGCGATCACCCTGCCGTTCGTGGTCTCCGACGCCCTGCGCGATGCGCTGTCGCTGCTGGCCCTGCTGCAGGCCAGCGCGCTCGTTCTGAACCTGCTGCCGATCCCGGGCCTGGACGGCTATGGCGTCATCCGGCCATTCCTGCCGGACGGCCTGCGCGCCCGGATGGTCAAGATCGAGCGGGTCGGCTTCCTGCTCCTGTTCGCCCTGATCTTCTGGGTTCCGGGCGTCAGCAAGTTCATCTTCAGCGCCGCCTTCACGATCACCGACCTGATGGGCGTGGCGCGGCCGGCGATCGGGGCCGGCTGGCAGGCCTTCCACTTCTGGAGCGCTTGACCTTCTGCGCCTGACCGCTTCTTCTTCAAACAAGCGTTTCAAGAAGAATGAGGGAGGTTCGCCATGGCCTACGCGCCGTTCAATCTATCGGGCAAGGTGGCGCTGGTCACCGGCGGCAATCGCGGCATCGGCCTTGGCATGGCCAAGGCGATGGCGCAGGCCGGCGCCGACATCGTCATCTGGGGCTCCAACCCCGAGCGCAACCTCGCCGCCGAGAAGGCGCTGACCACCTTGGGCGTCCGCGTGAAGGCCCAGACGGTCGACGTCTCCGACGAGGCCCAGGTCCGCGAAGGCATGGAAGAGGCCGTGGCCGCCATGGGCCGCGTGGACAGCGTCTTCGCTAACGCCGGCATCGGCTATGGCTCGCCGTCGTTCGTCGAGATGAAGACCGAGACCTATCGCAAGGTGCTGTCGGTCAATCTGGACGGCGTGTTCTTCACCCTGCGCGAGGCCTGCCGCCACATGGTCGAGCGGGCCAAGACCGGCGATCCGGGCGGTTCGCTGGTCGGGATCGCGTCGCTGGCCGCCATCGAGGGCGCGGCGCGCAACGAGGCCTATGCCGCCACCAAGGGCGCGGTGATCTCGATGATCAAGTCGGTGGCCGTTGAGCACGCCCGCTACGGCGTGCGCGCCAACGCCATCCTGCCAGGCTGGATCGCCACCGACATGACGGCCGGGGCGCAGGAGAACGCCGCCTTCGCCGAGAAGGTCATCCCCCGCGTGCCGGCCCGCCGCTGGGGCGAGCCCGAGGACTTCGGCGGCATAGCCGTCTACCTGGCCTCGGACGCCTCCAGCTACCACTCGGGCACGACCCTGGTGATCGACGGCGGATACTCGATCTTCTAAGAGCTCGTTTCTTGGACTCTGAAGTCCAATAAAAACCTATGTAAAACAGGCCCTTGCGGAACTGCGAAAGCGGTGAGACAGTTTCTTGAAGGCAGTCCGGACATCAGATCCGGACGCCGACGAGGAAACAACACCGATGACGCCCCAAGACGTTGTCAGCCTGGCTCCGCCGCGCGGCTTCCTGACCCTGATCGCCCTGGTCCTGACGGCCATGGCCAGCTGCTTCTGGACCGCCGAGTCGGACGTCGAGGCCGAACTGGCCCGCCACAACTAGGCTGGCCTACCCTCGCGGCAGGCTTGCGGGCCTGGGCGCGGCGCGAAATCCTCCCTGAAAACAACGGGAGGAACGGTCATGGGCCTGCATACGCCGCTCTGCGATCTTCTGCATATCGAGCATCCGATCCTTCTCGCCGGCATGGGCGGGGTGTCGTACGCGCCGCTGGCGGCGGCGGTGTCGAACGCCGGCGGTTATGGCGTGCTGGGCATGGCCGGGACGTCGCCGGACTTCATCCGTGAGCAGATGCGCGAGGTGCGGAGTCTCACCGACAAGCCGTTCGGCGTCGACCTGCTGGCCGCCACGCCGGACGCCCTGACCGCCAGCGTCGAGGTGATCATCGAGGAGGGGGCCTCGTCCTTCATCGCGGGCCTGGGCGTGCCGCTGCCGATCATCGAACGGCTCAAGGCTGCCGGGCTGAAGGTCATGGTCGTCTGCGGGGCCGTGAAGCACGCGGTGAAGGCCGAACAGGCCGGCTGCGACGCCGTCATCTGCCAGGGCGGGGAGGGCGGTGGTCACACCGGTCTCGTCGGCACCCTGCCGCTGGTCGCCCAGGCGGTGGAGGCCGTGAAGATCCCGGTCATCGCCGCCGGTGGCCTGCATGACGGTCGAGGCCTGGCCGCGTCCCTGGCCCTGGGCGCTCAGGGCGTCTGGATGGGCACGCGCTTCATCGCCAGCCATGAGGCCCACGCCGGCGATCTCTACCGCCAGGCGGTGGTCGAGGCGGCCGATGAGGACACCATCCGCACCCGCTGCTACTCGGGCAAGCCGATGCGGGTGCGCAAGAACCCCTATGTCGACGACTGGGAGGCGCGGCCGGCCGACATCCAGCCGTTCCCGCAGCAGGCCATGGTCTCGATCCGCAACGGCGCCATGGGCGGCATCGGCGGCCAGATCGAAGGGCTGGACGCGGAGAAATCCTGCTTCGCCATGGGCCAGAGCGCCGGCGGCGTGCGCGAGGTGCTGCCGGCCGGCGAGATCGTGGCGCGCCTGGTCAGCGAGGCGGAGAACGCGCTGGCCAAGGCCGGCGCTTACCGCATTTAGCGATCCACCTTCGGCAGCACCCGCTTGAAATGCCCCTCGACGGCCGCGTGGCACTCGCAGGCGCGCTTTTCCAGGCCCGGGCGATCCAGCACCTCGACCTTGCCGCGGCCGATGTGGATGACATGGGCGTCCTGCAGGACGCGGGCGACGGCGCTGACGGTCGTGCGCTGCACGCCCAGCATCTGGGCCAGGGTCTCCTGGGTCAGGCGGATCGGCTCGTCGCCCGAGCGGTCATGGGCGAACAGCAGCCAGCGGCAGACACGCTGTTCGATCGGGTGCAGGGCGTTGCAGGCCGCGACCTGCATCATCTGGGCGATGAACACGTCGGCGGCGCGATCGAACAGGTCGCCGACGATGGCGTGACGCGCCTTTACCTCCTCCAGCTTGGCGGTGGGCAGGCAGAAGGCGTGGCCGGGCACGCGAACCACGGCGCGACCATAGGCTGGCTTGAAGCCGGCGCTGACCACGCCGCCGATGGCGCCCTCGAAGCCGATGCTGGCGGCCTCGATCTCCTGGCCGTCCGCGGTCACCACCAGCAGCGAGGCCTGGGTCGGACCGCACGGCAGGTAGGTGTGCTCGACATCGTCGCCGACATCGAACAGCACCGCGTCGGCCGGCAGGTCGACGAGCACGAGATGCATGGCCAGCTCGGCCAGGGCGTCGGGGCGCAGGGCGGCCAGCAGGCGGTTGGAATCATAGGTCGGCGCAGCGTCGCCCTCGGCGGTGCTGCGGACAATGCGGGTGATGGCGGTCATGCGTACCTCCCGTGAAGCTCGACTGCATAAGCGCGCAGCGCACAGCTTAGTTTCCCGTGGACGGCGAGACTCTTACGAAGCACCCTCACGTCGGGTTTGGGAGAAGAGCGATGATCGCCAAGCGCCATCTGCGGCAAAGGCTGAGCCAGTATGGCGCCCTGTGGCTGGGATCCCTTGTCGTCACCCTGCTGGTGATGGCCGCCATGGTCTTCGGCGTGAAGATGCCGCTGGCCGACACCGCCGACCTCGTCCTGCCGATCGCCTTCGCCCTGCTGGGCCTGGCGGTGATCGTCGGCGTCGGGATCACCGTGGCCAAGCCGGTCAGCCTGTCGACCAAATCGCTGATCACCGCCCTGGCGCTGCTGCTGGTGCTGCCGCTGCTATGGGCGCCGGTGCTGGCGGTGGTGGTGACGGCCGCGATCGCCGGGGCGTCGGTGGAGTATTCCACCGCCTACGCCCAGTTCCGGATCACGGTCAGCCACCTGATCTATCCGCTGGTGGCGATGCTGGGCGAAGACCCGCTGATCGGCTTCGTCTGGCAGGCGTTCCAAGTCGTCGCGTCCGTCGTGGGGGCGGGCGCGTCGGTCCTGCAGGTCTGGCATGTCATCAAGCCGTTCCTCTACGGGGACGACGAGGAAACGGCCGAGGCCTAGCTCAGCTGAGTTGGGCTGGGCAGAACCCAGTCCTCCTCCTGCTCATGCAGCATCACGGGCAGGCCCAGTCCGACCGGGTGTTCGGCCAGGCGGCGGGCCGCGGCGCTGGCTTCGCCGCGAGTCTCGTAGGCGCCAAAGCGCAGGTTGTCGCCGATGATGGACCAGCGATCGCCGACCCGAACGACACCATAATGCACCTCAGTCATGGGTGACCTCCTTGCAATATCCACAGGGAACGCCTGATCTGTGGCGATCACAAGGCCTTTATTGCTCAAGCTTTTTTGACACCGAGGGACATTCCATCCCCAAGCACGCCATCGTCGCTCGCCCGTCAGGCGCGGGACGGTGACAGGCGCGCGCGGTTTGGCGATAACAGGCGTATGTCGCGTCCGTTCCTTATCGGCGTTCTTCTCAGCGCCCTCGTCGTGTCGCCGGTCCTGGCTCAAGAGCGGGCCGCCGATGAGCGTCAGCGCCTGCTGGACCTGGCCTATACGCTGGGCGAGAGCCACGCCCTGCGCCAGGCCTGCCAGGGCGAGGGCGACCAGTACTGGCGCTCGCGTATGGTCCGCATGACCGAGGTGGAGCAGGCCGACCAGGCTTTCGACGCCCAGATGCGCGAGCGGTTCAACACCGGCTTCGCCTCGCGCCGCAGCGAGTATCCGACCTGCGACGACGCCAGCCGCAAGGCCGAGCAGGCCGCCGCCCGCAAGGGCCAGGCGCTGTCCCAGAAGATGTCGCAGTCGATCCGCCCGATGCGTCCGCCGCCCAGCCCGTCGGATTCCATGGCGGACGGCGAAGGGGCGCGCTAACCTCTACCTCAAAGTGAGTGGAGGGAGCGTCTCTTGGGTACGTCGATCGTCGTCCTGGTCCTGCTGATCCTGGCCTTCGTGCTGGTGATGAGCGTCATCAAGATCGTGCCCCAGGGGCGCGAATTCACCGTCGAGCGGTTCGGCCGCTACACCCGCACGCTCAAGCCCGGCATCTCCATCCTGACGCCGTTCGTCGAGACGATCGGGCGCAAGGTCAACATGATGGAGCAGGTGCTCGACGTCCCCCAGCAGGAGGTCATCACCAAGGACAACGTGTCGGTGAAGGTCGACGCCATCGTTTTCATCCAGGTGATGGACGCCGCGGCGGCGGCCTATCGGGTCGACAACCTGATCTACGCCATCACCCAGCTGGCCCAGACCAACCTGCGCACCGTCGTCGGCTCGATGGAGCTGGATGAGGTGCTCTCCCAGCGCGACGCGATCAACACCCGTCTGCTGTCGACCATCGACCACGCCACCGGTCCTTGGGGCGTGAAGGTGGCCCGCATCGAGATCAAGGACCTGACGCCGCCGTCCGACATCACCAACGCCATGGCCCGCCAGATGAAGGCGGAACGCGAGCGCCGCGCGGTGATCACCGAGGCCGAGGGCGAGAAGCAGTCCCAGATCGCCCGCGCCGAGGGCCAGAAGCAGTCGGCCATCCTGCAGGCCGAAGGCCGCCGCGAGGCCGCCTTCCGCGACGCCGAGGCCCGCGAGCGCGAAGCCGAGGCCGAGGCCAAGGCGACGGCCGCCGTGTCGGAGGCCATCTCCAAGGGCGACGTCAACGCCATCAACTACTTCATCGCCCAGAAGTACGTCGAAGCCTTCGGTGAGCTGGCCCGCAGCCCGCAGCAAAAGACAGTCATCGTCCCGGCCGACTTCGCTGGCCTGACCGGCACGGTCGCGGGCGTCAGCGAGCTGATCAAGAGCCTGGGGGCCGATACGCCGAAGGCTCCGCCGCCGTCGCGTTCGACGTCGACCGCCGCGCCGACCAGCCCGGCCCCGAAGCGCGGAGCCTAAGGCCATGGACGCGATCGCCGGCTTCTACGTCCTGCATCCCTTCTGGCTGTGGCTGGCCATCGCGGCCATCTGCCTGGCTATCGAGGTCTCGACCGGCACCGGCTGGCTGCTGTGGCCGGCCGCCAGCGCCTTCGTGGTCGGGCTGATCGCCCAGGCCGTCCATCCGGGCGCCGTGCTGGAGATCGGCCTGTTCGCTGTCCTGACCATCGCCTCGACCTATCTGGCCAAGCGCTTCCTGCGGCCGGTGCTGGAGCCCAAGACGCCCGACCTCAACGACCCCCTGCAACGGCTGGTCGGCCAGCGCGGCCAGGTGCTGTCGACCTTCGAGCAGGGCCGCGGCCGGGTGTTCGTCGACGGCAAGGACTGGGCGGCGCAGACCGACGAGCCGATCCCAGCGATCAGCCAGGAGGTGGTGGTCATCGGCCTGGACGGCGCGGTGCTGAAGGTCCGCAAGATCCCGACATGATCGGTGGCTGCTGACAGAAGTCTGCGCGTCCCCCTGTTATCGCGCTTGAGCGACACCATTTAGCCCGGCATCAGCCACCTAGCAGGGCACGCGCGACTCTGCCCCCTCGTGTTTTGGGCATCATCGCGCTTAGGGGAGACGGCGTGACTTCAATCATATCGGTAAAGGGTCTGACGAAGACCTATGCGTCCGGCCATCAGGCCCTCAAGACGATCGACCTGGACATCCGCAAGGGCGAGATCTTCGCCCTGCTGGGTCCGAACGGGGCGGGCAAGACCACCCTGATCAGCATCATCTGCGGCATCGTCAATCCCAGCCTCGGCGTCGTGCTGGCCGACGGCCATGACGTGGTGAAGGACTACCGCGCCGCCCGGACCAAGATCGGCCTGGTGCCGCAGGAGCTGAACACCGACGCCTTCGAGACGGTGTGGGCCACGGTCAGCTTCTCGCGCGGCCTGTTCGGCAAGCCGCGCAACGACGCCCTGATCGAGAAGATCCTTCGCGACCTGTCCCTGTGGGACAAGAAGGACAGCAAGATCATGGCGCTGTCGGGCGGCATGAAGCGCCGGGTGATGATCGCCAAGGCGCTGAGCCACGAGCCGACCATCCTGTTCCTGGACGAACCCACCGCCGGCGTCGACGTCGAGCTGCGCCGCGATATGTGGGAGATGGTCCGCCAGCTGCGTGAGAGCGGCGTGACCATCATCCTGACCACCCACTATATCGAGGAGGCCGAGGAGATGGCCGACCGGATCGGGGTGATCAACAAGGGCGAGATCATCCTGGTCGAGGAAAAGTCGGTCCTGATGCGCAAGCTGGGCAAGAAGCAGCTGACCGTGCACCTGCGCGAGCCGCTGACCGCCCTGCCGGCGGGCCTGGCGAGCGACGCTTCGCTCAGCCTGATCAATGACGGCGCCGATCTGGTCTACACCTTCGACGCCCAGGCCGACGACACCGGCATCGCCGACCTGCTGAAGCGCCTCTCCGAGAACGGCGTCGACTTCAAGGACCTCAAGACCGACCAGAGCTCTCTGGAAGACATCTTCGTCAGCCTGGTGAGGGCCCCGCAATGAACCTCCACGCGATCAAGGCCATCTACCGTTTCGAGATGGCGCGGTGGTTCCGCACCCTGCTGCAGAGCATCCTGGCGCCGGTCATCTCGACCTCGCTCTATTTCGTGGTGTTCGGCTCGGCGATCGGCTCGCGCATGCAGTCGATCGACGGCGTCAGCTACGGCGCCTTCATCATCCCGGGCCTGGTCATGCTGTCGCTGCTCAGCGAGAGCATCTCCAACGCCTCGTTCGGCATCTACATGCCCAAGTGGGCCGGCACGATCTATGAGCTTCTCTCGGCGCCCGTGGCCTGGTTCGAGGCCGTCACCGGCTATGTCGGCGCCGCCGCCACCAAGTCGATCTGCCTGGGCCTGCTGATCCTGGCCACCGCCCGGCTCTTCGTGCCGTTCGAGATCGCCCACCCGTTCGTGATGCTGGTGTTCCTGGTCCTGACCTCGATCACTTTCAGCCTGTTCGGCTTCATCATCGGCGTCTGGGCCGACAACTTCCAGAAGCTGCAGATCGTCCCGGCCCTGATCGTGACGCCGCTGACCTTCTTGGGCGGCAGCTTCTACTCGATCAAGATGCTGCCCCCGATCTGGCAGAAGGTCACCCTGTTCAACCCGGTGGTCTATCTGATCAGCGGTTTCCGCTGGAGCTTCTACGGCCAGTCGGACGTCGGCGTCGGCGTCAGCCTGGCCATGACCGGCGTGTTCCTGGTCATCTGCCTAACGGCCGTGGGCTGGATCTTCAAGACCGGCTACCGGCTGAAGGTCTAGTCCTCGGCCGCGTCCTGAGGAGGCGGTGCGCCGGCCTTGAGGCCCTGCACGCCGCCGCCCTTGACGCCCTTGCTGACCAGGGCGGCTTCGGCGGCGCGAACCATGACGCGCTCGCCGTTGAAGCCCGCCAGCGTCGCGCAGGCGGCAAAGAAGCTCGGATCGGCGTTGGTGTCGATCTCGGGCTGGGCGACGGCCAGGTGCAGGCCGCGGCTCTTCAGCTTCAGCACCGCCTCCATTAGGTCGGTCGTCGTGCCGGCTAGGGCGTGAAGGCTGAGCACCGCCAGGGTCCCGCCGTCCTCCAGCGCCGCCAGGGCCTTGTCGAGGCCGGGGCGGATGATGGCGTTGGCCAGGCACCGGTCGCTGAACACCTCCTGGCAGCCCATGAGCAGCAGGCGCTCCTCCTGGATGGGGCTGAAGAAGACGCCCCTGACGGGCGGCAGGCGGTAGTAGCCGACGCGGTTCATCGCGCCGGCTTGGCAGTCCCGAAGAGCCTTGGCGAGGACTTTCCGGGACCGCCCACAGCTTCTTATGCGACCAGGCTGGCGACCAGCGTCGAGATCGGCGTGGTCGGGCGGCCGATCAGAGCCGACAGCTGGTGGCCATCATCGAACAGGCCGCCTTGCGAGGCCCCGACGTCCGACTGGGCCAGGATCGCGGCGAAGGCGGCGGGCAGGCCCAGGCTTTCCAGGACCTTGGCGTATTCGGCTTCCGGCAGGTCGCTGTACGCAATGGTCCTGCCGGCCTTGGTCGAGATCTCGGCGGCCAGCTGCGCCATCGTGAAGGCGGTGTCGCCGGCCAGCTCGTAGATCTTGTTCTCATGCCCTTCCGTGGCCAGCACGACGGCGGCGGCCTCAGCATAGTCGGCGCGGGTGGCGGCCGAAATCTTGCCCTCGCCGGCGCTGCCGATCACCGCACCCGACGCCAAAGCGCCGTGCACGGCGTTGGCGTAGTTCTCGGTGTACCAGCCGTTGCGCAGGAAGGTGTAGGCGATGCCGGAGGCCTGGATCAGCGCCTCGGTGGCCTTGTGCTCCTGCGCCAGGACCAGCGGCGTCGTGTCGGCGCGCAGGATGCTGGTGTAGACGATCCGCTTCACCCCGGCGGCCTGGGCGGCCTCGATCACGGCGCGGTGCTGGGGCAGGCGCTGGCCGACCTCATTGCCGGAGATCAGCAGCAGGGTGTCGACGCCGGCCAGGGCCGGACCCAGGGTCTCGGGCTTGGCGTAGTCGGCGGCGCGGGCGGCGACGCCCAGGTCGGCGGCCTTGGCTGGATCGCGCACCAGGGCGAGGATCTCGCCGGCCGGCGCGCGGGCCTTTAGGCTTTCGACGACGAGGCGGCCCAGCTGGCCGGTGGCGCCGGTGATGGCGATGGTCATGATCGTGCTCCCAGTGGAATGACGGAAGCGATCTGGGCGTCTTGCTTACTTTCCGTAAGTACACACATAAATGTAAGTATGAAAGAAAACCGCACACCCCTGTCCGAGAAGCTGATGCGCGGCGACCTGATGGCGCCCGACTGTCCGTCGCGGGCGGTGCTGCAGCACGTGACCAGCCGCTGGGGCGTGCTGGTGCTGATCGCCCTGGAGACCGGCACGCTGCGCTTCAGCGCGCTGCGCCGGGGCATCGGCGGGGTCAGCGAGCGGATGCTGGCCCAGACCCTGCAGCAGCTGGAAGGCGACGGCTTCGTACGCCGCGTGGCCTATCAGGTCGTGCCGCCGCACGTGGAGTACAGTCTCACGCCCCTGGGCCTGGAGGTCGCCGAGAAGGTGCGCGGCCTGGCAGACTGGATTGAGATGAACCTCGATCGGATCCTGACGCCGGCGGAGGCGGTCTAGGCCCGCGCGAACCGCGCCCGGTAAGCGCCGGGCGTGGTCGAGAACTGGCGGCGGAAGTGATGGCGCAGCGCCGGTGCGCCCAGGCCCACGGCTTCGGCGACCTGCTCGATCCCGGCCGGCGAGGTCTCCAGCAGGTCCCGCGCCCGGTTCAGCCGCTCGGCCAGCAGCCAGCGGGCTGGGGTCTCGCCGGTGGCGGCCTCGAACCGGCGCAGGAAGGTCCGCTCGCTCATCCCGGCCGCGTTTGCGAGGGCCTTGATCGTGTGGTCGCCGGCGAGATCGGCGCGCATGCGGTCGAGGATCGGTCCTAATCGCGAGGCCTCGTGCGCCGCGGGCACCGGCCGCTCGACGAACTGGGCTTGGCCGCCGTCGCGATGCGGCGGCACGACCAGCCGGCGGGCGACGGTGTTGGCGGCCTCGGGTCCGAAGTCGCGGCGGATCAGGTGCAGGCCAAGATCGATCCCCGCGGCGCTGCCGGCCGAGGTCAGCAGATCGCCCTCGTCGACATAGAGCACGTCCGGCTGCACCGCGATCGCCGGATAGCGCTCGCGCAGCGCCTGCGCATAGCGCCAGTGGGTCGTGGCCCGTCGCCCATCCAGCAGGCCCGTCGCCGCTAGAACGAACACCCCCGAGCAGATCGACATCAGCCGCGCGCCGTTGGCGTGGGCCTTCCGCAGCGCCTCGATCAGCGACGCCGGCACGGGGTGATCCATCCCCCGCCAGCCCGGCGCGACGATCACGCTGGCCTGTTCCAGCAGGTCCAGCCCGCCGTCGCCGACGATCCGCACGCCGCCCAGACCTCGCAGGTCACCCGGCTCCACGGCGGCGGTGGCGAAGCGGTACCAGTCCTCGCCCATCTCCGGCCGGGGCAGCGCGAAGAGCTCGACCGCCACGCCGTACTCGAAGGTGCAGAGTCCGTCATAGGCGAGCGCGACGACGAGAGGCTGCTTTGGCATGATCTTTACGGACAATGTCGATCTCGCCAGCTAACGTGAGCGGCGGCCCTGCGGCAAGTCTCTGGGTGTCAACCGCTGGAGCGCCTCATGAGCACCGTATCCGAGATCCCCGCCGCCCCATCCGAAGTCGCCGCCGCCCACTTCGCCGCGCGGCTGTCGCTGGAGACCGACTGCGCCGACGTCGCCGCCGCGATGAAGGCCGGCGAGGTCGACTTTGTCCTGCTGCATGTGGTGGGCTCGCCCGAGGCCTATGCTCGTCGCCACGTGCCGGGCGCGCTGCACCTGCGCCATGGCGACATGACCGCCGAGCGGATGGCGCAATGGCCGGCCGACACCCTGTTCGTGGTCTACTGCGCCGGCCCGCACTGCAACGGCGCCGACCGCGCGGCGCTGAAGCTGGCCACGCTTGGCCGGCCGGTGAAGCTGATGATCGGCGGCATCACGGGCTGGGAAGACGAAGGCTTGGCCTTCGCGTCCGCCTAGATCACCCGCGGATTGGCCTTGCGCAGGCCTTCATTGGCCAGCGCATCCGCCCGTTCGTTCAGGGGGTGGCCGGCGTGGCCCTTGACCCAGCGCCAGTCGACATCGTGGCGATCCCGCGCGGCGTCGAGACGTTTCCAGAGGTCGTCGTTCTTGACGGGGCTCTTGTCGGCCGTCTTCCAGCCGCGCGCCTTCCAGCCGCGGATCCACTCCTGGATGCCCTTCATGACGTACTGGCTGTCGGTGTGCAGCTCGACCTTGCAGGGACGGTTGAGCAGCTCCAGCGCCGAGATCGCGCCCATCAGCTCCATGCGGTTATTGGTGGTCGCCGGCTCGCCGCCGCAGATCTCTTTCTTCTTGTCGCCGTAGAACAGAATGGCGCCCCAGCCGCCCGGGCCAGGATTCCCCTTGCAGGCGCCGTCGGTATAGATCGTGACCTTGGGCGTCATGCGAACAGCACGAGCCCTTCGCGGTGGACGGCAAGTTTGCGCTCGTACTCCAGCGGGTCTTTGGGTTTCACGAGGGCGCCGGCGGGCGTCGCGCCCCAGTCGGCCAGGCGGGTCAGGAAGAAGCGGACGGCCGCGCCGCGCGCCAGGATCGGCAGGGCTTCCTTTTCCGCCGGGCTCAGCGGCCGGCGGCGCTCATAGCCGTTCAGCAGCGCCTTGGCGGCGGTGATGTTGAAGCTGCCGTCGGCCTCGAAGCACCAGGCGTTCAGGGTCACGGCCACGTCGTAGGCGTAAGCGTCCTCGCAGGCGAAATAGAAGTCGATCGCCGCGGCGAACTTGCCATTGGCGTGGAAGAAGACGTTGTCGGGGAAATAGTCGGCGTGGATCACGCCGGTCGGCAGATTGCGCGGCCACATCAAGGCCAGCTGCGCCAGGTCGTTGTCGATCGTCGCCGACAGGCCGGGCTTGAGGTCCTCGGCGGCCTTGCGGTGCTTGGAAAACAGCGGCGACCAGGCGCTCTGGCCCAGGTCGTTGGCGCGGCGGCCAGGATAGCCCTCGCCGGCCAGGTGCAGCCAGGCCAGGCCCTCGCCGGCTTCGCGGCAGTGGGCGACTGTGGGCTTGCGCACCGACAGGCCGGGCAGGAACTCGACCAGGGCGGCCGGCTTGCCGCGCAGCGACGCCAGGGTCTTGCCGTTGCGGTCGGCGATCGGCCGGGCGCTGGGATAGCCCTTGTCGGCCAGCCAGGTCAGCAGGTTCAGGAAATAGGGCAGGTCGTCGGCCTTCACCCGCCGCTCGTAGACGGTCAGGATGTAGCGGCCCTTCTCGGTCTCCAGCAGGAAGTTGGAGTTCTCCACCCCCTCGGCGATGCCCTTGAACGCCAGCGGGGCGCCCAGGTCATAGCCCTGCAGGAAGGCTTCGAGTTCAGCGTCGGTGATGTCGGTATAGACGGCCATGGCGTCGGGATGCTCGACGCGGGGCCTCGGGTCAAGCCGGTGCTAGGCCGTCAGCAGTCGCGGCAGCTTGAAGGTGATCGTTTCCCGCGCCTCGACCAGTTCCTCGACCGTGGTGTCGAAACGGGCCGAGATGGCGTCGATGACGCCTTGCACCAGGTCTTCCGGGGCCGAGGCGCCGGCGGTGAGGCCCACGCGCTGGACGCCGTCGAACCAGGTCCAGTCGATGCCGGTAGCGTCGTCGATCAGATGGGCGGCGGTGGCGCCGGCCTTCAGGCCGACCTCCATCAGGCGCACCGAGTTGGACGAATTCTTCGAGCCGACCACCAGCACCAGTTCCGCCTGCTCGGCGAGGTGCTTGACCGCGTCCTGGCGGTTGGTGGTGGCGTAGCAGATGTCTTCCTTGTGCGGGGCGGCGATCCCGGGGAAGCGCTCGCGCAACAGGGCGACCATGTCGGCCGTGTCGTCGACCGACAGGGTGGTCTGGGTCAGGAAGGCCACGTTGGCGGCGTCCTTGGGCTCCCAGGCGGCGGCGTCCTTGAGGTCTTCGATCAGGGTGACCGAGCCCTCGGGCAGCTGGCCCATGGTGCCGATGACTTCCGGGTGGCCGGCGTGGCCGATCAGCACGATCTCGCGGCCGGCGTCGTAGTGCTTCTGGGCCTCGACATGGACCTTGGAGACCAGCGGGCAGGTGGCGTCCAGATAGATCATCTGGCGCGCCTTGGCCTCGGCCGGCACCGACTTGGGCACGCCGTGGGCCGAAAAGACGACGGGGCGGTCGTCGGGGGCTTCCTCCAGCTCCTCGATGAACACCGCGCCCAGGGCCTTGAGGCGATCGACCACGTGGCGGTTGTGGACGATTTCGTGCCGGACATAGACCGGCGCGCCGAACTTCTCGACGGCGCGCTCGACGATCTGGATGGCGCGATCCACGCCGGCGCAGAAGCCGCGCGGGCTGGCCAGCACGAGCGAGATCGGGCGACGGACGGGCGTATGGGCGTTCATGCGCGGAAACTAGTCGCTCGCAGCCTTCGGCGCCAGGAGTCTGCGTCGTTGCGACGTCACGCATATGCCTTTATCAGGCTGCATGACGCCGATGGGGCTGTGTGGCTCCGCTTGGCTCTTCTTTATCTCGAACCGGACGTTTCATGCGCCGCACCTTGCCGCTCGCCCTCAGCGCCCTGATGGCCTTCTCGATCGCCGCCACCACGGTGAGCGTCGCGCACGCCCAGTCGCGCCCCGGTCCCGGCGGCGACACCGGCGATGACGACGGCGCCGCAGCCAAGAAGAAGAAGCGCGACGAGGAGTGGAACCAGCCCAAGGCGCCGCTGCAACAGCTGCGCAACGCCGGCCCGTGCCCCTATGTGAAGGTGCTGTACGACGCCAGCCGCTACATGGAATTCAAGGACGGCAAGGAAGCGGCCACCCAGGCCGGCTTCACCGGCGAGATCCAGAGCATCGCCTCGGGCTGCGCCTACAAGGGTCTGGAGCCGATCAAGATCCGCATCGAGGCCCTGTTCCAGCTGGGCCGCGGCCCGCAGGCCGAAGGCGACAAGCACGTCTACCGCTACTGGGTCGCCGTCACCGAGCGGAACCAGGCCGTGATCGCCAAGGAATATTTCGACCTGCCGGTGACCTTCGCGCCGGGCAAGGATCGCGTCTACGCGACCGACACCATCGGCGAAATCACCATTCCGCGCGCCGACGACAAGGTCAGCGGCAGCAACTTCGAGGTCCTGCTGGGCTTCGACGTCACGCCGCAAATGGCCGCCTTCAACCGTGACGGCAAGCGCTTCCGCGTCAATGCGGGCCAGACCGCACAGGCTCAGCAAGCTGGGCAAGCAGGGAACACGACTAAGCAATGAACGATTTGAAGCGGTCCCTGAGCGAGGCGGCCGCGGCCGCTTTCCAGGCCGCCGGACTGCCTCCCGAATTCGGTCGCGTCACCGCCTCCGACCGTCCCGACCTGGCTGATTTCCAGTGCAACGGCGCCCTCGCGGCCGCCAAGAGCGCCAAGCGCAATCCGCGCGAGATCGCCGTGCAGGTCGTCGATATCCTTAAAGGTGATCCCCGCCTGGCCTCGGTCGAGATCGCTGGCGTCGGCTTCATCAACATGCGCGTCAGCGACGAGGCCCTGTCGGCCCGCGCCCGCGAGATCGCTGCGGACGACCGCGCCGGCGCGCAAGCGCTGGAGCAGCCGCGCCGGGTGTTGATCGACTACGCGGGCCCGAACGTGGCCAAGCCGATGCATGTGGGCCACCTGCGCGCCTCGATCATCGGCGAGTCGGTCAAGCGCCTTTACCGCTTCCGCGGCGACGACGTGGTGGGCGACGCCCACTTCGGCGACTGGGGCTTCCAGATGGGGCTGCTGATCAGCGCCATCATGGATGAGGACGCCTTTATCAACGCCTTGATGCAGAAGCTGCCGGAGGCCCCGCGCGGCTTCTCGTCGGCGGATGAGGCCAAGGTGATGGCCGAGTTCCAGAGCCGCATCACCCTGGCCGACCTCGACCGCATCTACCCGGCCGCCTCGGTGCGCCAGAAGGAAGATCCGGCGTTCAAGGAACGCGCCCGTAAGGCGACCGCCGAACTGCAGAACGGCCGCTTCGGCTACCGCCTGCTGTGGCGCCACTTCGTCAATGTCAGTCGCGTGGCCCTGGAGCGCGAGTTCCATGCGCTGGGCGTCGATTTCGACCTGTGGAAGGGCGAGAGCGACGTCAACGACCTGATCGAGCCGATGGTCCATCAGCTGGAAAGCCAGGGCCTCTTGGTCGAGGACCAAGGCGCCCGCATCGTCCGCGTGGCCCGCGAGGGCGACAAGCAGGACGTGCCGCCGCTGCTGGTGGTGTCTTCGGAAGGCTCGGCCATGTACGGCACGACCGACCTGGCCACGATCCTGGACCGTCGCAAGTCGTTCGACCCGCACCTGATCCTCTACTGCGTGGACCAGCGCCAGGCCCTGCACTTCGAGACCGTGTTCCGCGCCGCCTACCTCGCCGGCTACGCCACCGAGGGCTCGCTGGAGCACATCGGCTTCGGCACCATGAACGGTACGGACGGCAAGCCCTTCAAGACCCGCGCCGGCGGCGTCCTGAAGCTGCACGACCTGATCGAGATGGCCCGCGAGAAGGCCCGCGAGCGCCTGCGCGAAGCCGGCCTGGGCGCGGAGCTCACCGAAGAGCAGTTCGAGGACACCGCCCACAAGGTCGGCGTCGCGGCCCTGAAGTTCGCCGATCTGCAGAACTTCCGCGGCACCTCGTACGTCTTCGACCTCGACCGCTTCACCAGCTTCGAGGGCAAGACCGGCCCGTACCTGCTGTACCAGTCGGTGCGCATCAAGAGCGTGCTGCGCCGCGCCGCCGAGGCCGGCGCCGTCGCCGGCCGCATAGTGATCCACGAGCCGGCCGAGCGCGATCTGGCCATGCTGCTGGACGCCTTCGAGGGCGCCCTGCAGGAAGCCTACGACAAGAAGGCTCCCAACTTCGTGGCCGAGCACGCCTACAAGCTGGCCCAGTCGTTCTCGAAGTTCTACGCGGCCTGCCCGATCATGAGCGCCGACACCGAAGAGCTGCGCGCCTCGCGCCTGACCCTGGCCGAGACCACCCTGCGCCAGCTGGTGCTGGCGCTGGACCTGCTCGGCATTGAAGCGCCGGAGCGGATGTAGATCCTGAGCGCCTCGCGGCGGTTGCAATCGCCGCGAGGTCGCACGACAGTCCCGGCCGCGCTTTGAGTATGCGCCGGGAGGGGTCATGAAGAAGTCCGTGGTCGCCATTTTGATGGCGAGCGTCTGCGTCAGTGCGATCGCCGCGCCGGCCTTGGCTGAAAAAGCCAAACCTTCCGCTTCCGACAAGAAGACCGACAAGTACGCCGAGGCGACCGCGGGCCTCGAGCGCAAGGACGGCCTGCTGCCGGTCTTCGTCGACAAGAAGGACGGCAAGATCCTGATGCTGCTGCCCAAGCCGGGCGCGGACGGGATCGCGGGGCGCTACATCTACCAGACCTATCTGCGCGCCGGCCTGGGCTCCAACCCGACGGGCCTGGATCGCTCGGCCCCGGGCGACACCCAGATCATCGCCTTCCGCCGGGTGGGCGGAAAGGTCATCGCCCAGTTCGAGAACTGGGGCTTCTCGGCCGCGCGTGGCTCGGTCGATGAGCAGAAGGCCGTGGCCGACTCGTTCCCGATCTCCAGCGTCTGGTCCAACACCATCGAGGCCGAGGGGCCGGACGGCGGCCTGCTGGTCGACGTGACCAGCTTCCTCACCCGTGACGCCCAAGGCGTCGCCAAGACCCTCAAGCGCAGCAAGCAGGGCGATTTCCGCCTGAACGACGGCCTCTCGTATGCCGACACCGGGGCGGTGAACGTCTTCCCGCTGAACGTCGAGCTGGAGGCGGTCGAGACCTTCGTCGGCGACGATCCGGGCGGCGAGGTGCGTGGCATCGTCCCGGATCCGCGCAACGTCACCCTGGCCCTGCACCACTCGTTCGTGGCGCTGCCAGAGCCGGGCTACACGCCGCGCCAGAACGATCCGCGCGTCGGCGTCATCGACCACACCGTGGCCGACTATTCCGCGCCGCTGAACGAGCCGCTGGTCTATCGTCTGGTCCACCGCTTCCGGCTGGAGAAGACCGACCCGACCGCCGCCCGCTCGCCGGTCAAGAAGCCGATCATCTTCTATGTCGACCGCGCCGCGCCCGAGCCGGTGCGTTCGGCCCTGATCGAGGGCGGCCGCTGGTGGAACCAGGCCTTCGAGGCCGCCGGCTTCATCGACGCCTTCAAGGTCGAGCTGCTGCCCGAGGGCGTCAGCCCGCTGGACGCCCGCTACAGCGTCGTCAACTGGGTGCACCGCCAGACGCGCGGCTGGTCGTACGGCCATGCGGTGGTCGACCCGCGCACCGGCGAGATCATCAAGGGCGACGTGCTGCTGGGCTCGCAGCGCGTTCGCCAGGACCGGCTGATCTTCGAAGGGTTGGAAGGCGCCGACAAGACCGGGCAGGGCGGCCCAAACGATCCGATCGAGATCTCGCTGGCCCGCCTGCGCCAGCTGGCCCCGCACGAGATCGGCCACTCGATCGGCCTGCAGCACAATTTCGCCGCCAGCACCTATGGCGACCGGGCCTCGGTGATGGACTATCCGGCCCCGCGCATCGCCATCAAGAATGGCCAGCTCGACTTCTCCGACGCCTATGGGCGCGGGATCGGGGCCTGGGACAAGTTCGTGATCGACTGGCTGTACGGCGTGGCCCCGGCCGGAACCGACGAGAAGGCGTGGCTGAAGGCCAAGGCCAATAAGAGCCAGGCCGACGGCCTGCGCTACGTCTCCGACGAGGACGCCCGCGCCGCCGACACGGCCCAGCCGATCGGCGCGGTGTGGGACAACGGTTCGGACCCGGTCGTCGAGCTCGACCACCTGATGGCCGTGCGCAAGATCGCTCTGGACCGCTTCGGCCTAGGGAACCTGCCCAAGGGCGCTTCGGTGGCCGACCTGCGCCGCATCGTCGTACCGATCTACATCTTCCACCGCTACCAGGTGGACGCCACGGCCAAGCTGGTCGGCGGGATCGACTTCAGCTATGGCGCCGAGGGCGACGCTCACGAGGCCAGCAAGATCGTTCCGGCCGCCCGCCAGGCCGCCGCCATCGACGCCCTGCTGCGGACCCTCACGCCGGCCGCGCTGGACCTGTCGGACAAGACCCTCGACGTCCTGACCTCGGGCCAGTCGCAGGGCAACGACAAGGCCAACGATATCGAGACCTTCGGCCAGGGCCCGGTCTTCGACCTGCCGGCCGCCGCCGATGTCGCCGCCGACCTGGTCTGGGGCGACCTCTTCGCGCCGGCGCGCCTGAACCGCCTCATGGAGGCCAAGCGCCGCGACGCCGCCCAGCCGGGTGTCGAGGGGCTGATGGACAAGGCCCTGGCCTCCGCCGCCTTCGACGGCAAGGCGACCGGGCGTCAGGCCGAGCTGGCCCGCCGCGTCCGCCAGCGGATGGTGGTCAACCTGGCCAACGCGCTTGGCGACAAGGACCTCTCGCCGACCGCCGCCGCCGTGATCCGCGCGCGCCTGGCCGACTGGGGCAAGGGGCTGAAGGCCGTGACCGCCGGCGACGCCGCCGACCGCGCCCAGGCCCGGGCGCTCTCCGGCGTGGTGTCCGACGAAAGCGGCGCGCGCCTGGCTTCGCTGATCGAGGACGGCAAGGCCAAGGTCGCTATCCCGCCCGGCCCGCCGATCGGCGAGGACGACTGGTTTGGAGGCTTCGGGCTGTAAGGCGCAAAGCTCGGGCAGGCCGTGCTTGACTCGCACGGCCCGCTCCCGCACTACGCCGACGACCCCAGCGGGAGACATCGGGATTCGTCCCGAGGCCGAAGGCGCAACCGCCCCGGAAACGCTCAGGCAAAAGGACCGCGCGGGTTTAGGAACGCTGGAAAGAAGCCTCCCGAAAGGGCGGCTCGCCGAAGGAGCAAGGCCATTTCCGTGGCCGGAATCTCTCAGGCCTAAGGGACAGCGGGGGCGCGACCAGTCGGCGAGAGCCGACCGTCTCGCCGACCCCGTTTGGAGCCCGCATCCGTGTCCGATCAAGACCTCAAGAAGACCCCCTTATACGACGCCCACGTGGCGCTCGGCGCCCGAATGGTGCCGTTCGCCGGCTATTCCATGCCGGTGCAGTACAAGGACGGTGTGCTGAAGGAGCACCTCTGGACCCGCGAGCACGCTGGCCTGTTCGACGTCTCGCACATGGGCCAGGCGCGCCTGCGCGGTGAGAACCCGGCCAAGAGCTTCGAGAAGGTGGTCTCGGCCGACTACCAGGGCCTGAAGGCCGGCAAGCAGCGCTATGGCGTGTTGCTGAATGCCGAGGGCGGCATTATCGACGACCTGATGACCGCGCGTCCCGACGACGACGGCCTGTTCGTGGTGGTCAACGGCGCCTGCAAGGACAACGACTACAAGATCATCGCCGACGCCCTGGCCGGCGAGGCCACGGTGACCCGTCTGGAGGACCGCGCGCTGCTGGCGCTGCAAGGTCCCGAGGCCGCCGCCGTCCTGGCCGCCCATGTGCCGGAAGCCGCGCAGATGGTGTTCATGGACACCGCGGCGCTGACCGCCTTCGGCGTCGACGCGATCATCTCGCGCTCGGGCTACACCGGCGAGGATGGCTACGAGATCTCGGTCCCGGCCGACGCCGCCGAGCGGATCTGGAACACCCTGCTGGCCGACGAGCGCGTCAAGCCGATCGGCCTGGGCGCGCGCGACAGCCTGCGCCTGGAGGCTGGCCTGCCGCTGTACGGCCACGACCTGGACGAGACCGTCTCGCCGATCGAGGGCGGCCTGAACTTCGCCGTCGGCAAGTCGCGCCGCGAGGCTGGCGACTATCTGGGCGCCGCGCGCATCGCCAAGGAACTGGCCGGCGAGCTCACCCGTGTCCGCGTGAACCTCAAGGTGCTGGAAGGCGCCCCGGCCCGCGAAGGCGCCGAGATCGCCGACGAACAGGGCAATGTCATCGGCAAGGTGACCAGCGGAGGCTTCGCGCCCAGCCTGGGCTTCCCGATCGCCATCGGTTTCGCCCCGCCGGCCTATGCCGCGATCGGGACCCAGTTGAAAGTCATCGTGCGTGGGAAGCAGGCGGCCGCCGAAGTGGTCGCCACGCCCTTCGTGCCGAACCGTTACGTCCGCAAACTCTAATCAAGGGCCGACAGAGATGCGTTTCACCAAAGATCATGAATGGGTCATCGTCCAGGACGACGTGGCCACCGTCGGCATCACCGCCTACGCCGCCGAACAGCTGGGCGACGTGGTGTTCGTGGAAGTGCCGGAAGCCGGCAAGACCGTGAAGCAGGGCGACAACCTGGCCGTCGTCGAGAGCGTCAAGGCCGCCTCGGACGTCTACGCCCCGGTGTCGGGCGAAGTGGTCGAGGGCAATGCCGAGCTGGGCGACGCGCCGGAAACCGTCAACGCCCTGCCGGAAAGCGGCGGCTGGTTCGCCAAGATCAAGCTGTCGAGCCCGGCCGAGGTCGACGCCCTGATGGACCGCGACGCTTACGAAGCCTTCCTCGCCACCCTGTAAGAACCCCATCCGCGACCTTCCCCCGCGCGGGGGAAGGGAGAAGGACCGAAAGATGCGTTACCTCCCCCTGACCCCCGAAGACCGCGTCGAGATGCTCGGCGCGATCGGCGTGACGTCGATCGACGACCTGTTCATCGACGTGCCGGCCTCGGCCCGCCGCGATGGAACCGTCGACCTGCCGCTGCACGCCGGCGAAATCGAAGTCGAGCGCGAGATGGCCGGCCTGGCCCGTCGCAATCGCGCCGCGGGGGAGGGACCGTTCTTCTGCGGGGCCGGCGCCTATCGCCACCACGTGCCGGCCACGGTCGACCACATCATCCAGCGGTCGGAATTCCTGACCAGCTACACGCCCTATCAGCCGGAAATCGCCCAAGGCACCCTGCAGGTGCTGTTCGAGTTCCAGACCCAGGTCGCGGCCCTGACCGGCATGGAGGTGGCCAACGCCTCGCTCTATGACGGTTCGACCGGCGCGGCCGAGGCCGTGATGATGGCTCAGCGCGTCACCCGCCGAAACAAGGCGGTGATGTCGGGCGGCGTCCACCCGCACTATGTCGAGACCATCGAGACCCTGGCCCACGCGGCCGGCGTCACGACCCAGGCCATGCCCGCCGCCGTCGACGCCGAGGACGCGGTGATCGCCGCCATCGACGCCGACACCGCCTGCGTCGTCGTCCAGACCCCGAACGTGTTCGGCACGGTCACCGACGTGACCAGGATCGCCGAGGCCGCCCACGCGGCCGGCGCGCTGCTGATCGTGGTGACCACCGAAGCCGTCTCGTATGGCCTGCTGAAGTCGCCCGGCGAGATGGGCGCCGACATCGCCGTGGCCGAGGGCCAGTCGATCGGCAACGGCCTGAACTTCGGCGGCCCCTATGTCGGCCTCTTCGCCTGCAAGGAAAAGTTCGTCCGCCAGATGCCGGGCCGCCTGTGCGGCGAGACGGTCGACGCCGACGGCAAGCGCGGTTTCGTGCTGACTCTGTCGACCCGCGAGCAGCACATCCGCCGCGACAAAGCGACCTCGAACATCTGCACCAACAGCGGTCTGTGCGCCCTGGCGTTCTCGATCCACATGAGCCTGCTGGGTGAGACCGGTCTGCGCCAGCTGGCGGCCCTGAACCATCAGAAGGCGGTCGCCTTGCGCGACGCCCTGAAGGCCGTGCCGGGCGTCGAGATCCTGACCCCGCGCTTCTTCAACGAGTTCGCCATCCGCCTGCCCAAGGACGCCGCCGACGTGGTCGAGACCCTGGCCAACAACGGCGTCATTGCCGGCGTGCCGTTCTCGCGCCTCGACGCGGGCGCGGGCCTGGACGACGTGCTGCTGGTCGCGGCCACCGAGACCACGCTCGACATCGACATCACTTTCTTCGCCAAGATCCTGACCAAGGCGGTGGGCCAATGAGCATGAACAACGTCGGCCGCCCCACGCGCCCCGAAGGTGTCGCCAATGACGCTGGCGGTCACGAGACCCTGACCGGCAATCGCGGCCTGCTGCAGAACGAAGCCCTGATCTTCGAGCTGGACGGCTGGAACAAGACCGGCGTCGACCTGCCGCAGGCCGCCGCGCCCTCGAGCGACCTGGCCGGCCTGCTGCGCGACGAACCGATCGGCCTGCCGGGTCTCTCCGAGCCCGAAGCCGTCCGCCACTATGTGCGCCTGAGCCAGAAGAACCACGCCATCGACCTGGCGCTGTATCCGCTGGGCTCGTGCACGATGAAGCACAACCCGCGCCTGAACGAGAAGATGGCGCGCCTGCCGGGCTTCTCCGACATCCACCCGCTGCAGCCGCAGTCGACCGTGCAGGGCGCCCTGCAGCTGATGGACCGCCTGGCCCACTGGCTGAAGACCCTGACCGGCATGCCCGCTGTCGCGCTCAGCCCCAAGGCTGGCGCCCACGGCGAGCTGTGCGGCCTCTTGGCCATCCGCGCCGCCCATGAGGCGGCCGGCAACGGCCACCGCAAGACGGTGCTGGCCCCGACCAGCGCCCACGGCACCAACCCGGCCACGGCGGCCTTCGTCGGCTACACCGTCGTCGAGATCGCCCAGACCGAGGACGGCCGCGTCGACCTGGCGGACCTGGAGTCCAAGCTCGGTGACCACGTGGCCGCGATCATGGTCACCAACCCCAACACCTGCGGCCTGTTCGAGCGCGACGTCGTCGAGATCGCTCGCCTGACCCATGCGGCGGGCGCGTACTTCTACTGCGACGGCGCCAACTTCAACGCCATCGTCGGCCGGGTGCGTCCGGGCGACCTGGGCGTCGACGCCATGCACATCAACCTGCACAAGACCTTCTCGACGCCCCACGGCGGCGGCGGTCCGGGCGCGGGTCCAGTGGTGCTGAGCGAAGCCCTCGCGGCCTTTGCGCCGACACCGTGGCTGGTCCACGACGACAACGGCTTCTCGATGGTCGAGCACGCCGGCGAGGAGGGGGCTGCGACCGCCTTTGGCCGCATGAGCGCCTTCCACGGCCAGATGGGCATGTACGTCCGCGCCTACGCCTACATGCTGAGCCACGGGGCCGACGGCCTGCGCCAGGTGGCCGAGGACGCCGTCCTCAACGCCAACTACATCAAGGCCCAGCTGAAGGACGTGATGAGCCCGGCCTTCCCGGACGGTCCGTGCATGCACGAGGCCCTGTTCGACGACGCCTGGCTGGAAGGCACCGGGGTGACCACGCTCGACTTCGCCAAGGCGATGATCGACGAGGGCTTCCACCCGATGACCATGTATTTCCCGCTGGTCGTCCACGGCGCGATGCTGATCGAACCCACCGAAACCGAGAGCAAGCAGGAGCTGGATCGCTTCATCGAAGCGCTGCGTCTGCTGGCCGCTGCAGCCAAGTCGGGCGAGACGGAACGCTTCAAGGGCGCGCCGTTCCACGCCCCGCTCCGCCGCCTCGACGAGACGTTGGCGGCCCGCAAGCCCCGGTTGAGGTGGAAACCTGTGGCCGCGGCGCCACTGGCCGCTGAATAGTAAATTCCATACCCCTGTTGCGACGGCAGGGCGCCTTTACGGCGCCCTGTTGTCTCCACATATCGGGGGTGCGCATCCGGGCTGACTGGCTTTTCCAGGGAGCAAGCGGCGCGCAAGCCCGTTCCGTCCTCCCATGACTGCTTTCGCACTCGCCATGCCGCGCGCCCGCCGCACCGCCGATGACCTCGCCCGCGAGCTCGTCGCGCGTTTTCTGCGTGTGATTCTGGTGACGCTGGGCGTGCTGCTGGTCATCGGCGGCATCCTGATCGCGCCGCTGCCCGGTCCCATGGGCCTGCCGCTGACCGTGGTCGGCCTGATGCTGGTGCTGCGCAATTCGTTCAAGGCCCGCAAGCAATTCGTCCGCTTCCAGCATGCCCACCCCAAGCTGATCTTCCCGCTGCGCCGCCTGCTGCGTCGCGAGCCGGAGGTCGTGCTGGTGGCCTGGCAGCAGGCCCTGCGCGTCGAGCGCCTGATCGTGCCGCGCAAGTGGCGGATGGCGGTTCGCTGGCGCAAGTCCTTCAAGCAACGCGCTTTCAAGCGTAGCCAACGGTGAACGCGGTCGCCGCCATCGACGACATCAAACACAGGGTCCGCCGTCGCGCACGGTTGGCGTTGCTGCTGCGCGAGTCCGCCGCCCGCGCGTTCCGCTGGATCGCCATCGGCTTCGGCACGCTGGTGATCCTGGCCGGCGCGGTGCTGACGCCGCTGCCGGGGCACCTGGGGCTGCCACTGCTGGTCATCGGGCTGATGATTGTGCTGCGCTACTCGTTCGCCGCGCGGAAGACCTTCATCCGCTGGCAGAAGCGCCACCCCAAGCTGGTCTTCCCGATCCGCCGCCTGATGCGCCGCGAGCCAGAAGTGCTGCTGGTGGTCTGGCAGCAGATGCTCCGTACGGAGAAACTGGTCCTGCGCCGCGCCCGCTGGCGGCTACTGAAGAAGACCCGCAAGCGCGTGAAGAAGTACGTCGCGCGGAAGATGGCGAAGAAGCCCTGAGACTGAAGACCCTCTCTCTTAGAGAGAGGGAGGGACCATAGAAAAAGGGCGCGGACCCTGCGGTCCGCGCCCTCTGTCTTTTGCCGATAAGGCCAGCTTGCTATTGCAGCTTGGCGCCCATCTGGCTGATGGCCAGATCGACCAGCGGGTCGGTCTTGGCGCCAGCGAGGCGGGCGGCCAGGACGGTCTCGGCGGCTTGCGCGGCGAGATCCACCGCAGCGGCCTTCACGTCGGCGGCGGCTTGCGCCTCGGCCTGGGCGATCTTGCGCTCGGCCATCTCGGCGCGGCGCTTGATCTGCTCCTCGAGCTTTTCCTTGGCTTCCTCGGCCAGACGCTTGGCGTCGGCCTTGGCGGCTTCCAGCATGCCCGAGGCTTGACGCTCGGCTTCCTCGCGTTGGGCCTTCACGTCCGCGAGCAGGGCCTGGGCCTCTTCACGCAGTTGCTGGGCTTCGTCGAGCTCGGCCTTGATCTTGGCGGCGTAGCCGTCGAGCGCGCCGAACAGCGCGCCCGGCAGGACCTTCAGGAAGATCAACAGGCCGAAGAAGATCGCCAGAGCGACCAGAACCCAGAACTCCGGGTTCGAGAGGCTGAACAGGGATTCGTGTTCCATAGGTCAGCGCTCCTTTAGGCCAGGGCCGACTTGAGCTCAGCGGCCGTAGCCGCCTTGCCCGTCAGCTTCTCGACGATCGCGCCGGCCGTCTCTTCGGCGACCACGCGGACCTGGCTCATGGCCTGGTCGCGGGCGGCCTGGATCGAAGCTTCGGCCGCGGCCAGCTTCTCGGCCAGGACGGCCTCTTCCTTGGCCTGACGCTCGGCGGCTTCGGCCGAAGCCTTGGCCTTCGCATCGGCGGCCGTCTTCTGGGCCTTGGCGCGAGCCTCGGCCACTTCCGCGGCCGCGGCGCGAGCCTGGGCTTCAGCCTCGTCCTTCATCCGACGGGCGTCGGCGATGTCGCCGGCGATCTTGGCGCCGCGCTCGTCGATCGCGCCGCTGACGCGGGGCAGCAGGCCCTTCGACAGCACCGCGTAGAGAACGGCGAAGATGATCAGCAGCCAGACAATCTGTCCGCCCCAGTGCTCGAACTGCAGCTGCGGAAGGCCGCCGCTTTCGTGCTTGGGGGCTTCAGTCGTCTCGGTCGTGCCGTGATGTTCCGTCGCCATGGGCGAAGGCGCCTCTCAGCTAGTGCGCTTGAAGCGGACCGTGATCCGGCCCGCTCCAGGAAGCGCGAGAAAACAAAAGCATGGAGCGCGTCGCTTCCGATGAAGCGCCGCGCTCCAGGGATCGGATTACGAGAACAGGATCAGGAAGGCGATGACCAGGGCGAAGATGCCCAGGGCTTCCGTCAGAGCCATGCCGAGGAACAGCATCGGGCGCTCTTGAGCGGCGGCGGTCGGGTTACGCAGAGCGCCTTGGAAGTAGTTGCCGAACATCACGCCCAGGCCAACGCCCGCGCCGATCATGCCGAGCATCGCCAGACCAGCGCCGATGTACTTAGCAGCAGCAGCGTCCATGATAGAGACTCCTTGAAGAGGGTATGTAGGTTGAAAGACTAAAGGTTGATCAGTGGCTGTCGAGGTGCACGACGTCGTTGATGTAGACGCATGCGAGCACCGCGAACACGAAGGCCTGCAGGAAGGCCACCATGAACTCTAGGGCCGTCAGGGCGACGACCGAGGTCAGGGCCAGGGCCGAACCGGCCCAGCCCAGGACGCCGAGACCGCCCAGGGCGATCACGAAACCGGCGAAGATCTTCAGCACGACGTGGCCGCCCAGCATGTTGCCGAACAGACGAAGGCCCAGGGTGATCGGACGGATCAGGAACGACAGGATCTCGATCGGCACCAGCAGGATGTAGAGGATCGGCGGCACGCCCGACGGGGCGAACAGCTTGAAGAACTTGATGCCGTTCTTGGCGAAGCCGACGGCGACCACGGTCAGGATGACCATCAGGCCCAGCGTCAGGGTCACGGCCAGCTGCGACGTGGCGGTGAACACCAGGAACATGCCCTGGATGTTCATGAACAGCACGAAGGCGAACAGCGTGAAGACGAAAGGCATGAACTTCTTGCCTTCGTGGCCGATGATCGACTCCGCGAGTCCATCGACCAGTCCGTAGAGCATCTCGCCCACCGCCTGCAGGCGGCCGGGGATGACGGCCTTGCGCGCGGCCAGGCTGTAGAACGTGATGACCAGCAGCGCCGCCAGCATCATCGCGAACACCGAGTTCGTGATCGACAGGTCGATAGCGCCGAGTCCGGGAACGGTCACGGTGGGCAGTTCCACGATCTTCTGGATCTGGAACTGGTGCATCGGATCGGCCATCGGCCCTAGTCTCTCTTCTGCTTGGGGACGGTTGGCCCGTCTCCCGTGTGTCCGTCGGCATTCCCGGAGAGGGACGGCGCCGACGCCTGCGCGCTCAGTTTCATCGCCTTGCGGACGATGGAGAATATCGCGAGCCCCAGGCCGATCAGCAGACCGCCGACCATGCCCCAAGGGTTCGTGTGGACGTAATGGTCGAGAAGCCAGCCGAAGCCAAGACCCACCAGTACGCCCCCGATCAGATCCGCCAGGAGGCGATAGCCGTCCTGGTTGGCCTTTTCGGTCGCGGCTTTCGCCGGCTTTTCCGCCGCCTTCCTCGCCTCAAATGCGTCGAGCCGAGCGTCGAGGCTTTCCAGAGCCTTGTCGTTCGGTTCGTCGGCCTTGGGCATGGGAAGCGGCAGGTCCGAAAACGCCGCGGGCGCGCCAAAACAAGGCGCATTTCCGGCCGGCTTGATCGGCGCGGAACCTATAGACCTCGCTGCGGTGCGTCAAGGCAAGCGCTTCGCGGGCCAAGTAGCGGGAATACTTAAGGATTTCGCCGCTGGCTTCAAGGAGGGGCAAAACCATCCCCTTTTCATTCGCTGGGTCTTTCCGCCGCGCCCCTATCGCAGGCGGGAACGGCTTCCTACATGTCGGGCGTTCTCTTGGCGCCACACCCAATAGGCAAGGTGTGGCGGAACCCGATGACGCATTGATTTTTTCGTCGATCTGGGGTTTAGAGCCGCCGCCTCCAAACAATACGAAGATTCATGTCGCACCTGAAGAACACCGGATTCGCCGATCGCATTTCCTCGCAGCAGGAAGCCAAGAAGGCCATGCTGGCCAAGTTCAAGGCTAAGCCGACGGTCCAGGACCCCGATTTCGACAAGCGTGAAGAGCTTCGCGCCGCCGAACTCGAAGCTGTCCGCGCCGCCCGCGCCGAAGCCAAGGAAAAGGCCCGTCTCGAGGCTCTGGCGCGCGAAGAAGAACTCGCCGCCGCCAAGCGCGCCGAGCGCAAGGAACGCAAGGCCGCCGAGGCCGCTGAAATGCGCATGCGCAAAGAAGGCAAGGCTCAAGCCCGCGACGAGCTTCGCGCGCTGGGCAAGACCACCAACAGCAAGCAGGACCGCGCCCACCAGTGGGCTCACCTGCTGGGCTAAAAGATCCAGGGGTCCTTCGGGACCCCTTTTTCTTTGCCTGACGTAGCGAAAGGGACCATGAGCCGCTCATGGTCCATCTCGACGTCATCGCCAGTCTGTTCGTGGTCGCCGCACTCGCCGGCGCGCTGGACGCCATCGCCGGCGGCGGTGGCCTCGTGACCCTGCCCGCCCTGCTGCTGGCCGGCCTGTCGCCGGTCCAGGCCCTTGGCACCAACAAGCTGCAAGGCGCGGTCAGCGCCCTGTCCTCAACGACGGCCTTCGCCCGCCGCGGCCTGATCGACTGGAAGACCGCCCTGCCGGTCGCCGGCGCGGCCGCCATCGCCGGCCTGTGCGGCGCGCTCTGCGCCAGCCTGCTGTCGCCGCAGCTGCTGCGGGCCATCGTGCCGCTGCTGCTGATCGGCATCGCCCTCTATTTCGGCCTCTCGCGCGCCCTCAAGGCGGAGGACGTGACACCGCGCATGGCGCTGATCCCGTTCGCCTGCTTCATCGCCCCGCTGGTCGGCTTCTATGACGGGATCTTCGGGCCTGGCGCCGGGGCCTTCTACATGGTCGCGATCATCACCCTGCTGGGCTATGGCGTGCTGAAGGCCACGGCCCACACCAAGCTGGCCAACGCCGCCAGCAACCTGGGCAGCCTGATCCTCTTCATCCTCAAGGGCGCGGTCGTCTGGCCGATCGGCCTGGCCATGGCCGCCGGGGCCTTTATCGGCGCCCAGGTGGGGTCGAGGCTCGCCATGCGTTTTGGGCCCAAGCTGATCCGGCCGCTCTTGGTGGTGATCTCGTGCGCGATGGCGGTGAAGCTGTTGGCGGATCCGGCCAATCCGCTGCGGGTGGCTGTCGAGCATCTGGTCGGACGCTGAGCCGTCCCCCTCCACCGCCGTTCGGCGGTCCCCCTCCCCCAAGAGGGGGAGGAGAGCTTTCTTTCCGCCCCGTTTGGGGGCGGAAAGACCTCGCATAGCGAGGTCAGGTGGGGGCCTGTGCTGAGCCCCGTGGCTCTAAGCCACCAGCTTCTCGGCCGTCGACAGATCCACACTCACCAGCTGGCTCACCCCACGCTCGGCCATGGTGACGCCGAACAGGCGATCCATCCGGCTCATGGTCACCGGGTTGTGGGTGATGGCGATGAAGCGCGTCTGGGTGCGCCGGCGCATCTCGTCCAGCATGTTGCAGTAGCGGTCGACGTTCGCATCGTCCAAGGGCGCGTCGACTTCGTCCAGCACGCAGATCGGGGCCGGATTGGCCAGGAAGACGCCGAAGATCAGGGCGCTGGCCGTCAGGGCCTGCTCGCCGCCGCTCATCAGGCTCATGCTGGCCATGCGCTTGCCGGGCGGGCAGGCGAAAATCTCCAGGCCGGCTTCCAGCGGGTCGTCGCTCTCGATCAGCTTCAGCTCGGCCTGGCCGCCGCCGAACAGGGCCTGGAAGAGGGTCTGGAAGTTGGCGTTGATGACGTCGAAAGCGGCCAGCAGGCGCTCGCGGCCTTCGGCGTTCAGCTCCTCGATGCCGGCTCGCAGCTTGCCGACGGCGCCGGAGAGGTCGGCGCGCTCGACCCGCATGGTCTCCAGGCGGCCGGCATATTCCTGGGCCTCTTCCTCGGCGCGCAGGTTCACTGGCCCGATGGCGTCGCGTTCGCGCTCGAGGGCGAACAGGTGGGCCTCGACGCCGGCGGCGTCCTTCGGGACAGCCACGGCCTCGCCGGCCACGTGACGACCCAGCTCCTCCGGCTCCATGCGGGCCTGCTCGCGGATGGCCGAGGCGACCTCGGCGAAGCGTTGGCGGGCGCCGTCGAGGTGAGCGACCAGGGCGGCGCGCTTCTCGCGGGCCTCGCCGGCGGCGCGGTCGGCCTCGCGCGCGGCGCGGTCGTTGTTGAGGCGCAGCGTCTCGGCGGCCTCCAGGGCGTCGCTGGCCTTGGCGCGGCGGACCTCGGCGGCGCCGAACTCGTCCAGCAGGGCGACCAGCTTCTCCTGCAGCGCCGCCGGGGCCTCGCGGGCGCCTTCCAGCGCGGCAACGGCCTTCACGCGATCACCTTCAAGGGACTCGGTGCGCTTGCCGGCGCTCTCGGCGCGCTTGGCCCAGTCGGCGCGGTCGCGCTCCAGGCTTTCCAGGCGGCGCTGGCGGCCCGCGCGTTCGCGGGTCTCGAGGTCCAGGGCGGTGCGGGCGGCGCTGGCAGCCTCGCGGGCCTGGGCCGAGGCCTGGCGGGCGGCGGCCAACTGCGGCGCGAGGTCGCCCGAGGTCTGGGCGGCGGCGTGGGCTTCCTGAGCACTGACAAGCGCCGCGTCCGACTCGACCTTCTCGGCCTCGAAGCGAGCGATGGTGTCGTCCAGCGACTGGGCGCGGGCCGCGCGCATGGCCTGCTCGCGCTCGAACTTGGCGACCTGCTCGCGGGCGCCGTTCAGCAGGCGCTCGGCGTCGGGCGGACCGCGGCGCTTGTCGCGCAGCAGATCTTCGACGGCGCGCATGCGGTCGGCGGCGGTCTTGAGGGCGGCGGCGGTGGCCTCGGCGCGCGGGGCCATGATGTCGATCTCGGCCTCGACCTCGGCCAGACGCGTGCGCTGCTCCAGGCGCACGGCGGCGGGCTTGGGCGCGTCGGCGCGAGCCACGAAGCCGTCCCAGCGCCACAGGTCGCCTTCCTTGGACACCAGCCGCATGCCGGGCTTCAGCGCCGTCTGCAGTCGATCGCCGTCGGCGCGGGCCACGACGGCCACGTGCGAGAGGCGCGCCGCGAGCGCCGGCGGCGCCTTGACCAGCGGCGCCAGCGGCTCCGCGCCCTCCGGCCAGGTCGGGGCAGGGGCCTCGGCGCCGCCCCAGTAGGACGGGGCCTTGGCGTCGAGCGCGGCGTCCAGATCATCGCCCAGCGCCGCCGCCAAGGCCGCGCCATAGCCCTTGTCAGGCGCGACGCTGTCCAGGGCCGGGGCATGGCCGCTCTTGCTGCGCGGGGCGGTGAGTTGGGCCAGGCCCCGGGCTTCCGTGCGCAGACGGCCCAGCTGGTCCTCGACATTGCGCGCCAGCTGGCGGGCCTGGGCCTCCTGCTCGGCGGCCTTCACGCGTTCGTTCTCGGCCTCCTCCAGCGCTGCGCGGGCGGCGGCGAGGGCGGCCTCGGCATTGGCGAAGCGCTGGCGGGCGTCGGCGGCGGCCGGATCGATTTCCGGACCAACGGCGGCCCGCTCGGTCTTAGCCTGGTCCAAGGCGCGGTTGGTGCGGTTGGCGCGGCCCTCGGCTTCGGAGAGGCGCGAGGCGGCGGCGCGGAACTGGGCTTCCTCGGCGGCGACCCGGGCGGCCAGTTGCTCGACCTGCGTCTCGGCGGCCGCGCGGGCCTCCTCGGCGGCCTTGGCGGCGGCGGCTAGTTCCGGACCCCGCTCCGGCGCGGCGGCGACCAGGTCGCGGACCTCGGCCAGCTCGGCGTCGATGCGGGCGAGGGCGGCGGCGGCGTCGTCCTTGGCCTGCTCCTCGCGGGCGCGGTCGGCGTCGATGCGGGCCAGGTCGCTGGAGAGGCGCTCGAACTCGGCGGCGGCGGCCTCGGCCTCGCGCTCGGCGCGGTCCTTCTGGATGGCCAGCTGGCCCAGGATCGCCTGGGCGATGGTCGCCTCTTCGCGCAAGGGCGGCATGGCGGCCTCAGCCTCCGTGATCGCCACCTGCGCGGCGGCGCTGGCGCGGGCGGTCTCCTCGACCAGGCGCGCGGACTCGGTGGCCTCGCGCTGAGTGCGCTCCAGCGTGTCGCGCGCCTCGGTCCAGCGGGTGTAGAGCACCGCGCCCTGCACGGCCCGAATCTCTGACGACAGGCGCTTGTACTTCTCGGCCTGGCGCGCTTCGCGGCGCAGGCGGTTCAGGGCCGTCTCCAGCTCGCGGGCGACGTCCTCCAGCCGGGCCAGGTTGCTCTCGGCCGCCCGCAGGCGCAGCTCGGCCTCATGGCGGCGGGTGTGCAGGCCCGAGACCCCGGCGGCCTCTTCCAGGATGCGGCGGCGGTTCTGCGGCTTGGCGCCGATCAGCTCACTGATCTGACCCTGGCGGACCAGGGCCGGCGAGTTGGCGCCGGTCGAGGCGTCGGCGAACAGCAACTGGACGTCGCGGGCCCGCACCTCGCGGCCGTTGATCTTGTAGGTCGAGCCGGCCCCGCGATCGATGCGGCGGACCACCTCCAGCACCGGGTCGTCATTGAACTGGGCCGGGGCCGTGCGGTCGGCGTTGTCGATGGTCAGGGCCACATCGGCGTGGTTGCGCGGCGGGCGCGCGCCGCTGCCGGCGAAGATCACGTCGTCCATGCCGCCGGCCCGCATGGCCTTGGCCGAGTTGGCGCCCATCACCCAGCGCAGGGCTTCCAGCAGGTTGGACTTGCCGCAGCCGTTCGGCCCGACGATGCCCGTCAGGCCGGGCTCGATCCGGAACTCGGTCGGCTCGACGAAGGACTTGAAGCCCGAAAGGCGCAGGCGCTGGAACTGCACGAGGCGGTCCCGTTCGGTCCCTTAGCCCTTCGCCGCGGTGGCGAAGGCCTTGGACAGGGCGGCGAAGCTGATGTCGCCCTCGATGGGCGCGCCGTTGACGAAGAAGGTCGGGGTGACCTCGATATTGTCCTGATTAATCGCCTTGAAGAACCGATCGTTGACGCCCTTCAGGGCGGCCGGATCCTCCAGCGCCGCCTTGAATTGCGCGTCGGTCAGGCCGTACTGCTTGCCGATCGCCTGCAGGCCCTCGAACAGCTTCTCGCTGCGATAGATCTCTTCCTGCTTCTGGAAGACGGTGGTCAGCACCTCGAAATACTTGCCCGGGATGCGACGGCACAGGATGAAGCCGGCCGCCGCGAACTCGTTCGGCGGAGTCAGGAACTCGCGGAACACCAGGCGCACCTTGCCGGTGTCGATGAAGGTCTTGCGGATTTCCGGCTGCACCGTCGTCCACCAGTGGGCGCAGTGGGGGCAGCTGGCCGAGGCGTAGACCACCAGCTGGATCGGCGCCTTGGGCGAGCCCAGCACCATCTCGCCCGGGACGGGCGGCAGCGGCGCGGCGCGCACGGACGAGGCCGCCGCCGTCGCGGCGAGGCCGGAAACGATCAGTGCGCGCCGGTCGAGGGTCATTACTTCGAAGCTTCCGCGATGGCGGCGTCCAGCTGGGCCAGGGTGACTTCGCCACCGGCCTCGCCGCCCACCTTCTTGCCGTTGACGATGAAGGTCGGGGTGCCTTCGATCTTGTCGGCCTTCATCTGCTTGTCCAAGCGATCAGCCGACTTGGCGGCGTTCTCGTCGGTCAGGCAGGCGTTGAACTGGTCTTCGCTCATGCCGGCGGCCTGGGCGATGGTCAGCAGCTCGCCGCGGATGTCGCCGGTCTGGAAGATGCGCATCTGGGCGGCGTAGATCGCGTCGGTGACCTGGAAGTACTTATCCTTGCCGGCGCAGCGGGCCAGCATGGCGCCGGCGTTGGCCAAGCGCGGCTCGCCGGTCAGGGCTTCGCGGGCCACGTAGTTGACCTTGCCGGTGTCGATGTACTTGGCCTTGAAGGACGGGAAGACCTCCTCGTTCCACTTGGCGCAGTGCGGGCAGGCGACCGAGGCGTACTCGACCACGACGACCTTGGCGTTGGCGTTGCCCATGGTCATGTCGTCGGCGGTGATCTTGGTCCCCTTCGGGCCGCACGCGGTCAGAGCGCCCAGCGAGGCGGTGAGGGCGACGGCGGTCAGGAGCCGGCGGGTCAGCGGACGCATGTTCGATCTTCCTTGTAGCGCAACGGCGAAGTTAAGCGCGATTCTCAAGCCTCCAAAAAGAAGGAGGCAAAAGGGCGCGGATAAGGCTCGAGCAACAGCTTGATCAGCGCCGGGTTGTCAATCGCCCCGGCGGCTTAAGGGTGCTCGCGCAGCACGCCCCGGCCCAGTTTCAGCAAGGCGTCCTTGAGGCCGCCTTCCGGCTGCTCGGCCAGGCTGTCGGAGAGCTGCTTTTCGAGGGCCGCATCCAGCGGCGGCTTGCGGCGCGGACGCTGGGCGGCCGGCGCGGCGGGCGCCTTCACCGGACCCTGGACGATGCGCAGGCGCGTGACCACGCCCTTGCCCAGCAGCATGTCGAGGCGGGCGGTGATCTGCGGGGCCTGGTGCTGGATCAGCGAGGCCACCGGCCCGTCGACGCGCAGCTCCAGCGCGCCGCCCTCGCCGTTGCGGCCCTTGATGATACGGACGGGTTCCGTCCGCCGGGCCAGGGTGTCGCCGACGATCTCGCGCCAGCGGGCTTGGATGGCGGCGGGGCCTTGGCCGAACTGCTGCTCCAGCGACTTCAGCAGCGGCGCCAGGCTCTTGCCGGCGGGGGGCGGCGGACGGCGTTGCGGCTTGGTGCGCTTGCTCCGCAGGATCGCGAGGGCTTCTTCCGACGTGGGCAGGGGGCGGCGCATGCGAGGAAACTAGCATGGCAGGCTCGGTTCGCGGTAGGCGAGGGAAGATGAAAGACCGCGACGCCATCCGTTCGGCCCTGCTGGCCTGGTATGACCGCCAAGCGCGGACCCTGGCCTGGCGTACGGGGCCGGCCGAGCGCCGCGCCGGCGTGCGCAGCGATCCCTACCGCGTCTGGCTGTCGGAGGTGATGCTGCAGCAGACCACCGTGCCGCACGCCACGCCGTATTTCCTGGGTTTCACCGAGCGCTGGCCGACCGTCTCGGACCTCGCGGCGGTCGAGGATGGCGACCTGATGGCCGCCTGGGCGGGGCTTGGCTACTATGCGCGGGCTCGCAACCTGCTGGCCTGCGCGCGGGCGGTTGCCAGCCAGCACGGCGGCGTCTTCCCGGACACCGAGGAGGGCCTGCGGGCCTTGCCGGGCGTGGGCGCCTATACCGCCGCCGCCGTGGCCGCGATCGCCTTCGACCGCGCCGCCAATGTCGTCGACGGCAATGTCGAGCGGGTGATGTCGCGGCTGTTCGCCGTCGAGGCGCCGATGCCCGACAGCAAGCCGGCGCTCAAGGCCCTGGCCGGCGAGTTGGTCACCGACGATCGCCCCGGCGACTGGGCGCAGGCGCTGATGGATCTCGGTGCGACGATCTGCAAGCCCAAGGCCCCGCTGTGCGACCGCTGCCCGATCTCGGCTTGGTGCGCGGCCTATGCCGGCGGCGCGCCCGAGACCTATCCGCGCAAGACCAAGAAGGCCGACCGCCCGCGCCGCCACGGCGTGGCCTATGTCCTGACGCGCGGCGACGATGTCGCCCTGGTCCGCCGCCCGCCGAAGGGCCTGCTGGGCGGCATGCTAGGCCTGCCGACCAGCGACTGGCGCGCGACGCCGTGGTCCGACGCCGAAGCGGTCGCCGCCGCGCCGGTCGCCGCCGCCTGGCGCGATTTAGGCGCCGTCGAGCACGTCTTCACGCACTTCAGCTTGACCCTGCGGGTCTTCGCGGCCGAGGGCGCGAACGACGGCGACTTCGTCTGGACGCGACGCGAGGGGCTAGGCGCGCTGCCTAGCGTGTTCCTAAAGGCGGCGCTGGCTGCCGAGCGGCTTCTCTAAAAGACCTTGTGTCCTTCGAGGCCTATCAGTTCATCCCCGCCCGCACCTGCGCCCGCAGGACGTCGATGGGGGCCAGGCCCGCATCGGTCTTGAAGTGCCAGTAGGTCCAGCCGTTGCAGGCCGGGGCCGACTGCACCAGGGCGCCGATCTTGTGGATCGAGCCCGACAGGTCGCCGACCGTGATCGAGCCGTCCGGGCGGACCTTGGCGGCATGCGTGCCCTTGCTGCAGTAGAGCGTGTCGCCGGGCGAGAGCAGGCCGTTCTCGACGATCGTGCCGAACGGCACGCGCGGCTCGGCGCGCTTGCTGCCCATGACCTCAAGGTCTTCCGGGGCGATCGGCGTGACCTTGGCGATGCGGGCCTTGGCGTGTTCGAGATACTCGGCCTCGCGCTCGATGCCGATGAACTTGCGGCCCAGGCGCTTGGCGGCCGCGCCGGTGGTGCCGACGCCGAAGAACGGATCCAGGATCACGTCGCCCGGCTTCGTCGTCGACAGGATCACGCGATAGAGCAGGGCTTCCGGCTTCTGGGTCGGGTGGGCCTTGTTTCCGTCGGCGCCCTTGATGCGCTCTTCGCCGGTGCACAGCGGGATGGTCCAGTCCGAGCGCATCTGCACCTCGTCATTGGCCATCTTCAGGGCGTCGTAGTTGAAGGTGTAGCGCTTGGCGTTCTGGCTCTTGGAGGCCCAGATCAGGGTCTCGTGGGCGTTGGCGAAGCGGGTGCCCTTGAAGTTGGGCATCGGGTTGGACTTGCGCCAGACGATGTCGTTGAGGATCCAGAAGCCCAGGTCCTGCACGGCCACGCCGACGCGGAAGATGTTGTGATAGCTGCCGATCACCCAGATCGCACCGTCGTCCTTTAGGACACGGCGGGCGGCCTTCAGCCACTCGCGGGTGAACTTGTCGTACGCGGCGAAGCTCTCGAACTGGTCCCAGTGGTCGTCGACCGCGTCGACCTTGGAATTGTCGGGACGCAGCAGGTCGCCGCCCAGCTGAAGATTGTAGGGCGGGTCGGCGAAGATCAGATCGACCGACTTCTCCGGCAGGGCGTTCATCTGCTCGATGCAGTCGCCCAGAATGATGGTTTCCGGCCCGAACTTCATGGTCCCGTTCCTTTAGAAAGCGAACGGAATCATGAGTCTTGCTGGTAAATGCGAGGTGAGCAGACGTGGTTAGCGGCGCGTTAACTCTACTCAGGAGCGCCTATTTGAGTCTGGTCAGACTCAAAACTTGTGGACGATCAATCGTCTAGCGTTCCGCCCAGCGCCAGTTCGCCGGCCAGCGCGGCCTTCACCGGCGCCCAGCCCAGGCGGTGGATCGGCGAGGGACCTAGCTTGCGCAGGCCCTCGACGTGGATCGGGGCGTGGTAGCCCTTGTGGCCGGCGAAGCCGTAGCCGGGATAGACCGCGTCCATCTCGACCATGATCCGGTCGCGGGCTTCCTTGGCCAGGATCGAGGCCGCCGCGATCGAGCATGACAGGCTGTCGCCCTTGACCACGGTCTTGATCGGACACGGCAGCTTGAAGGCGTAATTGCCGTCCACGAGGGCGATGGTCGGCGTCACCGACAGGCCCTCGATGGCCCGGCACATGGCCAGGCCGGCCGCGTGCAGGATGTTGAGCTCCGCGATCTCCTCGATCGAGGCCATGCCCACGCACCACGAAATGGCGACGGCCTTGATCTCTTCCTCCAGGACCGCGCGGGCCTTGGCGGTCAGTTTCTTGGAGTCGTTGAGGCCCTTGGGGACGCGGTCGGGGTCCAGGATCACCGCGCCGGCGCTGACCGGCCCGGCCCACGGACCGCGCCCAGCCTCGTCCACCCCGCAGACAGGTCCCTGTCCGCAGGCCAGTTCCAGCATCATGTCGGGCCCGGTGCGCATGAGGCGGTGTTTAGGCCGGTTCGCCGAGGATGGGAATGACGGGCGTCCTCGCCTAGGGTCGAGGCATGACCTGTCTTCGTGCGTTCGCAGCCCTGGCCCTCGTCTCCGTCCTGTCCGCCGCGCCGGCCCATGCCGCCGATCCGACCGGAGGCGACTGGAAGCTGGTCTGGTCCGACGAGTTCGACGGCGATCGGCTGGACGAGACCAAATGGACCTACGCCGCCGACTGCGGCGGGGGCGGCAACGCCGAGCGGCAATGCTACGCGGTCAGCCCGGACACCGTGTCGGTCGGCGGCGGCGTGCTGAAGCTGACGAC
>Ga0209023_10000190_pt1 | contig 105663 bp, 106 predicted proteins | sample LakOneMetagenome_FD_187468 | JGI IMG/M metagenome (GOLD analysis project Ga0209023, IMG submission 187468) | Freshwater and sediment microbial communities from Lake Erie, Canada (SPAdes) (version 2) | ecosystem: Environmental > Aquatic > Freshwater > Lentic | place: Lake Erie, Canada...
GAAATTCTGGACGAAAAAAAGCCGACCCGAAGGTCGGCTCTTTTCCAAACCGTGCTGAAAATTACTTAGCAGCCGATGCAGCAGCCGAAGCGGCGTTCGAAGCAGCAACCGAAGCGGCAGCAGCAGCGTCAGCAGCGGTCGAAGCGGCAGCCGAAGCAGCAGCAGCAGCGTCAGCAGCAACAGCAGTTGGAGCTTCAACTGGAGCAGCAGGAGCTGCTGGGGTTTCGACTACTGGTGCTGGTGGAACGACAGCAGCTTCTTCTTTTTTAGCGCAAGCAGCCAGAGCAACAGCCAGCAGGGAGACGATCAGCAAAGATTTTTTCATGGGTTTTTCCTTAATTAATTCACTAAAATGTAAAACACTATTGCGATGAATAATTACCGGTAATTATCGCTCGTTAGGGAATTCGCGTAGGCTTTCGTACCTGTTATGGTGCCTGACAGACAACGGAAACTTCCTAACCCGATATTATAGCGAAATTTGGTGCTTCGCAATAGCACAATAATGCTTTTTCGAAAGCAATTTGTGAACAAACAATAGATATTTTTTTACAAAAACACGTGTATTAAGCGATTTGCAAGAATTTTCCCGATTATCCGAATAATATTCGGATTTCGATGGCAGTCTGCCTACAATCCTGTGGTCGTTGCGTGCAGGCCAGGGAGCGACTCCGCCCAAATACCGATGAATCTTTCGTTGCTGATTTCCGTCTCTTGCGGCGAATCAAAGGCGGCGGCGCCACGCATGTGATCGCTGTGAAAGCGCCGGACAATGTGTTTGTGATCACCAATGCAGAACGAATCGGTCAGCGTTTTCAGAGGGCGGTTTGTCAGGCGGCACTCGATGCGGTGACCGTAGTCCTGCAACAAGCGCAGGAAGCGCGGGTAGTTGCGTTCAATATGTGCGGTCTGATGCATGGCCAGCTGCATGTGCCCGCCCAGGCTCAAAAAATGACGCAGGGCAGCATCGGTCTTGCTGCTCCCTAATGGGAACACGGCAAAGTCGGGATCGAACATGGCCAGCGTGCTCGTGGAGCGCGCGATGCAGTCGAGGAAATGCGCCTCGCACTCGGCGCGCGTATCGAATTTGAATTCTGCTGCCTCTGCCATGCGGTTCTCCTTAAGCGAGTTCGACCCAACCGTCCTGATACCAAGTGTAGAGCGCTTCGAGCACGTCGTCCGACGCCGTGGCCGCCAGCGCGCCGGGCAGCGTGCGCTCGTTGGCAAGCGCGTCCAGCAGCACCTTGTCGGCGCGCCCGACCGCAAACGATTCGCCATTGATGAAGACGTGCTTGCCACGATACAGCATCTGCGACTTGAGCGAGAGTGCCACGCCGCGCTTGGCAATGGCTTCGGCAAAGCGACCCATCGTGAGCGGCTTGGCCGGTCCCGTGAAAAACACATTGTGCTTCGGTTCGGACAAATGTTCGCCGACAAAGACGGTGATGTCTTCTTCGGTGAAACGCACCTTGTTCATCTCTTCGGTGATGGTCGCCAGCATGTGCTTGGGGATTTCTGCCGGATGCTTGGCCACGTCCAGCGCGGGGTCGGCGTAGCGGCCCGGCAGGTCGATGGAATCGCACATGAATTGCAGGAACGCTTCGCCCAGTTCCTGGTACGAGGGCGAGCGGAAGCCGATCGAATACGTCATGCATTCGCCCTCGGCCACGCCATCGTGGGCGTAGTGGGGCGGCAGATACAGCATGTCGCCCGGTTCCAGCACGAACTCTTCCTGCGGCGTGAAATGCTTGAGGATCTTGAGCGGCTTGTCTTCCACCAGCGTCAAGTCCTTCTGCGCGCCGATGCGCCAGCGGCGCTTGCCATGGGCTTGCAGCAGGAACACGTCATACGAGTCGAAATGGGGACCGACGCCGCCACCATCGGTGGCGTAGCTGATCATCAGGTCGTCCAGGCGGGCGTCGGGAATGAAGCGGAATTCGCGCAGGAGCGCGTCAGCTTTCTTGTCGTACAAATTGGCGCCCTGGACCAGCATGGTCCATGCTTTCTGGGTAGCGGGGGGCAAGGTCTCGATCGGGCCATGCTGCATGGTCCAGTCGCCGTCGACCTGGGTGATCAGGCGCGATTCGACGTGGTTCAGTTTGGCCAGCTCGGCCAGCGTTGCCAGCGGCAGCAGCGGCTTGAATCCGGGGATCGCCTGGCGGATCAGGAGCGGCTTCTTGTGCCAGTAGTCGCGCAGGAACTGGGCGGGCGTGATATCGCCGAGGAGCGTTAATTTTTTCATGCGACATTATAACCATGTCCGACTCTGGGCAAGCCGGGGAGGGAGGTATAATTCCGGGGTACACACTGAAAGGATGCAAGATGAAGATTGCCAAGAATACGGTCGTCACGGTCAACTACAAGTTGTCGGACGCGCAGAATAACCTGATCGAAGATGGCAGCCAGCCCATGGTCTACCTGCATGGCGGCTACGAAAACACGCTGCCGAAAATCGAAGAAGAACTCGATGGCAAGGAAGAAGGCTATGCGTCCGTCATTCAGATCGAGCCGGACGATGCCTTTGGCGATTACGATCCTGCCCTGGTCAAGGTCGAACCGCGCAATCGCCTGCCGGAGCCGCTGGAAGTCGGCATGCAATTCGAAGGCATGCCCGATGGCGATGGCGACGAAGAAGCGATGATCTTCACGGTCACCGACATCGCCGATGACAAGGTTGTCCTGGATGGCAACCATCCGCTGGCCGGCATGGCGCTGCGCTTCGAGCTATCGGTCGCCAGCGTGCGCGCCGCCACCGACGAAGAAATCGCCCATGAGCACGTGCACGGCGCCCACGGGCACCATCACGGCGACGATGAAGACGAGGGTGACGAAGGCGATCACTTCCGCACCCATCCGGTGCACTAAGATTGTTTGCAGAACGCCTTCTTCGGAAGGCGTTTTGCATTCCAACGTCGCCTCCGCGTTAGCGAGGGCGACGGGGGCTAGAGTGCGTCCAGCCTGAACATTTGCTCGGTCCCCGGCACGACCTGCACGCGCATGGTCCGGTTGCCGATGCTCACGTGGCCGATATTGTCCTTCCACAGAATCGCCGGTTCGGTCCCGTTGGGTACCGGCGCAGTGTCGATCAGCAACACCTTCCCGTCGAATTTCTTGGCCAGCGTGATCAGCTGGCGCCGCACGGCCGCGTAACCATCCATGGCGCTGCCGGTGCGGCCAAGGCGCGCCAGCAGACCCGGCTCGTCGGTCAGAATGTTGACGTCGCCTTCCGACAGCAGCACCACGGCGCTCAGCTTGCGCCGCTTGGCCTGGGCGAACAGCTTGTTCAGCCAGAAGCGGTTGGCGACCGCACGGTCTTCGAACTCGCTGTTGCGGCCTGCTTCGGGACGGTAGTGGTTATTGTCGGACGGTAGATTGACGGTGGCATACATCACATTGCCAACGGTCCAGTCGGCATTTTCCGCATAGCTGCGATAGCGCGTATTCGCCGACAGGCGCGACAGGGCCGGCATGCGCGCACCCGGCGCATCGTGATCTTCGTACAGCAGTTCGCGCAGGCGGTTCAGGCGCTCGATGGCGGCGGACTTGCCGGCGCTGTTGCGGCAGCTGCTCCAGTCGCTCGTCGCCGGCAGGATGATGACGGGATGCTGCATGTCGTCAAGCATGTCGCGGCGGCGCGTGTAGAGTTCATCGGTGCACGCTTCCTTGCTGCCCTTGATGCCGATGACAACAGCAAAATCGAGCCTCGGCTTGCGCGTCCTGGCCACCGCCTGTTCCCGCTGCGCTTCGCTGCCGCCTCCCTGGAAGGTGTGGCCAATGACGGCAAATTCGTGCCCCGGCGCTTTCTTCGGTTTGGCCGCGAAGGCCGCTGGCACGGTCAGCATGGCCGCACAGGCAAGGGCGCACGCCGCAATGTTCATTGGGCTGCCATGCGCTTGAGTTGATAGAGCTGCTCGAGCGCTTCGCGCGGTGTCAGTGCATCGGGATCGATGGCGGCCAGCGCATCGTGCAGGACGCTGGCGGCCGGCGTCGCGTCCGCCTCGATGTCCTCGCAAGGCAGCGCGAACAGGTCCAGCTGCGGCGTGGTGTCGAGCGCCTGCGATTCCAGCCGCGCCAGGTGCTTGCGCGCCGCCTTGATCACGCCCTGCGGCACACCGGCCAGCTGCGCCACCTGCAGACCGTAGCTTTGCGATGCGGGACCGGCCTGCACCGCGTGCAGGAACACGATGCTGTCCTTGTGCTCGACCGCCGACAGGTGCACATTGGCGGCCGTCGGATGGCTCTCGGGCAGCTGGGTCAGCTCGAAATAGTGGGTGGCGAACAGGGTGAAGCTGCGGCTGGCATCGATCAGGTGGCGCGCAATCGCCCACGCCAGGGCCAGGCCGTCGAAGGTGGACGTGCCGCGGCCGACTTCATCCATCAGCACCAGCGAATGCTCGGTGGCGCCGTTGAGGATCGCTGCCGATTCGGTCATCTCGACCATGAAGGTGGAACGGCCGCCCGCCAGATCGTCGGTCGCGCCGATGCGCGTGAAGATGCGGTCGATGGGGCCGATGGTGGCGCTGGCGGCAGGCACGTAGCTGCCCACGTAGGCGAGCAGGGTAATGAGCGCGACCTGGCGCATGAAGGTCGATTTACCGCCCATGTTCGGGCCCGTGATCAGCAGCAGGCGGCGCTCGTCGGAGAGGCAGCAATCGTTGGCGATGAAGCGCTCGATCTGGTTTTCCACCACCGGATGGCGGCCTTCGCGAATGTCCAGCGCGGGCTGGTCAACCAGCTGCGGCGCGCTCCAGTTGTGCTGCACGGCGTGGGTGGCCAGGGCCGTGAGGGTATCGAGCTGCGCCAGACCCTGGGAGATGGTCTGCAGCGTGGCGATGTGCGGGGCCAGGTCGGCCAGCAGCTGGTCGTACAGCCTCTTCTCTCGCACCAGTGCCTTGTCCTGGGCCGACAGGGCCTTGTCCTCGAAGACCTTCAGTTCCGGCGTGATGTAGCGCTCGGCGTTCTTGAGCGTCTGGCGGCGGCGGTAGTCGTCGGGCACCTTGTCGGTCTGCCCGTGCGTGACTTCGATGTAGAAGCCATGCACCTTGTTGTATTCAACGCGCAGGTTGGCAATGCCGGTGCGGGCCCGCTCGCGCGTTTCCAGGTCGAGCAGGAACTGGCCGGCGTTTTCGGACAGGCCGCGCAATTCATCGAGCTCGGCGTCAAAGCCCGGGGCGAACACGCCGCCGTCGCGCACCATCGCCGCCGGTTCCAGCGCCACCGCGCGTTCCAGCAGATCGAGGCAGACGCCTGGCGTGGCCAGCGCATCGTGGATGGCGGCCAGCAGGCTCGGTTCGCCGGGCACGAAGGTGCGCTGCACGCCGTGACGCAGCGCCGGCAGCTGCTGCAGGCCGTCGCGCAGGCTGGCCAGGTCGCGCGGGCGGGCCGACAGCAGCGCGATGCGGGTGGTGATGCGTTCAATGTCGGGCACCTGGCCCAGTGTGGCGGCCAGTGCGCCGGCGGCGTCCTGCTCGATCAGCGCGCCGATGGCGGCGTGGCGCGCGCGGGCGATGCCCTGGTCGCGCCGGGCGTGGTGAAGCCAGTGGCGCAGCAGGCGCGAGCCCATGGCCGTGCGGCAGTGGTCGAGCAGGGAAAACAAGGTGGGCGATTCCTGGCCGCGGATGGTTTCCGTCAGTTCCAGGTTGCGGCGGGTGGCGGCATCGAGGCCGATGAATTCATTTTCGGTTTCGGTCGACAGGCTGCGCACGTGCTGCAGGCCGCGCCCCTGGGTCGAATGGGCGTAGCGCAGCAGCGCGCCAGCCGCGCCGAAAGCGGCGCCCAGGCCGTCGGCGCCAAAGCCGGTGAGGGTGGCCACGCCCAGCTGGTCGAGCAGGGCCTTGTGACCGCCGACGACATCGAAGTGCCATTCCGGCACGCGCTGGGTGTGGGCGATGCCATCGTCCTCGAACAGGTCGGCGCCGTCGGCGCGCAGGATCTCGGCGGGCGAGATGCGTTCGAGTTCCTGCTGCAGGCGCGTACCCACGGTGCGGCTCTCGCCGGAAAACTCCATCAGGCGCAGCGCGCCGCTGGCCAGCGACAGCCAGGCCAGACCGGCCGTGACGACCTTGCGCTGGCTGATCAGGCACACCGCCAGCAGGGGACGTTCGGCTTTTTCGGGCAGCAGGTCGGCGTCTGTCAGCGTGCCAGGGGTAACCACGCGCATGACCTTGCGCTCGACCGGGCCCTTGCTGGTGGCAGGGTCGCCGATCTGTTCGCAGATCGCGCACGATTCACCCATCTTGACCAGCTTGGCCAGATACGGGTCGAGCGAATGGAAGGGGATACCGCACATCTTGATCGGGTTGCCGCCCGAGGTGCCGCGCGCGGTCAGCGTAATGGACAGGATGCGCGCTGCCTTTTCCGCGTCTTCGTGGAACAGCTCGTAGAAGTCGCCCATGCGGTAAAAGACCAGCATGGTCGGGTAGTCGGCCTTGATGCGCAGGTATTGCTGCATCATCGGCGTTATCTTGTTTTGAGTGGGTATCGTAACCTCTTGATTTGACGCTATATTCATCGTTAAGCTTTTGATTCCACAGGAATTACTTTAAAGTCCGGACAATTCGGTTTTGGTCGGAGCACTTCACAACACAGCGCAACACTCCACGGTTTAGCGTAGCTTTTTTTGCCTCTGGAAAAAAGGTACGCTAGAATTCGCCCTGTTCTCCCCGTCCCTGGGGAAAAGCTACGCCGGACCTACGCCGGCAGAGGGCAACCATGCAATTTGATGCGCGAACCGCCAAGCAGCTCACGGCAGGCCAACACTTTACCATTACCGACTGCCCCGGTCTGCGCCTTGAAGCAACGGCGACGCGGCGGAGCTGGATCTACCGCTATAAAAGCCCCGTCGACGGGCGCATGCGCCAAGTCAAGATCGGCGAGTGGCCAGCGATGTCGCCGGCAGTGGCGCACGTCGAGTGGGAGAAGGCGAGGCAGAAACGCGACGGCGGCGTCGACCTGTCGATCGAGGTCAAGTCGGCCCGCCTGGCTGAACGCGATGCCATCCAGGCCGCGCAAGACAAGCGCAGGGCCGCAAAGTTGACGGTGGCCAAGGTCTGCGACGAGTACCTGGTGGGCCGGGTCGAGCGCAACCGCAAGGAAAAGGGCGCGGCTGAAGTGCGCCGGATGTTCTCGACCATGCTCGGCGAGTTCGGCGAGATCGAGGCGGCAAGTCTCACCAGGTCGCAGGCGTTTGATCTGCTTGGCCAATACCTCGACATCCCCGTCCAGGCTGCGAAGCTGCGCGCCGAGCTGGGCGCGGCCTGGGACTATTCGCTCGATGCTGGCCGGCTACCCGAAACTGCGCCCAACTGGTGGCGCCTGATCATGCGCGGCCAACTGAAAAGCAAGGGCCGCGTCGCGCAGGGCGTTTCCACCGGCACCAAGAAGCGAGTCCTTGACGAGCGCGAGCTGGGCGATCTGGTGCGATGGATACCGAACTTTTCGCGCCTGGTTGGCGACCTTGTTACGCTGCAGCTTTGGACGTGCACGCGCGGCTCGGAGATTACGGCGATTCAGCGCGAGGAAGTGACGGAGGAGGTCGACGGCTTGTGGTGGACGATTCCTCACTCCAAAACTAAAAATGCTAGACATGAGAATTCGGGGGACTTGAGGGTGCCGCTGATCGGGCGGGCCGAAGCGATCATTCGCCGGCGCTTGCAGGCAGTGGAGGGGTCTTACTTATTCCCGTCAAGCGGGAAAGCAGACCACGTTCAACAGAAGACTGTCGGCGCAACGGTGTGGATGCACATGCCGTACAGTGAGACGCGGCCCGACTATGTACGCCCGCGTCTCACTGTGACGCACTGGGCACCGCATGACCTGCGCCGCAGCGGCCGAACGCAGCTCGCCGCGCTCGGCTGTAGCGATGAAATCGCCGAGGCGTGTCTCGGTCATATGCCGGTTGGCGTGAAAGGGATTTACAACCGGCACCGCTACGATCAGGAGCGCCGGCTCTGGCTCACAAAACTGAGCGACCACCTGGAGACGCTTGCCGCTACCAATTCAGTGTACTAGGCAAAACCTGATCGAAATTCTTCTCATTTGTCGTTAATAGGGCGGTTGAGTGGCAAAATCAATCCTCTTGCCCCCGCAATACCAAGCGACATAGTAGCTCGCGTCATAAAACGAACCAGCGATAGGAAAAGACTTTTCTAAGCCATCGAGGTTGGTGTTACTGTTAGAAACTTAATTGGAGGAGCGAACATGAGCAACACAGTGATACGCTCCTACCTTGGATGGGACATCACCATTCGATGTTCGCATCGTTCTGGAGTTGCCACAGCGATTCGCGCAGCAACCTTCACCGCGATCGCTGAAGCAGAGCTTCAGGCAGACCAGGATCCGGCCAAGTGGGTGGATGCCCGGATGCAGATGATAAACACCGGCAACCGATCTTTTGGTAGTGATGGTGGTTGCATCGACAGTTTGTTCGCAGAGGCAATGGAACTGATAGATGCGCTCAGGCGCTAATCGCGTTAGTTGGGGGCGTAATAGTCACTCAAGGCAGGGCATAGGTCAGGGCGCGTCGGCGACTAAGAGTTAGTTCAGCTCGGGTTTGCCTTTCGCGTTCTTTCTAGAAGTGTTCTCTGGCGGCAGGTTTTCCGAGACGGGGCGCTGTTCTGCCCACTCGGCGATCTCGCGATAGAGCCACGCCACGCGACGCCCGGACAAAGAACGCGGCGGCGGGAAGGCACCCTCTCGCACGAGGCGCTGAATGCTCGTCTCGCTGAGCGACATTGCAGCAGCAACTTCTGGCAGGCCCAGATAGAGCGGAGGTAAAGCTATTTTCATTGTGCCCTCATCCGAATAGTGGAACGAAGAGCGGCATGCAGTGCGTCCATGCGAGGGCCAATTGTCTCCCCATCGCCGTTCTGGTAATCGCCAAACGACGCCTGGCTGCATCCGATAAGCATGAGGTCGAAGACGGCGTGCGCTTCAGCCAGCAGATCACCGTGCGGTGGTAATTCTAGGCCTGCCTGGGATCCGACCAGGTCATGCCGCGCGATGATCGCAGCCCATAGGGGCTCTGGCTGGAACACGCCGCATTCGCGGATCGCGTCTTTGATGTGCGGCGCCAGCGCGACCGAGAGCACGCGGAAGCCAGCGGGCACGCGCCAGTTTTGGCACTGGCTGAGCGTGTGCTCGCCGCCACATTGTGGGCATTTTTTCATGGCAGCTTCCTTTTGTCGCGGCACGGAGCGCAGGCATTACGTACAAGTCGCGGCGATTGCTCACCGCAGTATTCGCACTCGCCCGGCGCGCCGGGCTCCAGCTGTGCATGGCGGCGCAGGTTTGCAATGCGCGCCTCCTCCAGCACCGCCTGGCGCTCGTCAGATTGATCGATAAAATCAGGCATGGATCGCTCTCCAGCGTGAGTTGTACCCGCGATACTCGGTCTCCTGGCCTGGCCGCTCTGCGCCATGCCAGCAGATCATTGCCTGAAGCCGGCCGGCGCGTACAAGGCTGCTCAGGACGTGCCCCATGCAGAAGCCGATCTTGTGCTTGTCGCGGACCTGGGCGAAATCGTGCCATCCCAGCCATCGCTCCGGGTTTGCAGTGGCAACGGCGAGCAGCTCGACTTTGATCGGCTCGGTGAACGCAAGATCGAAGCGACGCTGCACGTCTGGTGGTCCCCCGCCGATGCGGCGCGTTGGTTCAGGAAACAGGGCCATTTGTGCGATGGCCGGGCGGCGACGCGCAGTTTCAGATCTCACACTTAACCTCATGGATAAAGTTTTTCAGGGCTACGCGGTACTGGCTCAGACTTTGAAAGGCCGACGCGTACTGGTCGGACTCGACGAGGTGAAGTATTGCGTCGAGTCGCTCGGTCATCTGTTCAACCGTCGGCCCGGCCAGGGCGCCTTCAGCGCGGGGTGCCGGTTTGGGCATTGTGTTCGTGTTCATGTAAGACTTTGGCAGTAGCGCCTCTCAGGCGCCGACGGTGGATAAATAAATCTCGACTTCGGCTATAGCGCGCTGGAGCACATTGACCGGCACTTTTGGGAGCGCTCTGTCGATGCTCCGGATTGACTCGCGCAGGTCCTGCGCTTCGTCCTCAGTGAGGCCAATTCTGTGCACCCGCTCGTATCGGTCGCATACGTTCGAGAGCGTATCGGTGCCCAGGTCGATTCCTTCCCCGTACACCCCGGCGCGCGCCAGCTGGGCCAGCATCTTTGACATCGTGTTGTAGGCATCGACGGACGGGCGGTTGATCAACGTTTCGCACGCGGCGAACAGCTCCAGCATCAGGCGCTTGTAGGTTTCGCTGCCCATGGGCACGTGCGCCTTCGGCTGGAACTGTTTGCGCATGTGCCCGCCTACGGCTTGCCGATGAGGACGGTGAAGCCGTTCTCACGCGCGTGGTCGATATAGCCCTGGAAGGCGTCTTCGATGACGTCGAGCGGCCGCTCCAGCTCGAACCAGAACTTGACCTTGCCGGCCAGTAGGCGATACTTAAGCCGGGCGTGAACCTTGTAGCCTTCGCCGCCCTTGAAGATGCGCAGCCCAATTGAGAACGCCCGGGGGATCTCCAGCGCGCCATTGGCGCCAGCGCGCGCGTCGATGTTCTCGCTGTACGCCAGCTGCACCTGGCCGTTATCCAGGCGCCGGGCGGTATTGAAGTTGACTTCGGTCTTGGTCTGGAGCGTGGTGGCCACCGCCAGCAGAGTTTCGCCCGACGGCTCGGCAATGTCCGCGATGTTATCTTCGAGGAAAATCGCAAATGCCTCTTGCTCCATGGCCTTGCCGTTATGGGCCATCCAGACAGCGAATTCGCGGCTCAGCTCGGCGGTATAGACAGCGCGGTGGTCACGCCAGCCGGCGTAGTCTTCCAGCTTGCGATGCTCATTGAAAACAGCAGTCAGGGTGCGGCTGTCCGGGTCGGCATAGATATACGTGTTCCAGGGTTCGCCCTGATCGGCAGCATACACGTTGAAACTGGCCAGGTCGCCGAGGTGAACAGTGCCGCGCTTACGGCTGGGTGCAGCACTGGCTTTCTCGACCGCATCCGTCAGGTCGATATGGCGGTGATCAGCAGGGATCACCAGGTGAGTCGTGTCCGCGTGCTGTTGGATGGCACAGGCGGCTAGGGACAGCGCGCCAATACGGTCGATGGCCGATTCAGTGACGACGATCTGCTCGTCCGCGTGGGCGTTGCTTTGCGTGTTCTCGATCATTGCGCTGCTTCCTTAAAGGTTGTCGGCTTTGCCGGGGTCGCGTCGCGCAACTCGAGGTTGCCCTGGCGCGGGTGGTTGCGGGACAGCTCGTTGTCGTCGGTGAGCCAGTAGAAGTCGGAGCCGCGCTCGGGCTTGGGCACATCGACCTTGAGGGTGTCGGTGATCGTGACCTTGTCGATGTCGCTGCCGCGGCTGGCCGGCTTGATCTTGATCTGCAGCGTGATCGAACCGCCCTTGCCGTTTTCCTTGACGGCGGTGATCAGCTCGCCCAGGGCGGCAGTCAATTCGGAGTGGGCGCGGCCGTCACGCAAGTCTTGCAGGAATACGGCGAATGCTTTGGACATGCTGGCTCCGATCAGTATTTCTTGCCGCCCGCGGCCAGGCGTGCTTCTGGCTTGTGGTCGGCGCGGGTAAGATTGAAGGCGAGCTTTTCGGCGATGGTGGTGCCCAGGTCATATCCCTTACTGCCGGCCAGGTCGAAGATGCGGATCACGGCGTCGGCCAGCTCGACTTCGAGCATGTCGCGGTGGGGCAGAGCGTCGTCCTTGAGGCCCTTGCGGTGGCCTTCCATACCTTCTGCCACTTCGGAGACGATCAGCATCAGGATCTCGCCGGTGTTGCGCTGGATGCGCTCGCCCGTCTTGGGATCGGACCACCAGCCACCGTGCACGGCGGCACCATGGCACTGCTGGTTGAGGATTTGGCCGGCGGTCTGGAGCGCCGGGCTGTTCATTTGAAATTGCATAATTTCCTCTATTCGTTGTCGTTGGCTTGCAGCTTTTTCACATCAAACCGCGCGCGGCGCTGCATGTGCCGACGTGCGAGTAACTTCAAAATCAATTCCAGGGCCCGGTCTTTGAGCATCTCGTCCAGCGGGGCTTTGGTGCACAGCGCGCGGTGTGCAATTTCCAGTGCTGCGCGATCTGGCTCGACGCGGTCCATGCTTCACCTGCGGCGCAGCTTGTAGGCGTGGAAAGCGGCATCGATGATCGACATGCCGATGAAGCGGTAGTAGCGGTACAGGGCAAGGAAGCGCATACGGTCCTCAGGCGGGCATGACGGTGATGGCGCAAGCACCAAAGCGATCAATGGCTTCCATGTGGACAGCCGCGCTGTCAGTGCCGATTGCGATGTAGGTAACGGTGGCGCAGCTGGTGCGCACGCGGACATTGAAGGCGCTCATGCGGCGGCCCCGGTAGTGAAATCGGCGAAAGCACAGTATTCGAGGTGAGCCTCGCCCATCGGCATGCGGCAGCAGGCGCATGCGGGGGCGCTGCGAGTGATGGATGGCGCAGGTGCGGACATAGCGGCCGCTGCAATAGCTTCCGTGATGTGAATCGCCCCGTCATACGGCTGATCGGTCAGCGCAAGGGTGTCACGTGGGACGGGTCCGCCTGGCACCCAGTCGTCAACGACGCGCGACTTGCCGTAGAACTTGGCGATGGCCGTGGCGTGCACGGTCTTGCCGCTGCCTGGTGGCCCGTACACCACGATGCCTTTGTGGGCAACAGCACTTGATAGTTGACTCATTTCACCTCCGTTAAGGTCTTTCCGCGACCTGGTGATTTAGTATAGAACAACTATACATCATCAGTAAAGAAAAACTATACTAAGGAGGCAAATTTTTTTTGGCGAAAAAAAAACCCGCAAGGCTGCGGGTCTATCTAAGGTGGATTTTAGAGTTTTACGCTGGGCCGGCCAGGGGCACCTGGAGGAGGGCTCGGTATGCTTCGAGCGTCTTTGTGATATTTTTTATGGCTTTCGGCGACAGCTCATAGTCACGCTGTTTCTCGTCCCCGCTCAAACGGATAGTGGACTTTTTCCCGGACACAATCCTTTGCAGCGCGGCCAGGTCGGATTGAGTGGCAAAAAAATCAGCTCTCTCGAACACCCCGGCAGAGTTATTGTCTCGAACGACGCCCGACCGGCCAAGAATCTTCTCATAAACAATCACGTCGTCGGACATGACTTTGAATTTGTTCCAAAAGATCCAGCTGTCGGCGTGAAAATCAACGCTGATGCGTAATACAGGACCGCTCCCATCCATCAGGCCTATGTAAGTCGACAGGTGGTCGCCAAAAACGTTCGTGCCAGCAGCAGTGTAGAAAGTCACTTTCTCGATCTTGTCACGTTCGGACTTAAATCCCTTTAGGATATCCGCTACTCGTTTCGCACGCTCTTCTTTGGTTATAAGGGCGGTGGCTGGAGACGGCCCTGTGGTGCTGGCCGAATTAGCAGTCAAAGTCGATGGCGATACCGAGGTTTTTGAAGCGGCAGCCGGTGCCTTATCCGAACAGCGAGACGCCGCGATTCCAACTACGAAGATACCTATCACCCAATACCAAACCTTCGATGCGGGCTTTTTTGGCTTGGCGCCGCAGTTCGCGCATGCAGCAGCTGTAGTGCTCACATCTTTTCCACATTCACTGCATTTAATCAGGGCCATAGTAGTCTTTGCAAGTTTAGGGATTTTTCGAAGATTCCATTTTAGTGAATTATTCTTGCAGGAAACTCACGAAAAATATCGAATCCCGGACCTTTATCAAATCCGATCGCTCTCCTTACGGACTACTTTTCCAATGATGATGCACGCGTCGCCTCGGCAAATTTTGCGGTGATGCTTTCGCTGATCCGAATTATCAGACGTAAGCCACCATTCTCCGGCGTCGCGGGAAAGCCGCTTCACGACGGCTTCGCCCTCGTAGTTGACGGCGAAAACCGCACCGTCGACTGGGGACTTATCAGCCGTGTTTATCACCACGATGTCGTCCTCATACAGAGAAGGCTCCATACTTTCGCCTTTCACCAAAATACCTATCAGACTGGATGGGTTAAAGCCCGAGCGGTCAATCCAGTTCCTGCGCATCCCGACGGTCCCTGAGTCACGCCGCTCTGGTTCGGTTTGGAATCCTGTCACACCCGCTTGAAGCCTCAATTTCACCATCGGAATCTGCACAAAATCTGGATCATCTTTCTCTGCTATCCGAACGGCCATTGCACCCGCAATTTGAGGTATTTCGCTCGGGGCGGCAACATTCAGACCCTTGACAATCTCATCGGGAAGCATCTTCCCTGTGACCTTCGATATCGCCATCAACTGCCATAGGCTGGGCGCGTGCTTGCCGGTCTCCCAATGCGAAATATTGGCTTTGGTATGGCCGCGTTCTGTGCCCAGCTCCAGGGCAAGCTTCGCTCCCAGAGCCGCTCCAGAAAGCCCGGCTTCGGTCCGGGCTTCTTTAACCCAGTGCGAGATGAGGTCTTTAGTTTCCATGCGCGGATCGTATAGGAAATCTAAACAATAATGGTATAGAAAAGCTGGACAACATAGTATAGAATCCCTATACTTTGGAAATATTACTCACCAGGCCGATGAAATGACCCCAGAAGAAGCACTTGATCAAGCGGTTGCGCGTGTCGGCTCCATGCAGGCATTGGCGAATCTTCTTGGCGTAACCAAAGGCGCGGTTAGTCAATGGAAGCTGGATGGCCGCCGAATCCCAGCCGAACACTGCCCGACGATTGAACGGATTACAGAAGGCTGCGTGCGATCCGAGCAGCTCAGGCCAGATGTCGATTGGGCGGTGATTCGCCATAGCGAAACTGCCTCCAACTGTGCCTAAGTAAGAAAGATCTGTTTTCACGCCTGATTTCTTTCGGAAATTTGTATGCACAGATCTTCGTTCAAATTTACTTGCTTTTCATCATTCATTTTGAGGCACCCCGCATGAACATTCTTGACGCGTTCCACAGCACCGTGCATTCGGCTCCAGGCGGCTGCGAGGCCTTAGCCGTCCGGCTGGGGATGTCGCCCGTAATCCTCCGGAACAAGGCAAATCCGAACAGCACGACGAACAAACCGATGCTCGATGACGCGGATCGCATCATGGGCCTGACCGGCGACTACAGCGTGCTTCATGCCCTGGCCGCAAATCACGGCTTCGTACTGGTGAGCGTTGAGGATTCAGCGAAGGCTTCTGACATGGCAGTCCTGGAGATGATGAGCAAGTGCTGGGCCACAAATGGCGAGTTTGGCGCGGAGGTCAATAAAGCCCTGGCTGATGGGCGCATCGAGCGCCGTGAAATCCCGGTTATTCGCGAAGCGCTGCTCCGCAACATTGGTGCCATGCATCAGCTGGTCGCGCGGCTCGAGGCAATGGCCGAGAAGTAAGAACTCGGCAATCCACAGAAAATTTACAAAAATCGGCTATGACAATACACACCGCCCCGCCTCACGTTACACCCCGCGAACCAATCGCGCCACGCGTTACGACCAGGAAAACGCCTGTCGAATGCACTTGCCCGCCTGAAGGGCAAGTTTTCCGTCGCGATAAAGTGAGCTGCCGCCAGCACTACGAAGGCATGCTGACGCAGCAGTTGAATGAGGCCGGTGCGCATGGCCACGCTTGACCAAGTTGTCGAGCAGATGGCCGCCCACGGCCTGCCGCAGTTGCCGCACGGTCATCCTGTGCTCGATGGCAAGATCCACCGGTTCGGTCCAGGCAAGAAAGCGTGGTACGTGCTCCGCGAGCTGGACCTAAATTCCGGGCGGCGTGTAGTCACTGGTGCCTTCGGCTTGTGGCAGGGGCAAAGCCAGAATGCCATCCCGGTAAAGCTGGACTGGGATGGCGTATCGAGTGAGGAGCGCGCCGAATTTGAGCGCAAGCAGAAGGCCTTCGAAGAAAAGGAAGCGGAGAAGCGCGCCCGGCAGGCTGAGATGGCAGCGAACCGCGCCAGAATGCAGTGGTCTGCCGGGGTCTCGCTGGAGACTGGCACCGACTCTCCGTACCTCACTCGCAAGCAAGTCGCGGCCGAGGGCTTACGCTGCCAGCCTGACGGCACCATCCTCATTCCCATGAAGAAATACACGTCGACTGGCGCCATGCTGGTCGGCTTACAGAAGATCGCCCCTGACGGCAGCAAACGCTACAGCAGCGGCATGGACAAGATCGGTGCCGGCTACCTGCTTGGGAAGATCGCCCCTGACACCATGGTAATCGGCATGGGGGAAGGATATGCGACGGGGGCTACCGTGCGTATGGCCGATGGGTACATGACGCCGATCATGCTGGCGTTCGATGCGGGCAGCTTGCTTGCTGTGGCGCGCCAGCTTCGCGCCGATTTTCCGCTGGCGCACATCCTGTTCTTTGCTGACGATGATAACTTTGCGGCAGCCAGGCTTACCGAATACCTGGCAAGCGAGTTCAAAGTCAGCACGCCTGTGCATATCGATGGCATCGAGCAGCAGCTGGTGGCGCTCGATGGCAGCGCAGTAAAGGTGATCGCTACCTGGCGCACGGATTCGAACGGTACGCCGTTTATCGAAGCTGACATTCGCTGTGGCCGCCTCATGCGGATCACAAAATTTGAGAACGCCGGCATCGCTAAGGCCAGGGCCGCTGCTCGCGCTGTTGGCAATGCTTCCGTGGTCGTGCCTTCCTTCGCTGCTCGTGGTGAGAATCGCTGGTCCGACTTCAACGATCTGCACGTGAACGAATCGCTTCAGGTGGTACAGGATCAGGTCCGCACCGCTATCGCCGCAGCGCGCAGCGCGGCCCCTGGTGATGCGGCTCCCTGGCCTGTCGATGCAGCGCCACCGTCTCCCGCACCCTCTATCGCAGGAGAACCGGCCACGGATGTGACGCCACCCAGTGCAGAGATTTTGCTGGCCCACTTTGCTCTGGTCTACGGTACGACGGATGTGTGGGATGGTCTGCGCAAGCAAAAGCTCAAGCGTTCGGCCTTTCACGCCGCTGTAGGCAAAGCCGCAGCGACGGCATGGGAGGCCGATCCAAGGCACCGGATCGTGACGCCTGAGACCTTGCCTTCGCTGATTCGCGGCCGCGCCGTCGGTCCGGGGGGCGGGGGGAGGCTCACCGAGATGCTCGACCAGCTGACGCTGCTGCGCGGTACCGAAACTGTATGGGACGGCATTGGCCACCAGGTGATGTCCCTGGGCGCCGTGCGCGCCGACTATACCGCCGAGCTGACGGGCAAGTGGCAAGAGCACGCCCTGCGCAAGACCATCGAGGCCAAGAATCTGGTATTCGATCCCACTCAGCAGGCCGATCCTGAGACGCACGTCAATATTTTCCTCGGCTGGCCCTTGGTGCCGAAAGCTGACATTGACCTTGTGACCCCAATCTTGGCTTTGCTTGAGTCGCTATGCGCTGGCGAGGACAACGTCGACGAGTGCGTCGTCTGGATCCTGCGCTGGTTGGCCTATCCGCTGCAACACCCGGGCGCCAAGATGCAAACCGCGCTCCTGATGTTTGGCGAAAAGCAGGGCACCGGCAAGAGCCTGTTCTTCCAGGATGTGATCTCCCCGATCTATGGCGACTATGGCACTGTGGCCAGTCAGCACCAGCTGGACTCCAGCTTTACTGCATGGCGCTCGCGCAAGCTGTTCGTGCTGTTTGAAGAGGTGCTATCGCGGGATGATAAGTACAGCCATAACGGCACGCTCAAGTACATGGTCACGGGCAAGTCCATGAGCATCAACCAGAAGAACTTGCCAGAGCGGGAAGAGCGCAACCACATGAACGCCGCTTTCCTCTCGAACGAGCCTCAGCCCATCCCGCTCGAGCTGGAAGACCGCCGCTTCATGGTGATCGAGGCCCGCAACAAGCGAGACCCAGACTTCTACCGGGCTGTCACAGAATCGATTGCACGCGGTGGCATCGAGGCCTTCTACCACTTCCTGCTCAACTTCCCGCTGGATGATTTCACGGAACACAGCAAGCCCATCATGACGCTGGCGAAAGAGCGGGTTATTGAGTTCGGTCTGAACGGCTGGATGTCGTTCCACCGGGCCTGGAAGGACGGCTATCTTACCGCACCGTACTGCTCTTGTCTCAGCGAGGACCTGTACATCATGTATCGACGCTGGTGCGACAAGAGCGGCGAAAAGCCCCTGACTCTCTGCAAGTTCGCTGGCCTGATCGGCAGCCGCGAGACGAAGACAAAAAAGAGCGTCGAGGTGGGCAAGAAAAAGAAGGCCACCAGGATGGTATTCATCATCGATAACCCTGACCACACTTCATCGCTGGATGAGCAAATTAATACTTTTCGAGATCTGGCCGACGTCCGGGCGGATGGTGCATTGCACGGTTGAGCAGGGTTGGCTTTAAACCCTGCAACGAAGTAAGCCTACTGCTGATTGGGTCATTGCAGGGTTAGCAGGGTCAGCATGGTTTCCGCGCACATGTAAGCGCTTTTTTCACCCAAGTATTAATGGAATATTTTTTTGACACACATACGTAACTACCCTGCATCCCTGCATACCCGGCAGACAGTCAATGTTTATAAGGGTTACTTTCTTGCAGGGTTTGAAATGAAGCCGGAAAAGCCTGCAAAACAGGCTCTCCGGTCGGCAAAGACAACTGAGGGCTACGAAAAATGCAAACGTGCAACACCATAGGAGGCGATATGACCAGGCAAAAGATTACATTGGGATGGCGTGGGCGCTGCGCGCCGGTGCCTGAGCTGCCCCTGGTGGAGGTATCGTGCAAGCTGCCTGAACGTGCAGCCTCTATCCCGGCGTCTGAGCTGCGGGTTGATCCTTGGGTACCGCCTGCCCCGCTCGATGAATGCCTCGCCTGCTGGAAGGCCTGGATGCACGGCGACGCTGATCGCAACCTCAGTGCGAAGTCGATGGGCGGCCTCGTCGGCAACACTGATGGCCATGGTGCAGATATCCACGAGCAGCAGCAGGCCCGTGACACACGTATTGCAGTGGCTACAGACGCGATGATAGACAGCCTCCCGCGGCAGCAGATCTGGGCTATCTATCGGCTCTGCTCACTGGCTACTCCGTGGCGCTTCCCAGGTGCCGATCTGGTTGTTGTGGGTGAGCAGGCAAGGCAGGCATTACTGGTCAAACTGAAAAAAAATGTTTGCACTTCAGTTCTTTTCTGATATTCTCCTGAACCATAGAGCGACTTCGTTCGCCTAAAGAAAAGCCCTGCCTAAACAGCAGGGCTTTTTGCGTTTACGCCGCTGTTTGCCAAGTGAGGCCACCGATGTCCGTCTTTCGTATCAAGCCCGTGGTCGTGACCGCGATCACCTTCGATGACCTGGTGCAGCATGGCCGCGACCACGGCGCGAATATCGTCAACGGTATGCCCTGGTCGTTCGCGTATAAGGGCAGGCCCATTTCGCATGAGAACGACGATTGCTACCTGATCACCGATGGCGGCAAGACTCACCAGGTGCGGCGTGATGCAGTTGTTGTGATCGACAGCCAAGGCTTCCTTTCGGTGCAGTCGGCCGCTGTCTTCCGCACGCTGTTCGAACCGGCTTAACCCAGGCCATGAAGCTGCAGTACTATCGCGCGCTGCTTATCCGCGCAGTGGAGGCCAGGGACACGGCGCTGCTCGATCAGATAGCGATCCAGCTGGAGGCCAGCGAGCAGGCGCATTCGATCCTGCGGTTCAAGGGCTATGGCATGCAAGGCATGATGATTGACGCCACTGCACGGCAAGTCCCAACTTCGCTGCCGTAGGCCATGGCGAACGCAGCTTACAAACACCTGTACAACACGCGCCGCTGGTACCGGCTTCGCCATCACCAGCTGGCCCAGCAGCCGTTCTGCGTGGACTGTGCACGCAGGGACCGCTCCACCGCTGCAAAAATCGTTGACCATATTCGCCCGCATCGTGGTGATGAGGCACTGTTCTTTGACGACCAGAACCTTCAGTCGCTCTGTAAGCCGTGCCATGACGGGGCGAAGCAGCAGTTCGAGAAGAGCGGGACGGTTCGTGGGTGCGGCGTGGACGGCGTACCCGTTGATGTAAATCACCACTGGAATGTGAAGGATTGACAATGTCTGCTATCGGCGGTGAGGTCGGCAAGCGACTGTGCAAAGCACTGGGACTTCCTCCGACCACGTACAAATTCACGATGCACGCTCAGGCTGGCGACATCATCAGGATCGAGTGCGAGTTCTGGGCCAGCTTCGACAATGACGAACTCATACGGGCGCTGGCGCAATACGAGCTTTCTCAGAAGTCCGAGCCAACACCGCTCGATACGGCGCTTGACGGGCTCGCGGTGCACAAAATCGATTGACCACGCCCAGGTACCCGGGGGGGGTGTTGATCTCTACAACGTTTAAAACATAAGACCGCTCCCTGACTCTATTTGCATGAGCGGGATAAATGGGAGGGGGGTATATCAGCCCCCTGGAGGAACAAAAATGGCAGGCAATTCAAACTCTGGACGTCGGGCGGTGCCTGCGACCGTCCACGCCATTCGCGGAAACCCGTCCAAGAAGTCCGCCGCCGAACTGGCCGACGCGATGTCGAAGCGGCCAATCGACCCGGCCACCGCCGCGCCGGCGTGCCCGGATTTCTTGACCCCGGACGCCAAGGCCGAGTGGCGCCGCATCATCAACGATCTCGTCACCCTGGGCGTGGTCACGAAAATCGACCGCGGCGAGCTGGCGGTCTACTGCCAGGCCTGGGGCGACTGGAAGCATGCGCGCAAAAAAATCGCGGAAAGCAATGATGCCGGCTACGTTGACATGACGCCCAGCGGCTACAAGCAGATGGGTGTCTGGATGCAGATCGCCAATCGGGCCGAAGATCGCATGCGCACGGCTGGCAATTCGTTCGGCTTGAACCCAGCGGCACGCACGCGCCTGGAGGTGCGGGTGCCACAAGGCGAACTTTTCCCAAATGACGAAAAAACCAAAGCAGCCGGTTATTTCTGACCGCTGCACGGAATTTGCCGCTGCCGTCGCATCAGGCGCAACAATCGCAGGCCCGATCGTAAGGGATGCGTGCAATCGACACCTGAAGGACTTGAAGGAAGGCCCCCAGCGCGGGCTGGTCTACGACCTGGAGGCAGCGAACCGCGCCATCGGCTACTTTGAAGACGTGCTCTGTCTCAATGGGGGCAAGTTCGAAGGCAAACCATTCGAGGTACTGGGCTGGCAGGCGTTTGTAATTGGCAGCTTGTTCGGCTGGAAGGGTCCCGATGGGCTCAGACGTTTCCGGGTTGGGTATGTCGAGACGGCAAAAGGTAGCGGGAAGTCGCCCCTGGCCGCCGGCATTGGCCTGTATGGATTGACCGCTGACGGCGAGTCGCGCGCGGAAATCTATGCGGCGGCGACCAAGATCGACCAGGCAAAAATTCTGTTCCGCGACGCGATCGCGATGGTCGACTGGTCCCCCCAGCTGGCTGGCCGCCTTGCAATATCAGGTTCGAAGGGCAAGGAGTGGAACCTTGCCTACAACAAAACATCGTCGTTTTTCAGGCCGATCAGTGCGGACGACGGCCAGTCAGGACCACGTCCGCACATGGTGTTGTTGGACGAAATCCACGAGCACAAAACCGGGCACGTGGTCGAGATGATGCGGGCCGGTACCAAGAGCCGGGCTCAGGCCTTGATTTTCATGATCACGAACAGCGGGACGGACAAACGGACGGTCTGCTGGGAGTATCACGAATACGGCGCGCAGGTGTGCGCTGGCCAGCTGCTCGACGACAGCTTCTTTGCCTTCATCTGTAGCTTGGACATCCTGGATGATCCATTCAAGGACGAGGGTTGCTGGCAGAAGGTAAACCCATCGCTGGACAGCGGCATCCCGGGTATCAAATACCTACGAGAGCAGGTTACACAGGCGCGCGGGATGCCTTCAAAGGAGGCGCTGGTACGTCGGGTGAATTTTTGCCAGTGGACGGAAAGCAGTTCGCCTTGGATTTCGGCTGATGTTTGGTTCGGTTGTAAAGATAGTGAAGGTCGACCGTACTCAGAATACGCCGGCCGTACCGGTGTTGCAGGGCTGGATCTGTCTAGTACGCAAGACTTGACCTCCCTGGTGCTGGTGTTGGACCCAACGGAAGAGGATCCAGTCCACCGCCTTATCCCCTTTTTCTGGCTTCCGGGGGACGGCCTGCATGCCAAGGCGGATAAAGACCGCGTGCCATATCTGGCCTGGCGCGACGCAGGATTTCTGACTGCACTGCCTGGTAAAGCGATCAATAAAAAGGCTGTGCTCAAGCAACTGAGCGGACTGTGCGAGATGTTTGAGATCCGCGAGATCGCCTATGACCGGTGGCGGATCGAGGACCTGCAGGCGATGGTCGATGACGAGGGCTACAACCTGTCGCCGCTTTCCCCGTTCGGGCAGGGCTTCAAAGATATGGCGCCGGCGGTCGACGAATTTGAGCGTCTGATGCTCGAGCAAGAAATTGTACACAACGATAACCCGGTGATGACCTGGTGTATGGCGAACGCGGTCCTGAGCAGCGACCCGGCCGGCAACAGGAAGATTGCCAAGGAGCGCGCCACGGGGCGCGTAGACGGCGCAGTCGCGGCAGTGATGGCAATCGGCCTCCTTGGAGCCGCTGAAACCGAAGCAAAATCTTTTTGGGACAGCCCTTGAAACTATTTGACCGACTATTTGGGCGCAAAGCGGCCCAGCTTACGTACGACCAGGTCGCTGATCTGATCGACGGTTCGAGCGGCGGTCGCATCGCGGGCGTGCACGTAAGCGATAAGACGGCCCTACAGGTATCCACGGTACTGGCCTGCGTTAAGGCTATCGCTGATGGGTGCGCGACCCCGAAGCTGCGCGTGTTTCGCGAGACCTCCGGCGGGCGGCGCGAGCTGGCCGACAACATCCCCGAATATCGGCTTCTGGCGCGCCGGCCAAATGAGTGGCAAACCTCCCTGGAGTGGCGCCGCCAGATGACACTACACGCGGCGCTCACCGGCACCGGGCTTTCCATCAAGGTGCGTGGTGGAAACGGTCGCGTGCGTGAGCTAATCCCCGTGCAACCTGGCCAATGGGACGTCCAGCATGTATCGCGCTATGAGCTCGTGTACCGGTGTTACGACCAGTTCGGCCTGATCGGTGAATTCAGCCCTGACGACGTGTTCCTGCTCAACGGCTTGCAGTGGGAGTGGGCCAAAAGCATGGACGCTGTCACGCTGGCGGCAGCAGCCGTGGGCCTGGCCATGGTCACGGAGCGCAGCCAGATGGCTATGCATGCCAACGGGCTGCGGCCAAGCGGCGTGTATTCATTCGAAGGCAATCTGAACGACCAGCAGCATGAACGCTTGACGAAATGGCTGCAGGCGAAGGGTGGAGCGGGTAATACGGGCACGCCTTTGGTCCTTGACCGGTCGGCCAAGTGGCTAAGCACCGCCATGAGTGGCGTCGATGCACAGCATGACCAGACGCGGCGGACCCAGATCGAGGAGATCTGCCGCGTCTACGGTGTGTTTCCCATCATCGTGGGGCATTCGGACAAGGCGGCTACCTTCGCCAGCTCGGAAGCGTTCTTCGCGGCCCACGTCAAGCACACCTTGGCCCCATGGCACGAAGCGTGGACCCAGCGCATTGATGAAATGCTTCTGGACGGGTCCGGGCCCCTCTATGCGGAGTTTGATACCCGATACATGACCGCCGGATCGATGAAGGACCGCGCCCAGTGGGCCAGAACCATGACCGAAATGGGCATCTACACGCGCAACGAGATCCGCGACGAAGAAGGTATGGACCCATTGCCAGGCCTTGATGAGCCACTTACCCCCATGAATATGAACCCTGGCCCCTCGCCAAAAGGAACCGAAGATGACACCACTGCATAACCCGCCTATGCCACGCAGCCGGAAGGACATGCCTGCGCCTGTCGCCATCAAGGCACCAGTCCAACGCAATTCCCCGCCGCTTGAGCGTAAGGAGGCAGCCGGCGGCCGCCAAGTCCGTTCATTTGCGCTCCAGATCAAGGCGACTGGCGACGATGGCAGCATTGAAGGCTACGGCTCGGTCTTCGGCGTCCGGGACAACTATGACGACGTGATCGCTGCGGGCGCCTTCCTGGCCACGCTGGCTGCGCACAAGGCGGCCGGCACAATGCCGGCCATGCTGTGGCAGCACGACGGCTGCCAGCCGATTGGGATCTGGACTGAAATGGTAGAGGATGCCAAGGGCTTGCGTATCAAAGGCCAGCTGGCACTCGAAACCACCTTGGGCAAGGAGGCGCACGCGCTGTTGAAGATGGGCGCCTTGAACGGCCTGTCGATCGGGTTTATTTCCAAGCAGTGGGCGTATGACCGCGAAAGCGAAGTCCGCACACTGACCGAGATCGACCTCTGGGAGGTATCCCTGGTTACCTTCCCCGCGAATGAAAAGGCGCGAATCACCAACGTCAAGTCGGCGTCCGACTTGGCGACGCCAAAAGATGCCGAACGGGTCCTGCGCGATGCAGGGTTCAGCAAGTCCGACGCGACGGCGCTGGTGTCGCGCGTCATGCGGATGGGAGAAGAGCGGAGTGATTCCGTGGATTCGACCGCCAAAGCCATGAGCGCCGCGACCCGGCTGCTCAAATCACTCAACTCCTGAAAGAGACTCATGAAAAAAGCAACTATTCTGGCCATCATGGCCTGCCACATGGCCGCCTTTACCGCCAAGGCCGGCGCCGTCCCGACCTACGAACAGCGCGATGACCCAAGCATCAATTCGGTGGCGGATTCGATCGAAAAGATCGCGACTGCCTTCGACGAATACAAGAAAACGAACGACGCACGTCTGGATGCGGTGAAGTCTGGCCAAAGCACCGCCGACTACGATGCCAAGCTCGCAAAGATGGATGAGCATATGGACGCCATGTCCGAAGCGAAAAGCCGTCTGGAAAAGCTGGAAGCGAAGCTGGCCCGTCCTGGCGTGTTCTCGGGCTCGGACGGCGAAAAGCGACAGAGCAAAGAAGAAATTGACTACAAAAATGCCTTCTTTGACTGGGTGCGCTCGCCGCGCGACCACGAATGCGAACAGCGCATGACTCACGCGCAAAAGGCGCTGGAAGCGAAAAACCTCGCGGATAGCCGCGAGCGCCGCGCGGCCCAAACCGTGGTCGGCACGAACGCGTCCGGCGGCTATGCCTTGCCGAAATTCATCGAGAACGCAATCGCGCGTCTCTCGGTTGATATTTCGCCTATCCGCCAGATCGCCACCGTTCGCCAAATCGGTACCACCGATTACCATGAACTGTTCGACCTGAATGGTGCCGGTTTCGAATGGCTGGGCGAAGGCGACACCCGCAACCAGACCAACACGCCCGACCTGTATGACATCACCCCGACCTTTGGCATGGCCTCGGCCAAGCCACAGGCATCGGAAGAGTCGCTGGACGACCTGTTCTTCAATGTTGAAGACTGGCTGACGATGTCGGCCACGGAAGCGATGACGGCCGGCGAAGGCGCCGCATTCATCAGCGGCAACGGTACCAAGAAGCCAACCGGCATCCTCGCAGGCCCGACGCCAGTTTCCACGGCTGATGCCGGTCGCGCCTTCGGCACGCTGCAATATATCGCTTCCGGCCAGGCCGCAGCTATGCCGACCAGCACGGATCTGTTCTACGACATTGTGTATTCGATCCGCGCGCGCTATCGCAACAATGCCCGCTGGCTCACCAGCAAGCTGGTGCTGGCGGCGCTCCGCAAATACAAGGACTCCACCGGCCAGTACCTGTGGCAGCCGACCTTGACCGCCAGCCAGCCCGACACCTTCCTCGGCTACGGCATCACCGAGGCTGAAGATATGCCAGTGGTGGCCGCGAACTCGTTCCCGCTCGCCTTCGGTGACTTCAAGGAAGGCTACTTGATCTGCGACAAGGTCGGCATGCGAATGACCCGTGACGAGATCACTACGCCTGGCTTCGTGAAGTTCTACGTGCGCAAGCGCGTGGGCGGCAAGCTGCGCAACACCCAGGCGATCAAGCTGCTGAAAATCGCCGTCTCGTAATCCAGCGAAACTATACCAAGCGGCCCCTGCGGGGGCTGCTCTTAGGAGAAATTCATGAAAATCATTGCAATCCAGGCGTTCTCCTGGGCGCATCGCGGTGTCGAAGTACAGGAGTTTGCCAAGGGCGAAGTTATCGAGACCGAGGACGAAGACCTGATCGCTGTCGCAACAGCAGAGGGCTGGGCATCGAAGGATGGGAAACCGTCGAAGAAGAAGTCCGGGCCAGCCGAACCTGACGCTGGCGAAAATGCCGACTCGCTGAGCGCCGAGGGCGAATAACGACATGGCCGCCCTTCAAAAATTCAACGACTTCGCCGAACAGGTTTTGAAGGGCGTTCATAATTTTAGCGCTCACACCTTCAAGGCGGCGCTCACCAACACTGCGCCATCGGCCGCTAACACTGTCCTGTCCGATATAACGCAGATCGCCGCGACTGGTGGATATGTCGCCGGCGGGTATCAGCTCGATTCGGTTGTTCTGTCGGAATCTGCCGGCGTTGCAAAGGTAGTGATCGCTGACGAAGTGATCACCGCTTCCGGCGGCGCGGTCGGCCCGTTCCGCTACGTCGTCATCTACAACGACAGCGCGACCTCACCGCTAGACGCCCTCGTCGGCTTCTACGACTACGGGTCGAACATCACCCTGGCCGACACCGAAACGCTAACGATCGACTTTGACGCATCAGCCGGTGTGCTGACCCTGACTTAATCATGGCGATCAATACCCTCGACCAGCTGATTGCGGCAGCATCGCAACGTGTGTCTCTGTTAAAAACTGGTGGGCGCACCACGGTGTCGACCTTTCCGTTTTCTGTGCTCGACCTGGCTGGCAACCCTGGTGCCGGTGTTCTGCCAGGCACCAGCACGACTGCGGGTGTCGTGCCGAACTCGTCGACGGCTGGATTCCCGTCGCTCAATGCGTTCGCCGGCGCGGCGATCGGCTACATCAACAAGATCGAGTTCTCGAACACGACTCCAAGTCGTTTTCTGCTGTTCGACCTGGTATTCAAGGCGGGCGCATACGCTTTTACGGCGGGCACATCATCGCTGACTGCGCAGCCGAGTTATTCGGCGCGCATGCTGGGCGGCACCGATTACACGAACACCGAAATCTGGATCGAAGTGTCGACGGCGTTCGCCACTGGTACCGCGTGGCAAGTTCAGGTGACTTACACGAACCAGGCCGGCACCACCGGCCGCACCTCGATCATCAGCGCGGCGCAGGCGGCAGCGGCGTTGACGCAAGGCAAAATGTTCATGCTGGGTCTACAAACCGGCGATACAGGCGTACAGAAAATCGAATCTGTGATCGTTACCAATGGCGGCACTGCGATGACTGCAGGAGCGTTCAACGTGCTGGTCATGCGCCGCTTGTGGCAGGGCCGCGTTCGTATCGCCAATGACGGCGACGTGCATGACATGTTCAAGACTGGGCTGGTGCAAATTTTCGATTCGTCAGCGCTGTTCTTGGTGGTGGCCGGCGATAGTACTTCTACTGGCGCGCCCGAACTTGTAATGGAAGTCGTCAGTGGCTAGTTTTTTCCGCTCTCAGCCCAGCGGGCGCCTGAGTGGCTTTTCTCTGATCAGGCACGCATCCGGCGAGCAAGCGGCGAAGATTGTAGCTGCTGAATTTTTTGGTCCGCTGGGTACCCCAGGCGGTAGTTACACACTGTCGGCTGCTGCTGCTGGCTTCAATTTAAGCAGCCAGGCTGCAACATTGCGCGTCGCGCGCCGCGTGGTGATCGCCGCTGGTGCACTTGCTTACGCTGGCGGCGCTACCGGGCTGCGCTCGGCACGCCGGATGGTTGCCGCGGCTGTGGCGCTTTCGGTCACTGGCAGCGCCACAGCGCTTTCGTACGGCGCTGGCGCCGCGGCGTACGCACTGACGGCAGCGGTGGCGACATTCGCGCTCGGCGTGGCCGGCGCTGGCCTGCGCGTCGCGCGGCGGGTGCCTGCATCGGTGTCCAGCTTCGCCCTTGTTCACATTCCCAGCGGCATCAGGTACGGCCGGTCCCTGACAAATTCTGTCGCGGTGTTTGCTCTCGGTGCTGCGGCATCGACGATGCGCGCACAGCGCAAAATTGCCATGGGTGCAGGGGCGTACCTGGCTACGGGCTTGCCAGTTGCATTCCGGCTGGGCGGCACCATCGATTACACGACCGCACCGGCCGGCGCCGGCTACGCGCGGCAACAGAGCGTCGCCGGCGTCCGGCAAGCGATGGGCACCTCGATGCGGCATGCTGCTGACAGTGGAGCGCGGCCTGTGCAAGCAAACTCAACGCGGCCAGCGTCTGGCAACTCCAGTCGCCCGGCAGCACAACAAAGGAACGCACGATGACGGACAAGGCAATATCGGAACCGATCGCGACGGCGGTCTCGCTGGCGTCCGCGCGCATCGCCGCGCGGGCGAATGGCACCGATCTGGACACCGCGATCGAGGATCGTGTCCGCTCGATCACCAGCGAGGCCGAGCAGATCACACGCCGCGCGTTCATCACTCGCCCGCGCCGAGTCACCCTGGACGCTTTCCCCGACGCAATCCGGCTGGAAGTGTCGCCGGTCGCGTCAGTGACGAGCGTCAAGTACTTTGACGAGGGCGGCGTCGAGCGCACCCTGGCGCCAGCCGACTACGACGTCGACCTGGTCAGCGAGCCGGCCTATATCGTGCCGGCGGTCGGCAAGTCCTGGCCGTCGACGCTTGACCGCATCAATGTTGTCAACATTGAGTACGTGGCCGGCTACGGAGCGAGCGACGCGGCGACTCCGCCGGGCGTCAAGGGCTACATTCTGGCGCGTGTCGAGGAGTTTTTTGGGCACGCCGAACCATCGCCGCACGTCGAGCGCGCGCTGGACAGCTACAAGGTGGTCGGATGACTGCGCCATTCCGGATGGATGAGACGATCACGATCGAGGTGCAAAGCGGCGCTACCGATCCAGACTACGGCACGCTCATCGACAGCTGGTCGACCGTCGCGTCGCGCGTATGGGCGAACGTCCAAGACGTTCTGCCAAGTCGGGCCGAGGTCACGGCCAACGCCCTGCGCATCGGTGCCCAGCGGTCCCGCCTGCGCATCCGCAATAACGCTGCCATTACCGCAGGCATGCGCGTCACGCTGCATGGCAAGGGTGACCGAATTATGCAAATTGTCGCTGGCCCAGCGCTGCTGGACGACCAGCGGCACACCGAATTTATGCTTGAAAGCTACTCGTCATGACAACGACAGACCAGACCATCACCGGTGGGCGCGAGCTCGATGCCTTCCTCCAAACGCTCGCGCCGAAGATCGAGCAGAACATCATGCGATCAGCTCTGAATGCCGGCGCGCGGGTAATTCGAGATGAAGCGAAATCTCTGGCTCCAGTCGGGCAGCCGAATGCTAATAATGTGGAAAAATATGGCGGCTACCAGGGAGCATTAAGGGATGCAATTCGGGTAAGTTCCAGAATAAGAAATGGTACTGTAAACGTTAGTGTCAAAGTCGGCGGGAAGGGGGGGAAGTCCCGATCAGCTGATGTTTTCTACGCTCATATGGTGGAATTTGGTACTGCCGCACACGAGATCAAGCCAAAGACCGCCGGCGGACTTTTCTTCGGCGGCTCCGTATTGCAATCAGTCATGCACCCCGGCTCCCAAGGGCAACCCTTCATGCGGCCAGCTTTTGACAACAAATCGGGTGAAGCGCTCCTCGCCATTTCCGCACAAATTCGCAAACGCCTTACAAGAGAGGGAATTAACACCCAGGCGCCAATTCCCACAGAGGATGACCAGTGAGCGCGGGTAAGGTCATTCGCGCGCTGCTGATCGCCGACGGTGGCGTACTCGCGCTGTGCCCGGCTGCGCGGATCGTGGCAGGCGTCATTCCGCAAGGCTCGGCACTACCGGCGATCTCGGTGATGCGGATCAGTCACTACAGCGCTGCGCGCATCGATGCGCAGGCGCCGACTGGCCTGGCAACCAGCCGGGTCCAGGTGTCAGTTCTCACAAAGGATTACGCGGTTGCGGACGCGCTGGTGATCGCGGCGCGCAAGGCGTGTAATTTCCAGCGCGGCAGCCTGGGCGGTGTGGCCGTCATCAGTGTCGTGCGCGACGTCGAGGGTCCTGACATGGAGAACGACGACGCGAGGATCCAGTATCGCACGATCGATTTTATGGTGACCTACCACGAGCCGAACTAGCAGTAACATTTTCACCAACCCAAACCGCATAGCGTCCGCTTGCGGTTTTTTTACGTTTAGAGGAATACCATGGGCACAGCAAGCGGAATCTTTAAGCAGGTCAAGTACAAAAAAGAGGTCACCTACGGCGTTGTGCCGGTGGCCGCATCCTCCCAGGCGATTCGGCGCGTCACGTCGAGCCTCGACATGACGAAGGACACCTACCAGTCCGGTGAAATTCGGCCCGACTTCCAGATGGCAGACTATCGTCACGGCACCCGCAAGGTGGGCGGCGCCATCAATGGCGAGCTCTCGGCCGGAACCTATAAGGACTTCATGGCTGCAGCGCTGAAAAAGGTATTTGCTGCGACCGCCCCAATCACCGGCGCTTCGATCACCATCGGCGGTGTGGCGGGTGCCTGGACCTTCACGCGCGCAGCTGGCTCCTTCCTCACCGACGGCGTCAAAGTTGGCGATGTTATCGCGCTCACCGCAGGTACATTCAACGTCGCGAACAGCAACAAGAATATTATGGTCACAAACGTGACTGCATTGGTACTGACCGGGCTGGTGGTAAACGGCACCGTACTGGTCACCGAGGGGCCTATCACCGGCGCGACGGTTACCGTCCGTGGCAAGAAGTCGCTTGTGCCGCAGACTGCCCACACCGACGAATCGTTCTCGATCGAGCACTGGTATCCGGACGTGCCGACCAGCGAAGTATTCAGCGGCTGCAAGGTGTCGAAGCTCGGGTTTGGCCTGCCACCGACCGGCATGGCAACCTGCGCGGTCGAATTCATGGGTAAGGACGGCCTCACCTCGGCAGCTGAATACTTCACCGCCCCGACGCCTGTAACCGCCACTGGCGTGATGGCGGCTGTGAACGGTGTGCTTCGGGTCGGCGGCGTGACTGTGGCAAATGTCACCGGGCTCTCGATCGACGTTGTATCAGGCCAAAGCGGCGAGCCCACTGTCGGCAGTAACACGGTGGCCTTCCAGGCCGCCGGCCGCGTCCTCGTCACCGGACAGATCACCGCCACATTCGACTCGACCGCTCTGCGTGACGCGTTCTACAACGAGACCGAAATCAGTCTGTATGCGGTCTTCACGGCCGACAACTCGGCTCTTTCCGATTTCGTCGCATTCAGCATGGGCCGCATCAAGGTGGGCGGTGCAGCGAAAGATGACGGCGAAAAGACCATCATCCAGACCTTCCCGTTCCAGGCTCTGCTCAACATCGCCGGCGGCGCCGCACTGGCCACCGACCTCACCACCCTGGCTATCCAGGACAGCGCAGCGTAAAGCTGCATAACCAGCACCGGCCGGCTCGCTGTCGCCCTTTCGCGGGGCGCGGCGGGCCTGCACGGGCATTTATCAACTCCCGCGAAAGTATCAAATCATGCAAAATCAACCACAACTGTCCGACCTGGCATTTAAGCTGATCACCGACCTCGATATCGATGCCTACGAGGACATTGCAGTTGGCCGCTTGGTCCTCCTGGATCCGAAAACCAAGGCACCCACCAGCTCCCACATTGACCTGGCCAGCCCGGAGCACGAGGCCCGCAAGCGCATCGACCTGACGCGCACTCGCAAGCTGCGCGCCGAGTTCTCTAACACTGGCAAGGTGCCGGCATCCGACCCTGTCGACGATATTGCCGACGAGACCGAGTATCTGGTCGCCTCGACGTTGGGCTGGAGCTTGACCGCCGGCGGCGCGCCGCTGCCATTCTCGGCTGATGCAGCTCGCCGTCTGTACACCGATCCCAAGAAACAATGGCTGCGGGCCCAGGTGCTGGCCGGTTTGAACAAGACCGAGCTTTTTATCAAGGACTCCGCAAAAGTCTAGCGGAGTATTGCCGCGCCCAGTACGAGCTGGGCGCGCGGCAAGGCGACGGCGCCAGCCTGCGGGTCCACCTACAGCGCCTGGGCAAAAACACCGGCCGATTTGATTCAAGGCTGATGCTCGAGTGCCCATTGCTGTGCCGGCCGATCTGGGAGGCATTCACCCGGCTGGGTCGCCCGCCGTCGATGAACGGAATCGAGCGGATCTCGAATCAAGAGCTTGCGGCGTATCAGACGGTCTACGGTGTCCGGTTCTCACGGTGGGAGCTGGACACCTTGGCTTTGCTCGACGCGATTGCGGTCGAGATTTCAAACAAGAAATGAAGGGACGGACATGATCGTTGGCGATATGGAAATTCGGCTACGGGCTGACATTGCTCGCCTGCAGGCGGATATGGACCGGGCGCGCCAGGTAGTCGGCGGTGCCATGGACCGCATGAGCCAGGCCGCCAACGTCGCGAAGGCTGCAATCGGCGCGATCGCTGGCCTGCTGTCGGTCGCAGCTTTTGCATCTTGGGTCCGAGGTGCAATCGATGCGGCCGACGCGGCCAGCAAACTGTCGGCCAAAACCGGCATTGCCGTCAAAGACCTGGCTGGGCTGCAAATGTCGTTTGAGCTGGGCGGTGTTGGCAGCGATGCCATGGCGAGCGCGATGTCGCGCTTATCCAAGGGCATGGTCGAAGGAAACAAGACGCTGGAAGTCCTTGGCGTCAGCGCCAAAAATGCCAGTGGAACATTCAAGAGCACGCGCGACGTTCTCTACACCCTGGCAGATAAATTTGGCGGCATGCAGGACGGCGCCCAAAAAACAGCCCTTGCGATTCAGCTTTTCGGGAAATCGGGCGCCGACCTGATTCCGATGCTCAACGGTGGCTCCGAGGCCATGCGCGAAATGGACGAGATGGCCATCAAGCTCGGCATGTCGATCAGCGAGGAAACGGCCAAGAAGGCCGAGGAATTCAACGACACGATGGACCTGGTCAAGATGGGCAGCGAAGGCGTCGCCCGTGGCATTGCTGCGGAACTGCTGCCGACGCTGTCGGGGCTGGCGGGGTCGTTCCTGACGACGATGACGGAGGGCGACAAGCTTGCCAAAACCGGGCAGTTCCTTGGCAACGTGTTCAAGTTTCTTTATTCCGCCGTCCTGGTCGTCGTCGAGGCGTTCAAAACGGCGGGCACCATGATCGGCGGCGTGCTCGCCAACGTCAGCAATGGCGTGGCTGGACTGGCCGAGATCGCGCAGAAGGTCATGGCGGGCGATTTCAAGGGCGCATTCGAATCGGCAGCGATGACCGTGCGCAAGTCGAAGGAAATTATCGTCGCCGTCAGCGAGGACGTGTCGACCAGCTGGGGCGATACCGGCAAGACCATCACGGGCGTCTGGGACGGCGCCGGCGCCTCGGCAGTCGAGGCGATGGTAAAAGCGCGCCGGGCCGCCACCGTCCTCGTCGCAGATTCCGAGACAATTGCCAAAGCCGAAGCGAAGCGGAAAAAGGACGCCGAGGCCGCCGAGAAGGCGCTGGCAAAATTGCGCGAAGCTTTAAGTAACGAGCGTGCATCAGCATTTGAGGGAGCAATGGCCGAGGTAAGTGCCAACGAAGCGCTGGTAGCGACATTCGGAATGACTAAGCTTCAGATCGAAGCTCTTACCGTGGCAAGGATGCAGGACCGTCTGGCGCAACGCGCGTCACTAGAACTGGATGCCGAGGATGTCGCGCAAATGGAGCGGATGATCCAGGTCCGGCAGCGGAACATGGCGGCGATTGCCCAGCTTGACGAGCTGGAACAGCAAAGAAGCATGTGGGCCTCGATCGAGAAGACCGCCCACGACACCTTCGTCAGCATCTTCGACAGCGGCAAGTCTGCCTTCGATCGGCTGCGCGACACCCTAAAAAATGGGTTGCTCGACCTGCTTTACCAGATGACCATCAAGAAATGGATCTTCAACATTGGCGCCTCGGTTTCTGGCGGTGGTGTCGCTGGCTTGGCCCAGGCGGCAACCGGTGGCGACGTTAGTGGCGGCGGGTTGAGTTCAGTTTCGGGCCTCGTATCCATGGCAAAGGCCGCATACTCGGCCATCAGCACGGGCTTCGCCGGGATCTCGACGGCGGTCGCGGATACTGTGCAGGGCGTGATGTATCAGACCGGTATGACCAGCCAGATCGCTGGCAATGGCGCCTTCGCCACGGGCGCCGGGACGGCAGTGAGCTACCTGGGCGGCGCCGCCGTCGGCGTATATGGCGGGCGCGCAATCTCGAATGGCTATTCAGCGATCGGTGGCGGCTCGGGAAATACCGCCGTTAATGCGGGCACGGCAATCGGTGCTGCTATCGGCAGCGTGATCCCAATTTTGGGCACCGCGTTCGGCGCTGCGATCGGTGGCGCCATCGGCGGCCTGGTCAACCGTGCTTTCGGCAGCAAGCCGAAGGAGACCGTCGCGACCCGGTTGACCGGCACCTTTTCCGGTGACACATTCACTGGGAATTCGGAGGCGGATTGGCTGAAAAAGGGCGGCTGGTTCCGTAGTGACAAACGCGGCACAGATAAAACCGCACTGACGGCGGCCGATACTGAACCGCTGGCGCAGGCCTTCAAGGCAATTAAGTCCGCCACCAGCGACTATGCCAGCGTGCTTGGGCTGAACGCCGACTCCATCGTTTCAGTCACCCGGACGATGAACATCACCATGACCAAGGATCCGGCCAAGAACGCGGAGCTAGTCGAGAAGTACTTTGCGGACCTGGCGAACACCATGGCTCTGCAGCTTGTTCCAGCCGTTGCTCAGTTCAGCAAGATGGGAGAGTCGGCCGCAGTGACGTTGCAGCGGATCACGTTCGACTATGCCTTCCTGGACCAGGGGCTTGCCGCAATCGGCAAGACGTTCGGTGCAGTGGGCGTGCAATCGATCGCAGCTCGTGAACGCTTGATCGAGCTGTCCGGCGGGATCGAAAACTTCGGCAAGAGCTCGGCATTCTTCGCGCAGAACTTCTTGAGCGATGCGGAGCGCCTTGCACCTGTTTCCGCGTCCGTCCGCAAGTCGATGCGAGAACTGAATCTTTCCTGGGTCGACACCCGCGAGGAGTTTAAGAATGTCGTCCTCGGCCTCGACCTGACGACTGAAACAGGGGCCAAGACCTACGCTGCCTTGATGAAGGTGCAGGAGGGGTTCGCTCAGGTGTATCCGGCGATGCAAGACGCTACCGATGCTCAGGCGCTCCAGGCCAAGGCCCGCGAGAACCTGACAAACGCATACGGCCGGGAAACCGACGCACTGCGCACGCTGATCGACGGCATGAAGTCTGCGCGCTCGAGCACGCTCGCCTACAAGGATTCCCTGTCCCTGGGCAGCCTGTCCACGCTGACGCCTCTGGAAAAGGCTGCTGAAGCTCAACGGCAGTACGAGGCCAGTCTTGCCAAGGTTCGGGCCCGCCCTGGCGATGCCGAGGCATACGGTGCATCCCAGTCGGCTGCGACCGCGTACTTGACGGCAAGCCAGGTAATCAACGCCAGCAGCGACGCCCAGGTGCAAGCGGTCGCCCGGGTGCAGGCGGACATGGCCATGCTGGCTGAATTGGCCGGCTCGCAGATGACCGACTCCCAGCTGCAGCTGACGGAAATGGAGAAGCAGTACGGACAGCTGGTCACGTTGAATGAGACCGTGCTCAGCTTCCGCGACGCGCTGCTCGCTGTCTATGCCCTCCAGTCGGAGGCCGCCGTTGCGGCAGCTCCCGACCAGTTCCCGGAAATCAACTATTCGGAAATGGGAACGGCAAACATGGCGCCGTTGGTCGCCGAGATCGTCGCGCTCCGTCAAGAGGTCGCGGCGCTTCGTGCCGACCAGCAGCAGCAAACGGGTGCCCTGATGCAGAACAACGAGCAGGTGAATATGGCGGCGGCGGACCGCGTGGTCGCTGGTGCAACTGCGGCAACGCTCAGCGCGGCCTGGAAAGAGCAGAGCGAAACGGATATTGTGAAATGAAGACTGACGCCGAATGGGCGGCGTGGTTGGATGATTCCGACGCGCGCCGCGTGACCTTGTACCGGATGACAGCCAACAGCGGTGCTGGCGACTTCACCCGCCGGCTGTCCAATAAACACTTCGGGAATGCAGCCGCGGCCACGCCTTACCAGACGACCGTATCCGGTGGCCTGAAGGTGACCGAGTCGATCTCGTTGTCCGGCCAGGCCAGCCTTTCTGCGGGCGATATCGAGAATTTCAACCCGAACGGCGATCTCGACTCATGGCTGGACGACGTCTGGGCGAACAAGCCTTTCGAGGTGCTGGCTGGCGACGTGACTTGGGCCGAGTCGGATTTCCGCCAGATTTTCAATGGCGTTCAGGCGGAGATTGGTTCGAAGAGCCGCAAGGCTCTAAACATCAAGATCCGTGACAAGTTCCAGCGCTTGAACACGCCGATCAGCGAGGCGAAGCTCGGCGGCAGCACCCCGAACAAGGACGCGCTGATTCCGCTGTGCTTTGGCGAGTGCCACAACATCACGCCGCTGCTGATCGACCCGGCGACCCTGCAGTACCAGGTGCACGACGGCCCAGTCGAGGATATTTTCGATGTACGGGACAACGGACGCAAGGTAAATGCCACGGTCAATAATGCAACGGGCAAGTTCACGCTCGCGGCGACGCCCGTGGGAGCTGTCACCTGCAGCGTCCTGGGAGACAAGCCGAGCGGGGTCTACAGCGACACGATCTCGAAGCTCGTACAGCGCATCGTGATGGGCTACGGTAAGGCGACCGATCGCTTTACGTCGGGCGACCTGGACGCGGCAAACCTGGCCGCCTTCGAATCCGCGCACACGCAGACGGTGGGCCTGTACGTCAGCGATCGCATGAACGTGATCGACGCGATCGCCCAGCTGGCCGGCAGTGTCGGTGCACAGGCGGTCCCATCGCGCGCCGGCCTGCTTCGGCTCATCCAGATCAGTTTCCCCGGCACCGCTGCGGTCGATTTCCCGCGTTCTGGCCAGCTCGACAGTTCGATTCAGATCGTCGCCAGGAGCGAAGTAGTCGCCGCGGTCAAGATCGGCTATTGCCGGAATTACACGCCGCAGCCTGGCCTGCTGACGAACATTCCAGCCCAGCACAAGGACCTGTATGCCACGGACTGGCTCTCGCAGACTCAGACCGATTCGGCCGTCAAGGCCGCGTACAAGCTCAACGACGAGCCGGTCCAGCGGAATACCTGCCTGATGGTCGGGTCTGACGCCCTGGCCGAGGCCGCGCGCGAGCTGGGCATTCGCAAAGTCGTCCGGACGACCTATCGGTTCGAGGCGCCGCCGACGGCGATGCTGTATGAGCTGGGCCAAACCTGCCGCCTGTTCAGTAATCGATTTGGCCTGGCCGCTGGCAAGTACGGCGTTATCACCGCGCTTGCGCCGGACTGGTCAAATTTCCATGTTACGGTCGAGGTAACTATATAAATGGCAACTCCAAAGAACGACCGCGATGTGCTGATCCTGGCGGGACCCCGCACGGTGAATCTGCCGACCGCGGCCATCGACCTGTCGCCGACAACGAATGCTTTCCACGTTGATACGGGCGGCGGCTTCGATCCTGCCTCGATCTCGTTTGTCGCTAAGCTGACGGACCTGGAGGGAACTATCACCTTCACCGCAAGTGGCGCAACGCTCACCTCGGTGACCGCAAACAGTGCGGTTGTCACCTACGCGAACATGCCTGGCGCCACGGCGACGGTCACTGCCTCCATCACGGTTAATGGAACGACGTTCAGCAAGACCGTGCCGATCACGAAGGTGCTCGACGGCGCGGCCGGTAGTGCAGGAGCGGCTGGCCTCAACAACGCGACGGTCACCATTTACCAGCGCACAAACAGCACGGTCGCCCCAACGCTGCCGAGCGCCACGACGACCTACACGTTTTCCAATGGTGCCTTGAGTGGGCTGAACAACGGATGGAGCACTTCACCACCATCCTCTACCCTGAGTGGGGCGTATCTGCATGTCTCGACTGCGACAGCGTCGGCAAGCACTGCGACGGACACGATCGCTGCCGGCGAATGGGCCACGCCGAAGATCCAAGCTCAGAACGGAGCCAGCATCAACAACATTGTGCCGGACCCGACCTATCGTGACCTCGGCTTCTGGAACCGCAATATCACCGGTAACTCGGTGATCGACTATTCTGCTGGCAGCACGACCTGGAAGATGGCGAGCAGCCTCAAAATTCAGGAGACCGCCAATACCCTGGTCGACACCAGCACGGGCTATTTCCCTATGACCCCGGGCGCAACCTATCGGGTCGAGATCCAGGTCTTCCTCAGCACCGGCTTCACCGGCTCGTTCTCGCCTTTCTGGTATGTCCCGGGCGCCCAGTACCATCCGATGGGATGCCCGGCCACCGGATCGACCTGGGCCGGTGACGGCTTGCAGATCTCGTTTAACACGAGCTCGACTAAAAACGCGATCACGACCTACACGGCTGTCTTCACAGTGCCTGCCAACGGAACCAGTTTCCAGGGGCAGATCCGCTTCAAGACCCAGATGTCGGCAGGCTACATCGAGGTTGGCAGCGTCAGCCTCGTGCGGATGGCTAACACCGAGCTGATTCCCCCAAGTGTGACACTGACGACGCCGATTATCGTGACCGGGTTCAGCGTCGCCTCTCTGTCGGATTTGAGCGGAAGCGGCGGCGCCGCCGGCGTGGTCAGCAGCCGTTCATACGGCGCCAGGACGGCCAGTGCCAGCGGCGGAACTTCGCCCTACACCTACAGCTGGAGCGTCAGTCAGTCTGCCGGAACATACCCCATCACCAGTTCGGGGAACACCACGGCGACCATCACGCTTGGTGGCAAAGGCAAGGACGAGTCGAATGATGCAACAGTGACGGTCACCGTTAACGATTCGAGCGGGTTCAGCGCGACCAAGTCATTCAACCTGTCTGAAGTCCACGGGACGCCACCATGATCAAGCGCTATTACGCCGAGGTGCTTCCAGACGGCACTGTGGAGCAAACACTCATTGTCAGCGATCCGGATGAGGGGCCGCCACAGCTGCCAGAGACCGTGCACGATTTCTACCCGATCCCAGGTCCGTTGGGCTGGACCCCGCCGCGCGCTGGGATGGTGAAAAAGTGGATTGACGGTACCGATGTCTGGGTCAGCACGGCGGACCTCGAAACGCAGAAGGCCGAGTCCATTGCGAAGGCCTACAAGGACGTCGACGACGTCTACCGCGACGCCGTGGGCAATCGCACCACCGAATACAACGAGGCCGAGCAGGACGCACTGGCGTTCAAGGCGGCCGGCTACACCGGTACGGTGAGCGAGTACGTCTCATCGTACGCTCAATACAACCCGACCGGGGTGGTGCAGTCCGATCAATGGGCGGCGGACGTGATCATCGCGCGCGCGAACGCCTTCCGGACGGCCCAGCGCCTGATGCGCAGTGTGCGCTTCGCGCGCCAGGCCCAGATGCAGGCTGCCGCGAATGACCAGGAGCTTGCAACAGCGGTCGCACTCTGGTCCGGATTCATTGCGCAGCTGCGCATACAACTTGGCCTGCCACCTAAAGGGGATTGAATGCGCTATTCCGATGTCCGCAGCACGATCAAGTCAGGCGACCTACTTGCCTGGAGCCACCGCGGCTGGGGTTCCTGGCACGACTTCAAGATTCAGATGGTCAGATTCTTTACACAGAGCGAATACAGCCACGTGGCCACGGCCTGGGTGATCGGGGGGCGCGTGTTCGTCATCGAGGCGGTCGAGCCGATGGTCCGCATCTACCCACTGAGCAAGCTGGGCAGCTTTTACTTGATCCGCATGAACGCTCCCTGGATGCTCGGTACCGAGGACGCCGCGCTCGAATGCGTGGGCGCCGATTACAAACAGCTGCACGCGATCAAAGCTTTTTTCGCCCCGTTGGCGAAGGGTGACGTGAGCGAGTGCGCAGCGCTGGTGCTCGATCTTATGATGCGCGACGGCCAGTACCTTGGTACGCGCGCCACGCCGAGCGCCGTCGTCCTTGAAGCCCAGAAGCTGGGTTATCCAACACTTTTGATTGAAAACTGATGGCAAACCTTCGTATCGTTTCCGACAACGCGGTCGACCGCGCATCGTCCCTGGTCGCCTCATCGGTGTCAGGATTGCTGGCGGCCGCAAACCTGCTCACGGATAAGAAGTCGCAGACCTGGCGCGCAGCAGGGACGGCGGCCCGGGTCAACGCTCTTTTCTCGACAGCCGAGGTGCTGGGCTTTGTGGGTCTGGCGTTCTGCAATTTGTCGCCCACGGCTACCATGCGCGTGCGCATGACGAATGAAGCGTCGTCGACGAACCTTGTGGCCTTCTCGGACAATATCGCGGCCTGGGTGACAAACGGCGACACGGGAACCCTCGGGTTCTATGGGATCGCGCCTGATGGGACCCCCACGACTACCTACATGGCAAACGGCACCCGGTACCGCACAGTGGCTGCGACGATCGGCACAGTCTACACTTACTCCTACTACGTAAAGAGCGCAGGTGGTCCAGGAGCCGCCTTGTACGTAGACGGGATGACCCCTACGCTCACCGCGACGTTCACTTTCTCCACAAAAGCCTTCACGGGCGTGTCGGGCGGAGTCACCCCCCAGTACAAGGACATCGGTGGCGGCTGGTACCGCGTTGCGCTGACATTCACAGCTACGGGCACAAGCTTCAATGTACACGTGGTCACTTCGGGCGGAGCTATAGAAGTGTGGGGTGGCCAGGTTGAAGTGGGCGGCCTGACGTCGTACTACCCGAGCCTACAGACCCTTGCTTCCCGCTCTTCAGGCGCAACCTATATCGACGCTAACGGTTTGATCGCAGTGGCCACGACAAACGTCGCCCGAATGCAGTACCAGTACCCGAGCCTCGGCACCGTGCCCGCTCGCCTTCTGGTGGAAGCCGCGGCGACCAACCTGCTGCTCTACTCAGAGGGCATCAACAACGCTGTTTGGACCAAGGGCGCAACGAGCATCGGGTCTCTCGGTACTGACCCGGCTGGAGGCACAGCAGCCTACTCTGTAGCGGATACCACAAACAACAGCCTACACTACTTGCAGCAGGTGATCACCCTCGCGGCCTCCACGAACTACACCCTGTCGGTGTTTGCGAAGGCCTCCACGTGTACCAAGGTGCAGCTCATCAACGCGAGCCTGGGCGCCTTCGCCAACTTTGACCTTGTGGCAGGCACTGTTACGTCGACTGGCGGCACGGGGTATGTCACCTCGAATATCCAGCCGTTCCCGAATGGCTGGTTCCGCATCTCGTTGTCGTTCCTTTCAGCGTCCGCCTCGGCGCAGTCGATGCTGATGTCGATGCTGAATGCCACCGGAAGCACGACCTACGTAGGCACCGGTTCAACCATGTCCGCCTGGGGTTTCCAGTGTGAGGTCGGCCGTGTTGCCACCTCGTATATTGGCACTGCTGCCACGACCATCAACCGCTCGGCAGACGTCCTCAACACCTCCGGCGCAGGCACCCGGCCACTCGGCTACATGGACTGGTGGCAGAGCTACACCTACGACAGCGGCGCAGTCCTGTGCTGCCCGGCGCCGGCGCGCGTTCCTCGTGGCCTCACCGCTGCGCAGGCGGCCAGTGCCTACGCCTACGGCGGCGGCACCTACGCGCGCGCGTGGAACGCCCAGGCTCAGGGCGCGTGCATCGCGCTTGCTGTCGACATCGTTGACACTGCGAACCTGCAGGGCTACATCGAGGCCGGCAGGCTCATTGCAGGCCCGTACTGGAGTCCGGTGTACAACGCCTCAGCCGCTCCGCTGTCAGTGGTCGACAACACTGAAACCTACGAAAACGACGCCGGCGACCAGCTGGCCGACGCGGGAACAATCCGCCGCAAGGTTTCGATCGACATGAACAACATGCCGCCGGCCGACCGGGCAGTGGTCGCAAACATGCTGATGAACAGCAGAGCGTATCCGATCCTGCTCAGTGTTTTCCCCAACGATACCGATTTCGCGCTCGAGCGCGACTACATGGTCTGGGGGCGCAGGGGCAAGGACTCGGATATCGCGATTCAGAACTCAGTCACCTACGGAATTTCTATCCCTGTCGTCGAAGTTTAATTCAGTCTGATTTCATCAACAGCCCGCCTTGCGCGGGTTTTTTTATAGGCGTCGAAATGTCCACTCCGCATCCTCAAAGGATTATTGACTTGCAACTACCTCTGCCCTGGCTTTTGTCCTCATTCGTTGCTGTCATGACGGCCCTTTGCGTTATGACTTGGAGTATTGCCGGCCAGTCGAACAAGTTGGATCAGCTGATTGCAAATACATCGAAATTGGAGAAACGCGTCGACGAGCGCGACACTCGCACCGATAGCATCAAGGAAAACCAGTACGAAATGCGGCGCGTGCAGGATTCCCACGCCATGCGTCTGGAAGCGCTCGAGCGGAGCATTCGGAAATGACCTATTCACTGTCCGACCGCAGCAAGCAGCGCCTGGTCGGGGTGCATGCGGATCTGGTGCGCGTCGTCGCGCGCGCGCTGGAACTGTCGGAGGTCGACTTCGCTGTGCTTGAGGGTTTGCGCACGCCAGCGCGCCAGGCTGAGCTGGTCAAGGCCGGCGCGTCGCAGACCATGCGCAGCCGTCACTTGACCGGCCACGCGGTCGACCTGGGTGCGTTTGTCGCCGGGTCGATTCGCTGGGACTGGCCGCTGTACGGCAAGATCGCCGCGGCCATGAAGCGCGCCGCCGGCGAACTTGGGGTCGAGCTCGAATGGGGTGGCGACTGGCGCACGTTGAAGGACGGCCCGCACTTCCAGCTCACATGGAAAGCATACCCATGATGATCTGGGCGACCCACGGCGCTGCTCTTTTTGTCGGGTTCGTTCTGGGTCTGGTCGTTTTCGCCTACCTGCTGGCCCTGATGCAGGCCGACTTAAACCAAACTTTTACCACCTCACCCGAAAGGATCACCATGCCACGCAAGCGCAAGTTTCAACTCGTTGACGGATGGCGTAACGCCTGGCGCTGGATCAGCGTCAACTGCATGGCCGGCGCCGTCGCCGTCCAGGTTACCTGGGCCTCGCTCGACGCCGAACAGCGGGCGGCCCTGCCGTCATACTCGGCGACGGTCGTCACGGTCGTACTCCTGGTGCTGGGCATCATTGGCAGGATGACGAAGCAGAAAGAGACGGACAAGGCGCCATGACACCGCTCTTGATCGCGCCGCTGCGCGCGCTAGTCGGCGCCGTCTTGCTTCTGGCCGTTGGTGCAGGGGCCGGCTGGACTGTGAACGGCTGGCGCCTGCAGTCGGCTCTATCTGAGGAGCGGGCCGCGCGCGCGGACGAGAAGGCTGTACAGGCGGTGGAGGCAACTTTGACCTTGCACGCGGACGCCCAGGCCATCAACAGGGCGGCCAGCGATGTTCTGGCGGCCCAGCGGGCAATGGCGCCCAAGTTCGAACAATTCCAGAAGGCACTAAAAAATGCGAAACCACTCCCTCGTGATTGCCGCCCTGATGATCTCCGGGTGCGCACCCTTGAAGCCGGTATTGACGCTGCCAACGCGGCCGCCGCTGGACACTAGCCTCGCGGCGCCATGCGCGCCGATGGGCCGGCCAGCGGCCGCGGACTATGACGAGTGGTTGGTCTGGTCGCTGGATCTGATGCAGAAATACAGCACGTGCGCGGTGCGGCATGCCAAAACGGTCGAGGCTTGGCCGAAATGATCATGTAGCGATAACTGGGCGGAACACGGGACAATTCGTGGGTATCGGCTTTGTTACTGCTGATTTCATTTGTACAATGGGCCTCCGATGATATCCGTGTGAAGTGATTATGAAAATGAAAGATGAGACGAAACCGTTTGCTTCGGGACTGACTGCTTTTCAAGCTCGACTACACGAGGCCATTCGTGACGCGCGATTGTCGCTCAGTCCAACCGCGTTCACGGAGGAGTTCAATTTGAGAACTCAGCAGAAAAAAGTCACTGTTCACGCGGTCCGAAAGTGGTTGGTTGGTGATTCCTACCCTGTCCAGGAGCGTCTAACAGAAGTTGCGCGGATGCTAAATGTCTCGCCGCAGTGGCTTAGATATGGCGAATCTGGGACGCAGCCAGAAAGCGAGACTCGAGGTCGGATCCCACATGAGGAAGTACTACTCTTGGCCGACTACAGGAAACTCAATCCTGGCTCTAAGATAGCTGTGCGCGATCTCATCAAATCGCTTTTGAGAAACGGCAACTAAATATCTGTACTCGATTCTTTGCCGGCCAAGCTTGAGGATCCTATTGAAGTTGGCAACATAGCACGTGCGCAGTGCGGCATGCCAAAACCGCCGAGGCTTGGACGAAGTGATTTCGGCGAAGCCTTAGCAAAAGCTGAGGTAAGTCGAGGGTACGCGAAGCGCCCCAGTTCGAGTTTGGTTCGGCCGCCGATCGCACGTTAAGGGCACAAATTTTAGCAGTCTGTTTAAGTAGGGCGTCGGCTTTGCCTAACAAGTTTACTTCTTATCGCGCGCTTCGATCCCGTCCCTCTTGTCTTTAGGTAATTTCAAATATGTCTCGTTCACTGATCTTGGATGAGAAATCATTTGCTCCGCAATACTATTAACTAAGGTAAATAGTTGAATTGCGAGGGGTCGATCGTCATTCAAGTCAATCGATCCAGGGTGAACCGCCTCGTTGCCGACAACACGGACTATATCCAACGATTTTTGTATTAAGGGGTTTAGCCCTTTACTGACTAAACTCTTAATATCCTTGTCGATATTTTTTCCGGATTCTCCTAGATGAACGCAGAGCTTTTGAATGCCTAGTCTCAGTAGAGCTGCTGCACCTCTGGGAGATAGATCAACTATGCTCCGCGCTTCGTCGAAGTCGTGCTTGACGTCGTCAGGTAAGTCAACATTCGGAAGTACCGGCAGCTGGACCGGAGGGTAAATTATTGAATCGTCAACCCATAGAGCGATTTCTCTACATGCATAGCATTGTGACGCGTGCAGAAGATTAAATCGAAAGCCCCACGAACTTTCCCCTTTCTTGCCAAGGTATATGCGCCCAAGTTGTTGTTTGCTCAGGATATCAAGCAAGACTTCCCTTTCCTCCTTGGGGATTTCAGAGGAATTTTATATGCGCTGTCGAGCGTCCGGATCAATTCGATAGGGGACATCTTGTGAGCCGCTGACTGTTGAGCCATTTAGCTCATACCAGGTCTGCGAGGCGAACGCTCCGCAATGTGGGCAAGAGAATGAATTGCTTTCAATACTGGCGGGTGCGCGCATGTTTTTGATGGGTGTATAGGGACTAGTGCCGAAATGGATTGTTCATTCTAAGCGAAAGTTAGGCGTGTGGACGCCTGCACTTGCGTAGGTTTTGGCATAACTTTGGCTTGAGGGTTGCACCCTCTATTTGAGGAACCCCCTATTCTGGAGGCGTTATTCCCTAAGTTCTTCCAATGAACGTAGGTTGCCTTTCGCAAGTTCATAAAGACTATACCGCACATTGCGCGCCTGAATTTTGCTCTTTGATTCTATGCCGCCTTGGCAAATTTCGGCATGGGTAATGTCGTCCGCGTCGGCGGTATCAAAAACAAACAAGCCCCGCGCGCCGGTTTCCTTGCAAACAATTTTTCGTATGTCACGAACGGAGAAAGGTACAAAACCCCAAAGCTTTCGTTGGGGTTTATCGGGCGAGTTGCGATTGTACTCATGCGCCCTCGCTTCGCCTTTTTGCGTAAGCTCGGCAAGGGTAGAGTAGGCAAACCGATTTGTGGAAAGTCCATGGGAGCTGCAGACATCGAAAGCTTTCGGAAGCAGTCCGTCGCCCGTCGGGGAGATATGGGTCGGATCAACTACCTGCTGGTAGATCACTTCATCGTCCTTGACTATGCCGGGTGAATGCTCTGAAGCTGTCTCGGTTTCCCATTGAGCCAAAACGGGCGATTCCAATTCTTGGAGAAGTTTACACTTCTTATCGTTGTCTTTTTCGGAGTCGAAAAAAGCGCGGCAAGTCATTTTTTCCTTTAAGCGAATTCGAAATTTTGCTCAAGGATGCGGCCAATATTTTCTTCATACCAGTTCGAATCGATGTCGTTCACCACAACATCTTCGAGCAATTTGTGCGCATCAGTGGCGCGTACGCGGGTATAGACAGATACTGTTGTATCGGAATCGACATCAACATCGATATAGACCCTGTCATTGTCCCAGTACATACCAATGTGTCCTTCAGAATTCCGCATTAAACCTGGCAAAGGAATGCTGCCGGGTAGCTTTCGTAGAAATTGGTTTGCAATGAGGATATCTTCAATGCGCGAGGGCGTGTCGCCATTGTTAACAGCGTCCCCAACTGGCATATAGCTCATCAGCTGTTGGAAGAGTCGTTCTTTTAGAACCTGTGCTGTGACTGGGGCGGCGACTGCTGGCGGTGTTTGCGCCATCGCAACCGACTCAATTGCAGACGCCATCGCGGTGACGAAGGTAGTCCTCGGCGCGGACAATTCGACTTGCAGAGTTGAATGAGGATTCGCTGCCTTCGTGCTGTCTTCCCACTTTGGTCGCTGAGTGCTGGTAGCGAGCGTTACTGTTGCGACCAACGCCATCGTAATTGGGTCCATTATCGTCTCCTCAGCCGTCTAAATTGATCCGGGCGCGAACTGGTTCAGTAAGCAGTGCGCGGAGCATGGATTTGTTCATCTGATGAAGCATAACAAATATTTCTTCCACCGCATCTTTATTTTTCATGTGTGACTGCCACAAAGGTTCTACCAAGTTCGCTTTATGGGATCCGATGATCTGAATTCGACGACCAGCATCCGTATCCACTAGATCAACGTTTACGTTCTGCAACACCGCGTGTGCAACGGTTGAGTTCCCTGACTCGAAGTACCCGTGGTGAACATGCCAGAGCCCTTTGAGCTTAAACACATTTGTCGGAATAATAAAATCTTCATTGAAGATATCGGTAAGAACCATTGCTGCTGGCTCGTCGGTCCAGACGAATGCATCGTTATACTGGACCCCAATCGATCGAAGAGGCCGGGATGGTCCAACCTCATTAAGCACTATCTTCAATATGTCTTTAACGGCCGCGAACACACTATCCCACCGTGTATAGTCAGGAATCAAAATCGCGCAATTCTCCGCAGTTACAGCAACCTGACGACATGCTTCCGGCTGAGGACGTTGTCCAAAGATGAAGCCACCGATGCCATGACCGAATGTGCTCATGGCAGGTTGATCTCCTTCTACCTTAAAAGAGATTTTCTTCTGCGGAACCATGTGGGGGAAGCCAATGTTTTTGAACTTCGAGGCCAAATTTCCAAGCGCAAGAACTGCGTCATCGGTAAGCGGGCTAGCCCACTCTACAACAAAGTGGACTGACTCTACGGCATGGTCGCGAGCGACAGGGTGGAGATTGTCTAGGTTCATAGTCCGTGATTGTAGCACTTTGCTAAATCGGACTATTGATTTCGGTCTGGCCCGCACTTCGACTTTTATTGAGCAGTTAGGCGTCGACAATGACCCCCATGGCACCTGCCAGCAGCAATTGCCGCGAACCTTGATCTCTCACACTGGCTAAATGGAATTCAAAAATTCCATGCGTAGCTTTTGGCGTAACTTTCTAAATTCGGTCTTCACGGCCAGAGGAGCAAGTACCTCTGCATCATGGGCGTGATTTTTTCGGCGGCGCCGGCCTTGACGGCGGCAGGGCTGATCTCTTTCGGTACGATCGTCATGACTCTTTTATTGGGTAGTGCATTTCAGGTACAGCATTCTACCGCCTCGGCGGCCTGCGCCACCGATCGTTGACAGGCATGTCGGGCGTTCATGGCGCGGAATTTTCCTGGCGGCGGGCAGTTGGCCGATCGATGGGCTAACGGTCAGCCCGGTTCGCGCAGGGCGCGGATGCCCTTGCCCAGCTTGCGCCGCAGTAATGTGCGCAGCGTCACGCTATCGCCATAGCCGACCGTGGCGGCGATGCGTTCCATGCTCAGACTGCTCGTCTTGATCAGGTGCACGGCATGCTCGATGCGCACATCCTGCACATAGGACACCGGCGTCTTGCCCAGCACGCCCTGCAGCCGCCGCGCCAGCGTGCGCTTGCTGGTGGCCATCTCGCTGGCGGCGCGGCCCAGGTCGAAGCGCTGGTCCAGGTTGTCGCGCACCCAGCGGTCGAAGCGCGCCACCATCGGATCGGCCTTGGCCAGGTGATCGGAGATCACGTACGCAGCCTGGGACACGCGCGGGTCCACCACCAGGTAGCGCGCCACCAGCGCCGCCAGGTCGGGGCTCGATTCGCGGATCACCCACAGCGCCATGTCCAGATGGCTGAGCGCCGCGCCGCCCGTCAGGCAGGGGCCGGAGCTGACGATCATGCGGCTGGTATCGAGCGCCACGTTCGGATAGCGCTGGCGGAACAGGGGCGTGAGCCACCAGGTGGTGGTGGCATCGCGCTGGTCCAGCAGGCCGCTTTCGGCCAGCACGAAGGTGCCGATACAGGCGGCCGCCACGCGCGTGCCGCCGGCCGCAAAGGCGCGCAGGGCGGCGCAGGCGTCGATTACGTCGGCGCGCGCCAGCGCGGCAACGAGCTGGTCCGGCATCTTGACGCCGAGCGCGGGCACGATCACCAGATCGGCGCGCGGGCAATCGGCCAGCGGCGTGACGGGCACCGTGAAGCCTTGGGAACTGGTCACCGTGGCGCGCACGCCGCCCAGCACCACCTCGAAGGGCGGCGCGGGGCGGGTGTGCGTGGCGGACAGTTCGTTGGCCGTGGTGAAGGCGTCGAGCAGCGTGGAGACGCCGGTGTCGAACACGCCTTCCAGGGCCAGGATGGTGATTTTCATGGCGTAATCGCTACCAAAGATGTCAATCGTGCCAGTATCGGGCGCAATCGTGCAGCTGTAAAGTACTTCCATCGCAGTTTCGCGATCAACTCATCAAGGAGCAGCAATCATGATCAAGCACGCATTGTTCGTCCGTCTGGAAGCCAAACCGGGCAAGGAAGCCGATGTCGCCGCGTTTCTGGCGGCAGGTCTGGGCATGGCCAACGAGGAGGCCGGCACGCCCATCTGGTTCGCACTCAAGTTTTCGGACAGCGTCTTCGGGGTGTTCGACGCCTTCGCCGATGAAGCGGGCCGCCAGGCCCACTTGACCGGTGCGATCGCGCAGGCCCTCATGGCCAAGGCCGACGAACTGTTCATCCGTCCGCCAGTCATCGAGCGGATCGACGTGCTGGGCCTGAAAAACAGCGCAGTCTGATCGGCTGCCTGCTCACCCGAGCAGGTATTCGCGCACCAGCGCGCGGGCCCGGTGCAGGCGGCTTTTCACGGCGCCATCGGGCTCGCCCAGGCGGGCGGCAATCTCGGCGATCGTCAATTCTTCAAAGTCGCGCAGCAAGATCACCTCCAGGTAGTGCGCGGGCAGCGATTCGAGCGCAGCCGCCAGATCGAGGCGCAGCGCATCGTCGGACTGGGCCAGCAGCTGATGCTCGCGCTTGTCCTCGTCATGGGTTTCGGTGGGAAAGACCGCCCGGGCCAGCCTGTGGCAGGTCCGTTTGATGACGGTAAACAGCCAGCCGGAAAAGGCGGCGGCCACCTTGAGCCCCTTCACCTTGTGGACAATCACGAGCAGCGATTCCTGCACCGCGTCGTCGATGTCGCTGGCCATGCAATGGCGCCGCGCGTAGCGGCGCGCGTCGGCCTGGCAGAGCGCCAGCAGCCGGTTGATGGCGGCCTGGTCGCCGGTCTGGGCGGCCAGAATCAGGCCATCGCGCTCGATCAAGCCGCCGGCCTGCATGGTCAGGCTCCCTTGTCGAGTTTGCGGCCCACCAGGGCGCACATCGGGCAAAAGCCGAACAGGCCCGTGATCGCCAGCACGGCGCCGCTCACGCCGGCAGCAACGGCCAGCGGCGTGCCCCAGCTGAAGACGGCAAACGCGAGCGCGAGCGCGCCGATGGCAAAGCGCGCAGCGCGCTCCCAGCCGGGGACATTTTTAGCGTAGAACATGGTGATTTCCCTTCATCCGTTAGTTGAGGACAGCCCTCGCAAGCAAAGAGGGCTGTCCGGCGCAAAACGGTTCGCGGAAATACAAACTTTGTTGTTACACGCCGCAGTAGGCGGTTTTGACGGTGGTGAAGAACTCGGCCGCATAGGTGCCCTGTTCGCGCGAACCGTAGCTCGAGCCCTTGCTGCCGCCGAAAGGTACGTGGTAGTCGACGCCGGCCGTGGGCACGTTGACCATCACCATGCCCGCTTGCGCATGGCGCTTGAAGTGGGTGGCGTACTTGAGCGAGGTCGTCACGATGCCGCTCGACAGACCGAATTCGCTGTCGTTGGCCAGCGCCAGTGCATGTTCGTAGCTGTCGGCAGGAATCACGCTGGCGACGGGGCCGAAAATCTCTTCGCGGCTGATGCGCATGTCGTTCGAGCAGTCGGTAAACAAGGCCGGGCGCAGGAAGAAGCCAGGCGTGGCACAGGTGACGCGTTCGCCGCCGAAGGCCAGGGTGGCGCCTTCGTCGCGGCCGATGCGGATGTACTCCAGATCCTGATCGAGCTGGCTCTGGTCGACCACCGGGCCGATGTCGATCCCCGCTTCGAGCGCGTCGCCGATCTTCAGGGCGGCCAGTTTCTCGGTCACGCCAGCGACAAACGCCGGGTAGATGCTCTTTTCAACGATGATGCGGCTCGACGCCGTGCAGCGCTGGCCGGTGGAGAAGAACGAGCCCTGGACGGCACAATTGACGGCGGTGGCCAGGTCGGCGTCGCCCAGCACCACCAGCGGGTTCTTGCCGCCCATTTCGATCTGCACCTTGGCCATGCGGCCGATGGCCGTCTGCGCCACCATCCGTCCGGTGCTCACCGAGCCGGTAAAACTGATTGCATTGACACGGCGGTCGTTCAGGAAGGCCTGGCCGACCACGCTGCCGCGGCCCATGACCAGGTTGAACACGCCATTGGGCAGACCGGCGCGGCTGATGATCTCGGCCAGGGCCCAGGCACTGCCGGGAACCAGTTCGGCCGGCTTGATCAGCACGCAGTTGCCATAGGCGAGGGCGGGAGCGATCTTCCATGCGGGGATCGCGATGGGGAAGTTCCACGGCGCGATGATGGCGACCACGCCGACCGGCTCGCGGGTGATTTCCACGTCCAGGTTCGGGCGCACGGACGGCAGCTTGTCGCCGCGCAGGCGCAGGCATTCCTGGGCGAAGAACTTGAAGATGGCGCCGGCGCGGGCCACTTCGCCGATGCCTTCGGGACGGGTCTTGCCTTCTTCGCGCGAGAGCAGGGTGCCCAGTTCTTCCTTGCGGGCGATGATTTCAGAGCCGATCTTGTCGAGCGCGTCGGCGCGCATCTGGATGTTCGACAGGGCCCAGCCGGGAGCGGCGGCAGCGGCGGCGGCAATGGCCATCTCGGCCTGCTGTGCGTCGGCTTGCGCGTAGTGATCGATGATGTCCGCGGTGTTGGACGGGTTGATGTTGGCGGACGATGTCGCGCCGTCGACCCAGGCGCCGTTGATATAGTTCTGTTTCATGGCTCGCTTTAGTTTTTTATAACAAAACGAGAGCTTACCATTTGCGGCGGGGGGAGTCTAAGCCGAAAGCGGCATAGGGGCATGCGGCCGGGCGAGCGCCGGGATATGGCACGTCGCCCTCGCGAAGGTGCCGGGCCATGGCCCGGCCCTGCGCGAGGGCGGCTTCGCTTACATCGGCACGATCGCCGAGCTCACGTACACCACGGTCGTGCGCGGCGGGATGGTAAAGGTCCCGGTGGCACGGTTGTAGGTCGAGGTCTTGGCCAGGGCATCGTTGTCCGAACCGCGCTGTACCTTATGCAGGAAGAACAGCTGGTTGCGCAGGTCGCCCACCGTCACGTCGCGCGCCTGCTTGTCGACGTTGATGAGCACGGCCACCGTCTTGTACTTGGCGTGCGGGTAGCCGGTGCCATCGATGGTCATGGCGATCACACCCGGTACCTGGGCCGGTCCGGTGTTGTGGAACTTGACGCGGTCGATCACATCCTGCGCCGTGCGCAGACGGAACAGCGAGGTGTCGCTGCGGATCTTGAGCAGGTCGATGAAATAGTCGCGCGCCGAGACGATCGCTGCGCTGTTTGGCTTGATCAGCGGGTTCACCAGGATCGGCGACATCAGGTCCCAGTTGCTGCCATTGACGCCCTGCATCGGCAAGCCCACGCCGAAGTTGTTCGACTGGTAGCTGTAATCGAGCTTGTTGAACCAGTCGCCCGCGTTGTAGCTGTCGCGGTCCATCGACTTCGAACGCATGATCTCCTGCCCCGCGTGGAAGAACGGAATACCCTGCGACAGCATGTTGATCGCCGCACCCAGGTTCTGCACGCGCAGGCGGTCGGCCGGGGTGGTCCCCTGCGGCAGCTTGTAGGCGTTCAGGTCGAACAGGGTCTGGTTGTCGTGCGCTTCGACGTAGTTGATGGTTTCCTGCGGGCTGGCGGTAAAGCCTGCTTGCTGGCCGAAGTAATCGATCTCCGAGTTCTTGCGCAGATTGCCGAAGCGGTCGGTGAAGCGGTAGTCGCGCAAGGTGCCCGACAGGCCCACCTTGACCAGATCGCCCAGGCGCAGCAGATCGTCCTTGGTCTGGGTCGAGAGGGCATTCGGATCCACGTAGGCGCCATTGATGAAGCCTTGCTGGCGGATCAGGTCCTGACCGCCGTCGCAGCAGCCGCCGCCGCGCACGGCGTCGCGCAGGCGGTCATTGAACGAGCCCACGCCGGTGCCGAACATGTTGGCCTGGCGGGCCTGCACGAAGCGCGCGTCGTTGGCGACGGTGCCGAAATTCCAGGCTTCGCCGTACAGGTAGATGTCGCGTCCGGCCGCCTGGCTCACTTCCGTTTTCAGGCGCGTGATGACGGACAGCGGCGCCATGCCCATGATGTCGAAGCGGAAGCTGTCGACCTGGTAGTCCCTGGCCCAGGTGGCGACCGAATCGATCATCAGCTTGGCCATCATGGCGTTTTCGGCGGCGGTATCGGCGCAGCAGCTGTCGTTGGTGATGCCACCGCTGTTATTGAGCCGGTAGTAGTAGGTCGGCACGATCTTGTCGAGCACCGACAGCGGACCTTGCTGGGAACCGCTGGTGTGGTTGTAGACCACGTCCATGACCACGCGCAGCCCCTGTTCGTGCAGCGACTTGACCATCGAGCGGAATTCGCGCACGCGCACGGCGCCGTCGTTGGCATTGGTGGCGTAGCTGCCTTCCGGCGCCGTGTAGTGGACCGGGTCGTAGCCCCAGTTGAAGCAATCGCTGTCGGCCGCAGCTGCCACCGCCGCCTGCTGGTCGGCCCAGTTGCCCGGTGCGTTTGGAATGGCCGGCGTGGTGCAGCCGGTTTCATTGATGCTGGCGATGTCGAAGCTTGGCAGCAGGTGGATGTGGCTCATGCCCGCCTTTTGCAGCATGCGCAGGTGGCGCATGCCGTTCGATTCGGTATCGGTAAAGGCCAGGAACTTGCCGCGGTGCGCAGGCGGTACCGTCATGTCGCTGGCGCTGAAATCGCGCACCTGCAGTTCGTACAGCGAGATATCGGTCGGGTGCTCGAGCTTGGGAATCGGGTGCGTATCCCAGCCTGCCGGCTTGAGGGCGGCGCTGGCCAGATTGGCCACGAAGCTGCGCTTGCCGTTGGCGTTCAGGCTGAGCGAATACGGATCGGTGACGACATTGCTCACCAGCGCATTGCTGGCCCAGCGCGACAGCACGCTCACATTGAAGGTGTAGTACGCGCTGTTGGTCCACTGCGCGTTCGGCGCCGTGTACGACCATACGCCGCTGGCGGCGTCGCGGCTCATGGCCACCGTGGTGGCCGCTTGCGTGTCGGCGTCGGCGTACACATTGAGCGACACGGATTTGGCGGTCGGCGCCCACAGGCGGAAGGTCGGCACGCCCGCATTGCTAAAGCTCAGACCCAGCCTGGCCGGCGCGGCCGCTTGCGCAAACAGCGCGTCGAGCATGCCTGCGCTCTGGAGCGAGGTGACCTGGACCAGGCTGCCGCCGGCGTCGAACTGGGCGATGGCGAACTGGCCGCTGATTTTCGCGGGCAGCGTTGCCGCATCGGCGCCCGACAGGGTCAGCGCGGTATTGCCGGCCAGGTGAGGGAAGCGGGTCTTGAGTGCGGGCGGCAGCTCGCCGCTGATGGTCAGGTCAATGCTGCCATCGGCGCCGGTGACGCCTTCGCTGGACGAACCCAGACCGCCATTGGCGGCGTAATAGAGCTTGAAGCTGCCGCTGGCCGGAGTACCCGGCCAGACCAGCGTCGTGGCCGACAGCCAGTGGGCTTTTGCTTCGCCGAGGTTGCCGAAGCTGATGGCCGGCGGGGCATGGTAAATGGTGCAGTCGCCCTCGAGCATCCAGATTTCCTGCCCGCGCGTGGCGATGTCGGCGGCAAAGTCGGTGCCCTGGTCGTTGCCGCAGTTCTTGTTGCCGTTGCCGTCAGTGACCAGGAACCAGATGCTGCCCTTGCCCGTATCGACAGGAATGTCCACGTAGCCGCCGAAGCTGTCGCTGCTGGTCAGCATGAAGCGGCCGGTAATCCAGGCCGGGCTCGGATTGACCGGGCCCCACCACGAATACACGCCCCATTGGGCTTCGTCGTGCTGGGCGCGGCGAAAGTGCATGCGCACGGTGGCGGGCGCGAGCGGCGCGCTCAGGCTGGTGGCGGCCAGGACCTTGGTCTGCGGCGTTGCGGGGGAATCGGCAGCGCCGCCGCAAGCGGTCAGCAGCACCGCGCTGGCTGCAGCAGCCAGCCATAGGTGTGAAGTAATACTACGTATGGAACGCATGTGTGTCTCCTCGGAGATGAGTATGGCGAGCGGCGCCTTGTCCTTGATACGTCGTTTTTGTGATGCCGCTGGCAAGAAGGGAAAACCCTGCGTGTAATATTACTACACATCGTTTTGCGGTTTGCACGCTGTTGTAAAAATAACTTTTCCTGATAGCAATAGGCGCGACCAAGCCTGGCGCATCGCCACGGGACGGTGTCACAGCGGGGGACGTGCTATTGCCAGCGCAGCGGCGCGCCTTGCGGGAGGGAGGAGAGGATTCTGACCCGGCCTTCGGCCACCAGCGGACCCAGATCGGTACCCATGCGCGGGCCCGGGTCGACCGCGTCGTCCGGCATGACCAGGCCGACCCAGGTGTCGCGCCCGGACAGCTTGGCCGCATACAGGCACTGGTCGGCCATCTTGACCACGTCTTCCCACGGGTGGGCGCCGGGCGCGCTTTCCACCGCCGGGAAGGCGGCAAAGCCGATCGAACAGGTTTTTTGCAAAATCACGCCATTGCCGGTATCGATCTGCAGCTTGCGCACGGCGTCGCGCAAATTGTTGGCAAGCTTTTCGGCATAGCTGCGGTCGGAATTGCGCGCCACGATCAGGAACTCTTCGCCGCCCCAGCGCACCACAAAGTCGGCATCGCGGCAGGCGCGACGCAGCGCCGCGCTGCAATGCTGCAGGACCAGGTCGCCGGTGGCGTGGCCGTAGGTATCGTTGATCGACTTGAAATGGTCGATGTCGATCATGAAGAACAGCAGCGTCTTGTTGTTGGCGCTGCGCTCGTTGCCGGCGGCGCGATACTGGCGGCTCACGCGCGCCAGTTCGTCGGGCATGGACAGGCCCAGGAAGCGGCGGTTCTTCAGGCCCGTGAGCGGATCGACCATGCTCGCTTCGCGCAGCGCATCGTTGGCCTGTTCCAGCGCATCGGTGCGGGCGCGCACGAGGGCTTCGAGTTCGGTATTGCGCCGGTGTAGATAACCGAGGCGCCAGCGCACGAACAGCAGCACCAGCGTGGCCAGCAGCAGCACCATGCCGGCAATGGCCCAGCCGGTACGCCACCATGGCGCTGCGATGACGACGTCGCGCCGACTGACCGGCCCCCAGCGCTCGTCGCCCATCGAGGCACGCACTTCGAAGCGGAAGTTGCCTGGTGGCAGACCGGTATACCGCGCTTCGCGGATGTCGGTGTCGCGCCAGTCATCTTCAAAGCCGGCCAGGCGGACCTGGGTTTGCACACGCGCTTCGTTGACGAAGCTCGGTACCGCAAAGTCGAAGGTCAGGGCGCGGTTGGCCCAGGCCACCTCGGGCGCGCTCTCGGTCAGCACCTTGCCGTTGCCGTCGCGCAGTTGCATGACGCGGGCTGCAGGCGGGGGCGCCGGCGCCGGCTCGGCCGCCGCCTCGAAATGGGCCAGGCCGCTGGCCATGCCGATCCAGACGTCGCCATTGCGGTCCGGCCAGAAGGCGTTGGCGGCCGAGTCGTCGCTGGGCAAGCCTTCGCCGCGCCCGAAGCGATCGAGCCGTCCGTCCTGCCAGCGCTTGGCGCCCTGCGCCGTGCCCAGCCAAAGTGCGCCCCTGGCATCGAAGCCCATCGAATAGATATTGTCCGCCACCAGGGCCGCAGGGCGGTCCACATGGGTCACTTTGCCGAGCCCGTTCGCACCGGGGTGGAAATGGCTCAAGCCATGCTTGTTCCAGTAGCTGATCCAGACTTCGCCATTGCGGTCGATGGCCATGGTTTCGACATGGTCTTCCAGCAAGCCATCGGCCTTGCCGAAGCGGCGCCAGCCCGTGGCGTCCAGGCGCGCCAGACCGCCGATGGCGGTGACCCACAGGCGCGTGGTCCCTTCGTGCAGGACCTGGTTGATCTGTTCGCCAGGCTGGCCACCCGGCAGCGTCAAGGCGCTGCCGGTCCACTGCGCGCCGTCAGCGGCGATACGGCGCAGGCCATGGGTCTGGGTGCCGACATACAGCGCACCATCGGGACCGACATCCATGCTGTTGATGGTGCTGGGGCCGTCGATCCCGGTCAATGGCACGGAGGTGAAGGTGTCGCCGCCATGCCGGCGCAGCATCAGGTGGTTGCCCGCGCCGACGGCGTTATTGCCGCCCACCCACATGTTGCCTGCGGCATCGTGCGCAAAGGCATATACCGAGCGGTCCTGGGTTTCCGGCAAAACTTGCCAGCCCGTCGCGGTGGCGCGTGCCAGGCCGCGATTGGTGCCGGCCCACAAGACGCCATCGGCGCTGCGGGTCACGCTCCAGACTGTATCGGATGGTAATTTCTGGCGCCGCGTATGGGCGCTCCAGGCCATCCGGCCCTGCAGGCGCAGGACGCCCTCGGACGCCAGCCAGAGGTTGCCTTCACGGTCGAACAGGATCGAGGCGATCCATTGCGACGGCAAGCCCTGCGCTTCCGAGATACGCACGCGCACTTCCTTGCCATCGAAGCACACCAGCCCTACATTGGTAGGGACCCATACCCGGCCCTTGGCGTCGGCCACCAGCTGGCCGCGCGTCACGGAGGCGCCAGGCAGGGCGCTGCTCAAGTCTTCGGCGGCGCCATCGAATCCCGCCAGGCGCAGCAGCACGCGCCGTCCGCGGATCCAGATGCGGCCCTCGCGATCCTCGAGCAAACCATTGATCGGTTCGTTCTTGTAACCTTCCGGCAAGGGCCGCGCTTGCCAGGCACCGTTGCCGCTGCGGCTGTAGAGCGTGCCCTGCGAGGTGACGAGGGCGCGCTTGCCATCGGGCGAGAGCCAGGCCGCGCCCGCTTCCCCGCGCGGCAAGCCGGGCGCCAGCGCCAGTTTGCCGGCCGTGCCTTCATAGATGCCGTCGCCGGTACTGACCAGCAAGCGGCCATCGGTCGCCGCCGCCATCGATTCGACGCGCATACCGGGCAACAAGGTTGGCACGGATTTGTCCACGCCGTTGCCGGCCCAGGCGACCGCGCCCTTGACGCTGAGCACCCAGAGGCGGCCGCCCGGTTCGGAATACAGGGTAGTGATGCTGTCGGACGCCAGGCCATGTTCGCTGGCAAAGCGCTGGAAACGGTGCCCGTCGTAGCGGAACAAGCCATCTTCGGTGCCGACAAACAGGAAGCCATCGTTGTCTTGCGCCAGGCCGGTGACGGCCTGGTTGCGCAAGCCCTGCTCGGGCCCGAAACTGCGGAAGGTGTACGCCCCGGGCGTGTCGGCGGCCTGAACGCCATGCAGGCCGGCAGCGAGCAGGATGGTTCCGATCAGGGCGGAGCGCAGGAGCGGGAGTAAACGCAAAATGGGAGCGTCCTCGGGTTAGGGGGCATGCGCATTGCATGTGCGCAATAACAGTATCAGCCCCTCCTTGTTCTACGTCAACGGAAACTGTGGTTTTCCCGACAGATGCGCTCAGTTTAAGCCCGGAAGGGCCAATTCGATCCACGTTGGTGCATGGTCGCTGGGCTTGTCGCGGCCGCGCACGTCGCGGTCGACCCCGGCGGCGGTCAGGGTGCCGGCCAGGGCGGGACTGAGCAGCAGGTGGTCGATACGCAGGCCAGCGTCGCGCCCGTACGCGTTGCGGAAATAATCCCAGAAGGTGTAGATGGTGGCGCCAGGGTGCATGGTGCGCAGGCTGTCCGTCCAGCCTTGTGCCAGCAGGCGCTCGAAAGCGGCGCGCGTTTCGACGCGGAACAGGGCATCGTTCACCCAGCGCTCCGGCTTGTAGACGTCGAGCCCGGTGGGAATGACGTTGAAGTCGCCCGCCAGCACCACCGGCGCGCCGCTGTCGATCAGCTTGGCGGCGTGAATGATCAGGCGCTCGAACCAGGCCAGCTTGTAGTCGAACTTGGGGCCCGGTGAAGGGTTGCCGTTCGGCAGGTAAAGGCAGCACACCAGCACGCCGCCAATGGCCGCCTCGATGTAGCGGCTCTGGGCATCGTCCTCGTCGCCCGGCAAGCCGCGCCCGACTTCGATCGGCGCCACTCCGCGCGCCAGGATGGCCACGCCATTCCAGCTTTTCTGCCCATGCCAGATCGCCTGGTAGCCGGCGGCGTTGATGGCCTCGAGCGGGAATTTCTCTTGCGGCGCCTTGAGTTCCTGCAGGCAGGCGACATCGGGCTGGGTTTCCGCCAGCCATTGCAGCAGGGCGGGCAGGCGGCTGGTGATGCCGTTGACGTTGAAGGTGGCAATACGCATGGAAACTCCGAAGTGGCATATACGCGCTATTTTTGTCCAGAATGGCAGGGCGCGCCGCACGACAGCGACGTACAATCGCGGTTCCTCCTCACTATCGGCTGAGCATGACCACCTATATCGCTTTGTTAAGGGCAGTCAACGTGGGCGGCACGGGCAAGCTGCCCATGGCCACCCTCAAGTCGATGTGCGAAGCGGCAGGCATGACGGCCGTGCGCACGTATATTGCCAGCGGCAATGTGGTGTTTGACAGCAGCGTGTCGGCCGCCAAGGTGAAGGCGGCGCTGGAAGCGGCCATGCTGGCCTATGCCGGCGCCCCCGTGCCAGTGATGGTGCGCACGGGCGCCGAGATGGCCCAGGTGCTGGCCGCCAATCCCTTTCCCGAAGCCGCGCCCAACCGCACCGTGGCGATTTTCCTCGACCGCGCGCCGCCGGCGGACCTGGAGGCGGGCATCACCGGGCGCAAGAACGAGGCACTGGCGGCGGGCAAGCGCGAAATCTATGTGCACTATGGCGACGGCATGGCCGATTCGCGCCTCAAGATTCCCGCCGCCCAGGCTGGCACCGCGCGCAACATGAACACGGTGGCCAAGCTCGCCGCCATGGCGGCCGACGGCGCCTAGGTGGCGTAGGACGGATCGATGCGCTCGAGCTTGCGGATCAGGGCAGGCCAGGCAAAGGCGCCGCCCAGGCCGCCCGTCTGCACCCGCATCGCTTCCCCCACACCCTCGACGATGCGCGGGTCGACCTGCACCAGCTCGCCCCCGGCCTGGGCCGCGAGCTGAATCTGGCAAGCCGATTCGAACGTGTACATCGCCAGGAAGGTATCGGGAATGCTCTTTTGCGCCACCAGCAAGCCATGGTTGCGCAATACCAGGAAGGTGGCGCGGCCCAGGTCCGCCTGCAGGCGCGGCTTTTCCGCGTCGCGGAAGGCCACGCCTTCGTAGTCGTGGTAGGCCAGCGACGCGAGCACGAAGGTCGATTGCTGGGAAATCGGCAGCACGCCGCAGCGCTGGGCGCTGACCGCCACCCCGGCGCGGGTATGGGTATGCAGCACGCACAGCACATCGTCGCGCGCTTCGTGCACGGCGCTGTGAATCACGAAGCCGGCCGGATTGACGGGGAAGGGCGAGTCGATGACCTTGTTGCACTGCTGATCCACCTTGACGAGCGAGGAGGCCGTGATTTCATCGAACATCAGCCCGTAGGGATTGATGAGGAAGTGATGCTCGGGACCGGGCACGCGCGCGCTGATGTGGGTAAACACCAGGTCGCTCCAGCCATGCAGGGCCACCAGGCGGTAGCAGGCAGCCAGATCGACCCGCGTCTGCCATTCTTCGGCGCTGACAACGCCGTGAAGCGAGGGAATTTCCATTGCATCTCCTTGTGCGGTTTGTATGGTTGCCAGAGACAGTAGCGCGGGACTACACTTTGCACTGTCAAGTTCTTTACATTTGGTGGAAACCCATGCGAGAAGCGCAATCCTTGCTCGATGCTCTGGCGCGCAATGGCTGGTTCGGCGCCTTGCCGGCAGACGTGCGCGCGCAGATGGTTGCGCAAGGTGAACTGGTGCGGCTGCGGCCCGGCGAAATGCTGTTTCGCCAGGGCGATGCGGCGTCCGGCCTGTACGCGCTGGTGAGCGGCACGCTCAAGATGTCGTCGCTGCGCGAGGATGGGCGCGAGGCGATCCTCGCGGTCCTCGAGCCGGGCGTCTGGTTCGGCGAGATTTCGCTCATTGACGGCGCCCCGCGCACCCATGACGCGACCGCCATCGGCCCGGTGACGGTGCTGGTGCTGCCGCAGGCCGCCTTTGACGCGCTGATGGAGCAAGCCGTGTTCGCGCGCGCCGTGGCGCGCCTGATGGCGGGACGGATCCGCCTGTTGTACGGCATTGTCGAGGATGCGGCGCTGCGCTCGACCCGGGCCCGCATCGCGCGCCGCCTGCTGCTGCTGGCGCGCGGGGATGTGACGCTGTCGCCGTTGCAGCGCCCGCGCGTGCCGGTGTCGCAGGAAGGCCTGGCGATGATGCTGGGGATCTCGCGCCAAACCCTGTCCAAGCAATTGCGGCTGCTGGCCGACCAGGGCGCCATCGTGCTCGGGTATGGGTATATCGAGGTGGTGTCGGAGGCCGATCTGGGCAAGCTGACGCTGGCGTAGGCCAGGGTTCCGGGGAAATACCGATTGGCGGCGCCGGCCAGCGGCCCCGCCAATCGTGCGCGAGCGCGCTTAAGCGGCTTCGGCGATGCGCTTGGCGATATGGGCCAGCGCTTCCTCGACCTGGTCGATCAGGATCAGGCACAGGTCGCCTTCGGACAGGCGCGCCAGGGCCGTATCGATGGCGATGAATTCGCCGTTGATTTCATCGACATGGCTGGTGCGCTTGGCCCCGGTCAAGCCTTCGCGCAGCAGGCGCACCACTTCGCCGTCGGCGCGGCCGCGCTGGCACTGGTCCTGGTACAGCAGCACGTCATCGAACGAGGCGCCGAGGATCTCGGTCTGCTGGCGGATGTCGACATCGCGCCGGTCGCCCGCACCGCTGATCACCACCGAACGGCGCTTGGCCGGCATGCTTTCCACGGCACCGACCAGGGCCAGGATGGCGTCCGGATTGTGGCCATAGTCGGCGATCACGGTCGCACCCTTGTAATTGAAGACGTTGAAGCGCCCGGGCGCGTTGTCGCTCTCGTTGGCGAAGGACTTCAGGCCCGCGCAGATGCGTTCCCAGGCCATGCCCACGCCCCAGGCGGCGGCGACCGAGGCCATCACGTTTTCGACCTGGAAGCCGATGGCGCCGTTGCGGGTGATCGGCACTTCCGACAGCGGTACCTTCAGTTCGGTCTTGCCCTGGGCCGCGACCAGCATGCCATCGGCGACATACACCACGCGCTGACCCTGAGCGCGGTGGGTCGACATGACCGGATGCTCGGGATCGGCGGCGAAGTAGGTCACGCTGCCGCGGCAGTTGGCGGCCATGGCGGCGACGATCGGATCGGCGGCGTTGAGGACGGCGACGCCGCCATCGGCCACGTTTTGCACGATCACGCGCTTGAGCACGGCCAGGTCTTCCAGCGTGGTGATGTAATTGAGTCCCAGGTGGTCGCCCGAGCCGATGTTGGTCACGACCGCGACCTGGCAGCGGTCGAAGGCCAGACCTTCGCGCAGCATGCCGCCGCGCGCGGTTTCGAACACGGCCGCGTCCACGTCCGGGTGCAGCAGCACGTTGCGCGCGCTGCGCGGGCCGCTACAGTCGCCGCTGTCGATGCGCCGTCCCTCGATGTAGACGCCGTCGGTATTGGTCATGCCGGTGCGCATGCCGCCGGCGGTGAGCAGGTGGGCGATGAGGCGCACGGTGGTGGTCTTGCCGTTGGTGCCGGTGACGGCGACGACCGGAATGCGGCCGTCGTCGCCATCGGCGAACATGGACGAGACAATCGCTTCGCCCACCGCGCGGCCCTTGCCGAACGAGGGCGACAGGTGCATGCGCAAGCCTGGCGCGGCGTTGACTTCGACGATGCCGCCGTTCTGTTCTTCGATCGGTTTGAGCACGCTGTCGCACACCAGGTCGACGCCGCAGATGTCCAGCCCGACCATGTGGGCGGCGGCGATGGCGCGCGCGGCCACTTCGGGGTGGACGTCGTCGGTCACGTCGGTGGCGGCGCCACCGGTCGACAGGTTGGCGTTATTGCGCAGGATCACGCGCGCGCCCTTGGGCGGCACCGACTCGGCCACAAAGCCCTGCTTGGACAGCGAGGCCAGGGCGATGTCGTCGAAGCGGATCTTGGTCAGCGAGGTCGCATGGCCATTGCCGCGGCGCGGATCGAGGTTGACCTGGTCGACCAGTTCGCGCACGGTGTGCACGCCGTCGCCGACCACGATGGGCGGATCGCGGCGCGCGGCGGCGATCAGCTTGTTGCCGATCACGAGCAGGCGGAAGTCGTTGCCGGGCAGGTAGCGTTCGACCAGGATATCGTCACGGAATTCCGACGCGGCGGCGTAGCCGGCGTCGAGCTGTTCGCGGGTGGTGACGTTGACGGTCACGCCCTTGCCCTGGTTGCCATCCTTGGGTTTGATCACCACCGGCAGGCCGATTTCCAGCGCGGTGGCCCAGGCGTCGTCAGGGTCGCTGACCACGCGGCCCATCGGCACCGGCACGCCGGCCGCGTGCAGCAGCTTCTTGGTCAGTTCCTTGTCCTGGGCGATCGATTCGGCGATCGCGCCGGTGCTGTCGATTTCGGCGGCCTGGATCTTGCGCTGGCGCGAACCCCAGCCGAATGCCACCAGGCTGCCCTGGGTCAGGCGGCGGAAAGGGATGTTGCGCGCCACGGCGGCCTGCACGATGGCGCCCGTCGAGGGGCCCAGGCGCACGTCTTCATCGAGTTCGCGCAGTTCATTGAGAGCGGCGGCCAGGTCGAACGGGGTGTCGGCTTCGGCCGAGGCGATCAGGTCGGCGGCCAGCGTCATGGCGCGGCGGCCGACTTCTTCTTCCGAGTATTCGACGACAACCTGGTGGATGCCCGGTTCCAGCGTGGCGGTGCTGCGGCTGAAGGTGACGGGGCAGCCGGCCTGCGCCTGCAGGCTCAGGGCTGCCAGTTCCAGCACGTGAGCCATGGGGATGGTGTCATCGTGGCCGCTGGGCTGGAACGGGCTCATGTCGGGGAAGCGCGTGCGCAGGCGCGCTTCGAAGCCGGGCATGTTGCCGACGCAGCTTTCTTCCGGTGTCAGCGAGACGATGGCCTCGATCGACGTGTGGTGGCTCCACAGATTGGGACCACGCAAGGCGCGTAAGCGAGATACTTCCATAAACCGTTTCATCCTATGAGGGTTGGCGCCATCGCATGGCGGCGATGCTGCCTGCTGCCCGGCGACTGCCGCCGGGCGCCGCGAATCAATTAATCAATCACTTCTTTGCCAGCGGGTCGAAGGTGCGCAAGCCCGCGCCGATCAGGTCCGCCGGCACGCCCAGGGCCAGCGTGGCCGCCACTGCCGCCAGCACGCTCTCGGGCTGGTCGGCCGCGCCGCTCTTGAGGGCGGTCAGGCTGAGGATCGCGGTTTCGACGGCGCCTTCGGCCAGCACCACTTTGCCGTCGCGCAGAATCACGGCGCGTTTGCCTGCGGCGCGGTGCGCCACGATGGCTGGCAGGCTCGGGTCGGCGCCGTAGAAGATGACTTCGTCGTCGCACAGCTCGGCCAGTTCGGCCACTTCGGCGATGGCCGCGTTGAGCACTGCCACGCCGTCCGGCAGGATCACGTCGACCTGGGTGCGGATCACGTTGGCCATGCCGTCGACGTCGTTGATGTAGAACTCGCCCAGCACGTCGTGGCCGTCCATGTCGGTGACTACGCCGACCTGGCACTTGTCGTAGGCCAGGCCGTCGGTGAGGATCATGCGCGCATTGCTCTCGAAGACGGCGGCCTGCACGGTGCGGTTGATCAGCAGGCGCTGGCCCGCATCCCAGGTGGCCGCATTGCCGGGGGTGACCAGGCGCTGGTCCAGATACAGGCCGTCGGAGCTGACCACGCCCGTGTGCTTGCCGGTCAGGTGGACCAGGCAGCCGACCAGGCGCGCCACCAGGCTGGTGTTGCCCGAACCGGTGATGCCGACGATGGGGATGCGGCCGTTTTCGCTCTGGCCGAACAGGTTGCCGACGATGGCCGTGCCGATCGGGCGCGGTTCGCCGCTGGCCGGCTTGATGTGGGCCAGCAGGCCGGGGCTGGAATTGACTTCGATGATCGCGCCGCGCTGTTCGTCGAGCGGGCGGCTGATGTCTTCGCACACCAGGTCGATGCCGGCGATGTCCAGGCCGACGATGCGCGCGGCCAGGGCGGCGGCGTGGGCGACCGATGGATGGATGCGGTCGGTGACGTCGAGCGCGACGTTGCCGTTGAGCTGAATCAGCACCCTCTGGCCGTCGGCCGGGACCGAGTCGGCCGTCATGCCCTGGCGCTTGAGCTCGAGGATGATCTCGGCGCTTTCGGACGCGGTGATGGCGTTCAGGGGCGCGTCTTCGTTGATGCCGCGGCGCGGGTCGATATTGATCTGGCGCTCGACCAGCGCGTTGATGTCATGTTTGCCGTCGCCGGTGACCCACAGCGATTCGCCCTTGGCGGCGGCGACGACTTCCTTGCCCACCACCAGCAGGCGGTGCTCGTCGCCGGCGATGTAGCGCTCGACGATCACGCTCTGGCTGCCGCCCTTGCGCGCGGCCAGGTGGTAGGCCGCTTCGACGTCGGCCTGGGTCATCAGGTTGAGCGACACGCCGCGGCCGTGGTTGCCGTCGTACGGTTTGACGACCACGGGCAGGCCGATATCCTGGGCTTCGTCCCAGGCCTGTTCGGCGCTGCGCACCAGGGCCCCTTCGGGCACGGGCACGCCGCAGGCGCCCAGCAGGGTCTTGGTCAAGTCCTTGTCGCTGGCGATGCTCTCGGCGATGGCGCTGGTGCGGTCGGTCTCGGCCGTCCAGATGCGGCGCTGGGCGGCACCGTGGCCAAGCTGGACCAGGTTGCCGTCGGTCAGGCGCAGGTGCGGGATGCGGCGTTCGGTGGCTGCTTCGACGATGTGGGCGGTGGACGGGCCCAGGCAGCGCGCGTCGACCAGGTCGCGCAGGGTGGCCACGGTGGCTTTCAGATCGAAGGGCGTGTCGTCGATGGCGGCCATGAGCAGATCGCGGCCCGCGTGCAGCGCGGCCATGCCCACTTCAGGCTGGCGGGTGCGGAAGGCCATCTTGTAGACGCCGATCTTGCCGGTCGAGCGGGTCTTGCCGAAACCGGTGCGCATGCCGGCCAGGTTTTGCAGTTCGAGGGCCACGTGTTCGAGGATGTGGCCGGACCAGGTGCCTTCTTTCAGGCGCTCGAGGAAGCCGCCGCGCTCGCCCACGCCGCAGCGGTGTTCGATCAGGCCGGGCAGCCACGCCGTCAGGCGTTCGTACAGACCGGGCAGTTTGTTCGAGGGGAAGTCTTCCAGCGCGCCGATATCCAGCCACGCTTCGATCACGGGGCGGTAGGTCCAGATATTCGGGCCGCGCAAGTGATTCACGCGGAGGAACTCGATTGCTTTCTTCTTTGTCATGTAATGATTTCTTGATAACAGGGCCTGGCGTGGTCCACGCAGAACGATCCTGGTCAGGCTATTGTGCAGCCCATCATGTTGTATACTTGCCCTACCGAAGCTTACCGCTTCAAACCGATTTCTGCCAGCCTCGATTCCTGAAAGATCCTTCCAGTGTCCGGCTCACTTTTCCCATACGATGACATCTAATCAACTTATTTCTCCAACCGGCACCGCCCCTGCAACGCTGACACTTCCTGGACAGTGGCAAGTTGAGGTTGAGAAAGAACTTGCGTCAGGGGAAAACGTTTTAAGTGGGGTGGAGGTTGACCTCGATGCGCGATTACGCTTCCGCAAGGGCATGGTGGTGGTCACCAACCGGCGCCTGCTGGCGCGCGCGCCCGGCGAGACGGCCTGGAAGCACTTCAGCTACCGCAGCGGCCTGGCCTTGCGCCACCACGATCACGCCGGCGTGGGTCACCTCGAACTGGTCGATGAGCACGGGCGCCTGGCGGCCTGGCGCTTCACGCTGGGCCAGAACCTGCACGCGATCCGGGTGCTTGACGCCTTCCGCGAGCAGCTCGAAAGCCACCTGTCCGGCCGGCCCGTGCACGTGGCCGAGCAAAACGTCTGCCCCAGCTGCAAGGCACCACTCGCGCCGGACCAGGACGAATGCCCGATCTGCACCAAGGTGCTGTACACGCCGCCGTCGACCTGGACGCTGTTCCGCCTGTGGCGTTTCGCCAAGCCGTACAGCGGCCAGCTGAGCCTGGGCTTTTTCCTGATGCTGGCCAGCACCGCCGCGCACATGATTCCGCCTTACCTGACCATGCCGCTGATGGACAATGTGCTGATCCCGTTCCAGAACGGCCAGCCGGTCGACCAGCAGCTGGTGTGGATGTACATGAGCGGGCTGTTCGGCTCGGCGGTGCTGGCATGGGCGCTGGGCTGGGGCAAGACCTATGTGCTGGCGCTGGTGTCCGAGCGCATGGGCGCCGACCTGCGCTCGGCCACCTATGAACACTTGATGAAACTGTCGCTGGAATTTTTTGGCGGCAAACGCACGGGCGACCTGATGTCGCGCATCGGCAGCGGCAGCGACCGCATCTGCGTGTTCCTCTCGCTGCACCTGCTCGATTTCGCCTCGGACGTCCTGATGATCATCATGACGGGCGTGATCCTGTGTTCGATCAACCCGATGCTGGCCGTGATCACGCTGGTGCCGCTGCCGTTCATCGCGTGGATGATCCACATCGTGCGCGACCGCCTGCGCACCGGCTTCGAAAAGATCGACCGCGTGTGGGGCGAAGTGACCAATGTGCTGGCCGATACGATTCCCGGCATCCGCGTGGTCAAGGCGTTTGCCCAGGAAAAGCGCGAGGCGCACCGGTTCCGCGAAGCGAACCGGCACAACCTGGCCGTCAACGACAAGCTCAATCGGGTGTGGTCGCTGTTCTCGCCGACGGTGTCGTTCCTGACCGAACTCGGTCTGCTGGTGGTGTGGGTGTTCGGGATCTGGCAAGTGTCGAAAGGCGAGATCACGGTGGGCGTGCTGACCCTGTTCATTACCTACAGCAGCCGCTTCTACGGCCGGCTCGATTCGATGAGCCGGATCGTTTCCGTGACCCAGAAGTCGGCCTCGGCCGCCAAGCGCATCTTCGACATCCTCGACCATGTGTCGAGCGTGCCGGAGCCGGTCAACCCGGTCAAGCTGGACAAGATCGAGGGGCGCATCGACTTGCGCGAAGTCGGTTTCCGCTACGGCAACCGGGCCGTCAACCGCGGCATCAGCCTCAATATCAAGGCGGGCGAATTTGTCGGCCTGGTGGGGCACAGCGGCTCGGGCAAGAGTACGCTGGTCAACCTGATCTGCCGCTTCTACGACGTGACCGAAGGCGCGATTTTGCTCGATGGCGTCGACATCCGCTCGTTTGCGGTCTCCGATTACCGGCGCAATATCGGCCTGGTGCTGCAGGAGCCTTTCCTGTTCTTCGGCACCATCGCCGAGAATATCGCCTACGGCAAGCCGGACGCCTCGCGCGAAGACATCATCGCCTCGGCGCGCGCCGCCCATGCCCACGAATTCATCCTGCGCCTGCCGCAAGGGTATGACTCGATGGTGGGCGAACGGGGGCAGGGCCTGTCGGGCGGCGAGCGCCAGCGCATCTCGATCGCGCGCGCGCTGCTGATCGACCCGCGCATCCTGATCATGGACGAGGCCACGTCGTCGGTGGACTCGGAAACCGAGAAGGAAATCCAGAAGGCGCTCGACAACCTGGTCCAGGGCCGCACCACGATCGCCATCGCGCACCGCCTGTCGACGCTGCACCGGGCCGACCGCCTGGTCGTGCTCGACCGCGGCGTGGTGATGGAAGAGGGCAGCCACGATGAACTGATGGCGCGCGAAGGCGCCTATTTCCGGCTGTACGAAGCGCAGGCGCGCAACGTCGACACGGACATGGACGACAAGGATGGAGAATAAGATGGGCATCACGACGTTTCAACTGAGCCGCGACAGTTTCGGCCGCCTGGTGCTCACCGATGCCGCCGGCGACGTGCATGTGGGAGTCTCGCCCGTGCGCGCCTTCCCCATCCAGGCGCCGGACCGGGGGATTTCGCTGGTCCTGGGCGACGGCAAGGAAGTCGGCTGGATCGACGACATTGCCGGGCTGCCGCTGCCGATTCGCGAACTGGTGCAGGACGAGCTGGAAGGGCGCGAGTTCATGCCCGAGATCCTGTCCGTCAAGAGCGTCTCGAGCTTTGCCACGCCCTGCACCTGGTATGTGCAGACCGACCGGGGCGACACCGAATTCACGCTCAAGGGCGAAGAAGATATCCGCCGCATCGGCGCCACCTCGCTGCTGGTGGCCGACAACCATGGCATCAACTTCCTGGTGCGCGACATGTACACCATCGACAAGAACACGCGCCGCATTCTCGACCGCTTCCTGTAGGAGTTACGCATGCACTATCTGCTGATGTACGACCTGGCGCCCGACTACCTGGAGCGGCGCGGCCAGTACCGCGATGCCCACCTGGCGCTGGCCTGGCAGGCGCAGGAGCGCGGCGAGATCGTCATCGCCGGCGCACTGGGCGAACCGGCCGACATGGCGGTGCTGCTGTTTCAGGCCGCGTCGGCGGACGTGCCCGAGCGCTTTGCCAAGGCCGATCCGTATGTGGTGCATGGGCTGGTGACCGGGTACCGCGTGCGGCCATGGAATACGGTGGTGGGCGAGCAGGCGCACACGCCGGTGCGTCCGGCCTGATCCAACGTCGTCCTCGCGCAGGCGAGGACGACGTGCGAGGGCGCATCCTTTTGCTTCCGGTGCAACTGCCCATCGTCCCGGCGCAGGCGACGCATGCTGCGCGTGCGGAAAGGCGACAGCGCCTGCAAATACCGCTTTCACTGAACGCCTTGCCTAAATTATAATTAATCAGCAGAAATTATAATTTGACCGAGGAGTTCATTTTGTCCCAGCATGACGTCTACGCGGCACCCCGTTCTTCCGTTTCCGGCCCGACCCTGAGCGAGCGGGCACTCGATGCCAGCGGCGCCTATCCGCTTGCCTCGGCCGGCCAGCGCATCGGCGCCGCCCTGCTTGATTTCCTGATCCTCCTGCCGGCGGTCCTGCTGGCGGCGTACCTGAGCACCCTGAGCCGCGCGGTCGATATCGGGTCGCTGATCGTCTACCAGACCGTGGTGCCCGTGTATTTCGTGGCCATGGTTGCCCTGTTCGGCGGTACGCCCGGCAAACGCATGCTCGACATGCGCGTGGTCATGCTCGACCGCAGTCCGGCAACCTGGAAGGCGGCGATCCTGCGCTATTCGCTGTATGGCGTCTCCGGCTTGATCCTGTGCGCCGGCCAGGTCATCGGCAAGCTGCGCATGTCGGACGAGGTCTATCAATCCGGTGGCTACCTGGCCCGGGCTGCGGCGCTGCAATTGCAGACGCCTGGCTGGGTCATGCCTTTCAATTTCCTGCTCCTCGTGGTCGTTTTCGTCAGCTTCGTCATGCTGCTGGCCACCAAGCAACGCCGTACCCTGTACGACTTCCTGGCGGGCACCATTGTCGTGCGCACGCGCTGATTCCTGAGGAACCACTGATGCAACAAGATCCCTACGCCCCGCCCGCTTCCTCGGTTGCCGGTCCCACGCTCGCCGAACAGGGCGCCATCCGCTATTCGGGTTTCTGGCAGCGCGTGGGCGCCTACCTGATCGACATGTTGATTCTGGCGCCGCTGGGTCTGCTCGATTATTTCTTCGGCGGCAGCACCCACCTGTATCCGCTGTACGCGATCATTCCCGGCCAATGCCTGGGCCTGTTCCTGCATGTGTACATGGTGAGCACGTATGGCGCGACACCGGGCAAGATGCTGGTCGGCTTGCGCATCGCCATGGCTGACGGCTCGCCCGTGACGCTCAAGGCAGCGCTGCTGCGCTATGCGGTGATCTGGGCGATCGGCGCCTGCTCCGCGGTGGCGATCGCGATGGCCGCCCTGAAGACCACCGATGCGACCTACGGCACGCTGAGCTACATCCAGCGCAGCCAGGAGCTGGTGGCCAACGCGCCTGGCTGGTTCACCGCCGTCACGGTGCTGTCGCAGGTGTGGGTGATCGCCGTGATCATCACCATGCTGGCCAACCGCCAGCGCCGCACCCTGCACGACTTCATCGCCGGGACGGCCGTCGTGCGCAAGTAAGGTGCGGCACTACTTGGTGCGGGCGATCCAGGCGTCGACCCGCGCTTCCAGAATCGACAGCGGCAGCGTGCCGTCGCCAATGACCACCGCATGGAAGGCCGGCAGCGAGAACTTGTCGCCCAGCGCCGCCCGCGCCCGTTCGCGCAATGCCAGGATCTTGAGCGAACCGGTCTTGTAGGCCAGCGCCTGCGCCGGCCAGACCATGTAGCGTTCGATCTGGTTCTTGGCCTGCGCTTCGCTCCAGCCCAATGCATTGGCCATGTAGGTAATGGCTTGCTCGCGCGTCCAGCCCTTGGCGTGGATGCCGGTGTCGACCACCAGCCGCACCGCGCGCATCAACTCCGCATTCAGGTGGCCGAAGTAGGCTTCCGGATCGTCATAGAACCCCATTTCCGTCCCCAGGGTTTCCGAATACAGGGCCCAGCCCTCGGTGTAGGCGGCGCTGTTCGGGTTTTCGGTATTGAACTTGCGGAAGTCGGGCAGATCGAGTTCCTTGAGCAGGGCCGCGTGCAGGTGGTGGCCGGGCTGGCCTTCATGCAGGAACAGGGTGACCATGCGCGTGCGGTCATACGCTTTCGGATCGTTGACCACCGCCCAGAACACGCCAGGGTGGGAGCCGTCGGCGGCGGGCGGGGTGTAATGGTCCGAGGCGGTTGCGCGCGTCAGTTCCGGTTCCAGCTGCAATGCGATCTGCGCCTTCGGCAGCAGCGTGAACATGGCCGGGAGCCTGGTCTTGACCTTGGCGTCGATGGCCAGGTAGGCGTCGAGCACTTCGCGCTCGGTCTTGAAGGGCTTGAAGCGCGCCTGCGCCGTTACCCACTGCGGCAAGCCCTTGGGCGGACCGTCGTAGCCCAGCTTCGGTCCCAGCGCCACCCATTGCTGTTCGATGCGCGCCACTTCCTGCAAGCCCGTGGCATGGATCTGTTCCGGCGTCAGCTTGAGGGTGGTGCGGTCATTGACCTGGGCCTGATACCAGGCCGCGCCATTGGGCAGGGCGCTCCAGCCGCTGCTGCTGCGTCCGGCCGGCAGGTAGTCCTTTTCCAGGTACACGGCCAGGCGGTCCAGCGCGGGCATGAGCTTGAGGGCGGCAGCCCGGTAGGCGGCGCTCAGCTTCTTCTTGTCGGCCTCGGAGAACGAGGCGGGCAAGTGCTTGGCGGGCGAATAGTAGATGCTCTCTTCGGGCGACTTGCTTTGCAGCTGTTTGAACTGTGGCAGCATCGCTTCGATGATCGGTGTCGGTTGCACGATGCCCTGGCGTACCCCTTCGCGCATGTTGGCAATGGCCTGGTCGATCCACGCGGGCAGCTGGCGCAGGCGGCTCAGGTAGTCGTACTGCTGCTTGACGGTGGCCAGCGGCTGGGAACCGGTGCCGCTCGCGTAATTGGCCAGGGTGCCAGGCACGTGATCGAAATGGTCGAGCGGCAGCAGGTGGTCGGGGAAGGTCGACAGCGCGAGCACGCTACCCAGTTCGTACACCAGCAGGTCGTAGGTCAACGCGTCGCCAGCGTCGAGGCGGGTGCGCGGCATGGCAGCGAGTTGCTGCTGCATCTTGCGGTAGAGGGCGAACTGGGCGGCGCGCCGCTGGGGCGAGATGTGCAGGCCCAGCTGGTCGTTGTAGCGGCTGTCGCCGTTGGCGGTGGCAAACAGCAGGGGATTGAAACTGGCACGCGCGCGGTGGAAGGCGGCGGCGATCTGCGCCAGCTGTTTCTTTTGCGGCGCCGGTGTCGCCGCTGCCGACGGCGCGCCTGCGGGGGCCGGGGCGGCGATGGCATGAGCGGCGACGGCGTGGGCGGCAAGCAGGCTGGCGGCGATGGCGGTGGTGCGCAGTGCGGAACGGAACATGGAGCATCCTGGCGTGGTGGAGGGTGGCGTAAGAATACACGAGGATGTGTGGAATGCAACTTGTCCGGGGCAGCGGCGCGCATGGACAGGGCAGGGCGTGCGCGCCACGTAGGGCATCGGGTCTCGTCTTGTCTCGTTTGGTCGAAAAGTCGAAACGAGACCAAACGAGACAACACGAGACCAAACGAGACCAAACGAGACCAAACAAGGCGCGATGCCCTACGCGGCGCGCGGCCGCCTGGTTGGGCGGACGCGCGCGCCGCGCCGCTTGCGTGCCGTCCATTTGTCTATTATTATTCACGAATGGATCAAATAATAGACGACACGTCCCGCCAGCTGGCCTCCCGCATCCGCATCGAGCGCGAGGCGCGGGCCTGGTCGCTGGCCGATCTGGCGCAGCGGGCCGGCGTCGCGAAGGGCACCATCAGCAAGATCGAACGCGAAGAAGCCAGCCCGACGGCGGTCATCCTGGTGCGCATTGCCGCCGCTTTCGATCTGACGCTGGCCGGCCTGCTGCTGCGCGCCGAGGAAAAAGGCGCCGTCACGCGCCTAGCCGACCAGCCGGTCTGGCGCGATCCCGCCACCGGCTACGTGCGGCGCCAGATACTGAGCCGTTCCGACCATCCGCTCGAGGTGGTGCAAGTGTGGATGCCTGCAGGCCAGCACGTCGATCTGCCCGCGTCCTCGTATGCGCATATCCGCCAGGCCGTATGGGTGCAGGCGGGCCGGCTGGTGGTGGTCGAGGCGGGTGTTCGGCAAGAACTGGCTGCCGGCGATTGCCTGCCGTTCGGGCCGCCGTCCGATGTGTCCTTCATCAACGACACGGACGAGGAAGCCAGCTACGTCGTCATCCTTGCCAGGAGCTAAGCCATGCCCCCTCCCGCCATCCGCCTGCTCGATGCTGCACCTGAGACGATCGAGCAACTGTCCCAGCTGCTGGTTGACGTCGTGGCCCACGGCGCCTCGGTCAGCTTCATGCATCCGCTGGCGCTGGACGATGCGCGCGCATTCTGGCGCACCTCGCTGGCCGCCGCCGCGCGCGGCGAACGGATGGTGCTGGGCGCGTGGGATGGCGAGGTCCTGGCCGCCACGGTCAGCCTGCTGCTCGATTGCCCGCCCAACCAGCCGCACCGCGCCGATGTGGCCAAGATGATGACCCGCCTGTCCCACCGCGGCCGCGGTCTGGCCGCGGCGCTGCTGCGCGACGCCGAAGCGCTGGCCGCCGCGCGCGGCAAGACCTTGCTGGTGCTCGACACCGCCAGCGAGGGTGGTGCGGGTCCCCTGTACGAACGCCTTGGCTATACGCTGAGCGGCGAAATTCCCGACTACGCGCTCAAGCCCCACGGCGGGCTGACCGGCACCCTGATCTACTGGAAGCGGCTGGACCGAAAAACTTGATGATAAGATGCGACGTGCATACATTTTGATCGGGTTGCTGCTCTGAATACCCATTACGTTGTCGTCACCACCGGTTCCGCCGGGGACCTGTTTCCGTTTCTAAAGCTGGCCGAGGGGCTCAGTCAACGCGGCTGTGCCGTCACCTTCGTGGCGCCGGAACTGCACGCGCCCCTGCTGGCGAACAGCCGCCTGCATGTGCATGGCACGCCGGCCGATCCCGCCATCCTGGCCCATCCCGATCTGTGGCATCCCCGGCGCGGCTTTGCGATTGTCTGGCGCGCCGTGCGGCCCGGCCTGCAGGCGCTGCTGCCGCTGGTGCAGGGCTTGCCCCCGGGACCGTGCGTGATCGTCGCCCACCCGCTGGCCCTGCCCGACGCCGTGGTCTGCCGCGCCGCCCGGGCGCAGGTGCAGGTGGCGGTTGCCTACCTGGCCCCGTCGAATCTGGTGACGGTGCACGACCCGCTCGTCATGGGGCCGTGGAAGGTGCCGCGCTGGGTGCCGCTGGGGCTGCGCCGCTGGCTGTGGCGCCAGGTGGGCAAGCGCTTGATCGATCCGGTGGTGCTGCCGGACATGAACGCCGAGCGCGCCCGCGTCGGCCTGGCGCCGGCGACCGGCCTGTTCGATTTGATGGCGCACGCGCCCGACCTGTCGCTCACCCTGTTCCCCGACTGGTTCGGCGCGCGCCAGCCCGATTGGCCGACGCCGCTGGTGTGCGGCCAATTCGCCCTGCACGATCCCGCGCCCGATGCTGCCCTGTCACCCGCGCTGTTGCAGTTTCTCGCGGCCGGGGAAGCGCCCATCGTGTTTACCCACGGTACCGGCAATCATCAGGCGGGCGCGTATTTCGCCTGCGCGCTGGCTGCGGTCGAACGGCTGGGCCGGCGCGCGATTTTTCTGACCGGCTTGCGCGAGCAGGTGCCCGCCAGCCTGCCACCGTCTGTCTTGTGGCAAGCCTATCTGCCATTCCAGGCGCTGCTGCCGCACGCGGCGGCGCTGGTTCACCACGGCGGCATTGGCAGCACCGCCGAAGCCTTGCGCGCGGGCGTTCCGCAACTGATCGTGGCACTGGCCTTCGACCAGTTCGACAACGCCGAGCGGGTGCGTGCGCTGGGCGTGGGCCTGGCCTTGCCGCACGCCCGCCTGAACCCCACCCGCCTGGCCGAGAAATTGCAGCAACTGTTGACGTCTTCTGCCTTGCGCGCCCAAGCGCGCGCCATCTCGGGCAGGCTGTCGCCCGCGCCGACGCTCGATGTGGTTCTCGACGCGATATCAACATTGGCATCACAAGCCGGAAACGATTGAATGGATTGATTTGAATGCGGATGCCGGCCGGAACCCGGACCGCCATACCCGCGTCAAATCCATGGGTTGCGCGCGGCATGCCCCTGTTCTGCAGGCGGTCGCTGGCCTGAGCCCAACCATACAAGGATCATCGTGCAAGCGAGTATCACCAAGGCGCCGTTCGGGCACTTGCCGGACGGGCGCGCCGCTTCCCTCTACACCCTCGTCAACGCCAACGGCCTGGTCGCCAAGATCAGCGATTTCGGCGGCGTCATCACGCAACTGCTCACGCCCGACCGCGACGGCGTGCTGGGCGACATTGTGCTCGGCTTTGACGATGTGGCGCCGTATGCGGGCGATTCCCATTACCTGGGCGCGCTGATCGGCCGCTACGGCAACCGGGTGCGGGCAGGGCGGGTGGTGATCGATGGCGTCGCCTGGCAACTGCCCGTCAACAATGGCGCCCACCATTTGCATGGCGGCCCGGGCGGCTTTCACACGGTGCTGTGGCACGCCGTGCCGTTCACGGAAGACGGCAGCGTCGGCCTGACCCTGCAACACCGCAGCGTTGCAGGCGAGCAGGGCTATCCCGGCACGCTGGACGTGACCGTCGTCTACCGCCTGACCGACGACAATGCCTTGGTGGTCAGTTTCGCGGCCGTGACCGACCAGGCCACGCCCGTCAACCTGACCCAGCACAGCTACTTCAATCTCGCCGGCGGCGGCGACATTCTCGGCCATGCGCTGATGATCGATGCCGACCGCTATACCCCCGTCGATGCGGGCCTCATTCCCACGGGCGAACTGGCCCCGGTGGCGGGCAGTCCTTTCGATTTCCGCACCCCGCAGCCGATCGGCGCGGGCATCGCTGCCGAGCATGAGCAACTGCGCTTCGGTCGCGGCTACGACCACAACTTCGTTCTCAACGGCCGGGCGCGCGGCCTCGGCCGGCTGGCCGCGCGCGTGCGCGAACCCCGTTCCGGCCGGGTGCTGGCACTGTACACGGAGGAACCGGGCTTGCAGTTCTACAGCGGCAATTTCCTCGACGGCAGCCTGCGCGGAAAAGGCCGCCAGTACGGCTGGCGCAGCGGCTTTTGCCTGGAACCCCAGCATTTCCCCGACTCGCCCAATCAGAGCGCTTTTCCCAATACGATCTTGCGCCCCGGCGAGGAATACGCCACAGTGTCCCGTTTCCAATTTTCTGTGGAGCCGTGATGCTCGCGATCCTGGTGGACGCCGGCAATACGCTCGGCGAATGCGTGCTGTGGTGCGAACGCAGCAAACGCGTGCTGTGGACCGACATTCTCGGCGCCACGCTGTACGCCCACGATCCCGCCAGCGGCCGCACGCAGCGCTGGCCGATGTCCGAGCCGCTCGCGTCGTTCGCCCTGACGGCCGACCAGGACCGCTTGCTGCTTGGCCTGGCCTCCGGCCTGGCCATGTTCGACCTGGCCAGCGCCGCGCTCACGCCCCTGTGCGCGGTCGAAGCGGGCCTGGAAACGCGGCTCAACGACGGCCGCTGCGACCGCCAGGGGCGCTTCGTGTTCGGCACCTTCCACGCGCGCGAACCGCGCCAGCGCATCGGCAGCTACTGGCGCTTCGACACGGCGCACACGCTGGAACGCCTGCCCTTGCCGGGCTGCGCGATCGCCAACAGCATTTGCTTCAGCCCCGATGGCGCCACCATGTACTACTGCAATTCGCCGGACCGTGCGATCCGCTGCTGCGATGTCGATCCCGCCACCGGCGCCATCGCCAACGACCGCGTGTTTGCCGTGGTGCCAGGCGACACGGGCGAGCCGGACGGCTCCTGTATCGACGCCGACGGCTACCTGTGGAATGCGCTGTGGGGCGCCAGTTGCGTGGTGCGCTATACCCCGCAAGGCCAGGTGGACCGGGTGATCGCCACCCCCGCCGTGCAGCCGAGCTGTGTGGCCTTCGGCGGCCCTGGTCTGGACCAACTGCTGGTCACCAGCGCCCGCGTTGGCATGGCGGCGCCCGCTGCCCACGACGGCGCGCTGTTCCGCGCCGCCATGCCGGGCATCCGCGGCCTGCCGGAGTCGCGCTTTGGCGGGTAGGCACAACGACGACGGTTCGCATGCGGGTGGGTTGGACGGTTTGCGCCTGCTGCGCTGACACCCGCCCGTTTAGCGCGGTGCGACGCGCGGCACGGAGGTTCCTCCGGTGCCGCTCAGCGCCGCGTCGAGCACAGCGGGAATATCGATCTTGCGCAGTCCGTCGTTGAACAGCTTGCGCGCGCGCTCGCCCTCGGCGCTACGCCGAAAGCACACATACAGATTCTTCGTTTCGATGAGGCGCGCTTGAAAGCGCAATGTCGCGGCGACGGCGGCAACCTGGCGGTCGTGGCGGATCAGATAATCGAACACGCGCCGGTCGATCAGGGCCAGCGGCACCCGCCGTGCAGCCAGCTTGAGCAAATTCTGCCTGTCGCTGCTGGCGAAATCGACTTGCTGCAGTCCCTGCCGCACACGGTCATCGAAGCGATCCGAATTGCTGTAGCCCGTGACCACGCCAACCTTGAAACGGGCCAGATCCTCCAACCGGTTCCAGCGCACGGGCGCGTCACTGCGTTCGGCAAGGCCCAGTGGGCCGGAACCGATCGGATCCGACAGCCAGCAGTTCGACTCGACCTCCCTGGACAGATACTCGGGGAAATAGCCAATGAATTGCGATTCGCCACGCACCAGCGCGGTCGCCCTGTTCCAGGGATAGAAGCGCACGCCCACACGCTCGCCCATGCTTGCCAGCGCAGCCGACACGACCGCGGTGCTGGCGCCCTGATGGGGCAGCATCTCGCCGCTGTAAGGCGGCCATTCCAGCGAGGTCAGCATGATGCCGGGCGGCACCTCGCCGTGCGCTGGCACGGCCGCGGCAAATGCGCCGAGCGCAAACAGCAGCGCAGCCCCGGTCGTAGCGACACGATGATGCTTCATGCGGTAATTACCCCTCATGTTCGATGCACTGCGCATACATGGGTGCGGCGGCCACCGTCCTGGGGCCGCGTCCCTGATTTTGCCATGATTCAACAATAACAGCGGTGCGGCATCAACATGGCGTGGTCAACCAGCGACAACAACGGCGCCGCCGGGTACGCCCAACGGCATGCCAATCCCAGTCCGGGATGCCGCTGATACCCAAATCGCCATCTTTGATGTCAAATGAATAATGATCGCGGTATCATTTCGCGATGGATACACTGAACCCCAACTGGTTTCTCAAGGCGCGCCTGAAAACGCGCCAGCTGTTGCTGCTGATCGCCCTGGACGACCACCGCAACATCCACCGCGCCGCCGAAGCACTGCACATGACCCAGCCGGCGGCGTCCAAGCAGATCAAGGACCTCGAGGACATGCTCGACGTGCGCCTGTTCGAGCGCCTGCCGCGCGGCATGGCGCCAACCATGTTTGGCGAAACCATGATCCGCCACGCGCGCATGGCGTTGACGAGCTTGGCGCTGGCACACGACGACATCGTCGCGCTCAAGGCCGGCCTGGCCGGCCAGGTCGAAGTGGGCGTGATCAAGACACCGGCCCTGTCGCTGCTGCCGCGCGCGATTGCGCGCGTCAAGGAGCAGGCGCCCATGCTGCGCATCGGCGCGCACATGGAGGCCAGCAATGTACTGGTCGACAGACTGCAGCGCGGCACGCTCGACTTCATGATCGGCCGCATCGTGGAAAAGGAAAATTCCGCCGGCCTCATTTATGAGGAACTGACCGAGGAACCGGCCTGCGCGGTGGTGCGCATCGGCCATCCGCTGCTGGCGCGCAGCGACCTGACGCTGGCCGACTTGCACGACAAACCGTGGATTTTGCCGCCCCACGGCAGCATCTTGCGCCACCGTTTCGACATGATGTTCCGCCGCGCCGGACTGGCCATTCCCGTCAATGTGGTCGACACCACGGCCTTGTTGCTGATCACGGCCCTGCTGCAGGAGACCGACTCGCTTCACGTCATGCCGTTGGAAGTAGCGCAATATTATGCATCTCTCAGCGTGATTGGTATTTTACCTATAGAATTGCCATGCAAAATGGACGCGTTCGGTATCATTCGCCAGCAGGATCACCTTCTGTCCCCCGGTGCCGATTTGCTCCTCAAGGCCGTCAGAGCGGCCGCCCAGGAACTGTATTGAGCTGCACCGTCAAAAAACATGTTGTATTTTTGCGAAATTGGCCTGCGAACAATTAATTATGTTCGGTAACGTACCGATGATGAGTTGATAAGAGGGAATAATATCTACTCAGCTACGAATTAAGTCCTAGCGAGCCATCCACAAACACCACCAAGCGAGAGAAAAATATGAAATTGTCTAAAAAATACGCAACGATGACGGCAATCGCCGCAGCCGCTGTACTGATGAGCCAAGCCGCTAGCGCACAAGACGCTGACTTCGCACATCCTGAGTGGGCAAACCACGCTTGGTACGTGGGCGCAGGCTACGGCCAGAGCCGCGGCAACCTGAAGAAATCGTCGATCGTCAATGCCTTGACCGCTGGCGGCAACCCAGTGACCACCTACGTCGACAACGACCGTGACCCAGGCTACAAGATTTTCGCAGGTAAGCAGCTCAACCGTAACTTCGCCCTGGAAGCCGGTCTGTTCGACCTGGGCCAGTTCTCGTACGCTGCCAATTCGGGCACCCCAAGCTCGTTCGGTACCCGCGTGGGCTACCGCGGTGCCAACATCGATCTGGTGACCTCGCTGCCGTTCACCGAGCGCGTCGCCTTCTTCACCCGTCTGGGCATGACCTACACCACGTCCAAGACCTGGTGGACCGGCGCCGCCAATGCTGGCCGTCCTAACGAAAAAGAAAAGAACTGGAAACCGAAAGTCGGCCTGGGTCTCGAGTACAAATTCAACGAAGCCGTTGCCGTGCGCGGCGAGTGGGAACGTCATCGCATGGACGATGGCCTGCGTACCAAAGCCAACGTCGACCTGTGGTCGCTGGGCGTGGTCTACAAGTTCGGCCGTCCAGCCTACACTCCAGTGGTCTACACCCCTGCGCCAGCACCGGCACCAGTCGTAGAAACCGCACCAGCGCCAATGCCGGCACCAGCACCGGCACCAGCGCCAGTGCCATCGTCGGAAAAAGTGTCGTTCCAGTCGTCGGCCCTGTTCGACTTCGATAAGGCAATCGTCAAGCCAGAAGGCAAGGCAGCACTGGACGAACTGCTCAAGAAGCAGGAAGGCGTCAACACCGAAGTCATCGTGACCGTTGGCCACACCGACTCCAAAGGCACCGATGCCTACAACCAGAAGCTGTCGCTGCGCCGCGCTGAAGCCGTCAAGGCTTACCTGGTGTCCAAAGGCGTCGATGCATCGCGCGTCTACACCGAAGGCAAGGGCGAGTCCCAGCCAGTTGCTGACAACAAGACCGATGCAGGCCGCGCCGAAAACCGTCGCGTGACCGTGGAAGTCGTTGGCACCCGCGGCACCAAGAAGTAATCTGCCGTCGCGTTAAATTAAAAACCGCAGGGTGCGAACCCTGCGGTTTTTTTTCGTCCCTACCTGTGCAGTTTTTACCTTTATTTCTAAATTTCAAGTTCTGTGTTCGGTAACGAACGAAGAACGGAAGGGCCGCGCACCCATAGTGGAGCACTTAGCTGCACAACGATGCGTCGACCACGCCAAAGGAATTTTGAAATGACCCTGTTCAACACTACACGGACGCTGTTTTGCGCCACCGGCCTCATGCTGGGAGCACTGCTGTCCGCCTGCGGCGGCGGCAGCGATGGCCGCGACCCGATTCTCGGCGTCGATGCCGCCCAGGTTGCCAGCGTGGCAGTCACGCCCGCCACCGCCACCATCAATGTCGGCGCCAGCCAGCAGTTCACCGCCACGGCCACCTACACCGATGGCTCCACCCATAACGTCAGCAGCGCAGCCGCGTGGACGTCGTCGCTGCCTGCCAGCGCCACGGTGGGCGCCGCTAGCGGCCTGGCCACCGGCGTTGCCGTCGGCAGTACCCAGATCGGCGCCACCTTCGGCGGCAAGAGCGGTGCGGCCACGCTGAGCGTCTCGCCCGTGCCGACGCTCTCGCGCATCGCGCTCACGCCTGCGACGGCCGCGATCCTGACCGGTGCGACCCAGCAGTATGTGGCCACCGGCACGTACTCGGATAATTCGAGCGCCGTCATCACGTCGAGCGTGGTGTGGTCTTCCGGTACGCCGGCAGTGGCGGCCATTGCGCCCACCGGCCTGGCCACCGGCGTCACGGTCGGCGACAGCATCATCACCGCGACCTCCGGCGCCATCAGCGGCAACGCGGTATTGACCGTGGCTGCCGCACTGCCACTGCCGCCCGGTGTACCGGTCCCGGCACCTGGCACGCTCAACCTGGGCGCCGCTTCCAGCTTCGCGGTCCTGGCCGGCACCTCGCTGACCAATAACTCGGGCGGCACCACTGTCATCGGCGGCGATGTCGGTTCGCCGTCGCAAACGGTCGATCCGGTCCAGCTGCCAGGTTTTGCCAACTACAAGTCCGGCGCGATTCTGGCCAATGCCTTGAACGACCTGCAAGTGGCCATCACGGACGCCAACGGCCGCACCTGCACCACCAGTTCGGCAGCCGGCATCGACCTGGGCGGCCGCGTGTTCACCCCCGGCGTGTACTGCTACGCAGGCGCCATCAGCATTACCGGCACCTTCATCATGAACGGCCCCGGGGTGTACATCTTCCGCACCACCTCGACCCTCAATTCGACCGCCAATGCGATCGTGGCCCTGGCGGGCGGCGCTTCGGCTGCCGACGTGTTCTGGGTCCCGGTCGGTCCGACCACGCTGGGCGCGAACAGCGTGTTCAAAGGTTCGATCCTGGGACAGGCCGCCGCCATCACGGTGGGCGACAACACCACGCTGCTGACCGGCCGCGTGCTCTCCGCCGCCGCCGTCACGCTGCAAAACAACCAGATCAGCAAATAAGCACTCACCGTTCACGAAAGCAGACCATGACCATCGCAAAACACCTCGGCGCCGCGGGCTTGCTCGCCAGCGCTCTGCTGGCCAGCCACGCAGCGCACGCCGACGAACCGTTCGTCAACCCGGACTGGGCCAACAGCGCCTGGTACCTGGGCGGCAGCATCGGTGCCGGCCGCGCCACCATCGACCAGGACCGCATCACGCGCTCCCTGACCGCCAACGGCTCGACCATGAGCGCCTTCACCAAGGATGAACGGGACGCGCCCGTCTTCAAGGTGCTCGTCGGTCGCCAGCTGACGCGCTATCTGGCCATCGAAGGCGGCTACGTCGACCTGGGCAGCTACAACTTCGCTGCGACCACGTCCGACGGTTCGCTGCGCGGGCAGGCCGCCTTCCGCGGCGTCAATCTCGACCTGGTCGGGCAGTGGCCGCTGACCGAGCGCCTGTCGCTGCTGGGCCGGGTCGGTGTCGATTACATCAAGACCACTACCCATTTCACCGGCACCCGCCTGAACGCGGTCAGTGCGCCCAATGCCAGCGAACGCAAGGCCGGCCTGAAGGCGGGCCTGGGCCTGGAGTACAAGCTGAGCGAAGCGCTGGCCATGCGCGCCGAAGTCGAGCGCCATCGGGTCAATGATGCGGTCGGCAACAAGGGCGACGTCGACATGGTCAGCGTCGGCCTGGTGTACAAGTTCGGCCGCCCCGTCGCGGCGCCTGTGGTGGCCATGGCGCCCCTGCCGGCACCGGTGATGGAGACCGCGGCGCCGGCGCCCGCGCCGCTGCCGCCGCCGGCCCCGGTGCCGTCCTCGGAAAAGGTAGCCTTCTCGTCGTCGGCGCTGTTCGACTTCGACAAGGCGGTCGTCAAGCCGGAAGGCAAAGCCGCTCTGGACGCCCTGCTCAAGAAGCAGGAAGGCGTCAACACCGAAGTGATGGTCACGGTCGGCCATACCGATGCCAAGGGCAGCGACGCCTACAACCAGGCGCTGTCGCTGCGCCGCGCCGAAGCGGTCAAGGCTTACCTGGTGTCCAAGGGTGTCGATGCGTCGCGCGTCTACACTGAAGGCAAGGGCGAAAGCCAGCCGGTTGCCGACAACAAGACTGACGCGGGGCGGGCCGAGAATCGCCGCGTGACGGTCGAAGTGGTGGGCACGCGCGCCAAGTAAGCAGGGGAACATGAAAAAAGGCCGCCGAGTTCGCACCCGGCGGCCTTTTTTTTGCGCGGCAGCCTAGAGCATCGGCAGGCGCAGCATGTCGACCGTTTTACGGATCAGCATGGTGCGGTTGGCCGTGTACGGCGGGAAGAACAGCTTGATCAGCATCAGCGGCGACGAGCGCAGCACGCCCCGTTCGTGCGAGAACGCCCGGAAGCCGTAGATGCCGTGCGCATTGCCGATCCCGGAATTGTTGACGCCGCCGAAAGGCAGGTTGCCGTGTGCGAACTGGGCCACGCAATGGTTGACGCAGGCGCCGCCCGAACTGGTGCGCAGCAACACCTGGTCGATCTGCGCTTGCTGCGTGCTCCAGATGTACAGGGCCAGCGGCTTGGGACCGGCATTGATCTCGGCCAGCACGCGCTCGATGTCGTCGTAACCGATGATGGGCAGCAGGGGGCCGAAGATTTCCTCTTGCAGGATGGCGCTGCCCGGCGCGACCTGGTCGAGCAGGGTGGGGGCAATGTAGCAGCCGGCTTCGTCGACCTCGCCGCCGGTGTGCACCACGGCGCCCTTGGCCAGGGCGTCGGCCAGCAGGGCCGCCACGCGCTGGGTGTGGCGGCGGTTGACGATGCGGGTCAGGTCGGCGCTGTCCTTTTGCGCGGCGGCGCTGGCGCCGTAGCGCGCGCGCAGCACGCTCTTGCATTCTTCGATGAAGGCGGCCTTGACCGAGTTGTGCACGTACAGCAGGTCGGGCGCGACGCAGGTCTGGCCATTGTTGATGAACTTGCCCCACATGATGGTCTGGGCGGCCAGGCTCAGGTTGGCGCTGGCGTCGACGATGGTGGGCGATTTGCCGCCCAGTTCCAGCGTCACGCTGGTCAGGTGTTTGGCGGCCGCCGTCATGACGATCTTGCCGACCGCCGGCGAGCCCGTGAAGAAGATATGGTCGAACGGCATGGCCAGCAGCGCCGTCGCGGTGGGCAGGCTGCCTTCGAACAGGGCCACTTCATCGGCGGGAAACACTTCCGCGATGATCTCGGCCATGACGGCGGAGACGGCCGGCATCATTTCGGAGGGCTTGATGATGACGGTATTGCCCGCGGCCAGGGCCGACACCAGCGGGCCGAAGCACAGGCTGAGGGGATAATTCCAGGGCGCGATGATCAGCACCCGGCCGCGCGGCTGGTACTGGACCCAGGCCGAGGTGCCAAGCATGGTGTTGGTCGGCCAGGCCTTGGCTGGCTTCATCCAGCGCTTGAGGCGGCCCAGCACATGGCGGATTTCCTCCATCACGGGCAGAAATTCGGACGCTTCCACCTCGGCCGGGGCCTTGCGGTAGTCCTGATGGAACGCGTCATAGAATTGCTGGCGGCGCCCCATCATGGCGTCGCGCAGCCGCACCACGCGGGCGATGCGTTCCTTCGCGCTCGACGCGCGCCAGCGCAGGGCAGTGGCTTGCTGGGCGTCGAACACGGCGCTCATCCGTTCCGGCGCCGCCTCGGCCACGGCGGGCGCGGCCGCCAGCGGCTGAACCTGGGTATTTTGCGAGCTCATGCTTGTGCGTTCCTTGAAGGAGGGGCGCTCAGGCTATCACGCCTGCGACGCCCCGTTTGACAGGTTAACTCTAATTTGCCGCTCAGTGTGGCAGCGTACGGTGCAGGCGCTGCACGGGGAGTGTAATGGAAACTGTATCCCTTGACGATGGCTTTCCATGCGCAATATCAAGACGGCGCGTGCCGGTTTCGTGCAGGTGCGCGGTGCACGCGAACACAACCTCAAGAATGTCACGCTCGACATTCCGCGCGACGCCCTGGTGGTGTTTACGGGCGTGTCCGGTTCCGGCAAGTCGTCGCTGGCCTTCGGCACCCTGTATGCCGAAGCCCAGCGGCGCTATCTGGAATCGGTCTCGCCATACGCGCGCCGGCTGTTTCACCAGATGCCGGTGCCGGAGGTCGATGCCATCGATGGCTTGCCGCCCGCGGTAGCGCTGCAACAGCAGCGCGGCGGGACCAGCACGCGCTCGTCGGTGGGCAGCGTCAGCACCCTGTCGAACTCGCTGCGCATGCTGTATTCGCGCGCCGGCGACTATCCGCCGCGCCAGCAGCTGCTGTACGCCGAATCGTTTTCACCCAATACCGCCCAGGGCGCCTGCCCGACCTGCCATGGCCTGGGCCGGGTCTACGATGTCACCGAACAGTCGCTGGTGCCGGACGACCGCCTGACCATCCGCGAGCGCGCTGTCGCCGCCTGGCCCACCGCCTGGCATGGCCAGAACTTGCGCGACATCCTGGTCACCCTGGGCCACGATGTCGATATTGCGTGGCGCGACCTGCCCAAAAAGACGCGCCAGTGGATCCTGTTTACCGACGAACAGCCCACCGCCCCCGTCTATGCCGGCTTCACGCCGGCCGAAGTGCGCGCCGCCCTCAAGCGCAAGGAGACACCCAGCTACCAGGGTACCTTCACGGGCGCGCGCCGCTATGTGCTGCAGACCTTTGCCAATACCGAGAGCGCCTCGATGAAAAAGCGCGTGGCGCGCTTCATGGTGAGCGCCCCGTGTCCCGAGTGCGGCGGCAAGCGCCTGCAGCGCGCCGCGCTGTCGGTGACCTTCGCCGGGCACGATATCGCCGACATGTCGGGCCTGCCGCTGGCCCAGCTGCATGCGCTGCTGGCGCCGTACGCCAGCGGCGCCGTGCGCGCGCGCGCCGCCGCCGGCCATCCGGAAAAGGATGTCGTCACGCGCCGCATCGCCGCCGACCTGGTGGCGCGCCTGGAGGTGCTGCTGGCGCTGGGCCTGGGCTACCTGGCGCTCGAGCGCGGCACGCCCACCCTGTCGCCGGGCGAGCTGCAGCGCCTGCGCCTGGCCACCCAGGTGCATTCGAACCTGTTCGGGGTGGTGTATGTGCTCGACGAACCCTCGGCCGGACTGCATCCGGCCGATACCGAGGCCCTGCTGACGGCGCTGGCCCAGCTCAAGGCGGGCGGCAATTCGCTGTTCGTGGTCGAGCATGCGCTGGACGTGATCGCCCGGGCCGACTGGATTGTCGACGTGGGACCGGAGGCGGGCGAGCAGGGCGGCCATGTCCTCTACAGCGGGGTGCCGGCCGGCTTGCGCGACGTGGCCGCCTCGCACACGCGCCGCTACCTGTTCGCCGAGACGCGCCCGCAGCTCAAGGCGCCACGCGCGCCGACCGGCTGGCTGCGCCTGGAGGGGGTCACCCGCAACAATGTGCGCAAGCTGGATGTGGCCCTGCCGCTGGGCGTGCTGGCCAGCGTCACGGGGGTGTCGGGCTCGGGCAAATCGACGCTGGTCTCGCAGGTGCTGGTCGAGCTGGTGAGCGCCCACCTGGGCCAGGACGCGCCGCCCGAGGACGAGGACCTCGACCCGCTCGAACAGGCGCAGCCGATGGCCACCCAGGGTCGCATCGCCGGCGGCATGGAGGCGATCCGGCGCCTGGTGCGGGTCGATCAGAAGCCGATCGGGCGCACGCCGCGCTCGAACCTGGCTACCTACACGGGCTTGTTCGACCATGTGCGGCGCCTGTTCGCGGCGACCCGGATGGCGCGCGCGCGCCGTTACGATGCGGGCCGCTTCTCGTTCAATGTGGCCAAGGGCCGCTGTGCGCACTGCCAGGGCGAAGGGCAGGTGATGGTCGAACTGCTGTTTCTGCCAAGCGTCTACGCACCCTGTCCAACCTGCGGCGGGGCGCGCTACAATGCCAAGACGCTGGAAGTGCGCTACCGCGAACGCACGATCGCCGACGTGCTCAACATGACGGTGGACGCGGCCTGCGACTTCTTTGCCGACGAAGCGGCCGTGGCGCGCCCGCTGGCCGTGCTGCGCGACGTCGGCCTCGGTTACCTGCGCCTGGGCCAGAGCGCCACCGAACTGTCGGGCGGCGAGGCGCAGCGCATCAAGCTGGCAACCGAACTGCAGCGCGCCGCGCGCGGCAGCATGCTGTATGTGCTGGATGAACCGACCACGGGCTTGCATCCGGCCGATGTGGACAAGCTGATCGTCCAGCTCCAGCGCCTGGTGGACGCCGGAAACAGCGTGATCGCGGTCGAACACAATCTGCGCGTGGTGGCCGCCAGCGACTGGGTGATCGATATCGGTCCCGGCGCCGGCGACGCGGGCGGCGCCATCGTCGCCTCGGGTCCGCCGCAGGACTTGCTCGCGGTGGCCGAGAGCCGCACCGCGCCGTATCTGCGCGCCTTCCTGGGGTGACTATTTCAGATGGGAACGCTTCGACGCAAACTATCGGGCGTTTAGAGAAATACTATTTCATCTATGATTCCAATAGTTCTATACTACGGGTCTTGATTGACCTTCCCTCACAAACTGCAAGGAAACCACATGAAAACCGTAGGCGAAAAATTAGAAGCGTTCAGCGTCCCGGCCGCCAAGCCAGGCTTCAATCACCACGAAGAAAACGGCGTATCGGCGTTCGAAACGATCACCGAAGCATCGTTCCCGGGCAAGTGGAAAGTCATCTACTTCTATCCAAAAGATTTCACCTTCGTGTGCCCGACCGAGATCGTCGAATTCGCCAAGCTCAACAACGACCTGAAGGACCGCGATGCGGTGCTGATGGGCGGTTCCACCGACAATGAATTCTGCAAACTGGCATGGCGCCGCGAACACAAGGACTTGACCGGCCTGAACCACTACTCGTTCGGCGACGCCACCGGCTCGCTGGTCGACATGCTGGGCATCCGCGACAAGGCCGCCGGCGTTGCACTGCGCGCCACCTTCATCGTCGATCCGGACAACACCATTCAGCACGTGTCGGTCAACAACCTGAACGTCGGCCGCAACCCGTCGGAAATCCTGCGTATCCTGGACGGCCTGCAAACGGACGAACTGTGCCCATGCAACCGCTCGGTAGGCGGCGACACGCTGTAAGCGACGTCTCGATCAACCCGCTTCGGCGGGTTTTTAAACCTCCGCATGATAGGAAATGACAATGGAATTTCTCAATTCGATTAAAGAACTGATTCCCGACTACGCCAAGGATATCCGTCTCAACATCGATGGCACCATCGCCCGCTCCAGCCTGGAAGGCAATGACGCCGTTGCCGTGGCACTGGCGGCCGCCTTCGCCGCCAAGAGCCGGCCCATCATCGACATCATCCAGGCCAGCGGCGCGCTGAGCGCCGAAGAAAGCCATGCCGTGCTGACCGCGTCGGCGCTGATGGGCATGAACAATGTCTGGTATCCGTATCTGGAGATGGCCGATGACGCCGACCTCAAGACCCAGCCGGCGCAATTGCGCATGAATGCTTACGCCACCAATGGCGGCGTGGACAAGCGGCGTTTCGAGATGTATGCGCTGGCAGCGTCGATTGTGGGTAAATGCCACTTCTGCGTGAAGTCGCACTTCGAGCTGCTCAAGAAGGAAGGCATGTCGTCGACGCAGTTGCGCGACGTTGGCCGCATTGCCGCGGTCGTGAACGCGGCGTCGCAGGTGATCGCCGCCTCGCACTGAGCGGCGCGGTAGTGACGCGTGCGATTTTCCTGATCAGTGGATCAGGAAAATTGACATGTCGGCCAGCGCGTCGGTCGCGACCAGCAGGTAGGTGGCGGCGCTGGCCAGGCCGACGTGAAGGACGGCCCAGGTCATGGGAATGAGTCGCATGATGCAGTTCTCCGGGGCAAAAAAAGCGGTTTTTTGATTCAGTAAGATCAGTATAGGTGCTGTTCTGCCCGGCAACTATCGGCCGATTGTCCGCCCCATTGTAGGACGTTGGCTCGTGCCCCCTCTCTGCCATGATCCTACGCTGCGGATGGGTGGCGTCCTATGGCGTGCGGCGCGGCCGCAGCTTACAGTTGCCCCATGACGACACTCGCCCCCACCCTGCTCAACAACGGCGCCCGCGCCGCCCGCCGCAACAAGATCGGCAAACTCTTGCGCGCCGTGTTCGGTGTGCCCAGCCTGCGCGATGGCCAGCAGCAAGTCATCGACAGCGTGCTGGACGGACGCGACACCCTGGCTATCATGCCCACCGGCAGCGGCAAGTCGCTGTGCTACCAGATACCGGCGCGCCTGCTTGACGGCACCACGGTGGTGGTCTCGCCCCTGATTTCGCTCATGAAGGACCAGCTGGAAAAGCTCGAGGCGCTCGGCATTGCCGCCGCCCAGGTCAACAGCAGCCTGTCGCGCGAGGAGGAACAGGCAGCCATCGACGGTATCCGCGGCGCCGCCCACGACATCGTGTTCTGCACGCCCGAACGCCTGTCCAATCCCGACTTTCTGGCCGTGCTGGGCAGCGTCAAGATCGCCCTGGTGGTGATCGACGAAGCGCACTGCATCTCGCAGTGGGGCCATGACTTCCGGCCCGCCTACCTGGAACTGGCGGCCGCCATCGATGCGCTGGGCAAGCCGCCCGTGCTGGCGCTCACGGCCACCGCCACCGACGACGTGACCGCCGACATCGGGCGCCAGCTGGGCCGCCGCCTGCACGTGGTCAGTACCGGAATCTACCGTCCCAATCTGCACTACGCCGTCTGCCAGGTGACCAACAACGACGAGCGCCAGGCGCGCGCGCTCGCACTGGTGCGCGCCAGCGCCGGCGTGGGCATCGTCTACGCGGCCACCGTCAAGGCGGCCGAGGAAATGCATGCGCTGCTCGAGGCGGCCGGCGAGAGTGTCACGCTGTACCACGGCAAGCTGGCGGCGGCCGAACGCAAGGCCAACCAGGATCTGTTCATGTCGGGCGCGCGCCGCGTGATGGTGGCCACCAATGCCTTCGGCATGGGCATCGACAAGCCGGACACGCGCTTCGTCATCCACCTGCAGCTGCCCGCCAACCTGGAAGCGTATTACCAGGAGTCGGGCCGGGCCGGGCGCGATGGCGCCGATGCGGCGTGCACGCTGCTGTACTTCCAGGATGACAAGCGGGTGCAGCAATTCTTCCTCGTCAAGCACTACCCCGAGGCGAACGACCTGCGCAGGATCTACGACACGGTTGCCGCGCTGTGCGAGGCGGGCAAGCCTGCCTACGAGACCATCGACCAGCATCTCGATGAACTGGCCTCGGGCAAGCTCAAGGTCTGCCTCAAGCTGCTCAAGGATGGCAAGCTGCTGCGCCAGAACCGCAAGCTCGAGTACGCCCTGACGGCGCGGGCGCCGGAGGCGGACAGCTTCGATCGGCTGGCCGCCATCTACGCGGGAAAACAGGAGCGTGACCGCGAAGCGCTGGAACAAATGGTATCGTATGCGGTGAGCGGCTTTTGCCGCTGGAAGGTCTTGCTCGACTATTTCGGCGACACGGTCGACGGCTTCGAGCAGTGCTGCCGCTGTGACAATTGCCGCAACCCGCCGCAGGTCGCCGAGGCCGAGATCCGCGACGATGAATTCGACCGCGACCCGGCGCCCGACCCCGGTCCCCGCTTCGAACCCGGTGCGCGCGTGCGCGTGCCGCGTTTCGAGGAGGGCACGGTGGTGGGCATGGCGGGCGACCAGGTCACCATCGATTTTCCGGACGAAGGGCGGCGCGTGTTCCTGGCCGACTTCGTCGCACCCGCATAAGGAGCGCAGCAGATGTCCGATATGGTGGTGGTCCGCAAGGAAGGCTTGTACTGCGTGCCCGGCCAGTTTTACATTGACCCCTGGCGTCCGGTCGAGCGCGCCGTGATCACCCACGCCCATGGCGACCATGCGCGCGTGGGCCACGGTCATTACCTGTCCGCCGCCAGCGGCGTGGGGATCCTGCGTTCGCGCCTGGGCCCCATCCATATCGATGGCATCGCCTACGGCGAGACGGTCGAGCACAACGGCGTGCGCATTTCGCTGCACCCGGCCGGCCACGTGCTCGGCTCGGCCCAGGTGCGCATGGAACACCGCGGCGAAGTCTGGGTCGCCTCGGGCGACTACAAGGTGGAGCCGGACCGCACCTGCGTGCCGTTCGAGCCGGTGCGCTGCGACACGTTCATCACCGAATCGACCTTCGGCCTGCCGATCTACCGCTGGCAGCCGGAGCAGACCATCTTCGACGACATCAACGCCTGGTGGCGCAAGAATGCCGCCGAGGGCCGCGCCAGCGTGGTGTTCGCCTACGCCTTCGGCAAGGCCCAGCGCATCCTGTCGGGCCTGGACCCGTCGATCGGCCCCATCATCTGCCACGGCGCCGCCGAGCCGCTCAACCGCGTGTACCGCGAAGGCGGGGTCGACCTGCCGCCCACCGTCATGGTGGCTGCGGTCGAGAAGGCCGACATCCGCAGGTCGATCGTGATCGCGCCGCCATCGGCCGCCGGGTCGCCCTGGATGAAGCGCTTCGGCGACTACAGCGACGCGTTTGCCAGCGGCTGGATGCAGCTGCGCGGGGCGCGCCGGCGGCGCGGGGTGGACCGCGGCTTCGTGCTGTCGGACCATGCCGACTGGCCTGGCCTGATGAGCGCCATCGCCGCCACCGGCGCGCCGCGCGTGATCGTCACCCATGGCGCGATTCCCGTGATGGTGCGCTGGCTGCGCCAGATCGGACTGGATGCCTCGGGCTTCGATACCGAATACGGCGACGAAGATGAGGCAGCGGCGGCCACCGAGGCGCCGGCGGCGGAGGCCGCCGATGCGTGAGTTTGCCCGCCTCTATACCGAACTCGATGCCACCACCGCCACCAGCCGCAAGCAGGCCGCGCTGGAAGCGTATTTCGCCAGCGCCGCGCCGGAGAACGCGGCCTGGGCAGTCTACTTTCTGGCCGGCGGCAAGCCGCGCCAGGCGGTGCCGTCCAAGCTGCTGCGCGAATATGCGATTGCCTACGCCGGTCTGGACGAATGGCTGTTCGACGAGTGCTATCAGGCCGTGGGCGACCTGGCCGAAACGATTGCCCACATCCTGCCGCCGGCGCGGCGCCAGAGCGATGTCGGCCTGGCCGAGTGGATGCAGGAACGCATCGGGCCCCTGCGCGGCGCCGACCCGGCCGCCATACGCGCCGCGCTGTTCGACTACTGGGACCAGCTGGACTGGCGCGAGCGCTTCCTGCTGACCAAGCTCATTGGCGGCGGCTTTCGGGTCGGCGTGTCCAAGCTGCTGGTCACGCGCGCTCTGGCCGCGCTGGCCGCGGTCGACAGCAAGCTCATTGCCCAGCGCCTGATGGGCTGGACCGATGGCAGCGTGCGGCCCACGGCGGCCGGCTTTCTGCAGCTGATCGCGGCCCAGTCGGACGACGAGCACAAGCTGCGCGGCGGCCAGCCGTATCCATTCTTCCTGGCGCACCAGCTGCAGGGCGACCCGGCGGACCTGGGGCCGCTCGGCGACTGGCAGGTGGAATGGAAGTACGACGGCATCCGCGCCCAGCTGGTGCGGCGCGGCGGCCAGAACTACCTGTGGTCGCGCGGCGAAGACTTGATCACCGAGCGCTTTCCCGAACTGGCTGCGCTGGCGCTGCCGGAAGGGACGGTGATCGATGGCGAAGTGCTGATCTGGACCGATACCGATACCCCGGCGCCGTTCGCCGACCTGCAAAAGCGCATCGGCCGCAAGACCCTGTCGGCCAAGCTGCTGGCGGAACTGCCGGCCGTGCTGGTCGCCTACGACCTGCTGGAAGAAGAGGGGGTGGACTTGCGCGCCTTGCCCCAGCACGAGCGGCGCACCCTGCTCGAAGCCCTGGTGGGCGCCACCGCACGCCCGCAACTGACCATCTCGCCGCTGGTGCGCGCGGCCAGCTGGAGCGCGCTGGCAGCGTTACGCACCGAGTCGCGCGCGCGCGGGGTGGAAGGCATGATGCTCAAGGCGCGCGAAGCCCAGTATGGGGTGGGGCGCACCAAGAATGTCGGCACCTGGTGGAAGTGGAAGGTCGACCCCTACAGCATCGACGCGGTACTGATCTATGCCCAGGCCGGCCACGGGCGGCGCGCCTCGCTCTACACCGACTACACCTTCGCGCTGTGGGATGGGGAAAACGGCGAGCGCCGCCTGGTGCCGTTCGCCAAGGCCTATTCGGGCTTGACCGATGCCGAGATCGCGGTGGTCGACAACGCCATTCGCAAGACCACGATCGAAAAATTCGGTCCCGTGCGCTCGGTGCGGCCCACGATGGTGTTCGAGATCGGCTTTGAAGGCATCCAGCTGTCGACTCGTCACAAGGCGGGCATTGCTGTGCGCTTTCCGCGCATCCTGCGCAAGCGCGACGACAAGGTCATCGACGACGCCGATACGCTCGACACGCTCAAGGGCCTGTTGGCCGCCTCGAGCGCATGAGCAAGAGCGCGCTGGCGCAGGCGCTCGACGCGTGGTTCGCCGCGCGCGGCTGGAAGGTATTTCCCTTCCAGCGCGCGGTGTGGCGCGCCGCCGTGGCCGGCCAGTCGGGCCTGCTGCATGCGAATACGGGGGCGGGCAAGACGTACGCCGTGTGGTTTGCCGCCCTGCTGCGCGGCGGCGCGCGCAAGCGTGCCGGCTTGCGCGTGCTGTGGATTACGCCCATGCGCGCGCTCGCTGCCGATACCCAGCGCGCGTTGGAAGAATCGGCGGCGGCCCTGGCGCCCGGCTGGACCATCGGCGCGCGCACGGGCGACACCACGTCGGCCGAACGGGCGCGCCAGTCCAAGGCGCTGCCGTCGGCATTGATCACCACGCCCGAGAGCCTGTCGCTGCTGCTGTCGCACGCCGCTGCCGCCGCGCAGTTCGCCAGCCTGGACACCATCATCATCGATGAATGGCATGAGCTCATGGGCAGCAAGCGCGGGGTCCAGGTACAGCTGGCGCTGGCCCGCCTGCGCCACTGGAATCCCCAGCTGGTGGTGTGGGGCCTGTCGGCCACCATGGGTAACCTCGATGAGGCGCGCGCAGTGCTGCTGGGGGAGGGCAAGGGCGTGCTGGTGGAGGGCGACCTGCGCAAGGAAATCCGCGTCGATTCCCTGATTCCCGCCAATGTCTCGCGCTTTCCCTGGGGCGGTCACCTCGGGATCGCCATGCTGCAGCCGGTCATCGACGAGATCGACCAATACAATGCCACGCTGGTATTTACCAACACCCGCTCCCAGTCAGAGCTGTGGTATCAGAACATCCTGGAAGCGCGCCCCGACTGGGCTGGCGTGATCGCCCTGCACCACGGTTCGCTCGACCGCGAAGTGCGCGAATGGGTCGAGACGGGCCTCAAGAAGGGCGAGCTCAAGGCCGTGATCTGCACCGCCAGCCTGGACCTGGGCGTCGACTTCCTGCCCGTCGAACGGGTCCTGCAGATCGGCAGCGCCAAGGGCATCGCGCGCCTGCTGCAGCGCGCCGGCCGCAGCGGCCACGCGCCGGGGCGCGTCTCGCGCGTCACGCTGGTGCCCACCCACAGTCTGGAAATCCTGGAGGCGGCCGGCGCCAAGCAGGCCGTCGCCGCGCGCCGCATCGAGGGCCGGCTGGTGCCCAACAAGCCGTTCGACGTGCTGGTCCAGCACCTGGTGACGGTGGCCCTGGGCGGCGGCTTCACGTCCGAGGCGCTGTACCACGAAGTGCGCGGCGCCTGGTCGTACCGCGCCCTGACCTGGGAAGAGTGGCAGTGGGCGCTGGACTTTGTCGCGCGCGGCGGCCAGAGCCTGGTGGCCTATCCGGAATACCAGCGCGTGGTGGCCGACGAGACGGGCGTATTCCGTGTGCCCAGCGTGGCCCTGGGACGGCGCCACCGCATGGGCATCGGCACCATCGTCTCGGACGCCAGCATGCAGGTCAAGTACATGAGCGGGGGACGGATCGGCAGCGTCGAGGAATCGTTCATCTCGCGCCTGAAGGCGGGCGACCATTTCCTGTTTGGCGGACGCATCCTCGAATTCATCCGGGTCCACGAGATGACCGCCTTCGTCAAGCGCGCCACTGGCGCGCGCGGGGCCGTGTCGCGCTGGCAGGGCGCCAAGATGCCGATGTCGTCCGAGCTCGCCCATGCGGCCCTGGAGCAGCTGCGCCTGGCCGCCGCCGGCCAGTTCATCGGTCCGGAAATGCAGGCGCTGCGCCCGCTGCTCGAGATCCAGCAGCGCTGGTCGGCCCTGCCCACCATCGATACCCTGGTGGTCGAGAGCATGAAGAGCCGCGAGGGTTTCCACCTGTTCCTGTACCCGTTCGCGGGGCGCTCCGTGCACATGGGCCTGGCCTCGCTGCTGGCTTTTCGCATCGCGCGCGTGCAGCCGATCACCTTTTCGATCGCCATCAACGATTACGGCATCGAGCTCTTGGCAGCCGAGGCGGTGGACTGGCGCCGCGTGTTTGCTGCGCCCGATGGCGCCGGCGTGGCGCTGTTCTCGACCGACCTACTGCTCGACGATGTGCTCGACAGCCTGAATGCGACCCAGCTCTCGCAACAGCGCTTTCGCGAGGTGGCCCGCATCGCCGGCCTGGTGTTCCAGGGGTATCCTGGCCAGCCCAAGAGCGCGCGCCAGATCCAGGCATCGTCCTCGCTGTTTTTCGAGGTCTTCCGCAAGCACGACGCGGGCAACCTGCTGCTGAGCCAAGCCCAGCGCGAAGTCATGGAGCAGGAACTGGAGCTGACGCGCTTGCGCGACACACTGACCGAACTGCACGGACGCGCCGTGGCTTACCGCGAGGTGGCGCGCGCCACCCCGTTCGGCTTTGCCCTGATGGTCGAGCGTTTCCGCGAAAAGCTCACGACCGAAAAATTATCCGACCGCATCACCCGCATGCTGCGCGAGCTGGAAAAGGCGGCCACGCCATGAGCCACCATGCGCTCGTCGTGGGTGGCGAAACGGTCTTGCTGCTGCCCGAAAAGGCCCTGTACTGGCCGCGCCGCGCCATGCTCGTCATCGCCGACATCCATTTCGGCAAGGCCGCCGCCTTCCGCGCCCAGGGCGTGCCGGTGCCGCGCGGCACCACCAGCGACAACCTGGCGCGCCTGGACGCGCTGCTGGCCCGCTATCCGGCCCAGTCGGTCATGTTTCTTGGCGACTTCCTGCACGCGCGCGCCGCGCATGCGGCGGCGACCCTTGCGGCCATGCAAGCCTGGCGCGAACGCCATCCCGCCCTGGAACTGGTACTGGTGCGCGGCAACCATGACCGCCACGCGGGCGACCCGGCCGCCTCGCTGGGCATGACGCTGGTCGAGGAGCCGCACAATGTCGATGGCCTGTCGTTCTGCCACCACCCCGATATCGCCGCACCCGGGTATGTGCTGGCCGGCCATGTGCATCCCGTGTTCCTCCTGTCGAGCCGGCTCGATTCGCTGCGCCTGCCATGTTTTCTGGCGGGCGGGACGCGCATGATCCTGCCGTCGTTCGGCGCCTTTACCGGCGGCCATCCGGTGCAGCCGCTGGCGGGCGAGCGCGTCTTTGCCAGCTCGGGAGAGGCCATCCACTGTGTTCGTTAGCGTACGGACTCGACCGTAACCGAGGAGTACCTTGAAGTGCGAGCTGGAAATATTCGGCGCTGCTGTCCAACCACTCAAGGAGATCATCATCAAAACCATACAACAACAATTCGCCGGGCTGATGGCAGTCCTTCCGCTGTGCCTGGTCACGGTCGTTGCTGCGCCCGCCATGGCCCAGCAATACACGACCTCGACCACCCAGATTGCTCCGCGCATCGCCGGCTTCGAAGTCGATGAAGTGCGTCGCCTGCGTCCCGGCGTCGACCTCGATTTCAAGCTGTACGGTACGCCAGGCGGCCGCGCCAGCCTGGCGATCAAGGGCGCACGCCGCAACCTGATGCTCGATGAAACCGAACCTGGCCAGTACGAGGGCAGTTACACCATCGGTTCGCGCGACGCCATCACGGGCGCCAGCACGGTCACGGCCAACCTGCGCGTGGGCAATCTGGTCACCAGCGGCGTGCTGGCCGAATCCCTGTTGCGCGGCACTGGTCCGCGTCCACAAGGTCCGGCCGCCGATTCCCCGCGCATCGAACGTTTCGATGTGGTGGGCGACGACCGCCTGACCCCCGGCAACGAGCTGACCTTCTCGGTCTACGGCACGCCGGGCGCCAAGGTCGATATGGCGATCCAGGGGACCAAGGGGATCTTCTTCCTCGATGAAGTCAAACCGGGCCAGTACAGCGGCGACTATACGATCCGCCGCAACGACCAGATCGCGTCGAACAGCGTGGTCACGGCCAATATGCGCATCGGTAACCGCGTCGCTACCGCCAGGCTGAACAAGCCGCTGCTGGTGGCGGCGCCGCCGCAACCGCGCGTGGTGCGCTATTGCAGCAATTGCGCCACGGTGGAAGCGGTCAACGTCGTCCAGGTCAATGGCGAGGGTAACTACCTCGGCACCATCGGCGGCGGCGTGGTCGGCGCCGTGCTGGGCAGCCAGGTCGGCAAGGGCAATGGCCGCACGGCCGCGCAGATCGCCGGCGCGCTCGGCGGCGCCTACGTGGGCCGCAACATCGAGCGCAATGCCAAGCGCACCGAGCACACGGAAGTGGTGATTCGATTTGCTAACGGCGGCACCCAGACCGTGACGTATGAAAACGATCCGGGCCTGCGCGTGGGCGAAAAGGTCAAGATCAACAACGGTGTGCTCGAACGCGACGCTGGCTGATCCTGCCTGCCGTCACAAAAAAAGCCCTCCTGCGTGATGCAGGAGGGCTTTTTTGCTGGTTGGCCGCTCAGATGGTGGTGGCCAGCACCTGGTCGTCGCCGGCCTGGTCGGCCTTGGCCTTGGCGGCCGCGCTGCTCTGCTTGGCGCGCGAGCGCGACGGCGGCAGGCGGCGCAACGTCTTGAGCGCGTCGGCATCCTTGATGCCGATGGTGCGCTGGTCGACCGTGATGAGGCCGATCTCGTTGAAGGCCGACAGGGTGCGGCTCACGGTTTCCAGCGTCAGGCCCAGGTAGCTGCCGATTTCGTGGCGCGTCATGCGCAGGTTGAACAGCTTGCTCGAATAGCCCATGGCGGCGAAGCGGTCGGCCAGCGACACGAGGAAGCGGGCCACGCGCGCCTCCGCCGACAGGGCGCCCAGCATGCCGATCATGGCTTGCTCGCGCACCAGTTCGCGGCTCATGACGCCATACATGACGTTTTCCAGCTCCAGGTGCACGCGCCCCAGCGCGGTGAGCTTCTTGAAAGGCAGGAGGATCAGGTCGCAGTCGGACAGGGCCACCGCTTCGGACGCGTAATGGCGGGTGTGGATGCCGTCCACGCCAAGCATGTCGCCCTTCATGGGGAAGCTCAGCACCTGCTCGTTGCCGAATTCGTCGATGAGCACGGTCTTGAGGAAGCCGGAATTGACGATGTACAGCGTATCGAAGGCCTGGCCGATGGTGTGGACGCGCTGGCCCGTCTTGAACTGCACATGCTGGAACAGCAGTTCCTCGGAATTGACCGAGACCGCCGCCGTGATGTGGAGCAGATCGCACACTTCCTTGAGGTTGGACCAGAGGCGACCCTGGCGTTGCCGGCCGGCTTCCATGGGGGTGGAATGCATGGTCGAGGAATTGGTGGGGCGGGAATCGGACGTTGGCGTGGACAGCATGCTCATCTCCAGGTGAAAAGGACGTGTTTCAAGCTGGGCCCGGCACGGGTGTTGGGTGGCGGGGCAGCACGGCTGGGATTAGCTTGCGTCGTTTAAGTTGAGTCGCAGGAAAGCCCGAATCGTTGGATTGAGTATGCCAACTCGAGTCTGGCATTGATATCAGCGAACGCTGAATGTGCTGGTAGGATAGGGCGCGCTGCGGTAGGACAAATCCTACCGGACAGGCTCGCCGTCATAGGGAAATCGGGCAGCGGGAAGGCGCCCAAGGCCGCTCATGCGGTGCCGGCGAAATCATGCCTGTTGACGCACTTCGGCACGAAACAACGGCGCCGATGTCTAAAACTTTTGGGCCGCGTGGCGCTCAGGATTTGAACGGCGACAGCAGCCGGTGCGCCACGGCATACTGCACCATCTCCGACAGCGACGTCATGCCCATTTTTTGCATGATGCGTGTCTTGTGGGTGCTGACCGTCTTCACGCTCAGGTGCAGGCTGTTGGCGATCTCGGTGATCGACTTGCCGCCCACCAGCAGCGAAAACACTTCGAACTCGCGGTCCGACAGCTGCTTGTGCAGCAGCTGCTCGTTGGGCGTCATGATGTTCAGGGCCAACTGTTCGGCCACTTCGGTGCTGATGTACGGCCGGCCAGAGGCCACCTTGCGGATCGCGCCCACCAGCTGGGTGCCGGCGCTCTCCTTGGTCAGGTAGCCCTGGGCGCCGGCGCGGATGGCGCGCACCGCGTACTGTTCTTCTTCGTGCATGGTGAGGATCAGGATTGCCAGCTTGGGCGCCTCGCTGCGGATCTGGCGGATCAGGTCGACGCCGCTGCGGCCCGGCATCGACAGGTCCAGCAGCAACAGGTCGAAGCCGCCCTGGCGCACCTGGGACAGCACTTCGAACCCATTGATGGCCTCGCCCACAATGTCGATGTCGAGAGCGCCGTCGAGGATGCGCTTGAGTCCTTCGCGCATGATCGTGTGGTCGTCGGCAATGACAATTCTTATCATAGGGCTATCAGTGGGAAGTGAGGGTGGGGCCGGGGCCGAAAGTAAAGGATGGTCTTCCCGTGCATGTGCCGAGCTCGCCCAGCGCAAGCGTAAACGCTGGGCACGGGAGGCGCAATTAGCAGATCTGCTAGGTTGCGGGCGCCTGAATCAGCCGGTGCACCAGCACCGGTTTGGTCGTGTGCGACAACACCTTGTTGGTGACGCTACCGAGCAGCAACTGGCCCCAGCCGCTGCGTCCATGCGAGCCCATGAAGATCAGATCGCACGCCTGCTGCTGCGCCACCTCGACGATCTTGAGCGCGGCCGAATCGGCGAACACTGTCAGTGCTTCGCAGGCCAGGCCCGCCGCCAGCGCGGCCTGGACGATGCCCTGCGTGTGCTCGGCGCCGGTACGCGCCATCTGCGCGGCGTAATCGTCCTCGCTCGGATAGGCCGGCGGCACGATTTCCGCGTACACGGGGTATTGGTAGGACGGCGCCACATACAGCGCCAGTACGCGCGCGCCCATCTGGCGCGCGAACGCGACGCCCGCGCATGCCGTCTGGCGCGACACGGCCGAGCCGTCGGTGGTGATCAGGATCTTGCTGTACATGGTCGACCTCCCTGGGTTGCCTGCATTTTCCAGTGTAATCCGTCGCACGGCCATTGATAGAGCGCAAACGGTTGATTTTGGTCAAAGGTGAGCTGGCGTCGCCGATTTGTCACCTTCCTTAAATAAGTACATTAACTGTGGAAATGTAGGCTTGTTCCAATGGTAAGATCACTGAAAACAACAGGTATTGCCGGGAAATTGCCATGTTTTGCCCGTTTTGATTGTCGCACTCGCAAGTTTTCCAGCGGAATCGGATGGCGGCCGCCGGCGCTTATTTACCTAGGCGGGGCGCACTGCTACACTCGCATGGAGAAGGCAAAAGTTGCCTCAAGTCACGCTTTGCCCAGACCCTGCACGGCACGCTGAAACAATGATTTCATTGCGAAATTTTTAAATGAATGGAGATGCTGGGATATGACCGACGCCGCCGATGATTTTGATGCATTGTTCGATGAGGTGTCTGCGCAGCGCGAAAGCGCGCCGGTCGCCGCCGCCGCACCCGCCGCACCCGCCGCACCCGCCGAAGATGATCTGGAAGCACTGTTCGACCAGGTCGCATCGAGTTCAGCCGCGCCCGCTCCCGCCCCTGCGCCTGCCGCGGCCGCCCCCGTGGCCCTGGCGGCCTACACCGAGGCAGCCGAACACCGCGACAGCGGTGGCGACAACCCGATGTTCGAGCGCCTGGGCGGCATCGTCCGCCTGCTGCACGACTCGCTGCGCGAACTGGGCTACGACAAGGCGCTGACCGAAGCGTCGAGCCAGATCAACGATGCCCAGGACCGGCTCGAATACGTCGCCACGCTCACCGAGCAGGCTGCCAACAAGGTGCTCAATACCCTCGACGAAGGCATGCCCGCCCAGGATGTGCTGTCCAAGCAGTCCAAGGCCATGGAGGCGCGCTGGAACGATCTGTTTGCCGGCAAGCTCAGCGTCGATGAATTCAAGGCCCTCGCTGGCGACGCACGCGGCTTCGCGCAAGCCGTCACCGAGGCCACCGAAGCCGAAAAGGCGCGCCTGCTCGAAATCATGATGGCCCAGGATTTCCAGGACATCACGGGCCAGCTGATCAAGAAAGTCGTGACCATCACCAAGACGGTCGAACATGAACTGGCCGAACTGCTGCGCGACAATGCGCCGCCGGCGGTACGCGAAAAACTGCAGGCCAAGCCTGCATTGATGTCGGGCCCGGCCTTGCCGTCGGTTGCGCTCGACCAGGACAACGTTGACGACCTTCTTGCCGATCTGGGATTCTAATGGACGATATGCTCAAGGATTTCGTCGTCGAGGCGATGGATCTGGCTGTCAACGTCGAAGAACACTTGCTGCGACTCGAGCGCGACCCGAACAACAAGGAAACGCTGAACGCCGTGTTCCGCTCGTTTCACACCATCAAGGGCGGCGCCGGCTTCATGAACCTGCCGGCACTCGTCGCTGCCTGCCACCTGACTGAAAACCTGTTCGACGCGCTGCGTACCGGCGCCGCGCCGGTCACGCCGGTGGCGATCGAAGCGGCCCTGCAGGCGTCCGGTTTCGTGGCCGACCAGCTGACTGACCTGAGCAACGGCGCCGCTCCCGAACAACTGGCCTCGATGCCCGATTCGCTCGAACGCATCCTGATCAACGCAATCGAAGGCAAGGACGCGCCCGCGCCAGCGGCGCCCGTGGCTGCCGCTGCGCCCGCTGCTGCTGCGCCCGTCGCCGCCGCTGCGCCTGCCGCCGCACCGGTCATCGGCGCCGACGGCCTCGACTGGGTTGCCATGTATGTGGCGGTGGTCCCGCCCGGTACCTATACCGGCCCGGTCGCGGTGGCGGCAGCGCCAGCCAGCGCCGCCGCAGCCGCGCCTGCCCCGGCGCCGGTCGCTGCCAAGCCGGCCGCCGACAGCCCGGCCAAGGCATCCGGCTGGGACGGGGCCGAGCGGCGCGATGAAAAGGTGCAGGAATTTCGCACTGCCACGCCGGCCAAGGAAGAGAGCATCCGCATCGACGCCGTCAAGCTCGACGCCCTGCTCGAAGTGGCGGGCGAATCGGTGCAGGCGGCCAACCAGGCGGCGGTCTTGCTCGAACGCCTGCTGCAATACAAGTTCGAAGGCCCTGCCGCGACCCTGATGGCGACCCTGACCGAGACGCTCGAACGGGCCTCGCGCTATTCGGCCGAACTGCAGCGCGCCACGCTGGCCACGCGCATGCAGCCGGTCGGGCGCCTGTTCCAGAAATTCCCGCGCCTGGTACGCGAACTGGCCAAGGATCTGGGCAAGGACGTCGAACTGACCATTGAAGGGGCCGAAACCGAAGTCGACCGCGTGGTCGTCGACAGCCTCTACGATCCGCTCGTGCACATGCTGCGCAATGCCCTCGACCATGGCGTCGAGTCGCCCGAAGACCGCCTCGCGGCCGGCAAGCCGGCCAAGGCCTTCATTTCGCTCAAGGCCTGGCAGGAAGCCAACAGCGTCATGATCGTGCTGCAGGACGATGGCAAGGGCATGGATCCTGTGCGCCTGCGCAAGAAGGCGATGGAAAAGGGCTTGATCAACGAGAGCGGGGCGCCCACCGACGACGAAGCCTATCAGTTGGTCTTTTTGCCGGGCTTTTCGACCAAGGAAGTCGCGTCGTCGGTCTCCGGCCGCGGCGTGGGCATGGATGTGGTCAAGACCGCGGTCGAAAAGAACCGCGGCGCCATTCACATCGAATCGTCGCTCGGCCACGGTACCAAGTTTGCGATCCGCCTGCCAATCGAATTGTCGATCGTGCCGACCATGCTGGTGTCGACCTCGGGCGCCATGCTGGCGCTGCCGATGGCGGTGGTCCAGCGCGTCGTCGAACTGCCCGACAGCTTCATGAACGTGGGCGGCGCGCCCGTGCTCAAGGACCAGGGCCGGCCGCTGCCGGTGCGCTCGCTGGCCGGCGCGCTCGGCTACGATGCGTGCACCGAGAAAGTCGGCATCGTCGTCGCCGCGCCCCAGCCCTATATCCTGGCGGTCGAAGCGGTCGACGGCACGGCCGACCTGGTCATCAAGCCGATGACGGCCATCGCGGTCGACGGCATTACCGGCACCGCCCGGTCGGCCGAAGGCGAGCTGGTGCTCGTCGTCGGCCTGTCGTTCCTGATGGATGGCTGCCGCGCGGCCATCTCGCTCAAGGCCGCTGCCTAGTCCTGCGCGCCGCCGCCCGCGCAGGCGGGCTGCGGCGCGTGACTTTCCCTCCCTCCCATCCTTAGTTTCCAGTTGTAAAGCGTCAGTTCTCATGGCAAGATGGCAAAATTCGTGTTCTATTTGCAAATGTTTAGTGAGAGTTGGTCATGTTGTCGGAAACCTTTGAGCAAGCCCTCCTGTCGGCCGAGTCGGCGGGATCGTTAAATGGCGCATGGAAGAAGTTCGTTAACACCCGGTTTTACGTCCCGATCGTCCATTCGCCCGACCTCGACCCCAAGAAAATCACCCTGCGCGCCGCGCCCGTCGACGGCGCCGCCGCGCCCGCAGTGCGCATTTCGGAAGTGCGGGAACGAATCAACGAAGGCGACGCCGTCCTGTGGCTCAACGGCGCCGAAATCCTCAAGCGCATGCAGCACGAGGCGGGCATTGTCGTCGCGCTGAGCGACCGCGTGTTTGCCATTGCCCATGACCGCGTGACGTGGCTGCGCAACGGTCTGGAAGCGGCCGAGGCGCGCGCCGCCGCCAAACTCCAGAGCGGCGCCACCACGGTGGCGCGGCCTGCCGGAATGGCCGCTGCCCCCGCCCCGGCTGCTCCGGCCGCGGCTGCCGTCCCACCCGTGCCGGCCGCGCCGCCGGCGCCCGCGCGGCCCGGCCCCGCGCCATCGCACAGCGGCGCCGCCACCGCACCACGCGCCAAGGGCGCGCCGCTGGACGTGGCCGCGCTCAAGCCGCGCCCCGTCACCATCGGCGACCTGGGCCTCGAATTGTTCGTGCCCGGCGCCTGGCGCGAAGAGCGCAGTGCCAAAGCCTTGCGCTTCCATGAGCAAGCCAGCGGCGTGCGGGTGGAAGTGAGCGGCTTTCACCGTCCCGGCCTGACGCTGGCCCAGTGGCTCGACATGCGCGTCGCCCTGGTCGGGCAGGAAATGCGCTTCCTGACCCAGGATGGCCCGGCCTATGCGCTGTCGGGCGCCGAATGGGGGAACCGGATCACGGGCATGGCCGTCGAATTCACGGGCATGTTCCCGGGCGAAACCGTCGCCGGACGCTATCTGGTTGCCTGCATCCACCTTGACGGCACCGTGGTGGCGATCACCTTGCGCGCCACTGCCGACGTGTTCGAGCAGCAGCGCGCGGTGTTCCAGTGGATGCTGGGCCGCGTCAACTTGCTGGGCGAGGAAGCCATTGCCCTGTATCGCGCCCCCGCCGCACGTGGCGCGGCTGCGGGCGCCATCGACGACGACGCCTACACCGAGACTGCGGCGCCGTTTGCCATGTCGCTGCATGGACGGATCGGCCGCCTGCGCGCGCTGGCCTATTCGGTGCTGGCGGTGATCCCGTTCGCCGCCATTGCCGCGCTGGCGGCGGTGCTGATGCCGCGCGCGATGGGCCTGGCCATCGTCATGGCCATTGCGGGCCTGATCGGCATGATCTGGTTCGGCATGCGCTTGATGGTGCTGCGTTTGCACGACGTGAACTTGAGCGGCAAGTGGATCCTGCTGTTCTTCGCGCTGTCCGGCGTGGCGGGCGCGCTGCAAAAGCCCGTCCTGCTGGCGGGCGTGTCGATTCTGTTCTGGATCTTCATCCTGGTGATCTATTACATCATCCCCGGTACCGCGGGCGAGAACAACTATGGCGCGCCGCCGGGACCGAACACGCCGCTGGTCAAGCTGGGGGCCGGCGTTTTCCTGCTGTTCCAGTTGCTCGGCATTTACGGCAACTACAAGGCGGCGACGATGGTGCGCGGCTTCGCGCCGGATGCGGCCGGGATGCAGGCGGACGGACCTGCCGAGGGCACCAAGGTGACCTTCACGCCGCCCGACAACAGTTTCAAGGTCGACTTGCCGGGCACGCCGCGCGAACTGCCGGCACCGCGCTGGGCCGCTGCCGGCGTGACCATGCGCCAGTACGCCCTCGAGCAGGGGGGGATGGCGTACCGGATCCAGACGCTCAACTTCGGGCCTGGCCAGCAAGACCATTATGCGATGATGAACCGGGCCCAGGACGTCGTGGTGGGAAATGACGGCACCGCCGACGCGGTGACGCCATTCCTGTTCAATAATGGCGTGAATGGCCGCGACGTGCGCGTCAAGGTGCAGGTCAACAAGCAGCGGGCGGCGCGCATGGTCTTCGTCGGCAATACGTTGGTGGTGGTGATGGTCGGCGGGCCCGACAATGCCGCCACGACGGCCCACATCGATACCATCTTCAAATCCTTCCAGCTGCGCTAAGCGGCGGGCCGGGCCAGGCAGGCCCGGCTTATCGACATCAGTTTCCCAGTTGTCACAGCGCTGTTTCCGTGTCACCATTCGGCGGTTAAAAAATGGT